>TARA_R110002126_G_scaffold119036_1_pt1 | contig 11442 bp, 14 predicted proteins | sample TARA_R110002126 | Tara Oceans TARA_R110002126 (sample SAMEA4397536) | marine metagenome | biome: Polar Biome; feature: [DCM] deep chlorophyll maximum layer (ENVO:01000326); material: water (ENVO:00002006), including particulate matter (ENVO:01000060) such as... | depth 30 m
AATTGGCTGAAACTTTGTCCCCAAAAAGGTTCAAATTGGACCTTTTGCCACTTTTCCGGGCGATCCCGCGGACGGCTTTATAGGGCGATTGGCCCGATTGAAGCGTGATCTTGGGCACGCCGGAGGCTCGGTGGTCCGGGCCGGGTCAGGCGGGACCGGCCTGTCCGGACGCAGTGGCAGGGCGCAGCCTTTTGAGCAATTCCGGCCAGCGCCAGACAAACCAAAGCCCGGTCCAGATATTGCCGAGCACGAAGACGGGAAGGATCCAGAACAGGGCTGGCAGCCAGCGCCGTTCGGTCGCACCAATCACCAGTGCGCTGAGAAAAAAGCCGAAATACAGGTCGGTGAGTGTCACGATGCCCCAAGGCTCGCCGGTCAGCCAGTCCCCGGCAGCGCCGAAATCCCCAGCCCTGACCGCCCAGATGATCAGGGCGGTCAGAACCAGCGTTGGGACAAGCAGGAGGAGGCGCGAGATTGAGGGCAAACGACTTCTCCTGCTTTGGGACGCAAGCAAGATACGTTGCCGGTTTCAGAATGGATCACCGGGTGGCTGAAGAATTTCAGGGCGCGGTGTCTGCCTGGCAAATCAGACCTTGGCTGGTGCCCGGAAAACGTCCTCGTCGAGTTCGCCTTCCCATTTGGCCACCGCCGTTGCGACGGCGGCATCACCGGTCACGTTCACAGCCGTGCGGGCCATGTCCATGATGCGGTCGACCGGCAGGATGAAGCCGACGATGATGGCGGTGTGTTCCGGCGAGACGTCGAAAGTCTGCAGCACGATAGCGAGCAGGAATAGCGAGGCCGATGGAATGCCGGCGGCCCCGATCGAGACGATGGCGGCTGTCAGGGCAATCATCACGTAATTCATGAAGGTCAGGTCATAGCCGAAGGCCTGGGCGGTGAAGAGGGCCAGAATGCCGAGATAGAGCGCGGTGCCATCCATATTGATGGTGGCGCCGAGCGGCAGGACCGAACCGGCGACCGACTTCTTGATGCCGAGATTGTCTTCTGCCGCGGCAATCGTGACCGGCAGGGTTGCCGAAGACGACGCTGTCGAGAAGGCGACGGCAATCGGATCGGTCAGGCCACGGAAGAAGCGCGCCAGCGGCAGGTTGAGCACGATGCGGACCAGGATGCCATAAGTGACCAGCGCATGGGTGATCAGGCCGAGATAGACGGCGACGATCAGGACCAGCACGGACTGCAGCGATTCCAGCCCCTGGCTGGCCGCGGTGTAGGAGACCAGGGCGAAGACGCCATAGGGCGCCACTTCCATCACATAATGGGTGATCTTGAGCACGACTTCGGAGGCCGAATTGAACAGGTCAGCGACCGGCTTGCCGACCTTGCCGGTGGCGAGGATGCCGACACCGAGGAAGATCGAGAAGAAGATGATCGAGAGCACATTGCCATCGGCAAGGGCCGCGATCGGATTGGTCGGGATGATTTCGAGCAGGCGGTCCGTGATGGACGGCGCGTCAGTGGAGACGGGCACGGCCTCGACATTGCCGAGATCGGCGCCGTGGCCCGGCTGGAAGATCGTGCCAAAGGTCAGGCCGATGATATTGGCGAAGAGTGTGGTGACGAGATAGAGGCCGATCGTCTTCAGCCCGAGCGTACCGAGCTTGGCCGGTTTGCCCATGGCGATGATGCCGGAGACCAGTGTGGTGAAGATCAGCGGCACGATCAGCATGCGGATCAGGCTGATGAACGCGGTTCCGACCGGCTGGACCCACGTACCGATCCACTGGGTAGCGGCTTCCTGTCCCAGGATTTGCGACGCCGCGACGCCGAAGGCAACGCCCGCGAACAGGGCAAGCAGAACGCGCTGCCAGAGTTTGATCCCGAACCACCAGCCCATGAAATACCCTCCCCGAGGCGCGTCATCAGACGTCGCCGGACTTTCCCTGATCGCACACTAGTGTCTGTGACGGATCGGTCAATTGTCTGAGGTAGAAGGGGGTGGCCGGAGCCGGCATGCGTCGGGCGCCGCCGGGGGGCGTCAGCTGCGGTCGAAGCCGAGTGTCAGTTTCGACAGGATGCGGTGGGCCGAATAGACCAGCCCGATACCGCCCAGCAGATTGGCCAGTGCAGCGAGGTCGCCGGTCAGCAGGACTTGCCCGCTAACCACCAGGGCCACCGATACGCCCAGCGGCACCATGAGGTGGCTCCAGGGCAGGTCGGCAAAATGCCGGGCGCGCGAAATCGTCCGATTGGAAAACCATGTCCGTCCACCCCGGAGCGCATGGCTTTCCGGATTGGTACGTTTGGGCAGATGTTCGAACGAATGATCAATCATGGACATAAGCTCATTATACGGAGCTTATAGGGAATTGCAAGGCCTGTGGAAAACTCACGAAAACAGTACTGTTGCCGGGGGTTTTCGTGAGTTTTCTACAGCATATCGAATTGTGGCGAAGGTGTTAAAAATGCCTAAACGGCACTTTCCGCAGCCAAAACCTGGGCCACGGCATTGACCACAGCAGCAATGCGGACGGCGGCCTGGATCTGCACGCTCGTCAGGCCATGCTTGCGCAATTCGACTTCATGGCTGTCGATGCACAAGCCGCAACCATTCACGGCCGAGACGGCCAGCGACCATAGTTCGAAATCGGCTTTGTCGACGCCCGGATTGGCCAGAAGATTCATCCGCAGGCGGGCGGGCAATGTGCCGTATTCCTTGTTCTTGGACAGGTGGATGAAGCGATAATAGACATTATTCATCCCCATGATCGCGGCGGCGGATTTGGCGGCCGTGGCGGCGGCCGGGTCCATCTGGCCTTCGACCTCGGCGCGGATCGCGCGCAGGACGGTCGGCTCACCGACGGCATAGGCCGTCGCGAGGAAGCTGCCCCACTTCTTCTGATCGTCGAGATCGGTTTCGCGGGCAAGCGAGGAGAGGTTGAGTTTCAGATCCTTGGCGTAGTCGGGCAAGGCGTTCTTGAGGTCTTCGAGGCTCATCATGATCTCCAAGGCGAATAAGTCTTAATTGCAAAGTTAGGGTCTGAAAAAACCCCGGTCGCGCCGCTCGGTGTGACGGGACCGGGGTTTCGCAGGCGGCGCTCCGGGGGGAAGAGGCGCTGCCCGGGTGTCAGATTAAAGCGTGTCGCCACCAACCGGACGGTTGCATGGGCAAAGCTCGTCTGTCTGCAGCGCATCGAGGACACGCAGCGTGTCTTCCGGATTGCGGCCGACATTGAGGTTGGTGACGTAGACGTGCTGGATGACATTGTCCGGATCGACCACGAAAGTCGCACGATAGGCGACACCGGCGTCCGAGCGGATGCCAAGTGAATCGATCAGGGAGCCGGTCGTGTCGGCAAATTGCCACATCGGCAGCTTGTCGAGATCGGGATGCTCGCGGCGCCAGGCCAGCTTGCAGAATTCATTGTCGGACGAACCGCCCATCAATACGGCATCGCGATCTTCGAAATCACCATTGAGCTTGGCGAAGGCAACGATCTCGGTCGGGCAGACGAATGTGAAATCCTTGGGGTAGAAGAAGATCACTTTCCACTTACCGGCAAAGCTCTCCTGGTTGATGTTTTCAAAGGCCGACTCGCCATTTTCTTCATGCGCGTTGAAACCCGGCTTCACGCCAGTGATTTCGAAATCAGGAAGTTTTTCGCCAATGCCCAACATGTAAATCTCCAATTGTTGTCGCCGGTCATGAGTGCCGGCGTCAGATAGCGCCGACCTAATGCCCTTGACGAAGATATAAGGCCAATGGATTATCTTTTGCTGATCCATAGGCAATTTCAATACATGTCCCAACTCCCTACCCTGCGCCAACTTCAATTCCTGCTGGCCCTCGCGGAGCACGGCAGTTTCTCGCGCGCCGCCGACGCGGTTTTCGTCACCCAGCCAACGCTGAGCGCGGCGATCAAGGAGCTCGAGGCGATTCTCGGGGTGGTGCTGGTCGAACGCGGCGCCCGGGGCGCCACACTGACCCCGGCGGGCGAGGCGGCCCTGTCACGGGCGCGTCGGGTGATGACCGAGGCCGAGGATCTGGTCATCGCGGCCCAGGCTGCGGGCGAGCCGTTGTGTGGACCGCTCCGGCTCGGCGTCATTCCGACCATCGCGCCCTTTCTTCTGCCGCGCGTCCTGCCAACGGTGCGCGAGCAATTCCCCAAGCTTAAACTCTATCTACGTGAGGACCTGACACAGCGTCTTTACGATGCCCTGCTCGAACGCCGGCTCGATGCGGCGCTGGTGGCGCTGCCCTTTGAGGCGCCGATGATCGAGACCCATGTGCTCGGGGCCGATGAATTCCTGTTCTGTTGCGAGCCGTCGCATTCTCTGGCCCGGCGCCCGACATTGAAATCCTCGGATCTGGCCGGCGAACCCCTCCTCTTGCTCGAGGACGGGCATTGCCTGCGCGATCATGCGCTGGCCGCCTGCTCGGCCGGCCTGGTGCGCTCCGACTTCGCCGCCACCAGCCTGCATACGCTGGTGCAGATGGTCAAAGCCGGTCTCGGCGCCACACTCCTGCCACGCATGGCCGTCGAAGCGGGTCTGGTGGATCGGCTGGATTTGACGGTACGGCCCTTCGATCCGCCCGTCGTCGGGCGCGAGATCGGCATCGCCTGGCGCCGCGGCTCGGCCCGGGCCGAGGAGGCGCGGCAACTTGGTGAGGTGATCCGGGGGCTGTTGACGCCGCCGCAACAGGTGGCGCGGCCGGCTTCAGGCGTTCTGGATAATCGCCTGTAATCTGGCAGGTTCCAGCAGGTCGAGCTTGTCGACCGGGCCGACGAGCTCGAACCGGTAGTCGCCATTCTTGATGCCCGAATCATGCGCGGTCATCAGCACGACGCGCCCCTCATAGCCCGCAGAGGCCAGCATGGGCAGGGTTTCGCGATACTCGTCATGGGGCGGAATCCGGCGATCCAGAAACACCAGATCATATTGTTCAGGGCGGGATTCGATGAAAGCGCGCACCGTGGAGTGACCATCGAATTGCAGCGTGGTGTCGAAGCTTGTCGACAGCTCGCGCAACAGCATCAATTCAATCGGATCGTCATCGACGACGGCAATGCGCATAATCTCTCCGCACTCGAGGAGCTGGTGGAGAGCGTGTACTGGTGAGCCTCGCGCGTTCAGGCAATGCATAAATTATAGCGTTAACGCGGCACCGGACCGGCCTGGGGCGCGCCGGCGCCGCGTGGACGCCTAAAAGAGTTCGAGAACCTGCTCGGGTGGGCGGCCGATCATGGCGCGCTTGCCGTGGATCACGACCGGGCGCTCGATCAGCTTGGGATGGGTCGACATTGCCTTGATGATGGCGGCTTCGTCCTCGCTCGCCTTGAGGCTGAGATCGCGATAGTCCGGCTCATTCTTGCGCAGCCATTCATGGGCCGAGGTGAAGCCGAGCATCTTCATCACGTCTTTGAGCTCAGCCACGGATGGCTTGTCTTCCATGTAATTGCGGATGGTCAGCGTGCCGCCGCGCGCTTCCAGCAGCGCGAGAGTCTGGCGGGATTTGGAGCACCGCGGATTGTGCCAGATGGTCGTCGAATCGGTCATGTAAATTTCCTCAGTTCCGCCAATGAAAGCCGTTCCGGCCTCATTTGTAAAAGTCCAAACCTGCAATTGGTTGCGTTTGTTATAATCTCAAGGGTCGTTGCCGCTGCCCGCCGAGAGCAGGGCGCGCGCCGCATCGAGATGCAGGCGCTCGACCATGTCGCCATCCAGATTGATCACGCCCTTGCCGGCATTGGCCGGGTCGGTGAAGGCCGCGACGATACGGGCGGCCCGTTCGAGCTCGATCGGGCCGGGCTGGAAGCAGTGATGGGTGGGCTCGACCTGGCCGGGGTGGATCAGCGTCTTGCCGTCAAAGCCCAGCGCGCGGCCTTGCCGGGCTTCACGCTGGAAGCCCTCATGATCGCGAAACTGGTTATAGACCCCATCGAGCGCGTACAGGCCATTGGCGCGGGCCGCGCACAGGATTTGGGCCAAATGGGGCAGCAGCGCCACACGATCCTGGTCTGAGGCGCAGCGCAGCGCCAGGGCCAGATCATTGACGCCGGCCATCAGCCCGCCAAGTCCGGTTCCGGTGGCGCCGGCAATGGCGGCCAGTTGCAATACGCCGCGCGGCGTCTCGATCATCGCCCATAGCGGTACCGAAGACCCGTGGGCATTGAGCGCCGAACGGGCCGCGTGCAGATCACCCACTTGCTCGACCTTCGGCAGGATAACCGCCTCAGCCTGACAGGCCGCGCGCAGGTCGGCCGCGCCCCAGGGCGTGTCGGCGCCATTGACCCGTACCGCACGCAGCGATCCGGAGGACTGCCAGCGGTCCAAGGTTTCGGATACCCGCGCCCGCGCGTCATCCTTGTCATCAGGACCGACGGCATCCTCAAGGTCGAGCACCAGCATGTCAGCCCCCAGAAGCGCCGCTTTTTCGATTGCGCGCGCATTATTGGCGGGGACAAACAGGGCGGATCGGATCAGGCGCTTCATCTCGGACTTTCGAATGTCTGGGAAAGGGATATAGCATGGCGCCATGCCGATGGCCCTCCTTCTTTCCAGCCATGTTGCCGCTTCCATGGTGGGTGGCAGCATGTCACGGGCGGTGTTCAATCTGTCCGGGGTCGACACCATGCTGGTGCCGACCGTGAATTTTGGCCGTCATCCCGGCTGGGGCCCGCCCGGCGGCGGCATCCCGGGGCCTGATGTCTTTAGCTCGATGATCGACGCCATCGGCGAACAGGGCCTGTTTTCGCTCACCGATATCCTGCTGACAGGCTATTTCGGCGATGCAGGCCAGGTGTCCGTCGCTGCTGACACGATTGACCGCGTGCGGCGCGCCGGGCGTCAGCATGAAGGCGCACGCGCCTTTGCCGATCATGTGTCGATCGTGGTCGATCCGGTACTCGGTGACGCCCCCGGCGGGCTCTATGTCGACCCGGCTGTCGCCGCCGCGATCAGGGATCAGTTGATCAGCCGCGCCGATCTGGTGACCCCCAATCTGTTTGAGTTGGGCTATCTGACCGGACGCAGCCTGACCGACCTGGCCTCCATGGCGCGGGCAGCACGCGCGCTCGAGCGGCCGGTTCTCGTGTCGTCCCTGCCCCGGCACGGCCAGATCGGCGTGATCTATGTCGACCGCAGCGAAGCCTGGATCGGGACCCATGACCGTTGCCCGGACGCCCCGAAGGGCACGGGCGATCTGCTGACCGCCGCCTTCGCGACGTCCATGCTGCGCGGCGCCAGCGCCCGCGAAGCGCTGGAATTCGCGACCGCTGCCACGGTCAGTGTGGTGATGCGGGCCAATCAGTGGAATAGCCAGGAAATGCCGGTGGTGGCGGCGGCGAGTGTGTTGCAAAAGCCGCTGATCACCCTCCAGGCACAGCCCATATAGGGGCAGGCCGCTTGCCTGCCAGCCCCGGAACACGTTAGCCCGAGAGCCATCATGACCGACACATTTCCAGACATAACGGGCCATATCGCCCCCGGTTTCGAACCGGTCGCAGAAGCTTTTCTGGCCAATTGGGCCGACCAGGATGAGCTGGGCGCCGCTTTTGCTGTCCGGCTGGGCGGTGAGCTGGTGGTCGATATCCATGCCGGCTGGGCGGATCGCAAGAAAACCCGCGCCTGGCAGACCGACACACTGGTGCCGGTCTATTCAACCGGCAAGGCGGTCGCGGCGCTGGTGATTGCGCGCCTGGTCGATCGCGGCCTGCTTGCCTATGACGCACCGGTCGCCGATTTCTGGCCGGAATTCGCCGCCAGCGGCAAATCCTCCATCACCGTCGCCGAGGCGCTGTCGCATCAGGCGGGCCTGTCGGGCTTGTCCGAGGAAATGGATGCCGCCGACTGGTTCAATGCCAAGCTGATTGAAGCCAAGCTTGCCCGCCAGACCCCGCTCTGGGAGCCGGGCACCGGCTCGGGCTATCACCCGGTAACGTTTGGCTTCATCGTTGATGCGCTGGCCCGGCGCACAGACGGCCGTTCGATTGGCGCCATATTGCGCGAGGATATTTGCGGACCTGGCGGGATTGATTTCCATATCGGTCTGCCGGAAAGCGAGCATGGCCGCGTCGCCGAACACGCCATGCCGCGGCAATTGCCGGATCTGGGTGTGGTGACACCGGCGCGGGAACTGGCTTTTCTCAAGCCCTGGTCCTCTCCGGGCCGCCGCGGTGCATCGGAATGGCGCATGCATGAATTCCCCGCCGCCAATGCGCATGCCAATGCGCGCGCCCTGGCGCGGTTGATGAGTGTCTATGCCGATGGCGGCAAGCTGGAGAACAAGCGCTTCATCTCCGGTGAGACGCTGGATGCGCTGGTGCGCGAACGAGTCTGCGGGCCAGACAAGGTCTTGCCCTTCGACCTGTCCTGGGGGGCGGGCGTGATGCGCAACACCCATACCCAATTCTATGGTCCGGAACCGGCCGCAATCGGCCATTCCGGCTGGGGCGGATCCTGCGCCATGGCCGACCCGGTGCGTCGGATGAGCGCCGCCTATGTCATGAACCGGCAGCAGCACCATCTGGCCGGCGATCCACGCCCGACGCGTCTGATCGAGGCCTTGTACGGCTGTGTCTAGCGTGTTCGCAAAGCCTTTCAGCTAAAGGAACCTGGCCTCAGGCCTGATCGGTGCCGGCCGGCCGTTGAAGCCAGCTTGTGGCCTGTTTGACAGAGGTGAAGATACGCAACTGGATGGGCCAGTCATCACCGACCAAGGCCAGCCAGAGATCGGCGATCACGCGCTTGAAATCATCACTGCAGACAATCGCCGTTCGCGGATCAGGGCCGGAGCGGTGCCCGGCATTCCATCCGCGCATGAAATCCTGCACGTCTTTCAGGCTGTCCAGGGTGACTTCATTGAGATCGGTGCCCGGCCCGATCACGAAGATGACGTCAAAGTCAGGCCGCCAGTCCGCACTCGCGGCAATTGCGGTGCAGGCGGCTTCAATGCGGGGCAGGACAAACGGGCCGTCCAGCCTGACGACCACGCAGTGGCCGGCGGGCCTGACATCAATCGAAAACGTCATTGCGACCTTCTCCCCCTGATCGACCCTTTCCCGGGCACCCACAGCGCCTCACTATGAAGTGTTCTGGCACTGCAACTCAAGTGCAAACTGCCAGATTACACCTCATCAGAACGCCCGGCTGCGCGCCGCGCTTTCCTTCCTCAGGCCGGAAAGCGCCGGTTTAGCCATTCCAGCAGATGGGCATTGAGCATTTCCGGCTGTTCCCACATCGTCCAGTGGCCGCAGGCTTCGAGAATGTCGATATCGACATCCTTGCACAGCGCCGGCATCCAGGCGGCGAGCTTGGGCGGGAGCATGAAGTCACACTCGGCCGCGACCAGCTTGCACGGCATGGCGAGCCGATGGTCCACACCGCCCATGCGCCGCCAATTGGGGTCGAAATTGCGGTAGAGATTCATTCCCGGGCCGAAGCCGGTCTTGCGATAGGCGTCGGCATAGACCTTGCGATCCTCGGGACCGACCACGATGCGATCCTCATCGCGCCCGGTGAATTGCTCGAACAGGCGCGGGATATGGGTAATCTCCGGATAGAGCGCCTCGAACTGTTCCGCCGTCGGCGGCTTGCCGAAGATAAAGGCGAAGAAGTCATCCTCGCGGCCCTCAAACCGGCTTTCCGCATAACCCGGCTCCTGGAAGCGCAGGATGTAGTGATCCTCGCCGCCGATCTCGCGGAAATAATGCGTTGGCGCTTCGGCCCCGCGCGGCAGATGCGGCGTGTTGACCCCGATCACCCCGGCGACACGCTCCGGCACCAGCATCGCCGCATGCCAGACGAGGATCCCGCCCCAGTCATGGCCGATAAAGACCGCCGTTTCATGCCCGAGCGCATCGAGCAGGCCGGTGAAGTCGGCCATCAGCGTGTCGACATCGTAATTCCCGGCGCCTTCCGGGCAGTCCGAGCCACCAAAGCCGCGCAGGTCCGGCGCGATCACCCGATAGCCGGCCTTGGCCAGTGCGGGGATCTGGTTCTTCCAGGAATAGGCCAGTTCCGGCCAGCCATGCGCCAGAAGCAGCGGCTGTCCATCTTCCGGTCCGGCCAGATGCACGGAGAGCTCGATACCATTGGTTTTGATGCGGGTCGGGGCGGGGAAATCGCTCATGAAGCCTCCATTTTGGCCCAGACTAGCGAAGCCTCAGGCCTTTGTCGCCACTGCCGCCCGGTCGCGCCGCAACTGGCTCCAGGCGAAGGTCGCGACGCCGCCCCAGATCAGCACGAAAGTGACCAGATGCGCGGAGGTAAAGCTTTCCCCGCCCATGACAGCGATGGCGAATTGCAGGCTGGGCGCCGTGAACTGCAGCAGGCCCATGGTTGAAAGACGCAGGCCGCGAGCACCGATAATGTAGAGCAGCAGGGGTACGATGGTGACCAGGCCGGCGAGGATCAGAAGGCTGGCCTTGAGCGGACTTTGCAGGAACTGCCCCTCACCCGACATCTGTATCCAGACCACGGCCCCGAGCGCGACGGGCAGCAGGAAGGCGGTTTCCCAGAACAGGCCGATCCGCCCGTCGACGGCGACGGTTTTGCGCAGATAGCCATAGGCGGTGAAGCTGCACGCCAGCGCCAGCGAGATCCACGGCACAGTTCCCGCCGCGATGATCAGATTGAGCACGCCCAGCGTCGCCAGCACGATGGCCGAGATGCGCCAGGGCCCGAGCGGTTCGCGCAGGACAAACACGCCGACGGCCACACTCATCAGCGGGTTGATATAATAGCCGAGCGACGCTTCGAGAACGCGGTCATTATTGACGGCATAGATGAAGAGCAGCCAGTTGACCGAGATCAGTGCCGATGTCGCGGCCAGGGTCAGCAGGACGCGCTTGTCCTTCAACGCATCGAAGGCCGGGCGCAACTTGCCGGCAAACCACAGCGCCGCAAACAGCATCGGTAGCGACCACACCACCCGGTGCGCCACGATCTCCAGCGCGCTGGCAAAGCCGACCAGCTGGAAATACAGGGGCGAGACGCCCCAGATCAGATAGCCGGCCAGCCCAGCAAACAGGGCGCGACGCATTTCAGTTGGAGTGGGCTCGGTCATGGGTCGGGCTTTCACACGGGAACAAGCCACGCACATAGGCAGTTCGTCTGGCCCTGGCGACCCGATTCATGCGGTTGCCGGCTATGCAGATCCGCCGCAGCCCCTGGCCCTGCACCGCCCTGCGAGCCAGGGCGGGCGCGGGCGGGCAGAGTGGTGTTGGCCGGCGCCGTGCTCAGCCGCGTTTCAGCAGACCGCGATTATTCAGGCCTTCGGCGATCTGGACCGCGTTGAGGGCGGCGCCCTTGCGCAGATTATCGGCGACGATCCAAAGCGCCAGGCCATTCTCGACCGTCGGGTCTTCGCGGACGCGGCTGACGAAGGTGGCGAATTCGCCGACGGATTCGACCGGCGTCATGTAGCCACCATCCTCATGCTTGTCGATCACCATCAGGCCGGGGCTCTCGCGCAGC
>TARA_R110002126_G_scaffold131542_1_pt1 | contig 11441 bp, 10 predicted proteins | sample TARA_R110002126 | Tara Oceans TARA_R110002126 (sample SAMEA4397536) | marine metagenome | biome: Polar Biome; feature: [DCM] deep chlorophyll maximum layer (ENVO:01000326); material: water (ENVO:00002006), including particulate matter (ENVO:01000060) such as... | depth 30 m
ATCGCGATCGATCTGGCGCAGCACGCGCGCTTCGACGACTTCGGCACGCAGTCCCTTGGGAAGATGGCCAGCCTCCGGCCGGGTGTATTCGGCGCCACGTGCCTGGTGTTCGGCGACGCAGCGGGCAATCACGTCCGGGTCGCGAAACGGGCTGTCCGAGGTAATGCGCACCACCGTGTCGGCAAGGGTCATGTCGGCGGCGAGGACGAAGCGGCTCAGGACATCGTGTTCGGAACCGCGGCAGACACGGATGCCTTCGGCCTTGGCAAGGGCCGCGATGACATCATCGCGCCGGGCCTGTGTGGTCGCGATCACAAGCTCGTCGACGCCTTCAATCCGGCGCAGGCGGCGACATTGATAGGCGAGCAGCGACACATCGTCATGCAGCGGCTCGAGAATCTTGCCCGGCAGCCGACTGGAGCCCATCCGGGCCTGGATGACAGCGATCGTACGCTTCATGTGATGCCCTCAACATCGAGTAGAATGGCCACGTCCTGCCAAGAGCGAACCATGCGCATGGGAGCATAGGGCGGAATGGTTGACGGGATATGGCCATCCAGATGCTCTGCCCCGGCGAGCATGCGCACCAGCAGATCCGGAACATTCAGGCCGGCCAGCGTCATCAGATAGCCAAAACCCCACATGCGCGGATTGATCTCCAGCAGGTAGGGCGGGGCGTCTGCATCAGGCCGTTTGAGCTCGACGGCGGCCAGGCCGTGCCAGGGACCGGTGGCGCGCAGCACGGCGAGGCCGGCTTCTGTGAGGCTGGCATCGACAACGGTCTCGCCGGCAATGGCGGCGCCGCCGCTGGGGGGATTGGTCTGAAGTTTTCGGTGCAGGGTGGAGACCACCAGCTCGCCGCGATTCCACAGCGTACCGATCGTGTAAATCGTCTCGGGACCGCCGGGGATGCGCTGTTGCACCAGGCTCGGGCCATGTTCGGCAATGGTTTGTGGCCAGTCGCGCTTGAGCGTTGCCATATCGGCTGGATAGCTCACGCCGCGCGCGCCGCGCGAGCAGCGCGGTTTGAGCACGCAGGGGAAGCCGCCATCCCAGCTGTCCAGGTCTGCGGGTGTGTCTGGCTGCAGGGTGCGCGGCAGTGGCAGACCGGCTTCGGCGATGCGGGTGAGCAGCAGGCCCTTGTCAATTCCGAAACGCAAAACCTCCGGATCGGGCACCGGCACCCGCAAGCCTTCGCGCTCCCATTCGCGGGCCACCGGAGCGAGCACGGCGGCCTCGGCCTCCGAGCCGGGAATGATGATGTCGAGCCGGTGGGTTTTGCAGATTTCGCGCACGGCGGCACGATAGGCATCGGCATCCCTGGCCGCGGGCAGGAGCCCGGCTTCAACGCCAGGCTCGAACAGCCCGGCGGCGAGGGGGTTGAGATCCGCAGCGACAATCTTCAGTGCGCTGTCGGCCAGTCTGAGCGAGCGGACCGTGCCCAGACCCGGCGGGGCGCCAACCCCTGTGACCAGAACACCGGTAGAGAGCCCATGCAGCATCATGCCGGCCTCCAGGCGTCGAGCGAACGGTCGAGCAGGCGTTCCAGTGCGCCGATTTCAGGTGCGAATCGCGCCTCCAGCATGGCCCGGATCCCGGCATCCATCGGTGGGACCTGCACCGGTGCAGCCCCCGGGGGCGGGTAGACGCCGTCGGCGGTTGAGGCCGATGACACGCCGCTGACCGGGGCGACCAGTTCGGCATGCAGGGCTTCGAAGCTCTCTGCCGCGCGATGGTCATAAGCGCCTGCAAGCACGGGAAGCTTGGCGGCCGGTATGCCACCGGTGTTGTAGCGCTCTTGCAGCGACACCGGGACATCCGGGTCCAGGTCGAGAAATTCGAATATGCGGCGCATCGTGCCGGGCGCGTCATGGTCGAGATCGTCCTGCAGCAGGACAAGACAATGATCGAACCGATCCATCCAGGGCTGGAGCTTGCCGGCATAGCGGCCGGTGTCGGTATAGAGCCATTGGAAACCCCAATTCGCTGCCTTGCGTTCGGCTTCGATCTCCAGGGTTTTGGCGAAGGAGAGAAATTCGGCATCGCGCCGGACGTTCTGCAGATAGTGAGACCAGGCGCGATCAACCGGATTGCGCAAGATCGCGATGATGCGGGTGGCGGGGCCACACAGGGCTCGGGCCTGCGGGGCGGCGATGTCCGCATAGGCGATATAGTCCGGGGAGACATCACCGGCGTGTGTTTCATGGCGTCGCGTGGCGAACAGGGCCTGATAATCAGCCGCCGAGGTCGGGGCGTCGAAATGATAGAAGGCGGGCCAGTAGACCTCGCCCTTCCAGATGTCGGAGAAGAAACGGCCCTCCTTGCGCGTGGGCGAGAGGAAGATATCCGGGTGCTGGCGCAGATAATGATAGAGCGAGGTCGTGCCGGATTTCGGCGCACCGATCACGAGAAAGTCCGGCCAGCCGGGTTCGGCTGAGGCCTCCGAGCCGGGGTGTCGATATATTGGTGCGTTACCCACCCTGGTCTCCCTCGGTGCGGCCGATTGGCAGCTTCTGTATTGGCTTGGACTGGAAATACTGCGCCTGATTCAGGCCGCCGGACCAGCCGTCACCCTTGAAATGCTTGGATTCAGCTGTGTCGGTGTGGCTGAAACGAGATGTGAAATGCGGGCCGCGACCCGGCTGGCGCCGCGGCCATCGACCGCTGCCTCGCCCGCCCGGGAAAAGGCCTGACGCCGGGCCGGTGTTTCCAGCAGGCTGCGAAGGGCCTGTCGCAAACCTTCCGCAAAGCTGCCAGCGGCCGGATCCAGGCTGAACCCGAGCCCAAATGTCTCGAATTGCCGGGCTCGCTCGTGCTGGTTGGCTGCGATCGGCAGGGCGATGGCCGCGAGACCGGTCGCTGCCGCCTCATGCAATGTGGTCCCGGCGCCGAGAATGCCGATATCGGCCGCGCAGAGCTCGTTCAGCAGACCAGCTTCGGGCAGGACGTCAGCTCCTGGCGTCGCCCGCTTAATGTCGATCCTGACGCCTTCGAGTTCGGGCAGGCCCTTGAGCGCGCCCAGCACGGAGTCCAGCACCGGCGTGTCGCTGCCCCCGAGCGAGATCAGCAGGCGCAGAACTTGCGGCCGGATGGTGCGTGGCGGCCGGCCGGCATAGCCGGGGGCGAGAAGAATGTGTTCGCGGCCCTCGCATAACCCGGTCAGTGCGCCGCCCTGGGCCGGTTCAAATCCCTGGTGGATGACGAGATCGGCCTCGGCGTCGCCATGGTGACTGCCAATCAGGGCCAGCCAGAATCCGGCGCGGCGCAGTTGTGCACAGAGCAGGGCGTCGGTGGTCTGCCAGTCACCAATCAGGCCGGCGACCCCCGCATCGCCGAGGGTTCGCGTCAGGCAATCAGCGACATCACCGTCGGCGGCGAAGGGCCGGACTTCGATGCGGGCGGCCAGGCTGGCGGGTACGGCATGTGGCGTCCGACTGAACCAGACGAGGGGATGCCCGGCATCCAGCAGGGCGTGGGCCAGCGCCGCGCACCGCATCATATGGCCGAAGCCGATCCGGCTATCACCATCGGCTCGGATCGCCAGACGGGCGGGCATGCCGGTCATTTCCGCTCTTTGACCATTTGTTCCAGATTCGAAGCGACTTGCGGCATGATATTGTTGAAGTCACGGAAGCCGGTGCCGAAGAACGAGCGGGTCCGCGGATACCATCGCATGTGATCGGTGCCGAGCAGGGGCCAGGCGGTAGACCGTGCGTGAATGAACCAGACCTTGCCACCGGACGCGGCCGCCAGATTGCTGGTTGCATTCATCGGCCCGATCACGAGATCGCAGCTCGAGGCGAAGGCGGCGATATCATCGAGGTCCATTTTGAGGTCGATGCCCTGGGGCTGATGGATGTCGACGCCGAACATGTCCTTGGCTTGCTGGAGTTCCTTGGCGATTTCACCATATTGCAGATTGATGAAATTGACGCCGTCGACCGCGAAGATCGGTTTCCAGTCCTCGAATTCAGAGAAGAAACGCGACCGTCGCACGGTCATCTTCAATGATTTCCAGAGAATGCCGACTTTCAGCCCATCGCCGATCCCGTCGAGATAGTCGCGCCAGACCTGGACGCGCCCGGGATCGGGCGTGAGAAAGGCGGGGCGTTTGGGAAAGCTCTCAAGCGATGGTCGCAGGGCGATCAGTGGATCGCCCATTGGCGTCCAATAATCGGCGCCATCATCGAGGTGATTGGCGGTGCGCACATCGCGCCCCTCAAGCTTGACCGAAGTATGATGGCCGACCTTGGCCAGGGGCAATGAGCGCTGGACGAGTTCTACCAACCTGTATTCACAGGCAATTCTCAACTCACCGTCCGGGCCGATCGCGTCGAGCAAATCCTGGGCTGTGTTGAGAAACAGGACTTCATCGCCGAGGCCCTGTTCGCCAACGAGGACAACGGTCTTGCCCTTGATATCGGCGAGGTCATGGCTCTCCCAGCGCGGGCAGCTCATGGCAAAAATCGTCGCCTGCGAATTATTCGGGTCAAGTCGGCCCTGTTGAGCTTTCCAACCCTCCTCGATACGCCCGCAGGCGAGCAAGAGCAGGGAGCGGCCATGCTCCATCGTCGCCCGGTCCATCGCGTCCTGCGGGCTCCTCAGGGCGAGTTCAAAATGTTCAACGGCTTCGAATGGCTTGCCGAGCAGCTCATACATATTGGCCATATTATTGTGGGCGCGGGCGAAGTCGGGATTCAGCCGCAGGGCTTCGCTGAAGAAGGTCATCGCGCCTGCCGGGTCTCCGGATTCGGCAAGGACCGTGCCCAGCGAATTCCACAATTCGACATTTTCCGGGTGCAGAAAAATCGCTGATCGCAGGATTTCAATCGCGTCCTCGATCCGCGCCTGGTCACGCAGGACGCTGGCCAGATTGGTGATGCCGCTGAGGTTTCCGGGGTCCAGCTGAACGCAGAGCCGGTAGAATTTCTCCGCCGCGCCCAGCATATCAAGCTTCCAGGCAACAATTCCCATATTGAGATAGACCTCGGCATCTTTCGGGTCGATTTTCCAGGCGCGCTCGTAATATTCGAGTGCCTTGGACAAGCGCCCGACCCGAAACAGGACGAGGCCGACGGCATGATTGGTCAGGGCAACATCCGGCGCCATATCGAGGGCCCGAAGGACATATTTCGCGGCCTCCTGGTGATCGCCCTCATCGGATAATTTAATACCCCGCGTTACCAGGCTGGCGGCCTTGCGATACTTGTCGCGCTGGGATTTCGGGACGACGCCGAGGCGAATTTCGGCGCTGAGCCGGCCGCGTGACCCGCGTGCGCCGATCGCATCATTCTTCGCGGTCTCGGCTTCGGCGTTAAACTCGTCAATCAGGGCTGCGTCGCTCATACAAAGCCTATCGGGTCTGGTGTGACTGGAAATCCAATCGCAGCTGGACGGGATTCGATTTAAAACTTGCTAACGCGCCCATCGCCAGACTTGCTGTTAGCGGGGTAGTGGCGAAACCTTTTCTTCACCCCGTTTTGCCAACGTGGCGTTTGCTATGGCGCGAATCCGCGCTTCAATGACTGGAGAATTCTCATGGCCCTGAAAATCTCGCTCAAACCCGGCGAGAAGTTCGTGCTGAACGGAGCCGTTGTGGAGAATGGCGACCGCCGTGCCACGCTTCTGTTGCAGAACCGGGCTTCGGTGCTTCGTGAGAAGGACATCATGCAGGCAGACCAGGTCACGACACCGGCCCGCCACATCTATTTTCCGATCATGATGATGTATCTCTCCGATCAGGCCGATGAATTCCAGTACGAGCAGTTCGTGCTCCGGATGAATGAATTCATGGGCGCTGTGACGGCGACGGAAATCCTGTCGAGTTGCGTCACCATCAGCCGCGATGTGATGGCTGGCGAGTATTACAAGGCGCTGATGCGCTGCAAGAAATTGATCGAGTTTGAAGAGGAGCGTCTGAAGTAATGTCCTTTCAAGCCTATCAAAAAGCCTCAACCCGGGTGGAAGACCCGCGTTCGACGGAATACCGGCTCTTTGCCCAGGTGACGCGGGCCCTGATGCAGGCCTCGGAAACTGAGCGTGGCGAGATTTCGAGCCGGATCGACGCGCTCGACTGGAATCGCAGGCTCTGGTCCAATCTCGGAGCCGATTGCGCCAGCGCCGAGAACAAGCTTCCGGAGCAGCTGCGTGCCTCGATCATATCGCTGTCGCTATTTGTCTCGAAATACACCTCCCAGGTGATGCGCGGGACGGGTGAGTTCGAAGTTCTGATCGATCTGAACCGCACGATCATGCAGGGCCTCGCGCCGCAACCGAACGCGGCGAACAGCGCCGCCTGACCGGCCGCGCATGGCTGATAGCCGTCATTTCCAAGCTTTCCTGAATACCTGAAGGGCCGGCCGCACGTGAGTGCGGCCGGCCTTGTGCATTTGCGGCGTGTCTGACCGGCGGTTCTCGGGGCCAGGCCGCGTTCTGCATTCACCCGAATTGCGCGTCGGGGTGCGGCCGCAGGCAGGTTCTGCCGGGTCGGCACAATTGGACTGCACAATCGGGCGAAGGTCCGGGTGTGGTTTCACGCAAATATAAAATCCGACACGAAAACAACCGCTTGCCTGCGTCTTCGGTGGCATGGGGATTGCGACTGTTCCGACAGGACAAAAAGTCCAAGTCAAGAACGACTTCACCACTTCCAGAATGGAGGAACGATTATGCTTTCAGTGAACACCAACGCCGGAGCCATGGTGGCTCTGCAGAACCTGACGAAGACCAACGCTCAAATGACTGAGGTTCAACAGCGGATCAATACCGGCCTGGATGTGGCGGGTGCGAAGGATGATGGCGGCAAGTTCGCTATCGCCCAGCGTATGCGCGCCCAGGTGGGTGGCTATTCCGTTGTGAAAGACAGTCTGAACCGGTCCCAGTCTGTCGTCGACGTCGCACTTGCGGCGGCCGAGGGCATCTCGGACCTGCTCATTGAGATGAAGGCAAAGGCACTGGCGGCATCTGATGTTTCTCTGGACTCTGCATCGCGGACGGCCCTGAACGAAGACTTCAAGGCCCTGCGCGACCAGATTTCGAAGATGGTCAGTACCGCTGAATTCAATGGCACAAACTTGATCAACAATACCGTGACGTCAATTTCCGCCCTGGCGAATGATGACGGTAGCAGCACGATCTCGATCGTTGATGAAAACCTCTCGCTGGGGGGCGCTGTCGTGACCCTTGGCGCGGCGGCTTCCTTCGCGACCGCTGGTACGGCTGATACGCTTGCGGGAACGATCTCGACTTCGCTGAATAATCTGAATCTTGCGTTGGCGCGCCTCGGCACGGCATCGAAATCTTTGGAAATTCACGGAAACTTTGTGGCCAAGCTTTCCGACGCCCTTGAAGTGGGTATCGGGAATATTGTCGACGCGGATCTGGCAAAGGAGAGCGCACGCCTGCAGTCGCTGCAAGTCAAGCAGCAGCTGGGGGTTCAGGCACTTTCGATCGCCAATACGGCTCCGCAGACCATTCTGTCTTTCTTCCAGTAGTTTCGTCGATCGGGGCCGCCCTTGGGCGGCCCCGATTTTTTTGGTTCGGCACGCGGGGGGCCATAAGCATGTCCGCAATCTGGCGTTAACCATCTGTAAATCATAAAACTTTGCCGATGGGAAATTTTTGCCGGGCATTCTGCCTGCTGCTGCGGCACTTTTTGCCGAGCCAATGGTTACCGGCGATCGTCCGATTCAGCGAACATCACCAGCGGCGGCTTCTCTCCCCCGATTAACCTGTTTCAGCCAACCGTTTCTGGCCCGTAGTTTGCGAGGATTTCCGTGGATCAGAAGGTCCATCGGGCAAAACGCCCGGCATAAACCAGAACGGAAAGGGCCAAGAAATGGCTACTATCAATACGAATTCCGGCGCCATGGTTGCGCTGCAGCAGCTGAACATGACCAATCGCGACCTGGAACAGGTCCAGAGCCGGATCACCACCGGCCTTGCGGTTGCTTCGGCAAAGGATGACGGCGGCAAGTTCGCTATCGCCCAGAAAATGCGCGCTGACGTTCAGGCGTATGAAGTTGTTGGCGGGTCGCTGGATCTGGCGGCATCGACCGTTGACGTGGCCCTGGCCGCTGGCGAGGCCGTTTCCGACATTCTCATCGAGATGAAGTCGAAGGCGCTGGCCGCATCCGACACCAGCCTCGATTCCTCATCGCGTTCCGCGCTGAACGAAGACTTCAAGGCACTTCGCGATCAGATCGGCAAGATCGTTTCGAACGCCTCGTTCAACGGCACGAACCTGATCAATAACACGGTCACGTCGATTTCGGCTCTGGCCAATGCTTCGGGCTCGTCCACGATCTCGATCGCCGACGAGAATCTTTCGCTCGGTGGCGGCGTTGTTACGCTGGCCGCAACCGCTTCGATGGATTCGGCCGGTACCGCCGCGACTCTCGCAGGTACCATTTCGACATCTCTGAACAACCTCAACAGCTCCCTGGCTCGCCTGGGTACGGCTTCGAAATCTGTGGGTATCCACAAGGATTTCGTCGGCAAGCTGTCCGACTCCCTGACACAGGGTATCGGCAACATGGTCGATGCCGATCTGGCAAAAGAGAGCGCGCGGTTGCAGTCCCTGCAGGTCAAGCAACAGCTTGGCGTTCAGGCTCTGTCGATCGCGAACAGCGCTCCGAGCACGATCCTGGGCTACTTCCGTTAATCCACGGAACCGGATGGCGGGCCTTCTGGCCCGCCATCCACCTTCCCGGGATCGCTGACGGAGGATGTTTTGGAGGCGCTGACGCCTCTACGTCGGCGAAAAGCAAATGGCTGATACCAATTATACGCGGTCACCTCTGGTGGCTAATCCACTTCTGGATTCACGCGATATGTCCGGCGACCGCCTTCGGCCCGACCCGACCCGCGTCCCGCCTGTCGAAACAAAGCCGTCCATGCCAAAAACTGCAGGCCGTCCTTCAGAGGAACTGGTTGCGGAGCTGGAGCGCTTGTCCCGGGACATGCTGGGAAATTCCAGGCTCAGTATTCAGCGTGAAACGACGTCCGGCGACTTCGTCTATTTGATGATCGACAAGGATACCGGCGAGACCATCCGTCGCTGGCCGCCTGAAACGCACCAGGACCTGGCGGAATATCTCCGGACCTTCAAGGCCGGCCTCGTCAACAAGAGGGCCTGAGTCGCTGGGCAAAACTGACCGCCCTGGCCGTCACGACTCGGCAAATTCCGACTTTTCCGCCCCATCGCGGTGATCGCGAAAACGGGTAAGTCGCTGATGTATAGCTATTTATCGGCTTTCCAGAAATAGGCACGGCAATTGCGCTCGTAATATCAAGGCGTCACGAAAGTGTGGCGCGGTGATTTGCGGGAGAATATCGCATGACCTTGAGTGTCCACACCAATACCGCCGCGATGATTGCGCTGCAGAACCTCAACAAAACCAATGATCAGATGGATGGCGTTCAGAACCGGATCAATACCGGCCTGAAGATCGCCGGAGCCAAGGATAATGCGGCGATCTATGCGGTCGCCCAGGGCATGCGCGCTGATCTCGGTGCGCTCAGTGCCGTCCAGACCGGTCTCAACCGCGCCACGACGATTGGTGATGTTGCGCTGGCCGCCGGTGAGACGATCTCGGATTTGCTGATCCAGATGCGCGAAAAGGCCATGGCGGCGATGGACCCGTCGATCGATTCCTATTCGCGTCAGGCCTATGATTCTGACTTCAAGGCGTTGCTCGACCAGGTCCGGGTGATCATCGAGAATGCTGAATTCGATGGCGCCAATCTTCTTGATGGCTCGGTGACCAATGGTGTTGAATTCCTCGCCGACGCAGATGCGGCCCGCACGGTCACGCTGAAGTCCCAGGACATGAGCATTGGCGGCGCGATCGTGACGATCCCGGCGACGGCCAGCCTGAGCACTGTCACGCTTGCAACTTCGGTCATGGCGACCATCCAGGCCAGTCTCGACAACGTCAATCAATCCCTCGCTGATCTCGGCTCGGACACCAAGAAGCTCGAAGCCCATTCCGGTTTCGTCAGCAAACTGGCCGATGCCCTCACCAAGGGGGTTGGCAATCTGGTCGATGCCGACCTGGCGGTTGAAAGTGCGCAATTGCAGGCCTTGCAGGTCAAGCAACAACTGGGGGTCCAGGCGCTTTCGATTGCCAACTCCCAGCCACAGATCATTCTCAATCTTTTCCAGTAGACCCGTAAGCCTGCCTCACCACGGCCTGTCTTGCTGCGGAACGGCACCCCACGGGGTGCCGTTTTCGTTTCAGCGACTCGCGTCATGATGCGCAGCGCACCGAGGATACATCATGCCCAGACCCTTTCTGCCCTATGGCCGGCAATCCATTGATGACAGCGATATCCAGGCGGTTGCCCAGGTTTTGCGCTCGGACTGGCTGACGACAGGGCCGGCGGTCGATGCCTTCGAGGCGGACTTCGCGGCCTGCACCGGGGCGGCCCATGCGATCGCCTGCTCGAACGGGACGACCGCCCTGCATCTGGCCCTCGCCGGGCTTGATGTTGGCCCGGGCGATGTCTGCATCGTGCCGGCGATTACCTTCATGGCGACGGCGAATGCGGCGATGTATTGCGGTGCCGATGTGGTGTTTGCCGATGTTGATGCCACGACCGGGCTGATGACCCCGGACACGCTGCGGCAGGCGATCGCGCGTGTCTCGGGGGCGAGACTGCGCGCCGTTCTGCCGGTCCATCTGGCCGGGCAGTGCGAGGATATGGCCGCCATGCGCGAGATCGCTGATGCAGCCGGTGCCAAACTGGTCGAGGATGCCTGTCATGCACTCGGCACGCGCTGGCGGGACCGGCCGGTCGGGGCCTGCGAGCAGTCCGACGCGGCTTGCTTTTCCTTCCATCCAGTCAAGACCATAGCGGCCGGCGAGGGCGGTATGGTGACGACCAGTGACGCGGCTCTGGCAGCCCGGCTGCGGCGTTTGCGCAGTCATGGCATTGAGCGCGATCCGGCGCGAATGGAACAGGGCCAGGACGAGCCCTGGTGGCATGAGATGCAGGAGCTGGGCTGGAACTACCGCCTGTGCGATGTCCAGGCGGCTCTGGCGCGTTCGCAATTGCATCGCCTGGATGTTTTCGCGGCCAAACGCAAAGCGCTGGCAGAGACTTATGACGTTTTGCTGGCGGGGCATCCGCTCGTGAAACCATTGGTACGGACACCCGAATGTGATCCCTGTCTGCATCTCTATCCGGTGCGGATTGACTTTGCCGGGGCTGGCACGGACCGCGCCACCATTATGCGGGCCCTGCAGGAACGCGGGATAGGTTCGCAGGTTCACTATATCCCGGTGCCGTCACAGCCTTGGTATCGCAGGCGTTATGGCGATCAGACCCCGCCCGGTGCGGCTGGATATTATGCGCAGACATTGAGCCTGCCGCTGTTCACGGACATGGCGGCAGACGATCCGGCGCGGGTGGTGGCGGCGCTGGACGCGGTGCTGGGC
>TARA_R110002126_G_scaffold269871_1_pt1 | contig 11436 bp, 11 predicted proteins | sample TARA_R110002126 | Tara Oceans TARA_R110002126 (sample SAMEA4397536) | marine metagenome | biome: Polar Biome; feature: [DCM] deep chlorophyll maximum layer (ENVO:01000326); material: water (ENVO:00002006), including particulate matter (ENVO:01000060) such as... | depth 30 m
CCAAAAAGTCGAAGGAATCGCAAATTTGGACCTCGATTCTATTGCGAGTCAGATGAAAAAGACTTCTTCTGAAGTATTAAGAATAGAAGAGCACGCAGATTCAATAAAGATAGAACTGAAGAAAGATATGACTGACCTACGAAATAGTCAGTGGAACTTAGAGTCAAAGGTTGATACCAAATTACAGTCAGTAGATACCAAGCTTACTAATTATGATACTAAACTAGATAGGTTTGAGATAAAGGTAGACAAGACTAAAGAAGATATGAATAGACAAATAACAGAAGCACTAAATAACCCATTAGCTAATTAAAAGATATAAAATGGCATTAGAAAATAAAACAGATTTTACTAATTTTGAATTAGGGTTACAGTTTGTTAGGGGTTTGTTTCCTGTTACTTACAAATGTGGAGAAAAAGATTCTCTAGATGTTGGGTTTAAAGCAGAAGAAATTCAAGAGCGTGAGACAATAGAAGGTTATGAACTTGCGTTTAAAAATAATTTATTTACTAGTCTTTCAGAAGATGGAAAACAATTAAATATTGAGTACATTAATTTTATACCTTTATTAGTCAACGCTATAAAAGAAGTATCGGAAGAAAATGAAGAGTTGAGAACTAGACTTATTATCTTAGAAAATAAATAGGAGTATATTATGCCATACGGAACAGGAACTTACGGAAAGAAAAGAGGAAGACCCCCAGTAAAGAAAAAATCTAAAAAGAAATAATGCTGGATTATGAAGTTAGAGTATCAAGACTGGAAACCATATCTGATAAACAAGATATGCAAATAGCTAAGTTATTTAGCAAAGTTGATGATACTAATATAGCTATACAGAAAATTAACAACTCACTGTTGCAAATTAAGTGGGGGATATACGGAGCAATCATTTGGTACGTTGTTCAACAGGTAGGAATTATAGAAGCATTTAGGATGGCAACATTATGATAGGATTTTTAACAAACGTAGCACCAATTATGTTAGGCTTTGTAGGTAAGTTATTTGCCTTAAAGAGTCAAGCAGCACAGGAGCAACAGAAACTAATGATAGAGTCAATGCAAGCACGTAACGACTCTATAAACCAAGCTAGGTCTGCAGCAGACAAAGAAAGTCCAATGGCTGCAATGAACCGTAGAATTATTATTATGGTTATTTTAGCTTTAATTATATTCACACAAGTAGCTCCAGTTTTCTTTGATGTGCCTACTATAGTACCTACAATAATAGAAGGCTTTAGTTTTTTAGGTATTCAGATAACACCAGACGTTATTGAGTATGTTAAGCTAGAAGCCGGAGCAGTGTTAAAGATGGATGAAATCTTTGGATGGGCTACAATGATTGTAGAATTTTACTTTGGTGCTCAACTAGCTAAGGGGAAATAAATGACATATAGAGAAATGATTAATGAAGTATTGGTAAGGCTTAGAGAAGAGACAATGCCTGTTAATTGGAGTGGTAATATTAATGATAGTAATACTGTTTCAGACTATCAAAAAGTAATAGGTTCTTTAGTTAATGATTCAAAAAGAAATATAGAATCATATCACGATTGGCTAGTCTTAAGAGAGACAAAAAATATAACTACGATAGCTGGAACTAAAAACTATAGTCTAGATTCTGGTCAAGAGTTTAAAATAATAGATGTAGTTAATAACTCAACTGGCAATCAATTATCTCAAGTAAATAAAAGATATCTAAATCAAATTAAATATCCTACAGACCCAATAGGTGAGCCTAATCATTATGGCTTTAATGGAGCAGACGCTTCAAGCAATTTAAAAGTTGATTTATCTCCTATACCTATTGCAGCCCAAGTTATTTCTTTTGATATAGTTAAGTATCAAGATGAGTTAACCTTGGCTACTACAGTAGTAAAGCTACCAACCAAACCAATTATTCTTGGTGCTTATGCTCGTGCAATCTCTGAGCGTGGTGAAGACGGAGGAACGCAAAGTTCTCTAGCTGCTCAAGAAGCTTCAGAAGCTGTGAATCAAGCTATTATGCGAGACAGTGGAAATACTCAATATGAAACTGACTGGTATGTCTCAACTAACTATCACAACAGTAATCGATAATGGCAAAACAATTATCATATAGACCTTTAACTGACATAGGAATTAATGGTTTAAATACGCAGAGTAACCCTGCTTCTTTAGACCCATCTTGGCTTGTTAAAGCAGATAATATAGTTATTAGAGAATCTGGTCGTGTGTCTATACGAAAAGGATTACAGCAAAAAACAACCCCTAAGACATCGGCAACTACAGTAGACCCAATAAATTCTATGGTTGAACACATCGACCAAGGAACTACTAAAACATTTGCAAGTCACGGAACTTCTATATATACAGTAGATTTTACATCCCCTAACGCTCCTTTTCCTGCAAGTGGTGTTGATGTCAAACATACGGTTGTTGGCACAGCAGGAGATTGGCAGTTTATAAATTTTAATAATAGACTACATTGTTTACACGAAGGAGTAGTACCTCAAAGATATGATGGCTCTGCTGCTACAGATGAAAAGTGGTCTAATACTTATACTACTAATGCTATAAATATTGCTAATGGTAGTTCAATTACTGCTCCTAATATTGTTAAAGATAAGTCTTATAAAATTACAGCGCTTGGTAATACAGACTTTACTTTACTTGGTGCAGACACAGACGAGGCAGTGGGTGATGTATTTACTGCTTTAACAACAGTAGCTTTAGCAGAAGGTGAAGAAATTACTGCTGACAAAATAGCAAGTGGTAAGTCTTATAAGATTGTAGCATTGGGAGATTCAGCTACTTCTCTTACTGCTTCTGGTGCTGATTCTAGCCCAGCAGTAGATGAAGTTTTTACTGCGAATACTACAGGCGGTACAGGAACAGGAACTGTTGTTGAAGTTATTACAGGAACAACAGGAACAATAGTAGAAGTAAAAACTAATCCTACCCTTGATACAATTACCGTAGATAGTTCAAGTGGATTTCCTACTTCCGGACAAATTAATATTGGTGAAGAAATAATTTCTTATACTGGAAAAACATCTACAACATTTACTGGCTGTACTAGAGGCGCAAAAGGAACTATTGCTACACATCATTTAGATAATGCTGTAGTCACTAATGATAGCTCTCCTCCAACTGTTACCAGTGGAGAATTTAAACCTACTTGTGGTACAGGTTTTTATGGAAGGCTTTGGTTAGGTGGGGTAACAGAAGAAAAAGATGTCTTACATTATTCTGCTTTATTAGATGGTGATGACTTTACTTTAAGAGGTGGTGGTGGTGCGTTTGATTTAAAGAATGTTTGGGGTAAAGATGAAATTACTGCAATAGCTCCTTTTTATGGTCAGCTTGCAGTCTTTGGAAGAAACAATATTGCCTTATATTCAAGACCTGATTCAGTATCTCAAATGCAGCTTAGTGAAGTTATACGAGGAATAGGCTGTATTGCTAGAGACTCAGTTCAAGCTATTGGAGATGATTTAGTTTTCTTATCTTCTACTGGACTTAGGTCTTTAGCTCGTACTTCTGAAAAAGATAAAGTTCCTCTTACTGATTTGTCTGTAAATATTAAAGACACATTAATAAGAAACTTAGCACAAAGCACAAGGATTACATCTGGATATATTGAAAATGAAGGTGTTTATATCTTGTCTTTTCCAGATAATAATCTAACTTATGTTTTTGACTTTAAACATTTAACTCCTAATCAAGCACCTAGAATAACAACTTGGACTTTTGCTAATAAAAAACATCCTACAACTATAGCTTATACTTCTTTGTATGGTATGTTAGTAGGACAAGCGGATGGTGGTATTTCAGAGTATACTGGTTATTATGATACAGAGGCTTCTTGGGCAACTGTTGGTGGTGTCGCACAAGTTGTGCAAGCATCTAGTCCTTATACAAGTGATTTTGCAACAGTGTGGTTAGACTTAGGACAGTCAGTACAAGCGTCTCTACTAAAGAGATTGTTTATGACTATTGAAGGTGGCTCTGGTTCTACATTGTTTTTAAAATGGTACAAAGATTTTAATATTGAATCTTCTAAGATAACATCTATTATTTTAAACCCTAGAACTCTTGGTCTTAATTCAATATGGGGAAAAGCTACAAAAGGTTCTCCACCAGTAGTACAACCAGTTAGTACATTATATGGAACTCAGCCAGTTACTACAGTTACTGCCGGTGCGTTTGTTGTGGGTACTTATTACGCTATTGCAAGTTTAGGAAACACTACACAGTCTCAGTGGAATACTGCTGCAGGCACAAGCAATGTTACTTATGTAGTAGGTGATGTATTTAAAGCTGCAGCTGTAGGTGCTGGTAGCGGAACAGTTGTAAGTCACGTACACATTGCAGCAAACCATATTCATTCATATACGTATGCACCTATATATGGTTTAAAGGAATATAGGACTCCTTTAATAGGCTCAGCAAAATACCTTAAAATTAACGTTACAATAATAAGTAATGGTTATTCTACATCATTACAAAATATGACACTTTTACATAAAGAAGGGAAGATAAGATAATGGCAAATTATACAAAAGTTATAGGATGGGCTGGAAAAGATTCTTTGCCTGATTCAGATGTAAACAAAATAATAAGCGGTAGTGAATTCCACACAGAATTTACTGCTGTAGAAACCTCAATAGTAACTAAAGCAGATATTAATGGAGACGCATCAGAAGCCTTTAGTACAGTAAAGGCAGCAGATGGTAGCGATACATCAATAGCAGCTTCAACATCTTGGGTTAGAACTAGGATGACTGCTGATAATGCTCTCCGTACTAATGGTCTTGGAATTAGAACAATTAGCACAAGTGATGCTAGTGGTGGTGCTAATGGTGACATACATTATAAAGTAGCAAGCTAATGGCTGACGCACCTTCAACATATGTAAAAGATGCTGGAACTTGGAAGACTGTGGCTGGTATTGAAGTTAAAGATAATGGCGCTTGGAAAAAAGTTGTCAAAGGTGAAGTTAACGACCAAGGAACTTGGAAACCATTTTATGTATATAAAACTGTAATTACAATTTCAGACCACGCTGAACAAATAGATTTAGATACTTACCATTTAATGACTGCAGATAATGGAATTGCCTTTTTAGGAGATGTAGATGTAATTATTGATGGCGATGTATTTGTTTATTCTAGTGACACTAGTGTTCCTGCTTTTAAAACAGGCACTAAAATTGAAGGAGCCTTAAAAATAATTTTTAATGGGGCTCAAATTCTCGGTGCTGGTGGTAGTGGCGGTGCTGGTAATCGTGGCTTTGCTAATGGCTATGCTGGTGGTGCTGGAGGTATAGGTTTATTTGTAGAAAAAGATATTACTATAGATAATAATAATGGTGCAAGCCTAGCCAATATTCTTGGTGGCGGTGGAGGAGGCGGAGGTGGCTCTGGTGGACAAAACTGGCACGGTGGTTTTCAACAAAATTATACTTATGGCTCTGGTGGCGGAGGAGGCGGTGGTGCTTCTCTAGGTATTGGTGCTTCTGGTGGCTCAGGTGCAGGAACAGGCGGTAATGGCTCACTAAATCAAGGTGGAGGTGGTGGTTCAGCTACAGCAGATGACGGTGCTGATGGAGGAGTTGGTGGCGCTGGTGGCGACCCGGGCTCAAATGGTTCAGCAGGCGCTAATACTAACAGCAGTAGTAACACAGGCGGAGCAGGTGGTGCAGCAGGTATAGCAATAGAAGATAATGGATTTACAATAACACAGGTTTAATTAGGAGATAAGGATATGTGGGGACAAATAATTAGTGCAGGTATGGGCTTATGGGGTCAGAGACAGGCAGGTAAAGAGGCTGATAAAAATAGGCAATACCAACAAGAGCAACAAAGACTAGCATATGAAAGGTCTATGCCTTGGGGCAGTCAAGGTCCAGCAGGTAACGTAGAGTTTGACCCTGAGTCTAAACAGATGATTCAATCTTTATCTCCTGAATATCAAGCAATGATGGATGGCTGGTTAGGAACTTCAGGTATGGCTAATGAAGCCTTACAAGGTATGATGAGTGACCCATATGCAATGGAACAAGAACAGTTCAAAAGATTTGAAGATATGAATGCAGATGCTTATTCTCAATCTAGAATGCAAGGTCAAGAATCAGCACTAGCCTCTGGAAGAATGGGTGGAACTCAAGGATATTACGACCAGCTAGCTACTGAAGGTGCTATTAGTAAAGATAGACTAGGCGGTCAGATGCAAGCTATGAATACCGGTATGGCTTATAGACAAATGCTAGGTCAAGAGAGTCAAGGATTTGGTCAGAGTGCTATGAACGTAGCAGGTATGCTTAATCCTCAAGCTCAATTAGGTATGCAAATAGGACAAGGGCTAGACCAAAGAAGCAATATGCAAGGAATAAGACAAGCTGGAGACGATTATACAACTGCTAAGCAAGCTGGTACTGCTGGTCTAATGAATCAATTTGGTAAGTATGACTGGGACAAGGGAGCTAATAATCTTAAAAACTGGTGGAACTCAAATCAAACAAGAAATGGTACTGGATATGGTAGTAGTATGCTTACCGGAAATCCACACTCATATTAGGAGTAATTAGATGGCAAATGAAAGTATGTTTGGTAACATTTTTGATGTAGCATCAGATGAAAATGTAGGCATAAGAGATAGAGCATTAGAAGTTGCTCAGTTAGGAAGAGGTGGCGCAGGTGCTTATGCTGCAGGTTTAGGTGGTGGTATGATGATGCAAGGTCTTGCTGGTATGGCGGGTATGAAAACTCAAACAGAAGAAAGAAAAGAAACTATACAGAATATTATGCAAAGCAGCGGAAATCTAGACCCTACTGACCCTAACAGTTCTCTTATATTAGGGAACAAGTTTATTCAAGCAGGTATGGTAGGCATAGGACAGAAGTTTTTAGATAAAGCTAAAACACAGTCAAATAAAGTTAGAGAGATGAAACAAGCAGACAAAAGAATTACACAGGCTGATACAGCTCAGACAAGTTTAGATGCTTATAGAAGCGTAACAGACGTAAACGCAGATGCAAGATTAGATTTTGACAGAGAAAATACACAGCGTATTCAAACTAATCTAGAAACTTCTCTTGCTTTAACAGCAACTGAACTAGAAGAAGCTAAGGCTCAAGGAACTATTGTTAAAGTTGCAGTTCAGGGTAATTCTAACGGAGCTATGATGTGGGCTCAACAGACATTTGATGAAAATAATCAACCATTATTTACTCCTATAAAAATGCAAGGCTCAGGAGAAGGAGACGAAGTAACTCCAGATAGTGTAGCTACTTCGATGGCAAGCGGTAGTCAAGATGTGAATTCTATTGAAGGTCTTAATAACTCTGGTTATGTTATAGCTGACTACGGAACATCTGTATCTTCTACAACTTTTACTGATGATGACAACAGAGTTTATGGAAACCTTTGGGATTTATATAAGAAAGATTATTATAAGGCTGGTTCAGTATACGACCAAGGTAGCTGGCAGTTATCCGATGCTGACCAAGAAGCAGGCATAACTAAAGTACCTACTTTTTATGAGTGGGCTAAATCTAGAGGGGGTCAAGCAGCATCTTTAGTAGATAGAGGAACTGGTGGTGACCAACTCTTAGCAAGTTTAAAAGCTAAAGACGAAGTTGCATATATTAAGAATCTTAACGAAAGCATTGATGTTAAAACTTTAGCAAAAGAAAATAATGTATCAGAAGCTAAACTTAAAGAAGTTCCAGAAACTATACTTGTAAATGGTGTTGAAGAAACAAATCCTGAAGGTCTTAATTATGGGGCTTTAATAAACGCAGCTAAAGAAAAAGGATTCGCTAATTTAGTTGATGCTTTAATTGCAGCAATGAATCCAGAAGCTGTGGCTGAAGTTGTAGAAGAAGAAAAAGAAACCTTTGCTTCTAAAGTAAGAGGAGACTATATGAATAAAAGGCTTAAAGAAAAAGAAGCAAGAAAGAAAGCAAATAATTCAGGAGACTAAATGGCTAGTTTATTTGAGATGATTAATAGTCCTCAAGATACAACAACAGAATCCGGAGTAAAAAAACAAAGAACTTTTCAAGATTTACTAAATGAGCCCTCTATTCAAGGTGGTTCTATAGCAAAAGTCAACCCTGAGTATGGTGAGGAAACACAAGCAGATAGGTTAGCCTTTGCTGCTCGTATGGGATTTCAAGATACTTGGAGAGGAGTTAAACAGCTACTAGGAACTGATGAAGAACAGATGGCTGAAGACCAGAGAAGGCTTAATATGTATCTTCAGAACGAAGAGTATGGCGGGTCTATACTGGCTACGTATACTGCTGGTTTATTTGGTGACCCAGTAGGTTGGGTACTTCCGGGTATGAAAGCTAGGAATGCATATAAAGCTGTTAAAGCTGGTGTAGTTGCTGGTGGTATTGCTGGTGCTACAGGTTATGTAGATGAAGAAGGTGGTATGAACCGCCTTAATAATACTCTGTTAGGTATGGCAGGCGGTGGTGTATTATCTCCTGCTATGTATAAATTTAATAAAAGTATAATGCCTTTATTAAGTAGAGGTTACTCTAATATGGGTTCAGCTATAGACAGTGGAAAGATTAATCAAGATTTAGGTATCATTGCTAAAAGTTTTTCTTATGCTGGAGCAAAGGTTGGAGCACCTGTATATGGTCAAGCAAAAAAAGCAGGTAACTATATTAAAGGAACTGGTCCCGGTAAAACATTTGGTAGTTACGTTATAGAAAACTTTGGTCTTCCAGATAATTATGTTAAAGCTAAAGGCACTAAAAAACAAATGGAAAGTAAATGGGCTGGTGATTTTAATGATGTACTAGAAAAATTTTCTAAGCTGACTCCAGAACAAGACGCTGCTTTATACAGAGTTATGACTCCTAATGGTGGTGTCCCACTAACAAAATCTGAAAGTGCATTAATTACTCCTGAACTTGAAGCATTAGGTAAAGAAGGAAGAACTGTTGTAAACAGATTAGGTAAACAATTAGTAGACTTAGGATTGTTAAAGGAGGATACATTTATAGCAAACAAAAACTCTTATCTATATCGTTCATACGAAAAGACAGAAGGACTTAAGAATAAAAAAATTATAAGAGATGAAAATAACTTAGGTGTTATTGCTTCTGAATTAGTTCGTAGAGGTGATACTAAAACATTTAGAACATCTAAAGGTCAGACTAAAGCACAGCTACAGGCTCTAAAAGAAAAAGACGGTTGGAGGTTTGTTAAAAATTCTGGCAACAACGATGTTACAATGAACAAAGATTTTTCACCTGAGAAAAGAAAACAAATGGGTGAGATTATAAGTTCTACTTTTGCTTTAGCTAAGACTGGTAAGCTAATGTCTAATGATGTTGCGGCTTTTAAATTTTATGATGACATAACCAAGATGGGTGATGATGTTGTTATGCCTAAAGGAATAGCTAATGACTTAATACCTGATGGGTGGAGGATGATTCCTACAACTAAAGTAGGTGTTGGTGGTAAGAAAACAGAAATAAGCAGATTTGGAAAGTTATCAGGACGTTATGTTTCCCCTGAAGTTTACAAAGATTTAGTTTGGGCTGATAGGTTTAAAAGATATAGACAAGGTGGTGAAGGTTTAGCCGGAAGTAGTCCTGCTCAACTACATCGTAAGATGCTTCAGTATTGGAAGAGAACTAAAACTTCTTTGAACCCAGTAGTGCATATGAACAACGTAATGTCTAATGTTGTTCTATATGATTTAGTTGATGGTAACTATAAACACCTTGCTTCTGCAGGAAAAGATTTTTATAGGGCATTTAAACCTAACAAGAACTCAAGAGTAAAAAGTGAAGACTTTAGAATGGCTGAGAAGCTTGGTATTTTTGATGCTAATGTAATGAAGAGAGAGCTTACAGATTTTGAACAGGATACTTTTGCTAGGTATATGAAGATAGGTAAGCAAAATGATAGTGAGATACTAGAAAAAACTTGGGAAGGAACTAAAAAGTTTGCAGGTAAAACTCCATTAGATAAACTATATAGTGCAGAAGATAGTGTGTTTAGACTAGCTCTTTTTAAAGACCATCTAGCTAAAAATGTTAAAGGTCTTATCCCAACAGAAGATGAGTATGCTGCTGCAGGTAAACACGCACGTAAGTATATGCTAGACTATGAGATTGACGCACCTGCTGTTCAACTTATGCGCGAGACTGCTATGCCTTTTATATCCTACACATATAGAGCTGCACCTATTATAGCTGAGACTATACTAAAGAAACCTTGGAAGATAGCTAAGTGGGGTTTAATCTTAAATGTTGCTAATGATTTTGCTGCAGATGATGCTGAGTATAAAACAGAGCGTAAGAGGCAGAAAGAATTAGAATCTGGATATGATGTAATGAGAATACCCGGAGCTAACACACTAATTAAATTACCTAATGAAAAATATCTAGATGTATCTAGGTGGATTCCTGCAGGTGATGTACTACAAGTTAAAGAACAAGGATTTAATTTACCGTTTCTACCTACACCTTTACAGCCTTCAGGAGGTGCTCTTGGTGGCATAGGTAAAATAGCAGTAGGCTTTGATACCTTTACTAAACAAATGGTTCCCGGAGTAGGCTCAGGAGTATTCAAAGATTCATTTGATGCAAGGTTTGGAATGCAAAGAGATAGTATGTTAGGTAAAGAGTTTATACCTTTATGGAATCAAGGTTGGAATATATATGACTCTTATGTTGCTAGTGGTAGAAAACACCCAACTAAAGATGATAGAACTTTAAATGAATCTTTGTTAGGAGCTGTAGGTATTAAAGTTAAAACCTATGATGAAGACAAGATGGCAATGAGAGTTAGCTATAAGTATCAAAACAAAATGAAATCTCTTGAAGCAAAAATAAAGAAGATGTCTGCTAATAAACAAGGTGGTCGTATAGATAAAGATAGCTACGATAAATCTATGAAGAGATTAACATCAGAGCTAAAGAGAATACAAGGCGAAGCCAAAGAAGCAATGAAGAAGGTTAGATAATATGAATATAAAAGGAATGTTGTCTGGCGTAGCTAAGAATTTAGAGGATGTATTAATAGGTAATAGTGTTCGTGAGATTATAAGTGAATACCCCGGCGCTAAAGGAGATTTAGTAAAACACTTCGCGGCTTCTGGTCTTATGACAAAAATATTAGGTCCTGTAAAAAGTTTACAAATAGGTTTGCTTAAAGAAATAATAGACGGAACAGGAAAAAAACTAGGTGGAGGAACAAAAGGTAGAACCGCAGGATTTTCTGTAGATGATTTAGGTGCTGACTTTGTTGGGGCTATAGGTATGTCTGCAGATACCGCATATAATAAAGGTATGTTTAGTCACACCGAGACAGCTGATAATATGGTTGGCGGTCAGGGTGTGCCTAAAGAAGTTTTTAAAAAAATAATAAAGAGAGTTAACTAATGACTCGTCCTCTCGGTAAAGGACATAAGGGCATCAT
>TARA_R110002126_G_scaffold98045_44_pt1 | contig 11429 bp, 6 predicted proteins | sample TARA_R110002126 | Tara Oceans TARA_R110002126 (sample SAMEA4397536) | marine metagenome | biome: Polar Biome; feature: [DCM] deep chlorophyll maximum layer (ENVO:01000326); material: water (ENVO:00002006), including particulate matter (ENVO:01000060) such as... | depth 30 m
GCCAGATGGGGCATTTCAGAAAAGGGTGGTGTTAACACCAGGCCTGCCAGGCGCGAGCGCTCAACCAGTTCAAGCACCTCCTGCACAATATCAGGCGACTTTGCGTTGGTCGGGTGGATAATCAATTCATAATGATGCTTGCGACAAGCATCCAGCATGCCGCGTTGCATCTCAATAACGTAGTAGGCGTTAGGGTTGTCATAGACATAACCGATACTATAAGAGCGGCTGCTGGCCAGATTTCGGGCCGCAGCATTTGGTTGGTATTGCAGCTGCTTCATGGCGGCAGTCACTTTATCAAAGGTATCTTTACGCACTGAGGGTTCGTTATTCATCACCCTCGATACCGTTTTTATCGAGACAGCGGCCAGTTTCGCTACATCATTAATAGTTATTTTCATTGTTATTCTCAGGTCGGCAAAGCCGGTTATCGTGTGCAGTCTAGCATACTGAGCAAAATTAATAACATGGCAAGTTGTGACATATGACAGCGCTAGCCAATTGCTAAGAAAAATCTAATCTAACTGATACTGCCTTTTACAATAAACTGCAATAAAATATCACATCTTGTTATGGCGATAACCAAGCCTCCTTTTTTTGATTTGCACCTACTTAGTTGTTTTTCAAATATATTTGTGATTTATCCGCAACTTTAACTGTTAGCTGCTGCTGTTTGTTTTTATTATCGATACAAAATTTCGCTAAAATAGCTGGTGAAAAAAACAGCTTAAACTCTTTGCAAAGCGAAATTAATTTGTGTATGTTTAATTCCAATGACAACGCTGTCATCAATAAAAAGATAACAAAAGTACCATGCCAACGAGCACAGGAACGGGAGAATCACATGCTGCACAACAACGTAAAGAAGAGTGTTATAGCGGTAAAAATGGCCATTATTGCCGGAGCTGCAGTATCTGCACTGCCGGTTCTGGCGCAAGAAGACGCTGCAAAAGAACAGCAGGTTGAAGTAATTCAGGTTCGGGGCATTCGCGCCTCACAGGAAGCAAACCTCAATGCCAAGCGATATTCCAATGGGGTTGTCGATGTAGTGACAGCGGAAGACATTGGTAAGTTTCCAGATAAAAACGTGGCAGAGTCGCTGTCCCGGATTACCGGTGTAGGTGTTAGCCGGGAGTTTGGTGAAGGTGAGAAAATCACTATTCGTGGTGCCAGCTCGTCGACCAACCGGACCTTATTGAATGGTCAGACAGTGGCGACGGCCGACTGGTTTATTCTGGATAACCCGGGCCGTAGTTTTAACTACACTATGCTGCCCTCAGCCCTGGTATCTGATTTAGAAGTTTATAAGTCGCCGCTGGCCAGTATTGACGAAGGTTCAATTGGCGGTACGGTTATTTTGCGTACCCGCACGCCGCTGGCGCTGGAAGCAAATTCAGTAAACATTTCAGTGGAAGGGCAGTATTCTGAATCCTCTGAGAAGTGGGATCCGCAGTTGTCAGGCATGTATTCCTGGAAAGATGAAGCGGAAAAATTTGGTGTGCTGGTCGCCGCAATTAAACAAGATCGTAAAGTGGTACGTCAGGGCTTTGAAGTCCTTGGTTGGCCAACCAATGCTGATTTAGACGCGAAACTACCAAGCCATATTGGTGTGCCACGCTTTGAACAGGACCGCGAGCGCGAAACGCTGTTTTTATCACTGCAATCTCGCCCAAGTGACAAGCTGGATATGGTGTTAAATATTCTGGATTCAAAAGTTGATGCTAACAACCATAACCAGAACTGGCTGATCTTTGTTAACAATAATGCCGGCTCACTGACCAACACAGTAACGGAAAACGGCAGCATTGTTGCCGGCGAAGTCGCCGCAGCGGGCACTGCAGCCTATAACTTTATTAACCGTGTTTCATCTACCGAAACCCGCTCAATTGATTTTGACCTGAATTACAGTGCTGAGAACTTCGATTTACATACTCAGGTGGGTCATACCGAAGCAAAAGGCGGAACATACCGTGAGACCTCATGGGAATACGGCCCTGCCGGCGGTACCGGTTACAATTTCGATTTACGCGGTGGCACGCCTACGGCCAATACTGATGTAGATGCGGCCGATCCAACCCAATTTCGTCCGGGCTGGATTTGGGGTGGTGAGAAACCGACCACTGATGAAGAAACCTATGCGCAGTTTGATTTTACTATTCCGGTACAAAAAGGGGCCTTTACGGCGATAAAAGCCGGAGCCAAGTACCGGATGGCTGAGCGGACCCAGGATCGTGTCGCTTACAGTTGGCATGGTCCGCAAACCATGACAGGCAATGAAGATGTCGCGGGTAGTTATCTGGATCATATTTTTGCAACTTGCTACGACTGGGCACAATGCGGCTTGTTTAGTGGTACGGTAAATATTGATGCTGTGGTGAATGGCAATATGACCGAGCAAATGGCGCATAACCGCGATGCAATGGAACAAATTGCGTTTGAAGGTCTTAACGGCGTACCGGCAGACTTTGCCCGCTCGAAAAACCTGGCAGAGATCTGGGCTGTAGAAGAAGACATTCTGGCAATGTATGTACAGGGTGATTTTGAGGGTGAGGGCTTTCGCGGTAATGTTGGCGTGCGTTTTGTTGACACCCGGCAAACGTCCGCGGGTTATGAGTTCTCTGGTGATTCCTGGGGGCTTTGGACCATTGACCGTGAGTGGCTAACCCCAGAAGTGCTGGAGTGGGTTAAGGTTGATAACGATTACAGCGAAGTGCTACCCAGCCTGAATATTGCTTTTGATTTATCAGAGGACCAAATTTTACGTTTTGGTGCTGCCCGGGTAATGGCGCGTCAGGACTGGAATAATATTTCTTCATCGATTACTTACGGTTCACTGAATGTCGCGCAACCTACAGGCAGTGCCAGTAATCCGCATTTAATGCCACAAATCGCTGATCAGTTTGATTTATCATGGGAATGGTATTTCGATGCGTCAGCATTGTTAGCCGTTACCTACTTCCACAAAGATATAAAAAGCTATCGCAGCTTTTCAACCTTTGTTGATCAGCGTTATTGGGAAGAAGGTGATGAGTGGGTTGATGTAACCTTTACCCGGCCAGAAAACGGCCCAGGTGGCACGACTGATGGTGTTGAGTTGAGTTTTCAACAAGCATTTGGCGATTATGGGGTGAGCGCTAACTATACCTATACTAATGCACAACGTGATGAAGAACGCCAGCTGAACCGCCCCGGCTCAGGCCTGGTAGAAGGTACCTCACGCCATATGATGAACGCCAGTGTCTACTATGAAACAGACAAACTGAGCGCACGACTGATGTATAACTATCGTACTGAGTGGTATAAAGGCTTGCACTTTAATGGCGATGAGCTGTGGAATGACAGCTATGGTCAGATCGATGCCAGTTTCGGTTACAACCTGACCGATAGCATCACCTTGTCGCTGGAAGCGGTTAACTTAACTGATGAGGAAGTAGTAGAATACAACACCGATACTGCGCGTTTATTCTCTATTTATCAGAATGGCCGCCGCTTTACTGCCGGGATCAGAATGGCATTCTGATCACACTAAAGCTGGTCTAAAACAGGGGTTAACAGTTAATGTTAACCCCTTTAGTTTTTTTGGAGTCAATGATGCCATCACCGGTAACATGCTGGTACAACGTAACGGTAGCACAATGGCAAACTGACATTCTGCCGGCGTGTCAGCCTGCGGTACTTAAAGGTTTTTTTGCCCAGTGGCCCATAGTTCGTGCAGCAACCCGTTCAGACCACGATTTGCAGCGCTATGTTGCGACTATGGATAGTGGCTGGCAGGTAGATACATTGTTGCTGGCCGCAGAGACTGATGGCCGGATAGGTTACCAGCCTGGGTTGACTGGATTCAACTATGAAAAACGCCAGTATCCGCTTTCGGCAATCATCACTCAGTTACGGCAGAGTGCAACTGACGCTGCGGCAGTGCGGATCGCAGCGCAAAGTGCGTTAGTCAGTGATTGCTTACCAGATTTTATGCAGCTCAATGTAAACCCGTTATTGGCTGAAAACGTTGTTCCGCGGGTTTGGCTGGGTAATAAGGTGATGGTACCGGCTCATTTTGATGATGCTGATAACCTTGCTTGTGTAGTGGCTGGTAAGCGTACTTTTACCTTGTTCCCACCAGAGCAGGTGGCCAATATGTATATAGGGCCACTGGATTATACGCCAACCGGGGCGCCTATTAGCCTGGTAGATTTCAGCCGACCTGACTATAACCGCTTTCCGCGTGCCCGTGAGGCGTTGCAACAAGCGTTCGTTGCTGAACTGGAAGCGGGAGATGCATTGTATATTCCTGCGCTGTGGTGGCATCAGGTAGAGTCAACCGCTGCAGTTAATTTGCTGGTTAACTATTGGTGGGGCGGCTCTATAGGTACGGCGGATAGCCGGCCAGCACCGTTTAACAGTCTGTTACACAGTTTGCTGAGCTTGCGGGAGTTACCGTCGCATCAGCGTCAGGCATGGCAAGCGATGTTCAGCCACTATTTACTTGGTAATCAAGAGCAGATCCTGGCGCATATCCCGGTCAATAAGCAGGGTATTCTGGGGCATGGTGCTTTTGCCACAAAACAAGCGATAGTAGAGTGGCTGATCAACGATCTGAATAAACAAAACGGGCTATAGCCTGCACTGTATGCGTTTAGCCACAACATAATTACCGGGCTTTATCGGCATTCAGCAGTTGATTCACAGGCCAACTTCACGCAAGATAAGGCCGGTACGCCAGTATTGCAGACGGTGCCAGCAGGCCAGGCCGCTGAGATAATAAACACCGCAATCTATTGGTATCTTAAAAATCCCATAACAATGAGTTATCTATGGAACAGAATAAAGTAGTAGCGCTAAGTAAAGAACAACATGCCAAAACTAAAATCAGTAATGTTAATGCGTTAAGCCATGTTGCTGACCAACATATGTTGCCGGTAGTGGTACAGGAATTTGTGGTAGCCGGCGCTGAGTTTCCGGTAGTATTTGTAAAAGATGAGCAGAATGACAGTTATCAGCCAGTGGTATTATTAGGCCTGGCTGCCAATCAGAATCTGGTCATCCAGGACGGCAAATGGCAGGCATTATACGTACCACGTGTGGCACGAAATTACCCTTTGGTACTGGTTCAGCCTGAGAAAGACAGTGAGCGGCTAATTGTGGCGGTCGATGAGTCTTCCGAGCGCGTAAATGAAGAAGACGGTTTTCCATTATTTAAGGAAGATGGCAGCGAAACCGATTATCTGGCCGATCGCAAGAAACAAATGGGTGAGTTTGTCGAGTTTAGCCGGATGACCCGCGGCTTCAGCCAGAAATTAAAAAGTCTGGATCTGATAAAAGAGCAGGTATTAACTATTACTGTTGACGGTGAGCCGCGCAATATTAACGGCATTCATATGATAGATGAGAAAAAACTGAATGAGATGAGCGACGAGGTATTTCTGGAGCTGCGCAAGTTAGGTTTCCTGACTGCGATTTATGCGCACTTAATGTCATTGCAACATACTCAAAAGCTGGTACAAAAGCTGGCTAAACCGGCCTGATAATCGCGTTGACTAATAAAAAAGGCACCGTCAGGTGCCTTTTTTATTGGTGGGTGCAACAGGTTTTGCAGCGCCGCTCTAAAGTGTGATTATCCGGCTAACACTATTACCCAGCCGGCTGCGCAGCCAGATGGGCCGGGTATTATCGATTATTTCGGTTTGGTACTGCTGCCAGTTTTGCCCGTCATTGGTACTGTATTCCACTATCAAGCCTGGCCAGGCAACGTTGGCTTTTATCTTGCCCTCAGCCCTGATTGCCCCCGGAGGCGGCAGATAGTGCTGGCTATTGCTCTGTTGCAGCCGGGGTAGCTCAACAAACGTTAATCGCTGGCTAAACTGCTGCCAGTCTTCGCGGGCTGCGGCACTGGTTTTAGCCGGCTCCCACGCTGCTTTGTGCCATGCTCTTTCGGCTAAGGCGATCAGCCGTGGATACAGCATCTGTTCCAGTTGCGCTGCGGTGCGAATGGTTTCGCTCCATAGCTGGCCCTGAATGCCCAGCATATGCTCGGGTTTTTCCAGCGTTGGCAGTGGCCTTCCCAGTAATGCTTCCAAATCGGTAATGGGCGTGCCGTCCCGGGTAAAATCGGCGTTATGATACAAATGGTCCGGACGATAGAAAAACACTTTCTCGGTGTTGGTAAACCGTGTGGCCCAGTAATAGCCCCGTTCTTCCGGGTGAGCTTCCTGTGGGTGGTCGAAATACAGGTTAGTGCCGGGCGACTGCACCACGTCATATCCTGCATTAGCAAACGCATAGGCCCTGTCGCCATAGCCCCATTCCCAGATATTGTCCCAGGCATTCACCACCACCTGCGGGTTTTGAAATTGATCTCTGGCAAAAGGTTGGTGCGGGCTGGCCATCAGACCATCTTCCCAGGCTGCTAACGCCAAACCCCGTTTAGCGGTTAGCTTCGCCACCCGATTGATAAAATATGGCTTTAAGTCGGCAATGCTATCAACGTCATTGCCGGGCGTAGCGATTAGCTGCTGGCAGGCCGGTGAGCCCTGCCAGGAGCCTTTCGCCACTTCATCGCCGCCCATATGAAACAACCGTAATTCTGTGCCGGCATCCTGATACATTTGCTGTAGTTCGGTAATGACTTTATCAATAAACTGATAGCTCGAGTCCAGGCAGACATTGACGGAGTTGTCGTTATAATTCTGTACGGTCAGATAGTCAGACATATCGGTGTCTTCAGACAGCAGATAACGGCTGGCTTGCTCAGGCTGCTCGGCCAGATTTAATCGCCGGTAGCGCTCTGCCATGGCTTTAATTGCGGCTCTGGCGTGACCGGGTAAATCAATTTCGGGGATCACCTCTATATGATGCGCTTTAGCGTGGCGCAACAGCTGAATAAATTGCTCGCGGCTGTAGTAACCGTTGCCGGAACCATTGCGATGTGGTCCGGTACCCAGTTGGGTCAGCAAGCAATGCTGCTCGGTTAAATCGAAGCAGCGAAATGCGCCCAGCTCAGTCAGTTCTGGCAGGCCGGGAATTTCCAGGCGCCAGCCCTCATCTTCTGTCAGGTGCAAATGCAGTTTATTCATTTTATAACGGGCCATTTGTTCGATGAGCCGAAGGGTGACTTCCATACCATGGAAATTACGGCCCATATCGTAATGCATGCCCCGCCAGCGGTAGCGGGGCTGGTCGATAATGTCGAGCCGGGGCAGGTTGACATCGCCCGCTACGGGCACTGCTACCGGCAGCAAAGCCAATAAACTCTGCACACCGTAGAACACCCCTGCCTGGTCGGCACCGGTAATAGTAATCAGGTTTGAGCTAATGGATAAGTGGTAGCCTTCGCTTGGCATGGCCTGCTCAGGTTTTGCCAGGCTCAGCTTAATGTGTTGCTTAACCGCCGGCCTGGCGATATCGAGGGTAAGACCAACACGTTGCTGCAGCTGCTGTTGCAGATACAGGCTTTCCTGCTGCAGGTCCTCGCCGGCACTTAGCTGCCACTGGCTGGTCAATGTCGTGTGGCCAGGCTTGGTGTGTAGCTGGGTTGGGCTGGGAATAATCCGCTGCTGCAGTTGCGAGTTTGTCAGCAAAGGACCAGCGGTTTGCTGTTGCTTAAAACGCTGCTGGTTGGTCATGGTCGCATAGTTGTCGCCGTCGCCAATATTACGCAGTAACTGCTTGGGTTCAGTCAGGGGGCGGACAAACAGGCTGAAGTCTTCCGTGTCGGTATTGGTGAATATTTCCGGTTGCAGGCCGGGCCAGACAATAAAAGCCCGCGGCATAAAGTCGCTGTAGCTGATTATCCAGGGTGCCGAACGAAAGTTCAGCTGTAATTGTTCACCAGACGCTAAGCCTTTAAATGCAGAGGTCGGAATAATACGGTGCAAATCGCCCTGAATATGCTGCAGCTGTAAGCCAGCGTGTTCTGTTGTAGGGATCCGGCGGACCATATGCAGATATATTTGCCAGTCTGTCTTACCGGGCGGCAATGCCAGAGCGGATCCGTTGACGATGCTGATACTGCCACTGAAGGTACTGGCATCAGCTAACAAATTAGATTCTACCGCAAACCAGAGTTGCGCATCTTTGGCAAAAGCAGCCAATTGTTGCTGATTGCTAATTGCTGCCTGGCAGCTTACAGAAAATAAACTTATAAAAATCAATCTGTAAAAGTATCGCATTAACGGGCTCCTGGCCATGTCGCAAAAAATACGGCTGAAATTTAAGCAAGAGTCTTGTTATTTGTCAGATTTATTATATGCTGACAAATAAAATGACAACGCTGTCAATTTGGCAAAGACTTATGTTAATGTCAAGTTTTAGTGAACCTGAGTGAACATACGGCAGTGCAATAAAACAAAGTATCTGCAACAACTCGGGTATGGAGTAGTGGAATGAGGCCAACGGTGACAGAACAACAACCTTTATTTTTAGGTATAGATGGTGGCGGCAGTAAATGCCGGGTACTGCTTATGTCAGCACAAGGTCAGGTGTTAGGCGAGGGGTTGTCTGGCCCGGCCAATCCGCTGCGCGGTATGCAACTGGCTACCGCCTCAATTCTTGACGCTACGTCGCAAGCGCTGAACAGCGCGGGTTTGCCTGCAACGGTTATGTCAGAACTGGTGGTGGGCGCCGGGCTGGCCGGTGTTAATTTACCTGAATATTACCAGTTGGTTTCCAGCTGGCAGCACCCGTTTGCCAGCTTGCACTTAACGTCAGACTTACATATTGCCTGTATTGGCGCGCATCAGGGTAACGATGGCGCGGTGTTAATTTGCGGTACCGGTTCCTGTGGCCTGGCTGCCGTAAATGGTCAGCTACTGGAAGTGGGCGGCCACGGCTTTCCATATGGAGATAATGGCAGTGGTGCCTGGTTTGGCCTGCAAGTAGTGCAGCAGGTGCTACGCAGCAAGGATCAACTGACTGCACCGACGCTACTGACCGGGTTACTGCAGGCTGAGCTTCAATGTAGCGCCAGTCTGCAACTGGTATCCCATTTTATGCAAGCCAGTCCAACCGATTATGCCCGGCTGGCGCCGCTGGTATTTACTGCAGCAGAGCAGGGCGATGCTGCCGCTCAGAGTATTATTGACACGGGTGCCGCTTATATTAATGAAATTGCTGAGCGTTTGCTGACAATTAATCCGGTAGCCTTGTGTTTAATAGGTGGTCTGGCCTATAAAGTAGAGCCATACCTTAGTGCCGCGGTGCGGAACAAGGTCGTACCGGCAGCGCAGCCTCCGGAATTTGGCGCAATATGGTTTGCCCAGCAAGCCATCGCCAATTCTGGCAAAACTGGAACCACAGCATGAACACATCACAAGCAGGCAACAACCCAGTAGCCAGTCTTGCCGTCGCCAGGTTGTTTGATGGCGCAAACTGGTATAGCAACGTAGAGCTATGCTGGCAAAACGGTGTGATCACGGATATTAAGCCCGCCAATGGCCAGGTACAGCCAGGGTCTCTGGTGCCGGGCTTTATAGATTTACAGGTAAATGGCGGCGGTGGCATGTTATTTAACAGCGCACCGACCGTGGCGACGTTGCGCACCATATTGCAGGCGCATAGCCGCTTTGGCAGCACCGCTATTTTGCCCACTATTATTACCGACAGTACCGGGGTGATGCAGCAAGCCGCCGATGCGGTTGCTGACTCTATTGCTTCAGCCGAGCCCGGTATTATCGGCCTGCACTTTGAAGGGCCGCATTTAGCTGAGCCTAAAAAGGGCGTACATCCTGCTAAACATATTCGCGAACTCAGCCAGGAAGAGTTAGCAATTTATAGCCGAACGGACATCGGCATAAAACTGGTTACGGTGGCACCGGAAAATGTCAGCCCTGCACAAATACGTCAGCTGGTTGGCCTTAACGTGATTGTCTGCCTGGGGCACTCTAATGCCGACGCAGCGACTGTGCAGGCGGCATTGGCTGCCGGTGCCACCGGTTTTACCCATTTATACAATGCCATGTCACCGCTTACCTCCCGCGAGCCGGGCATGGTTGGGGTGGCCCTTGCAGATCCTGACAGCTGGTGTGGGGTGATTTTTGACGGTCACCATATGCATCCGCTTGCTGCCAAAGTGGCGCTGGCCGCTAAGCCCACCGGAAAGTTATTGCTGGTTACCGATGCCATGTCACCGGTAGGTACTGCTGATACCGAGTTTGCCTTTTTCAGCGGTAAGGTACTGCGCGAGGGCTCTAAACTGACCGACGAAGCCGGCCGACTGGCGGGTTCCGTGCTCGATATGGCCGGCGCCGTGCGTTATGCCATTGACGTTCTGGCAGTGTCTGCCGACGAAGCACTGCGAATGGCATCGCTTTATCCGGCGCAGGCATTAGCGTGTGCTGATACGCGTGGCCGGTTGGTTAAAGGACATCAGGCGGATATGGTATTGCTGGACGCACAGTACCAGGTGCAGCAAAACTGGATTGGCGGTGAAACAGTGTTTAAAGCGGTAATGCCAGAAAATTAAAACTGACAGGTCGGCTAACAACCTTAATAACAATAACAAGTGAAGGGATAATTGAATGACAACAGAGCAGTCGAAAGGCCAGAGCAGCATGATGCCGATGGTGATCGTGGCAATATTGTTTTTTGTATTGGGTTTTGCTACCTGGTTGAACGGGTCTTTGATGCCCTACCTGAAGCAGATGCTTGATTTGACGCCGTTACAGGCATCATTAATTTTATTTTCGTTTTATATCGCTGTGACGTTCACCGCGTTGCCGTCTGCCTGGCTGATCCGCAAGGTGGGTTATAAAAATGGGATGGCGCTGGGCATGGCTATTATGATGCTGGCAGGCTTGCTTTATATTCCTGCCGCGCAGACCCAAACCTTTGCGCTGTTTTTACTGGCGCAACTGGTTATTGGCGCCGGACAAACCCTGTTGCAAACGGCAGTTAATCCTTACGTTGTAAAGATAGGTCCTGAGAGCACCGCGGCGGTGCGCATTAGTATTATGGGCATACTGAATAAAACGGCCGGTGTAGTAGCGCCAGTGGTATTTACCGCGCTAATGGCAAGTAGTTTTGTCAGTACGTCCGAGACGGTGCTTGCGCAGGAGCAGATTGATGCTATGGCTTCCGGGTTAGTACTGCCTTATTTGGGGCTGGCCGTATTCCTGGGCATCCTGGCACTGGCGGTTAAGTTTTCGCCATTACCGGAACTGGCCAAAGAAACATTTGATGGTGCGGGTATTTCGCTGCTAAAAGCTGCACTCGCCAAACCGTCACTGATGTTGGGCGTGCTGGCGCTGTTCGTGTATGTTGCTGTCGAAGTCATTGCAGCCGACACCATTGGTCTGTTCGCCTTATCTCTGGGGGTGGAGCGCTATACCGTCATGACGTCCTATACCATGGTTTGTATGGTGCTGGGCTATGTGCTGGGGATTTTACTGATACCGCGGCTTTTGTCACAGCAATCGGCATTGGCTATTTCAGCTGTG
>TARA_R110002126_G_scaffold10128_13_pt1 | contig 11426 bp, 5 predicted proteins | sample TARA_R110002126 | Tara Oceans TARA_R110002126 (sample SAMEA4397536) | marine metagenome | biome: Polar Biome; feature: [DCM] deep chlorophyll maximum layer (ENVO:01000326); material: water (ENVO:00002006), including particulate matter (ENVO:01000060) such as... | depth 30 m
TATCAAATGCCCAAAGACAGCAACAACAAAAAGGATTACAAAGAAATTCTGCTTTATCTACAGCGGGAAGCATAAACAATGCTAGATTAGCCCAAAGGGAAGTAAACCAAGCTACCCTTTCTGATCTTATAAATATAGGACAGGGGGTTAATAGAAACGCTTTAGGTCAAATGAATCAAGCAGCGCAAATGCAAAGTGATAGATACAACGCTTATAAAAATGCTAAATCACAACACAGTGCACAAATGATAGGGATGGGGGGCCAAGTAGGATCTGCATTACTAGCAGCATTCTTAATTTAATATGAGTCAAAACTTCGCAAACGATCTGGGTACTGGCCTTGCGGGCCCAAGCCAAATACAAGCAAACCTAACTAAGTCAGCTATTTCTAAGGCTACTAGAGAAGCATTAGATACACAAAAGAAAAAAGCTAAATACGATTCAAACTTAGAAGTTTTAGAATACGCAGGACTAATTACTGAAGAAACTGATGGGACTATTGTTTTAGCTCCAGATGCAATGGATAAACTAGGGAAACTTAGCGACGGAAACCGAACACAAGTATCTAATGCTTTATTGATGAACGAGATGATGGGAACATATCATGCTGAAACCCCAGACGGGCAACTTGAGAAAAAAAGAAATCAGCAAGTTTTTGCTCCTGTTCTAGCAAAAGAAGGAGCAGTTCCTTTCTCTATTGAGCAAGCTGCGGCCGCAGGTGATGCCAATGCTATGACGTTAAAAAAACAATACGAAGACGGCGATCTACGTGGTTACGTTACTCCTGCTATAAACCAAGAAGGTTTATTTTCTTTGCTAAATGTATTTGGTTCAGATAAAAAAGATGACAAACCACAGGTTGCTACTAAAGAAGAAATACTAACAGGTTTACAAGCCAGAGCAGATAAGATGAATGTAGATGGCGACATTTTAGACCCTGACAGAAGCAGGGCTATAAGAAACCTGGAAAAACAAAACAAACTTGGCATGTCTAATATCGGCGGCGGTTCTGATGAAGGACTTATTGAACTTGTTAATGGTGTATTTGATGAAAATGTTAATAGGGGTACTACTAATTCTTTTCTTAAAAACTTACAAACGATGTATGCCGCTAACCCTAGATATACAGTCAAATCCAAACCAGCTTCTTCTACGGACACTAGCATTGAAGTAGGCAGTGAACAAGATGTAATGGTTAATACTCAAGGTGTAGCTAAAACATTTGAACAGGCTTACCCAAGTTTACAAGGCTTAGATGGAGAGCGTTTAGCTACAGAACTAGAAGACTTAAAAAAGTCAGGACAGTTAGATAACTTCGGTGACCAACAGAAAGAACAAATGTTTACAGATTTAAGAGAACAAGGTATTGGCTCAATTCCTGATTTAATGAAAAAACGTCAAGAACAAAAAATTAGTGCGCAAGAGCAATATAAAGAAATTCTAATGCTAAACACTGTAGCTTCTAGAACAGATGCAGAAGGAAAACTAGTGTTACCAGATGGCAAAACACCAAAAGAAGCTACTAATGCTATGTTTAATGCTTATTACACAGGCTCGCCAGACGCAACGCTTAACGAGCTAGCAACTGCCCAAAACAATAGAAGAACAAATATTAGAGACGACCAAATAGCAGACACTGCAGAGCTAGAAGCAAAAACAGCAAATATTAGCGCAAGAACAGTCGCTTTTAAAGCTGCAGATGCTAATGCATTAGAGTGGGCTAAGTTTGGGTGGACTAAAGAAAAATATTATCTAGAAGCAAAAAAAGAAGCAAACGCTAGCACTATAAGTGCATATAATGCTATTGGTAAAAATTTTACTACTAGGACAGAGCAAATTTCAACAGGATCGTACCCCGGGCTAGAAGGTAAAACTTCTACTGATATGGCTCAAAGTTTGGTAGAAATAATGAGAGGCGGGGATGCTACAAAAGGAAATTTTTTTATTGGAGGGGCAACCAGTCCTGAATATAGTAAAAATGTTAATCTATTATCAAACTATAAAACAGCCTTGGAGAGCACTGCTAAAGACTACTTTAATGGCGTCCAACAAAATGAATTTGGCCAAGACAATATAGAATTTGCAAAACAAGCGTTTATAGCTATGGGTCCAACCGACAAAGAAAAAGAAAACCTAGAAAAAATGTGGAATCAGGATAAAGCTGGTATTTTTACATATAATTTTGCAAAACCTGAAAAATTTGTAGAACACAAATCTATGACAGATCAAATGGTGCTATTAAAAGTGTTTTCTAATTTAAAAAATAAAGAAAGCATGTGGCACACTATAATTACTGGCCCCCTTAAAGGCATTTTTGGTGACACCGATTATTGGGAAGATATAGCTTCTGGTGATATGGCTGCTTCAGCTCTTGTAGATGAGCTTAGTAATGTAATGGCTCTTCGTTTTGTAGATAAAAAACCAGCAAAAATAATAGGGTATAACCCCAACACCGGGGAAGAATTAGAAGAAAGCATAGCTTGGGCAGATCTTTTAAGTATACAAGGCATTTCTGGTACTGATGTAAATTGGCTATTCCAAAATCTTAATAAAGTAGGTGATACAGGCGAAGGTACAGATCAACAAGCCGAAGAGGAGTAAATGTGTCAGATCCTATTACCGACTTCATTAAAAGCCAAGTAGATGATGCACCTACAGATTATGACCCTATAGCAGGTTTTAGACGTAACCTAGATCTTGCTACCGGGGCCAAAACCCCTAGAGGTATACAAGACGGCGAAGTTGGCCAAGACTTAATACAATCTGCAGAACAATATACTTTTCCGGGTATAGTAAAAACGGGTTACAGAAAAGGTTTAAAACAAGCTGGCGCAGACGTTTCTTATATGAAAGGCGCTTTTAAAGCTCTAGTAGGTGACGAAAATGGCGCTAGAAAAGCAGTTGAACAAGGCGTAAAACAAGCCAATGAAGCTTCTAAAGTAGTAGGTGCTTTAGACATGGCAGAAGAGTGGGAAGAACTTTTAGAAGAACCATCTTTTGAAGAGTTCATGGAATTTGCCCCTGCTGTTATTGGGGAAGTTGGTTTTTCCGCACTTACCTCCATTACAGGAGCTTTAATTGGAGTAGGTATCGCTGCGTATACTTCACCCGCGACTGTACCAGTAGGAACTGCAGCTGTATTAGCTGGGGCCGGCGGTAAGAAAACATTACAAAAAATTACAAAACAATTAGCTTTTAAAGAGTTTACTGAACAAACTATTGCGACCGCCGTAAAAAAAGCTGCCCTTAGAAAAACACTTACAGCCAAAGAAAAAGATGTTATGACGGCTGTGTATGGGCAGTTTCAAAAAAACATGCTAGCTAAAAGAAAAAAAAGAGGAGCAATAGCGGGAACTATAGCTTCTGAATTTCCAAGGAGTACAGGGTCTGCTTTTTCTAATTATGCAAGTGAAGATATGTACGATCCGGTTTCTGCAGCTTTATCTATTGGACAAGGTGTGGCAAGTGCAGTAGTAGGTGGCGCTACAGAAGGAGTTGTTTTAAATAGTTTAGTTAAAGCTTTTACAAAATCTACTGCATTTAAGTCAATTGCAACACCTGCTGGTAAAAATTACATAGCTCCTAGTGTAGGAAAGCAGGCTAGCAAAGCTCTTGGGCTAAGTCTAGTAGGAGAACCCGTCACTGAAGTTTTACAGTCAGGGATAGAAAGCGCACAGAAGTTAGGTATGTTAGATCCGCGTTTGGACGGCCAATTAGATAAAACATTTACAGCACAACAAGCCAGGCTTGATGCACAAATGAGTGCGGCAGCCGGACTTATAGCTGGGGGAGCTTTTGGATCAGGCGGAGCGATTTCTGTTGGAGCTACAACTGGGGCTCAAAATTTATTAAGAGAGTACCAACAACGTACAGCACTTATTAACATGATTCAAAACAAGTACGGACCAAGCGGACAAGGCGTGCAAATAGAACCTAAAGAGTGGATTAAGGGCCAGTTTAATGCCCTGCTTGACCCCGAAGCAGATAAAGAGGCTGTCTGGATAGATGTAAATAGCTTAGATGAACTCGCTAAATATAAAGAAGAAAACCCAGGCGCTGCAAAAATGCTGGAAGTAATGTCTAGTTATGATATGACAGATGCAGATACGCAGTTAGGTGGTATTTTGTTTTCTACTAACCCCGAAGTTATACAAAGCTTTAAACAGGTAATGGAAAACAATATGCCTAGTGCTGCTTTATTAGATGGACAACTTGCTAGAGTTTTAAAATACCCTAGGACGAGGAGCAATGCAGATGAATGGGTAGTTCAAGTCAGAGACAAAGACACGGGCGCGTTAGTTCATTATCACCAGACAGGGGACCCAAAAGAAGATGGGGGAGTTCACCTAGAAGAAGTTAAAAAGATGTTCCCTAATGCAAATAAGTATAGCTACGAAATAGTAGATGGCGAAACGCATTTAGACGAAAGACAAACTTTAGTAGATACTCCTGCAGTTGACTTAAGTAGCATTAAAAAAATGGGCATGCTTTCAGAAGAAGAAGCTGCAGAAATGATGGGTAAAACTGCTGTGGATTTTGAAGGAGCAACTGGCCTAAGAGATGAAACAGGGAAATTTGCACAAGTAGGTGAAGTAGTAGAAGATGCTGTTGAGGTAACTCCTGTTATACAAAAAGACCAAGCACCTATAATGGACAGGAATAACAGACCTTGGACTAAGCCAAATTTACAATATAGAGATGACCAAGTACCAAATGCAGAACTACAAAAAAATGCAAGGCTAGTTACCCATCCTGCATTCCGTGCAGAGTTTGATGAAAATATAAAAAACAATAACTATTCTAGATTACTATTAAAAAAGTTTATAACACAAGCAAACAAGTTTGCAGAAGTAGATACAGAAAGCAATACAGAGCTAGTTTATAAAATAGACCCAGAAGGACAAGGGTTTGTTATTAAGAAATACGAAAAACCTTTAGAGAAACTACAAACATACGAGCAAGCTAAACCGGAGTTTGATAGAGCTATTATAGAGGCCAAAGGTAAAGGCAGAAAAAAAAGAACCAAAGTATTTAATGATGGTACTAGTAGAGTAGTGTTTATGGATAGCCCTTTTCAAATAACTACTAGAGACCCCGATGGTAAGTTTACATTACCCCAAACTGTAGATATGCCTACCTTAGTAAATAAATATAAAAAAATATTAGGCAGAATGGGGACATTGCCTAACGAACAATATTATCAAAGTCTAGCTGATACTTTTACAAGTGTATACGGCTCTATAATTGAAGATCCAGACTACGAATTAACTTTTAAAGGAGAACCTATAACTGATAAAAGTTTTAATGACCCTGAATTTGTAGTTTATACCGAAGAAAACGGCAAACGAGAATTTACTTTTTCTGATCTTCTGGCTAAAGGAGCTGAACAATCTATGGGGATAAGCGAACAAGATCCTACAAATACTGTTAAAAATTTAGAAAAAAGAATCACGGAAAAACAAAAAGAGATAACTTCTTTAGAGGACCAAATAAAAGAATTACAAACTCAAAGAGAACAACAAGGTCAGTTTAGCCCTGAACAATATAACCAGTTTATGGAGTTAGTTGAAGCTTTGTACGGCCCTAAAAAAGGAGAAAAAAGAAACACTTCTGCTAATTTATATATCCAACGTAACGACTTAGAACAAAGCCTAAGAGAAGCAGAAGTAGCAGGTGGTAGTACTACTTTAGACCCTAGGGCTGATATAGATGAAACCACTGATACTTCAAGCAGAGAAGAAGGAATCTTTCAGAATCAAAATTCTAGAGAACAATTCTGGAACGAAGAGTTTGAGCATTATCAAAAACAAGGTTTTACTAGGTCTAAAATAGGTACTAAACAAGAAACCAAAACAGTAAATGAACCTGTAATGCCTAAAAAAACAGAAGGTATTATTTTAAGTGATGCTTTAGACAAAGCTACCCCAGAGTCTGTAAAAGCTTATTTTAGAGAAGTAGGTAAAATAGCTAAACAACATATAGGCCTTAAAAGACCTATTCTTTTATACACTCAACAAGAAGACATTGACATAGGAAAAACTGCAGAAGCCCTACCAGAAGCCAAAAGGGTTATACAAGACTATTCTCCTGATGATTATGATTTAGGCGTAAAAAATGTAAACGCAAAACTAAACCAAATAAAAAATGAAGTAATGCAAGACCAGATGGGTGTCGCAGGTTATTTACAAGGTATGGGAGGGGCATTCGATATTCTTGTTTTAAAAACCCCAGAAAATTTAACAGAGTTTGATTTTGGTTTATTACATTTAGTATTAGGGCATGAGCTAGGGCACAGTTTCTTTAAACAAGAAATGAATAATATATTAAAAAATCCTATAATAAGACGACACTTTATGAAAGAGTTTGAAAAAGCTAAAGAAAACAGCCCAGAAGTTGCCCAGTATTTTGATGTTAACGGTTTTGAAGAATGGTTTGTAGATAAAGTCGGAGCGGGGCTATTTGATTTAGAAAAAGGTACGATACCTACTTCTAAAAACTTATCAGATAACTTTATTAAGACAATGGTTAAAGGATTAAAAGCTTTCTACGATGCTAAGGCTAACATAGAAAGCGGAATTGTACCTGGCACAGATACTGCTACTTTCTTCCAAGGCAGGTTTAGATACGACGAAACTGTTGGCGAGTTTATGAAAGGCATATCAGGGACTATGGAAGCCAGAACAAATATAAATTTCCAAGATAGGGCTCACGCAGAAGAACTTATAGATAGCTTATTTGGTAACAAAATGGGAATAAGCTTCTTAAGGAAAATAAATAAAGATGCAGAAGGTATGTTTAAAAGTGGTAAAGTGCCTAGCTGGTTTACTAAACTTTTTTATACGGCTCGTGGTTTCTTAGACACTTTAGGAAAAGACCAAGGTATAGGAAAAGAAATAGGGCAAATGTTCCATAAAGTTAGCGGGGAACAAGGCGACCCTGGTCTTATAAATGAGTCAAACAGAAAACTAAACGAGATAGTTAATGATTTAGTAAAACGATTAGACATGGACGGTAAAGATGTAGATGGTTTTGATGCAATAGTACAAGGCGTTACTGGTGTAAATGATAATGCTTTTTCCCAAGAAGAAATAGATGCTTTTAGAGAAGCCCAAGATGAGAAAAAACCAACAGAAGCTTTATCTCCAAAAGCACAAATAATACGTAAGTTTTTATTTGATATGTACGATGTTTTAGAATTAGATAAATATAAAATTAATAGCTACGACATAAAAACAGGCCAATTTGTAGAAAAGGAAATTTCGAGACGGGCTAATTTCTTTCCTCGTATTATATTAGTAGCTGATATTGCTTCAGATGCTAAATTAAAAGCTTCTTTAATAGAAGAACTAGTAAAGGCAAACCCTAATATAGCCGTTTCCGCCATAGAAAAAAGTGTAGAAACTATTATAAAAAATAACGAAAAAAACGTAGATGTAGCTACTAAAAAAGACGAATCTTCCGGCCTTGGTGTGGGCATGCCTATACCTAGAGCTATACTTTTTGAAAATTTAAGTACTCCTACACTTGTAGAAAAAGGTTTAGCTGCACCAGGAGAGGTTGCTATTCTAGAATATCTAAGGGATATAACTAGACAAGTAGAGTTACAAAAAAGAGGGGGCAGTAGAAAAATTAAAAAATTAATTTTACAACTTCCTTTAGAAGAGCAAGGTCACGCAGTAGATGCAGTAAATGCGATGTTAGGTAGGATAGACCCTATACGTTATTCAGCTTGGAGACACATTAATGATGGAGTTCTTCTTACAAATGTTGTAACTCTTTTAGGCATGGCGGTATTTGCTTCCGTGCCGGATGCAGCGGGTCCTGTACTACGAAGTAGGACTTTTGAATTAAAAGCAATTGCAAAAAATATAACTGCAGCTATGGGCAAAGGGGAAGCAGAACAATTCGCAAGAAATATAGGCTCAAATGGCAGAGAAGCAATGGCTTCTACAATATTATATGCTGGTGAGCTAGATAGCGCTTCTTTGTGGATGAAAAAGGCCACTAACGGTTGGTTTAGGATTACACAGTTAGAAAGATGGACTGTGTTTACTAGAAAATTTGCAGCTGGTATGGCTAGAGATTTTTTACTTAAACATGCCGAGATAGTAGAAAAAGGATACGAGGGCGACGCTGATGTATTATTATCAGAAAGATATCTAAAAGACCTAGGTTTAACCGGAAAAGAAATAAAAGCTTGGAAAGATAGCGGAAGCAATGTGGATGCCCATCCAAAAGTAGCTACAGCTCTAGGTAGGTTTGTAGATGAGTCTATAGTAAGACCAAACGCTGCAGAGCGTCCTATTTGGGCTTCTGATCCGCATTGGGCTATTGTTTGGCAACTTAAATCTTTTTACTATGCCTATGGCAAAAACATAATGGGCGGTATGTTTAGAGAAGGAAATACTAGATACGCAGAAACAGGAAACATAACCCCAGCTATAATGCCATTGTTTTTTGGGGCAGCTCTTTTAATGCCTTTAACTATGTTGGGTTGGGATATAAGAGAAAGATTTAAAATAGGTTTATCTTACGCATTACCGGGAGTTAGCCCGAATGACCCAGGCGTAAATTACAGGGCTTCTAAAAATATGTCTAATGGTGATTATTGGTTTGAAGTTCTAGATAGAAGTGGAATGATGGGAGCACCGGCTTTAGCCCTACCCCTTATAATGGAAGATAAAAGATATGGGAAACCCGCGTTAATCCCTATTCTAGGCCCCGGCGCAGAAAGAGTATATGATGCTGTAACTGGCGAAGCAAAAGCACTTGATTACGCTCCTGTATACAGTCAGCTCGACACTAGAGCATTAGAGAGGTAAAATTAATTATGGCATATTCAGACACAATAAAATTTGTAGTGGGAGACACACTACCTGTTTTAGAAACAACATTAAAAGATAGTAATACCGCTGTAAGCGGACAAACACTAGACACAGAAAACTCAAATACTTGGGCAGCTTTAAATCTAGCAAGCGGTTCTGTAAAACTAAGAATAAGGGAAGTTGGACAAACTACATTAATACAAACAATTACTGGGGTAATAGCAGACGCTACTAACGGTAGAGTCAACTTTACTATACCAAGTGGAACTTGGACTACAGAAGGTACGTTTGAAGGCGAAATAGAATTTACTTCTTCCGGAGGAGGAATACATACTGTTCAGGACTTAATTAAATTTAAGGTCCGTAATGACTTTGATTAATGTCTAAGCTTAAAAGTGTTACTTCTTTTGTAGACTTAAAAGGTAGTATTGCTCACGTTAATCTAAAAGGGCAAGTAACCCACGTTAATCTACAACTTACTAATCTATATCTAAACCCAGATTCACTAGATAGACTCTTTACCGATAGCTTTAGTTATACAGACGTATTTAGTTATGATATAGATAAACGTGCAGATGACCCTGTGTACATGTCAGAGTTGCACGTATTTGACTTATCTAAATCTCTTACAGACTCTGTAGGTTTTACTGAAAATGTAGATGTTTTAAGAACTTTTGGTAGAAACTTTACAGACACAGCTACCATGTCTGATACAACGTCCGTGTCATTCTCTGGATCTTACAACGAAACCGTGTCCGTAGCAGAAATACTAAACTACGCTATGGATAAAGCTTTATCCGATATAACTACTATGTCAGATAGTTCGGTCCTAGAGCCAAACTTAGGTAAAGCAGATAGCGTTAGCATGGCAGAAGTATTTTCTAAGGTAGTTAGTTTTCAACGTTCATTTAACGATACCATATCCTTAGATGATAGAACTTCTTTGGCCGACCCACTCGCTACCGATGTATCAGGTAGTAAAACTAATATAGTATCTATAGCAGATGTACTTACGTACGATTGGGCTAAAGCCAGAGTTGACACGTTTGGTGTGGTAGAAAACCATGCAATAGCCTTTACCCCAGGAGGTTTTACAGATTCATTTAGTTTTGCTGATAATGAAACAATATCTACTAACTTAAGTAAATCTGATAGCTTTGGGGTTAATGATACCGAGGTTGTAGATACAGCTTTAGGTAAAGAAGAAACAGTAAGTTTTACAGATAGCGAGACGCTGTCTACCACTTTAGGTAAGTCTGATAGTGTTTCTACTAGCGATGTAGAAGTATTAGCCGTAAGCTTAGGCAAATCAGATACCACAACTATTTCCGAAACTCATATATATAGTTTTGGTAAATCAGCACAAGATAGTGCTACAATAACTGAGTCGATCAGTATTTTAAATGCAAATAGACAAAGTGCATTAAATGCCTCGGCTTTAAATAGTAATACACTTAACTAGGAGAAAATATGTTAAATGATGACTTAAAACTAACAGGTAAATTAACCATTGCTATCAATGGCGAAACCGTTAAAGAAGTTCCTAACTTAGTTGTTACTGCAGGAAAGGGTTATGTTGCTAGTAGAATGAAGGATACTTCAGCTACTGCAATGTCACACATGGCGATTGGTTCTGGAACTACAGCAGCTGGAGCAAGTCAAACTGCTTTAGTTAGTGAGTTAGCTAGGACTGGTTTAACATCAACAACAGTATCAGACGCTGATATTGTGTACGTTGACACATTTGCAGCTGGTACTGGTACTGGCGCTGTGACAGAAGCGGCTATTTTAAATGCCTCTTCTGGTGGGACTATGCTATGTAGAACTGTTTTCTCAGTAGTAAACAAAGGTGCTTCAGACGCTATGACAATTACCTGGACTGTAACAGTTTCTTAAAATAGAGGAGATATAAGTTGGCTATTGTTTTTAAGAACAATGCGACTACAACCCTATCGGGTAATATAAACTCGTCTGTTACTTCTATAACAGTAGCTGACGGTGGTGTTTTCCCATCTTTAAATAGCGGAGAGTCGTTTTTTGTTACGTTTGATGACGGAACAAATAAAGAAGTTGTAAAGGTAACTGCCAGAAGTGGTAATACCCTTACTGTTACCCGTGCTCAGGACGGGACTTCCGCACGCGCATTCTCCCAGAATAATGCTGTAGATCTTCGTCTTACAGCAGCAGTTTTAGAAGCTTTCCCCCAATTCGATGGAAACTCCCAAACAGGGGTATTAGATATAACCGGCGTAAAAATTGCTGGTTCTGAAGTGATTGACAGTTCTGGAGAATGGCAAGGCCCTGCTGGTGGTATAAAAGGAGCAACAGGTTCTACAGGACCAACAGGTTCTGCAGGAGCTAAAGGTGCTAAAGGTGAAGTAGGTGTTACTGGAGATACAGGTGGTACAGGCCCAACAGGTTCTACAGGCCCAACAGGTTCAACAGGTCCTACTGGCCCAACTGGAGCAGATGGCCCAACTGGACCAAATGGCCCACAAGGAGCAAAAGGCACGAAAGGTGAAGTAGGAGCTACAGGTCCAACAGGCCCAACTGGATCAAAAGGCCAAAAAGGTGAAGTAGGTGTTACTGGAAATACAGGTT
>TARA_R110002126_G_scaffold33382_23_pt1 | contig 11419 bp, 11 predicted proteins | sample TARA_R110002126 | Tara Oceans TARA_R110002126 (sample SAMEA4397536) | marine metagenome | biome: Polar Biome; feature: [DCM] deep chlorophyll maximum layer (ENVO:01000326); material: water (ENVO:00002006), including particulate matter (ENVO:01000060) such as... | depth 30 m
GCTCAGGCCGGAGCAACTTACCGACGAGTTACTAAAGGTTTTCCCGCCACAGCTTGGCAAGATTGAGGTAGTTAACAGCAGCTGGTTCCCGTTAGCCCGGATGGATGCTAACCATTATTATTCGGGCAGGGTAGTGCTGGCAGGTGATGCTGCCCATACCATTAATCCGTTAGCAGGGCAGGGGGTAAACCTGGGCTTTGCCGATGCAAAGCTGCTAACGGACTTGATTATTAGTGCGCACCAGCAACAGCAAGATATTGGTACCCAGACGTTATTAAGCACGTATCAGCGTAAACGTAAACCAGCTAATTTACTGATGATGAGTACGATGGATGCCTTTTATCAACTGTTTGGTAATGACATTACCCCGCTGCGTAAACTACGCCAGCTAGCCCTGACGATTGCCTCGCATAGCAGCGCGCTTAAAAAATTAGTTACTCATTATGCTGTTGGGACTAAATAGCTGAGACTTTCCAATACCGAGAGGTTAGAACTCTTTTTGCGCAGCCACAGAGTGTCTGAGCGAATGCGTCAGTATGAGAGAGTTGCTGTGGCGAGCACAAAAGATGTTGTAACCGGCAGTGTTAATGCATGATCCAAATAGCAAAAACCCAGCCGATGCTGGGTTTTTTAATATGGCAGGGGCGCCAGGATTCGAACCTGGGCGTGGCGGGATCAAAACCCGCTGCCTTACCGCTTGGCTACGCCCCTAAAATAGAGATTGCAGTTCAGGTAAACACAAGGAGAGATAAAATCAACTGCCTGAGTTAATGGCAGGGGCGCCAGGATTCGAACCTGGGCATGGCGGGATCAAAACCCGCTGCCTTACCGCTTGGCTACGCCCCTGCAGAAACTGCTTACTTGCTTGATATGGTGCGGAAAGAGAGACTCGAACTCTCACGCCTCGCGGCGCTGGAACCTAAATCCAGTGCGTCTACCAATTCCGCCATTCCCGCATACATAGGAAAATTAAGTGGTGGCTACAGCGGGAATCGAACCTGCGACCCCAGCATTATGAGTGCTGTGCTCTAACCAGCTGAGCTATGTAGCCACGCTAACTTGTCCTAAGCAAGTGGCGCGTATTATGCTGATCTGACATATTAGCGTCAACCGTTTTTTTGCGTTTCGTGCTCTGGATGGGTGTGTTTGCTGTTTTTATACGCAAAACCCGGCCAGATCAAAAAAGCCGCTGCAATTGCAGCGGCTTTTCAATAGCAAAAACAGGCTTAAACGTTAAAGCGAAAATGCATTACATCGCCATCTTTAACAATATAATCTTTGCCTTCCAGCCGCCATTTGCCGGCTTCTTTAGCACCTGCTTCGCCTTTAAAGCTAACAAAATCATCGTAACCGACCACTTCAGCACGGATAAAACCTTTTTCAAAGTCGGTATGAATAACGCCCGCTGCTTGTGGGGCGGTAGAGCCAATTTCTACGGTCCAGGCCCGTACTTCTTTTACCCCGGCAGTAAAATAGGTATGTAAGCTTAACAAGGAATAACCGCCACGAATTACCCGGTTCAAACCCGGTTCTTCCAGCCCCATGTCAGTCATAAATTCGGCTTTTTCGTCATCTTCAAGCTCAGCAATTTCAGACTCAATCGCAGCACACACAGGTACAACAATGGCGCCTTCTTTATCGGCAATGGCCTGCACAATATCTAAGTAAGGGTTGTTCTCAAAGCCATCGTCAGTGACGTTGGCAATGTACATAGTGGGTTTAATAGTTAAAAAGTTCATGTAGGCGATTAAGGCTTTTTCTTCCTTGTCCAGCTCCAGCTGGCGCAGGGTATTGCCTTGCTCTAAATGTGCTTTTACTTTTTCCAGCACCAGAATTTCCGCTTTGGCGTCTTTGTCACCGCCTTTGGCTTTTTTGCTGACCCTGAAAATAGCCCGCTCTGCACTGTCCATATCAGACAGTACCAGCTCCATATTAATGGTGTCGATATCATCGGCCGGGTCTATTTTACCGGCAACGTGGATAATGTTTTCATCGTCAAAGCAGCGAACGACATGGCCAATAGCATCCGTTTCGCGAATATTCGCCAGAAACTTATTACCAAGGCCCTCACCGCGTGATGCCCCTTTAACCAGACCTGCGATATCCACAAACTCCATGGTGGTAGGGATAACCCGTTGTGGTTTAACGATCTCAGCCAGTTTATCCAGCCGTAAGTCTGGTACCGGTACCACGCCGGTATTAGGCTCTATGGTACAAAACGGAAAGTTAGCCGCTTCAATGCCTGCCTTGGTTAACGCATTAAACAAGGTAGACTTACCAACGTTGGGCAGGCCGACAATACCACATTTGAAACCCATAATAATTTTCCTTCAGGCTGTGTTGCTGGCCGCAAGGCTAGCTGGCTTTAAAACTGTGTAGGCGGTGCTGGGCTTTAATTAAGCCGTCGCGCGCCAGAATATCAAAGCAACTGACTGCTTCATCAATGCTGGCATCAATTAACTTTTGTTCACTTGCCGGAGCTTTGCCCAGCACAAACCCGGTTACTTTGTCTTTATGGCCCGGATGACCAATGCCCAGACGTAACCGGTAAAAATTCGGGTTATTACTTAACCTGGCCATGATATCGCGTAAACCGTTATGGCCGGCATGGCCGCCACCGAGCTTAAATTTAGCAATACCTGGCTCCAGCGCCAGCTCATCATGGACCACCAGAATATTTTCCGGTGCCAGTTTATAAAACTGAGCCATGGCCAACACAGCTTTGCCGCTGAGGTTCATAAAAGTAGAGGGGATAAGCAGCTTAAACTCCTGGCCGGCGCAAATAAATTTACCGCTATAACCAAAGAATTTACTGTCATTTTTCAGGCTGACATTAAAGGCATGAGCCAGCTTTTCAACAAACCAGACCCCGGCATTGTGCCGGGTATACTGGTATTCGGGGCCTGGATTTCCCAGGCCCACGATTAACTGAACATTGGCAGGTAATGCGTCAGACATTACTCAGCAGTTTCAGTTTCTTCTTCTGTATCAACGGCTTTACCAGCTGGTTTGTTCACAGAAACCACTGGCAGGTCATGGCCTTCACCTTTGGTTAACTGGACAAACTTCACACCTTTAGGTGCTTTGATGTCAGTCAGGTGCAGGGTAGTACCGACTTCAACGTCAGCCAGGTCTACTTCGATAAACTCTGGTAAGTCTTTCGGTAATACACTGATTTCAATTTCGTTCAGGGCGTGAACTACTACACCGCCTTTTTTGATTGGCTTGTCTTCGTTTAAGAAGTGAACCGGAACGATAGTGGTCAGCTCGTGGCCAGCTTCAACGCGTTGGAAGTCAACGTGCATAATTTTTGGCTTGTACGGGTGACGTTGCATATCTTTAACGATAGCCTGAATTTTCTCTTTACCAACAGTGATTGTCAGAATGTGAGAGTAAAATGCTTCAAAGCTTTGAGCTTTTAACAGCTTAGAGTGCTCTAAAGTGATAGATAAGGCATCTTTATGTCCGCCATAAATAATGGCAGGAACTTTGTCTTCGTGACGCAGGCGGCGGCTCGCACCTTTCCCCAGGTCAGTACGGACTTCAGCAGTTAACGCGAAAATTGCATCAGACATGATGTACTCCAATAAAGTGATTGTTGTTGCGGCTTGCGACCAGCCCCAACCTGATTGCCCTTTCAAAAGGCGCGACATATTACCACCAGCTCCTGATGGCTGCAAACGCTAAATCAGCTTAGGCCATGCTTGCAGCGCATAACATTTGCTATTTGTTAATTACGACTATACTGATGACGTGACCTGTTCAAAAAATATACTGCAAGGGCGCGGTTAAAAACGGTCGGGTCAGTTGTCATTTGCTAATTGTCAGTTGCTAGTTTCAGCCCTTTGGAGGCACGATATGTTACGACGTTATTTCATTAGTGATGACCTTGATGATCTGGAAGCCGTTGAGCGAGAGCTGGAGCAGCAGGGCCTGGATACACCGCAAATTCATGTACTAAGTGAGCAGGATGCCAATGTTGAATTGCATCATTTGCATGAGGTCTCTCCGGTATTAAAGAGTGATGTCGTGCGTTCTACCGAGCTGGGCGCTATTGTCGGTGCGATTGCCGCAGCTCTGGTGTTGCTTATTGCCTATATGATGGGATGGACAGAATCGGCCGCTGGTTGGGTGCCCTTTATCTTCCTCGCAGTTGTAGTGTTGGGTTTTTGTACATGGGAAGGCGGTTTTATTGGTATTCAGGAGCCAAACATTCATTTCAAACGCTTTCAGGATATTTTAAAACAGGGCAAGCATGTTTTGTTTGTCGATATTGCGCCGGAACATGAAAGTACTTTAAAAAAAGTGGTGCGCCGCCACCCCAGGCTGCAACTTGCCGGCACCGGTGAAGCTACCCCGGGTTGGGTTATCAGGGTACAGGTTTATTTTCGCCGGTTTATGAAGGCAATGCCTTAACATCATCATTTCTGGTTAGTGGCAGTGAACAGGATGTGTGCTGTGTAACGTTGTATGTTCTGAAGCCTCGTTAATTTGTTGAAGTAGAAACAGATACTTTACTAATTAAGGAATCACGGCATTATGGCGATTACCCTGATTATTTTGTTGCTGATTGTAGGCTCAGTTATTTTTCACTTTACCAGTGTCTGGTGGTTTACCCCGCTTGCTTCTCACTGGTCTGCTATTGATACCACTATTGATATCACTATCTGGATAACGGCTATTGTTTTTGTGGCCGTTAATCTTTTTCTGGCATTTGCTGTATATCGTTATCGCTATAAAGCCGGTGCGCGGGCCGCTTACCAACCTGAAAACAAAAAACTGGAGGGTTGGTTACTTCTGGTCACCAGTATTGGCATTGCTGCCATGCTTGCACCGGGCTTGTATGTCTGGGGCCAGTTTGTCAGCCCGCCGGCAGATGCTATTGAAGTTGAGGCAGTAGGGCAGCAATGGCATTGGCAGTTTCGGTTGCCCGGTACTGACGGTCAGCTTGGCAAAGCCGACATCCGTGCCAGTGGCGAGCTGAATCCATTAGGGCTCGACCCCAATGACCCTGCCGGCTCAGATGACATTATTATTGACAGCAATGAGCTGGTACTGGAGTTAGATAAGCCGGTTAAGGTGCTGCTGCGCTCCAATGATGTGTTACATAATTTCGCGGTACCGCAGTTTCGGGTAAAAATGGATCTGGTGCCGGGTACCGTGAGTTTTGTCTGGTTTATTCCGACGGTAGTGGGGCAATTCGATATTCTATGTGAAGAGCTTTGCGGCGTCGGCCATTTTGCAATGCGAGGCAGGGTAATTGTTAAAAGCCCTGACGATTATCAGAAATGGCTGGCTGGCCAGCAAAGTTATCAGCAGTATCAGGCGCGCCTTGCTGGTGACCCGGAGTTTGGTAAAGCACATTATCAGGTTTGTGGCAGCTGCCATGGTGCCAATGGTGAAGGCAATGCCACATTAAATGCACCAGCGTTAGCTGGCCAGTCAGCATGGTATCTGAAGCGGCAGTTAAAAGCCTATCAGCAAGGCTTACGTGGCACGGCTGAGGGCGATTTGTTTGGCGCTCAGATGATTGCCATGGCAAAGCTGGTGCAGGACGATCAGGCCATCAACCACCTGTTGGCTTACATTGGTAGTTTCGCCGCTCCCGACGTACAGCCTCAGCCCGCTAATCTGCAGAATGGTCAGCGTTTGTATCGCAATTGCAGTTACTGTCATGGCAAGCGGGCGCAAGGGGTTTATGCTATGAACGCGCCTAGGTTATCCGGGCTTGAGCCCTGGTACTTAAGCCGGCAGCTGCAGTATTTTAAGCAGCGTATCCGAGGTCATCATCCAAAGGACTTTTACGGTGCGCAAATGAGTTTAATGGCGCAGTCATTGCACTCTGAGCAGGATATTACTGACGTAGTGGCATTTATTAACAGCCTGCAGCAACAGCAGGTGGCTGATAGCAATGGAGGCACTGATGACAGCGGGCGTTGAGGTGGGCCAAAAAGAGCACGAAGATCACAGCGGTAGTTTTCTGACCCGCTATGTCTGGAGTCAGGACCATAAAGTTATTGCTATTCAGTATGGTGTCACCGCTATTCTGGTCGGGCTGGTCGCCTTGCTATTGTCAGCGTTAATGCGGTTGCAACTTGGCTTTCCTGATCAGTTTTCGTTTATTAATCCGGCCAGCTATCTGCAGTTTGTCACTATGCACGGCATGATTATGGTGGTCTATTTGCTGACAGCGCTGTTGCTTGGTGGCTTTGGCAATTATCTGATCCCGCTGATGGTAGGGGCGCGGGATATGGTGTTTCCTTATTTAAATATGCTCAGTTACTGGACGTATCTGCTGTCGGTTATTGTGTTGATGGCCAGTTTCTTTGTGCCGGGTGGCCCAACCGGTGCTGGCTGGACCCTGTATCCGCCGCAAGCCATTTTGCCCGGCACCCCGGGGGCTGAAATGGGTATCTTGATGATGCTAATTTCTCTGGGTATTTTTATTGTCGCTTTTACCATGGGTGGCCTTAACTACGTTTGCACAGTATTACAGGCCAGAACCCGCGGTATGACCCTGATGCGGATGCCGTTAACCATCTGGGGCATTTTTGTGGCGACGATTATGGGCTTACTGGCGTTTCCTGCGCTGTTAGTCAGCGCCATTATGATGTTTCTGGACAGTGTTGCCGGCACCAGCTTTTTTATGCCTGCCGTGATGTCACTGGGCGAACAGCTGGATCACAGTGGTGGCAGCCCGATCCTGTTTCAACACTTGTTCTGGTTTTTTGGTCATCCTGAAGTGTATATCGTGGCGCTACCGGCCTTTGGTATGGTGTCCGATGTACTTGCTACCCATGCCAGAAAAAATATTTTTGGTTACCGGATGATGGTATGGGCTATCGTCATTATTGGCGGGCTGAGCTTTGTGGTTTGGGCCCACCATATGTATGTCAGTGGCATGAACCCTTATTTTGGTTTCTTTTTTGCCACAACAACGCTGATTATTGCTGTGCCGACTGCTATTAAAGTCTACAACTGGATCCTGACCTTGTGGCGCGGCAATATTCATCTGACGGTACCAATGTTGTTTGCTATTGGTTTTATTTTTACCTTTGTGCACGGTGGCCTGAGCGGCTTGTTTTTGGGTAATGTGGTAATTGACTTGCCACTGTCTGATACCTACTTTGTGGTTGGCCACTTTCATATGGTGATGGGGGTTTCACCGGTGATGGTACTGTTTGCCGCTATCTATCATTGGTTTCCGAAAGTGAGCGGCAAAATGCTTCATACCGGCCTTGGGAAGTTTCACTTCTGGGCTACCTTTCTTGGCACCTATGCCGTGTATCTGCCAATGCATTATCTGGGATTTCTTGGTGTACCACGGCGCTACTATGCTATGGGAGGAACCGATTTTATTCCCGAGTCGGCCCAGTCGCTAAATGCCAGTATTACGGTATCAGCAATTATAGTGGCTGTTGTGCAGTTGATCTTTGTGTTTAACCTGATCTGGAGCTTACGCCACGGCAAAGCGGCTGGTCATAATCCCTGGCAAGCGACAACACTGGAATGGCAAACTCCGGATACGCCACCGAAACATGGCAACTGGGGGGCAACGCAGCCAGTGGTCTATCGTTGGGCGTATGATTACAGCGTACCCGGCGCTAAAGATGATTTTATTCCCCAGAATGTGCCTGATAGTGCAGTAGAGGTAACGGACAAACTGGCATTTGCGGAGGCGGGCAAATGAATATCTGGCAAAAGCTAACGGATAAACCCTGGCTGGCTCAGCCGGAGGGTATGGATCCGGCGTTGCTGCAAAACCCACAGCAGTACTGGCCGGAGCGCACCGCATTGCGGTTCTTTATGCTAACAGCCAGTGTGGTGTTTTCATTGTTTGTAATGACGATGCTGGGACGATCGCAATTACCTGATTTTCACGCGTTAGCGGGTGAGCCCTGGTTACCCTTATCTCAGCCAGGTCAATTGTGGTGGAACAGCGGTATGTTGTTGCTAGGCAGCATCAGCCTGCACAGTGCTTTGGTGCTAATGAGGCGCAACAAGCAGCAGATGGCATTAATTGCAGTGGTAGTAGGGTGGCTACTGACCCTGTTATTTTTGGTAGCGCAATATCAGGTATGGCAACAACTGGCGTTTGCCGGGTTTGGTTTTACCTCAAACCCGGCCAGTAATTATTTCTATCTGCTTAGCGCGGTGCATGGCGTGCATTTGCTGGGTGGTTTGATAGCAATTAGTACGGTACTGCATCTGTTGTGGCAACAACAGTCTGCTGAAACTATTACCGGTCGTCTGAGCCTGTGTGTGACTTACAGCCACTTTATGTTAGTGGTCTGGCTGCTATTGTTTGCCTTACTAACCAGCCCGGCGTCAACGATCGATACCCTGGCGGCACTGTGCGGTTTTAGCGGAGGCGGCTATGACTAACCCCGATAAACTAAACCTGGCCGACAGCGGCTGGCGTAGTGTAGTAGCCGATTGGTCAGCCGATCAGCAAGCTTTCAGGTTGTCCTGGGGCAAGCTGATGATGTGGATCTTTCTGCTGGGTGACACCTTTATTTTCAGCATTTTTCTCATTAGCTATATGACCGTCCGCATGTCGACCACCGAAGCATGGCCTAATACCAGTGAGGTGTTTGAGCTAGTGGTGTTTGGCCATACCGTTCCCTTATTTCTGATCGCGATAATGACCTTTGTGCTGATTACCAGCAGCGGTACTATGGCGATGGCGGTCAGTTGTGCCTACCGTCAGAAAAAGCGCTATGCAGTGTGGTTAATGTTAGTTACCGCCTTATTAGGTGCCTTGTTTGTTGGCATGCAAGCGTTTGAATGGAGTAAATTAATTGCGGATGGCATCCGGCCCTGGGCTAACCCGATGGGTGCTGAACAATTTGGAGCCGCTTTTTTTATGATCACCGGTTTTCATGGTTTGCATGTAAGCGCCGGTGTTATCTATTTACTGGTCATTGCCTATCGGTTGCATCGCGGCTACTACGATAAAAAAGGTTATGAAATTGTCGAGGTAACAGGTTTGTACTGGCATTTCGTCGACCTGGTGTGGGTGTTTATTTTTGCCTTCTTTTACTTATGGTGAGCTAAATTATGAGTGTTGAATCAGCCCAGCAGCATCCGGTCAGCCTGTATTTAAAAGTGTGGGGCTGGCTGTTTGTGTTAAGTTTTTTCTCGTATATGGTCGATTATTTGCAATTTGAAGGTGCTGCCCGCTGGGGGCTTATATTACTGTTTATGGTGGCAAAAGCCGGCTTGATACTCAGTATTTTTATGCATGTCCGGTGGGAGCGGCTAAGCCTGAAACTGGTCTTGTTTTTACCCATGTTTGCCATTGCCGTATTTATTATACTGATGGCTATTGAAGCCAATTATACTGAGACCAGCCGCTGGTTATTTTTTAACAATAACTAGCCATGCTGCAATAAAGCCGGGGGTACTGTGGCCAGTAACTGGTCAATACGTCACAGCATAGTAATCGCGATGCTCCTGAGTTTACTCAGCGGTGGTTATCTTAGCTGGCAGTGGTTAACGATGTCTGACAAACCTGTGCTGCGCTATGCCAGTCTGTTACCGGCGCCGTTGCCACTGGCCAGTTTTTCCCTGTTAGACCATCAGCAACAACCGTTCGATAACCGCCGTTTATATGGCCGCTGGCATTTAATCAGCTATGGCTATACGTCCTGTCCGGATATTTGCCCGTTAACGTTGGCAAAACTCAGCCACATGCAACTGCAACTGGCAGGGCTTAGCCAGTTTAATCAGTTGCAGCTGCTGTTTTACAGTGTTGACCCACAGCGTGACAGTCCGGCAGTACTGGCTGAATACGTTGATTTTTTCGCCGGTGACATTATTGGCCTGGTCGCAAACCCCGCACAGCCGCGAATGGCGCGGGAATTCGAGCAGAGTCTGGGCTTGCAGGTACAGATTGATCCGGCCCTGCAGGCCACAGGTGAGTATCCGGTGGACCATGGTGTATTGTTATATTTGCTCAATCCTCAGGCAGAGCTGCAGGCGGTTTTTAAGCCGGTGCGTCAATACAATGCGCTGCCTGAATTTGATGCTGAACTGCTGTTGCAGGACTACCTGACTATCCGGCGTTTTCTGGCGCAGCAGACAAATTAAAAAAGGCGCCTGTTGGCGCCTTCTCGTCATAGCAGATGCTCTCGGGTTTAATCAAACATCGATGAAATAGATTCTTCGTTGCTGATCCGGCGAATACATTCTGCCATCAGTTCACTTAAGGTTAACTGGCGTACTTTGCTAACGTTTTTCATTGCCGGTGACAGCGGAATAGTGTCAGTTACGATTAACTCGTCAATAACGGAATTGCTGATAATGTCCGGTGCATTGCCAGAAAACACCGCATGGGTAGCGTAAGCAAATACCCGTTTGGCACCTTGTTCTTTCAACGCTTCTGCGGCCTTACATAAAGTACCGCCGGTATCAATCATGTCATCCACGATAATACAGTCACGGTCTTTTACATCACCGATTATATGCATTACCTGCGACACATTGGCTTTAGGCCGGCGTTTATCAATAATGGCCAGATCGGCATCATTTAATAATTTTGCCACGGCACGGGCGCGCACCACACCGCCGATATCGGGTGATACCACCACCGGCGATACCAGGGTCTTTTTGCGCATATCATCCAGTAATACCGGGCTGGCAAACACGTTATCTACCGGCACATCAAAGAAACCCTGAATTTGCTCGGCATGTAAGTCAACGGTTAATACCCGATCGACACCGACACTGGATAAAAAGTCGGCGACAACCTTGGCAGTGATAGGAACCCGGGCTGAACGCACCCGGCGGTCTTGCCTGGCATAACCAAAGTAAGGAATAACGGCAGTGATCCGACCGGCAGAGGCGCGGCGTAACGCATCCACCATCACAATCAGTTCCATCAGGTTGTCATTGGTGGGGGCACAGGTTGACTGAATAATAAAAACATCAGAACCACGAACATTTTCATTGATTTGTACGCTAACTTCGCCATCACTGAAACGGCCAACTTCGGCATCTCCCAGTTTGATATACAGACGGCTGGCGATTTTGTTAGCAAGTTCTGGTATGGCGTTACCAGCGAAAACCTTCATGTCGGGCACAGTAGGATCCTCAGGGCGGTGGTGAGTCCGGTTATATCATTAAATGCCAGAGTAAATGGCATCAGGCGTTAAATTCCGTATCTGCCAACGCCGCCATTACTGGCGACTGGTTGACACCCTTAGCAATAAACCCGCGGCAGTTTGCCGGTAAATTGGCTAAGGCATGCTGAGCACTGGCCGTGTCCGGAAATTCGGCGAACACACTGGCGCCAGTACCCGTCATTCGACACGGCGCATATTCTACCAACCACTGTAAGGTTATTGCAACAATCGGCTGCAGCTGTTCTACCAGAGGTTGGCAATCGTTGCGCCAGGGGCTGTTAAACAGTTCATCT
>TARA_R110002126_G_scaffold250011_5_pt1 | contig 11417 bp, 15 predicted proteins | sample TARA_R110002126 | Tara Oceans TARA_R110002126 (sample SAMEA4397536) | marine metagenome | biome: Polar Biome; feature: [DCM] deep chlorophyll maximum layer (ENVO:01000326); material: water (ENVO:00002006), including particulate matter (ENVO:01000060) such as... | depth 30 m
TTCCATGCGTGTCTAAATCAATGTTAACAAATCCGTTCTGTCCTAATACTTCTCTGTGAATATTATCAGATTGTTTTGAAATACCCATGATTAAATCCGAACTACCGTAGAAAGGAGCATTCCACATTGGGTATGGCAAATCATCCCAAATTGAATAATAAATAATTGGAAGATGATATCGTGTTTTTAGCTCATGCTCTAAAGCATATAACCATGTCCAGTATCTTGGATCTGTGAAATGGAATATTGCATCTGGTTTCTCACGTTCAATTATGTGAAATAGTATATTTCTATCTCCGTAACCATCCCATGGAATAATTTTTACTGAAGCATCTTCTACTCCAGTTTCTTTTACAACTTCTTGTGATATATCAACTAATTTTCCTTGGTCTGGATGTTTGATTGCAGCTCCAATTTGAACCCAGTCATATTTGTGAACTGTCTTTAAAACTATCTCTTTACTAATAGTTCCAATACCAGACGGTAACCTTAGATCATCTGCCAGAAGCAGAATCTTCTTTTTTGCCATTCGTAACCTTTTCTTTATTTTAATATAAATATATTATTTTAGAATAACAACCGATTTGTTTTTCTTTCTTGCTCGTTTAACTGCTGTATCTAATTGCGGGTCTAATTTACCTGCAGAAAGTACAATCATTTTATCACAAGCATCTGTAATAAGTGTCATGCGATGAAGCAGTTGTGAAAAATGATATTTTTTGCCATAATATGCTTCTGGCAGTGCAGAATACATATTTTTACCTGTATATGATGCATTGTATTCTACATAAGGTAGTCCAAATTCCAATGAATACTTTTTGACCATCTGTGGTGCACCTTCACTTCCGCCTTGGCCTAGAATAGTAATTGTCTCTTCCATACGTTTAAGCCGTCCTAAGACGTCTTGCACTTTTCTTTTGCTTTGCCAATCTCGGCTACCAATTACTGCTATTTTCATTTTTTTGATAGTCGTTATAACGATAACGAATATGTTTAGGGTTGAATCCATAACCAATTCGAAAACCTCGTTCTAACATCTCTCTGTTTTGTTTGTTATTAGGACCTTCAATATCAGTAAGCAATGTATACATGCAACGTTCATATCCTCTATCAGGCTTATGCCGTTTCATTAAATATTCATATACATATGCGTGCTTGTGCTGATACATTACTTGTTATTTACTTTGATTTCTCTACGGAATAATATTAAAATTATTCACTAATCCTGTCTTCCTTAGGACAATTTTCATAATCTTCTTTAAACGGACAATATTTGCAATTCTTTGCCCCTTTGCCAGAAATAGCCATGTATTTTCGATCTTCAACCTTTTTGCCATCAGACTGAAAACACTCTTCTACGAACTGATCTATTTTCTTTTGTATTTGTTTGCGTGTAACACTACCCGACGAAGGACGTACTTGTTGTACGCGCTTTTGAGGAAACATTGACTCTTCAATCAACTTTCGCTTTACTATAAAAAACTCAACCTCAATATTATCTACAGGAACACCATATTGTTTTGCAAAATATGATTTATATGCTACAAGTTGGGCTGCTTTCATTTTATCTGCTTTTTGATATTTATTCCACCCCATTCGACTAGTTTTTATATCATAAATGTAGATTTTATTTAATACAGTATTGCGGATTACAAGATCTATAAATCCATACCAATAAACCGAAGAATTCTTTTCAGATGCTTGAATACATAAATCTATTTCAACACCAATCAACTCAGTATTTTTAGTAGTGAAATATTCTCTGCGTCGCTTTTGAAACCAGTCTAATATTGTTACTCCGTCTTCGAGATATTCACCCAATTCATGTTTATTAGAAAAATGGTCTCCTGTTTGTTCAAAAGCCTTTACATATTCTGATTTGAGATTTTCTGTTAGTGTATTTCGAAAATTCATCCAATCTGCTTGTTTCACACCTTTTGTAAGTAATATGGTTATGTATTCTTGTATTGTTTCGTGAAATGCAGTACCAAATGTAGTTTCAATACTGTGTGTAAATGGAGCTAACTTCTTGATATATGCAAGTTCCCATTGTTTAGGACATTTCTCATACATCGACCATTGTGAATATGATATCTTAGCAGGCGCAATAGATGGATCTTGTTGTGAAAGTTTAAATATTGGAGCTATGTAATTTACATTTTCTTTCATATTATAATATAATGAATTTTATTGAAGTTTCAAATAATGGTCGCCCTGTTCTATCAAATAAATGTCAATAAGATCTTTTGTTTTATTTAAATCTTCTTCAAAGCGACCTTTGTGACGGCATCTAACAATTCGTTTGATGATGTCAAACTCATAACTAGAAAGTTGCCATTCTTCTGCAAATTTGTATAGACTATCTTTTCCTTTGTAATAAGATTGTGAATTTACACTCATTTTAATCCCTTTACCATTATTTTTATTTCCTTTTCAGGATACCCGTACCGACTAAGTAAAAAGGAGCAACTATCTTTAGACATAAGATCAACATAATCTGTAGCTTCAGATTGGCTTACTTGATAGTGTTCTGCTACTTGTTGTACCAACCCGCTATCATATTTATCTTCACGCCGGCCTTTAATATATTTAGAGAAAGTTTTGTTTGTTGGTAAAATTCCATGATACATGCGGTAGGTATCTCTCGGAGACAATAAACCAATTGTATACCGTTGTAACTCGTTAATAATATCGGTTAGTTCCATTCTCATTGATAAAAATCTATTTATGATAAACGGGGAGAATTGTTTTTGGTCATGATCTGACCAATCTTTCCATTCTTTCTTTTGATGCGTAATTCCGTTAATAAAATCAAAGATAGTTGCTGATTTCTTTTCTGACATATTAATATTTTTTGCCGTGCTTATAAGGCCTTGTTCGATTATATTCTAATTTTAAGTCGATGTGTCGTTCTAAGTCAATGCCCAAACCTTCACACATATCCATTATTCGAATTACTGCATCAGCAACTTCATCCTCAAATGTGTCTTTGATGCATTGTTCAAAATCATTTTGATAATCTGAAGGTTCTGTTCTATCAATCTCCTTTACATTAAATAATTCAACTAAAGCTTTTCTTCCGCTGCGGTGAGCTTCAATTGCTTCGCCTAATTCAGATACCACTAACATTAGCATTTCGCCTACATTACGATCTCCGCCAACCCAAAATCCTTTTTTTACATTGACTTTGTGAATTTCTTTTTGTATTTCTTTTATGTTCATACTATATTATAATAATTTTTATTCAAATATCCTATTTTAATTTTTATAAACCCCATCACTTACTAATTAATTATTTTTTGTTATTTAATTTATTTTCAAACTTATCAAATCTAGAATCAAGTTGGCGTTGAAGTTCATTCATCTGTTCTTGATAATCTCGTTGCGTTTCTTGAAATAAATCGTAAACATCATCAAATTGTTTTTTACAGTCGTTTAATGTTTCTTCATTATTAGTAATTCGTGTATTCATTCTAAACATAGACACAACTATTGCAACTGCAATAACTGAACCTACACCTGATAAAAATGTGATTATTTCCATAATATTTCTCCTTATTTTAAGTGTAAGTGATGGGGGGTATTTTATAATTCGTTCATTAATTTAACAAACATTGCCATTACGTTAATTTCGTGGTCAACCACGTGAGCATCCTGATACTGGGTTTCAGCTAATATTAAAATAACTCCAGCAACATGACCCGTAGCATATTCATCAATATTATCATACATGAAAGTAAATAACGGCTGGAAATCTCTAACCTTACTATCTGCAATAATTTGTCGGATTTGAGTAAATGCGTTTTTCTTGTCCTTAAGGTTTTGCAGTATCTCAAGTATCTCTGTCATGTAGTTAGCTTGTATTGCACTTGCTTTATCAATTCGCAATTCGCCATCGACTACAGATGCTTGTGCAGCATTAATTGCTCGTCTAATATCTGGGTATGATGAATTAATAATTGCAGCAATGTCTTTTATGTCATATTTGACATTCTTTTCATTCAATACAGTTACCAATCTTTTAGCAACATCTGATTTATTGGGAGGTGTGATGCCAAATACTTGACATCTCGATTGAATTGGATCAATAATCTTTTCTACATAGTTACATGTAAGAATGAATCTTGTCGTCTTACTATATGTCTCCATTAAATTACGCAACGCAGCCATTGCATTGGGCGTCATAAAATCAAACTCATCTAATATGATTATCTTCCATTTGCTAAATCCAACCGAACTTGCAAATCTTTTGATTTTTTCTCGTACTGCGTCAACAGAATTTTCGTCAGATGCGTTGGTATACATTACTTGGCTATCAACTGAATTAGCTAATATTTTTGCTAATGTCGTTTTACCTGTTCCTGAAGGACCGTAAAATAATAAATGCGGCAGCTCTCCGTTCGCGATCCACATTTTTGCCTTTTCAATAACAGATTCATTTCCTATATATCCATCTAACGTGGTTGGACGAAATGCTTCAGTCCAAAGACCATGTTCTTCATTTTTGTTTACCATAACATTTATTTAATTAGTTCTGCAGTTGCACCAAAAAGTATGTGGAATCAAAATCATGTCCGTGAAATTCAACTTTTGCTAACCCATTGGATGACACGTGAAGTGTTCCCATATCACCTTTATTTGCTGTCAAGATTTCTTTTAACTTTTCAGATGAAAACATGATTGGTTCCATTGCTTCAGTACCACCATCAATTTCAAATGATATATTATCTGCATTAATAGTCGTATAATTAATAATAAAACGAATTTTACCTTCTTTTACTTGAACTGCAAAGTTCTTTGCGTCTGGTAATGCATTTTTTGCTTTGATAAATCGGTTAATAAACAAATCGTCTAAATCAATACTAACTTCATAATCAGGTTGTTGGTTAATGTTTGGTACTGCAGGAATAACAGTGGTATCTGCTAACATAAATGTCATTTTAGTAGATCCCTCCCGTATTTCCATGCTAAAGTTTTTACTAGCACTTTCTTTTACATTAATATCAATATTTTCATTTACAGCTGACAGCATTTTTATTAATGTTGCTGTATGATTGATACCCAATTCGCCGTTAAGGAATGGATCTGTTTTCCATTGTACCTTACCAACTACTGTTTGATCTGAGTCTATTAAATCGCAACTAACGCCAGTTGCATTTGATTTTACAATAACCGCTTCGCAGTTGCCTGCTAAATAATAACGATTAATAAAACCTATAAGTTTACTTTTTTCCATTTTGATACCTGTTTATTAAATTTAATTTGTTTTTTGTCCAAAGAATTGATTAAAGGATTCGGCGTTAATAGTTGATATACTATCTCCACCAAACTTTTTATATACTTTTTTGTATTTTTCATATACATACATTGCTGCGTCTGGATCTGCAAACATTTCATGCATTGATATAATAACTGAATATAAATCTCGCGGAATAAGTGTTTCAAGCATCTCTACATGACTGCTAACAACCTTATTAATATCTTCTGCTAATTTTACATATAAATGTGTATTATGAACTACCATTCGTGGCATAGCTTCTTGTGAATAACGATCTAAACCAGCTGCTGTTTGTCCTTCTAAATATTCATATGTAAAATCTTTACAGGCCGGGCAATCCAAGCTACATGCAACATGCTGATGTATATCAACTTCTGGATTAACTAATTTTCCTTGCGCTATATGATTTTTTCTACGATATTCATTATTTTTTGGGAAATACAATTCACTAAAGGATTGCACTTTATAATTCCAAGAATGAAGATATGTCCCATATACTGGATATTGACCTGGTGAGGATGAATCTGTACTAACATATATTCTATTATTAGTTAACTTGTTCATTAGTTTTTGCAATGTTGCTAAAATAAAGAAGTCTGATATCTTACTAATACCCAACAAGTGCAAATACTTATTTTGTTGTTTTTCAAATTCCTTTTCTTTAAGTAGTAAAGCTAAAGCAAACATAAAGTCGACTAACTTTTGTGGGCCTCCAATACCCCAACCGTTAAAGTCAAAATCTTTAAATTTATGATACCACCATGTATATTCTTCAGCGTTTGATCCCTGCAACATATTAATAAATGCAGTCTTACCTGATTGATTTTTTTCAAACCACTTAAAGTTATCAAATGAAATGTCTGCACATTCATGAAATTTGTTTTTATATACAGTTTTAGGTGGAATATCTAAATTAGCTGCTACATCTGAATTAGCTTCTAACCAATGAAAGATCTTTTCTCTCAATTCATTTGAATAAGGCAATGCTCCAGTTGCAATCTGATATCCACCCGAGTCACCGAATACTAATACATCCTTTTCAAGTCCGAGTTGGTCTCTAAAGTCCATTTTCTTGTAATGATGTCCTGCAGTAATCAAAAAGTATGGATGCCGCCATTCTGATGGGTATCTCGAGTCATAAAATTTAACGGGAGTACCATCTGAAAATTTATAATCCTTTTTGAATGAGGAAACCATCGACCCCGCGCTGAGACTTGGAAAATATAAAAACTGTTTTTTTCCGTCACTATTAACATTTTCGACCATATATAACCTTTTTATATTTTCTTAATTTATATTATAATATAATGAAATAATTTTTATTTCCAAATGAATATCAACGTCTTGCATTTATTTCCTTTAATTTATTAAGTAATTTTGTTGCTGAAAAGAAATGCTCATGTAACAAGTTAGCTTGATCATTTACTTCGCGCTGTAAATCATGAGATTCTAATTCTAATATTTTATTGACCACTGCATCTACTGTTCCTTCTGTCTTGAAACCGCCATAATACATTTCAATATATGAAAGTCTATTTGGAACAATTGGAACAGCTCCTGCACACGCAGCTTCATACATTGATATTCCTAATGTTTCTTGTTCTGCAAATGATAATGCAAACTTAGCTGTTCCTAGTAAATTATGATATTGTTCCTTTGTAAGATTTTCTTGCATTGGAACTCTAAATTCATAGTGTGCTAATTCAGGTCTTTTCGATAACTCTTCAAATAAATCTAGTCGCTTTTCTGGAGCAATACGATGTGGAAATACAATGATATTTTTTCTTTCTTTTTGCTTAGCTCTGTCTAATAAATCTCGAGTGTATGACATTGGCCATCCAGTATGATGTAATTTTACATCTGGAAATACTTTATGAATTTGTTTTTCGTGAGAATGAGTAGCTATCCAATTATAATCAAATGATTCAAAGAAAGACGCTTCTGCATTACGTATCCATTTTTCATCTCCAATCAGTCTGCCTAAGAAATCGTTAGGATCATATGAACCTGCGTGCCATAATCCATGAAGTGTAATGTCTTTACCTAATAATTTAGCCATATACTTGATGTTGATAACACCAGGATGCCAAGCATCTGTAAATACAAACTGATCTCCATCTTGTATTTTATCTTCAACAAACAATTGAGATATCTTATGAACTTGAGTAGCTTTGTACATGTTAGTACCGCCAAAGTTCAAGAATGCACCTGGTGTAGTCATTTCTGGTATTTCTTGATCACCTTCAATAACAGTTACCTCAAGTTCATTTTCACGAAGCCATTTTGGCACAAACCATTTCCACTCTGATGTATATCGTGTTGGAATACTTTCTAAGTCTATTACGTAGATCATCTTTCTACTACACCTCCATTTTCATTGTCCTCAGACACTTCTGCCCGATATAAGTTATCATTATGTTCTAACAACCACTCGCCAATATCTTCGCAGCTCATTCGGCCGAATTCTAATATGTTGCTTCCAAACTCATTTCTAAGTTGCTTTTTTATTCTGCGTTGCATTAGAATAAACTCTTCATCTCTGTCTGTATGCGTTACTTGAGCATAACACTTGAAATGAAACATATGTCTATGTCTATCAGACAAAAATGCTACTTTTGGAAATACATCTTTGGCTTCAGGCCAACAATGAAATCCTTCCATTTGGAATGTTACAAATACTGAATATTTCATATTATTTAATCTCTTCATCAAACATGTAATTAGATGGCTTTGTTTCTTGCATATGCATTTTTGCAATCATATGGCAGCGGTACCACCCAGCGTCAATACTCAATGTATCGGTATCTTTTAGCACTTGTAATGCTTTATCGTGAATCCGATAAATAATATGACACCTATTTACTAAGTCGGGAGGAATGCGTTCTAAGGTGTCTGTATCAGCTTCAACTGTTACTGCCATATTACTAGAATCTAATATCCAACGAACTGTATCCATATATGGAGTATTTTCATAACACTTCTTCATATACTCAATAGTAAAATAATAGTGAGGATAATCTCCTAGATCGTCAACAAGTAATCCATAACTATTTTTATTACCATCTTTTTCTAAGTCTCTAACAAACATTGTCATTAGATCTGAGTAGCGACCTTCACACTCTCTACCACGCCATTGCTTCTTATTATACATAACTTATTATAATGAATTTTGTCAATTTATCCAAATATTAGAATGAAAAGAATTTGTTCATATTATTACTTTCTGGGACTGATTGCCATCCTAATGCTGCATAAAAGTCATCCAACTTACCTTTTAGTTCACGCTCGAATATTTTATTGCGATCAATATATGTTTCTACAAACTCAATAATCTCAGGAAGATCTGCATATCCTCGTAACGCCATTGTGTCAAAACCATATGGGTTGGTAGTTAGATATGCCCATTTCACTTTTTCACCATCTAATAGACAAGCAAATACTTTGGTACCGGAATTCCTTATCAAATCATTGTAGTTAATTGCAGATTTAACGTGTGCTGGTGTTCCAGACATATACGGCCCAAATGGTTTTCTACCTTTTGTATATTTGGTGATATTCTTTACTCCTGAATTTTTCATTACATTAAGTACTTGTGAATCTTTAATTTTATTTTTAAAGTTCATTATAAGATCTGTTGTTTCTTGTTTATTTTTTTCTTTAAGTATAAACCACAGAGCTTCTTTCATGATCTTCTTAAAATCTTCCGGGAATGATGACCTAATTATATCCAATCCCTTTATATCTAGTTTGTCAGTGGGTTTGCCTTCTTTGAATATTACCCATTGAGCATATCTTTTCTTAGCAATCCAAAGACCAGACTTTGCAACATATTCTTGTTTAATTTGAAATCGATGCTTAGTAACATTATGAAAACGTTTTGCATATATGTTATACATTGCATTTACGTGTTTTTGAATTTCTTCTGCAACTTCATTAGTCTTTTCAATCATAAATTGCTCATCCGATTCGTCAAATCCTGGATATCGTTTGTGCAAGAGAGGTAGAGAACTAACAAACGTTGAGTCTGTGTCAGTGTAGAATGAAAACTCAGCTTTCTTGCCATTTTCGTTGAGGAAGTGGTCTTGTCCAACTTCTTTTTCATAGTATTTATTAATTACTTTTGCTGAAAACTTGATAATGCTTTGTCCTGTTGCTGTAATAGCTCCTGCATTATCTAAATCATGGAAACGAAAAGTCTTTAATCCTAATACACCATAAAATGAATTAAGCAAAACTTTTTGCGTTAATTGAAGTGCATCATAAAATTTGTATTCTTCTGAGCCAACTTCGAATGTATCGCGTTTATCTTTGTATTCAACACGCTCATCGAACCATTTTGCAAGAATTTTTGGAAGAAACCCTTTCTTTTGTGTCTTATACACAACTCCGTTGCTAGCAACTGAATAGGCATTCTCATTAATCCATCCTTTTACATCATCTATTTCTACATCATCTTGGTCTAGTTTTACAGTCTTAGCAAATGAATCAGGTTTTAGCATATCGTCTTCATTAAAATTTTGAATAACACCAACTTTTGTCTCGGGCGAAATATTCAATGTCATAATGATAGAAGGATATAGCGACGTTAAATCTAAATCATATATCCATTTATATAACCCCGGGACGGGGGGCATAACATATGCTCCTGCTAAGGCATCAGCTGTAGTTTCATTTTCAATAAATTTGAATTGTTTATTTGGCGCAACATACCCATTTCGTTTCAAATCAACAACTGCTGCTCCATCTAAATATCTCGATGCATAATACACATCTTCATATGGAACATGACCTTTATGACATATTGTTCGTGCTAAATTTAATAGTTGCAATTTTTCATCTAACTCATATACAAGATCCACATCGACCATATTATACTCAATAAATTTTGCAATATCTGTTTCAAACAAATCATTGAGATTCCCATCATATTCAATTTTACCTCTACCTACTTCTGTTTTAGCAACTGTATCTAAACGATAATTAGGAAGTTCTGTATATGTAAAGTTTTTATATAATGGCAAATAATCTAAACTTGATACACCAGCAATTCTATATTTGCTGCGATGCTTTAGCCACTGAACAATGCCACACGGCGAAAGTTTCTTTACTGCGCCCGAACCCATAGTTCGCTTAATTCGATTGATAAGATACGGAATATCAAATCCATCAGTATTCCATCCTGTAATTACAGTAGGTTGTATTTCTGCAAATCTATTGATAAAATAAGTTAACATATCTCGTTCATCACGAAATACACGAACTGAATATTTTGTATCAACTGATTTAAATCTACCGCGTTCATCTAAAACTAATACTTCTCTGTCACCTGTAACTTTATCTAAATATGCAATTGATGTTATTGCGCAATCAGCTTCATCGATAGCAGGAAGTTTTTCTGAAATATCAACCTCGATATCAAAAAAGAAATCTCTATGGCCTATAGATGGTGTATCTGATTCATAATACAAATCAATTAACATTCGCATTTCTGCATTTAAATCAGATTCATATGAATTTGGGTTGTCTTTATAAACACCTGGTATTTTGTCGAGCCTGGTACCGTCTAATGATACATACTTACCAGTTATGCTTGGTAAATACCCGTATGGCTGAAACTTGAACTTTTGATAGCCTAACTCATCATCCCATATGTGAATCTGATCTTCTTTGCCATCATAATGAATTGATTGATACATTATACTAACTCCTCTACTATTCCTATTACTTCACTTATTATAAGGATTATTGTTGCAACAACCAAATCAAATGGAATAACCCCATATCCAATAATTCTAACTATAGATTTAAAAAAACTTATAATTCGGTGTAGATATTGGTCTGGCATTGATTCGATATTTTTTGATGGTTTGGGTTCTTGCATTGTTGTTATAATTTTTAATGGGTTTGGTTTTCCTGTAAGTTCTTCGTAATGTGGGTTTAAATCCCCTGTTTGAGGATCGTGGGTTGGTATTTTTTTATTTGAAAAGTAAGTACCCCTCATTGCTTCTGTTCTTCCATCACTCATGAGTGATCTAATTCTGTTCCGGTAAATGCCATAACTTTTTTATACTATTAGTAACTTTCTGGGTTTAATTTCATATCTTCCAAATGCTCCATATAACATTCTTCTATGGCATTT
>TARA_R110002126_G_scaffold3666_3_pt1 | contig 11400 bp, 16 predicted proteins | sample TARA_R110002126 | Tara Oceans TARA_R110002126 (sample SAMEA4397536) | marine metagenome | biome: Polar Biome; feature: [DCM] deep chlorophyll maximum layer (ENVO:01000326); material: water (ENVO:00002006), including particulate matter (ENVO:01000060) such as... | depth 30 m
ATCATTTTGTGAAACAGTAATTGTAGGATTTTTACTATATCCTAAAAAATTAAATTCTTTTTTTCCTGTTACTGCTACCATATCATCTCCTATTGTAAAGTTAAGAGGGGTAATTAATAATTCATAAGCACTATTATTACCAGCTTTTACATTAACATCCAATGCACTATTTATATCCAATATACATCTAGTAATTCTACGAGGTTGTCCAGTAAGTGGACCTGATTCAGTTTCTTTATCAATAGGCATAGTTTCTAAAATAGGTATATAATTAAATCCTACTTTAACTCCAGTTGGTCTAGGAGAAACAGAACTAGCATTAAGAGTAATTCTATCATTTGAATCTATTGTATATGTTCCCAATGATGAATTACCATAAACAGCATTAATAATTATCTCTCCATAAATACCATTAACAGTATGAATATATCCATTTACTATAGTTATAACTGCATTATCAGCTGGTACTGCTGCTAAATTTTGATCTAAGGTTAAAGTATATCCAGCAGAAGTAGTTGTTACTGCTGTAACAGTATATTCTGTAGTATTACCAGCAATAGTAAATGTTTCTAAAACTTGAGGAGCAGTTATAAATCCATCAACAATTAAAAACTTTTGATTAGTTGCTTGACTTGCTCCATTAACTTTTGGACTACCTTTTTGATAAACAGTAGTAGAAGTTTGACAATCAAGTGTTGTACTATCATCATCAGCAAACTTTTCTAAAGCATAAGTAGTTGTTCCATTAATTTGTCTTTTAGATACTACAAATAAATTAGAATTAGCAGATGTCATGCTATGAAAAAAATCTCCAGTACGAGTTTCATACATTGTCCATCCAGCTATTTTCTCATTTCTTATACTATGAAATACTGCTATTTTACCATTATGTGTAGAACCACTATTAACAAAAAAAGCAAACTGTTCAGGTCTAGTATCATTACCAGTAATCATAGCTATTTGTTTTGGACTATCAATTAATTGAGAAGATAATACCGAAATAGATTCTGATGAATAAGCTGCTTGGGCATCTGAATATAAATATTCTCTAATAGATTTACCATTCTTTTGAGAAAAAACAGTAGCTCCATCAAACATTGTTGGATTAGCTCTACTACATCCATAAGGAGTTTGTCGTCTAAAAGCTATATTGCTAGGAGTAATAGCAGCAGTATCAGCAGAAGATGGAGAATAAAATTCACCACCATCTGTAAATATTAATAAGTTTCTAGAACTAAGAAGATGTCTAACTTCATTAACTCTATCTCCAGCAATAGCTACATTAATACTTTCATTAGCTAAACCAGTACCTAAAGCAAAATTAAAATAACCTCCTATTTGACTAGCAATAATACTTGATGGTTTATTTTTAACACCAGCAAACCATAATCTATTATCATGAAAAGTAACTGCTTGAGGATATCCTTGAATAGCAGATATTAATTGTTCTTCCCAATCTACATGAGGACCAACAGAAACAGTATCTTCTAATACAGTTACAGTTAATACAGTAGCACTTGTATACCCAGTAACATAAACTTGTTTTGCATTTACTGTTAAATATGTACCAACATAAGCATTAGTAAAAGAACTAGCACTTGCTGTTAAAGTTCTTCCAGCTCCAGTTGCATGAGATGATAAAGTTACAGTAGTTGAACTAGCAGCATACTTATAAAAAGGTTGTGTTGTTTTATTTGTACTACTAACTGTAACAGTATCATCATCTTCAAAAGCAAATAAACTTACAGTAAAGTTAGTAGCTGAAGTTCTTTTAATTTCTATAATAGGATTATCTCTATGTGTTATAAATACAGTATCTCCAAACTGAGCATAGTTTAATTCAAATAACTGTGCAGTAGTCCAATTACAATTAGAAGTAATATTTGTTTGAACATTAGCTCCATTACTATCTACAACATCTAATCTATTATTTGATAATGCAAATATTGCTACTTCATCATTAGAAAATATAAAAGGAATTATTCTTGTTTCTCTTGTTCCAAAAGTATTTTTATACTCAGTACCAGGTCTACGCATAACTCCACCTTCATCTAAAAGATACCAATTACGACATTGTTTAGCTCCATCAAAATATGCTTTAGCATCAGTACGAGCTGCTAAGAGAGGATTAAGTTCTCCAGATGAAAAGTTTGTTAATACTGTTCTTAATTGTCTAGCCATGTAATCCAGTACCACTCGATCTTCGTTCTTCAATAAATCGGCTAGTAGGAAGTTGCTTAGTAGTAGTTTCTTGAGAAGCTATATTTTTAGCAATCATAAATTGTCTTTCAGCTAAATCATCAAATTGTTTAATCATACCAGCATCTCTTGCTACAGCTCCAGCATAAATAGAAGCTAATTTATATATTAAGGCAAGACGAAAATAGGGAGGAAATTTACTTTCGTCTTGTCTAAAAATATAATCCATAATTACAGTTGAACTAGAACCATACCCATTTAAATAAATCATATCTTCATATCGTGAATAAGGAAGAACAACATCATTACAAGTAACTGTACTTATTTCTAATACTTCTGGGTTTGTTGGAATTTGATATGCATACTCATATCTACCAGCTGGAGTTGCAGTTAATAATGATAATTGTTTTTGACCTGAAGCAAATCTCCATCTAGTTCTAGTTAAACTAGCTTCTACAATTTCTTCATAAATATTATTTGTTACCAGTCCTTCTGTACTGTCATCTGTAAATGACGAAATCGGTTGTGCACCGATCATAATTAAAGCTCTTGCTGCTATATCTACTTTTGTTACTGCCATAGTTTAATTGTTTTATGATGGGGGAAAATTCCCCCACCAAATTAATATCAGTTACGCAAGTGCTACAGTTGTTACAGTTGTTGCTCCAGTTGCTGAAGTAACAGTGATAACATCCATTTCATGCGTTCCACCTACACCAATAGAACAAAGGATTACATCTCCAATGCTTAATTCTTGGTATGATAGATTAAAGTAACCAGAAGCAACTACTGTTGATTTGGCATCTCCGTCAGTATAAAAAAACAGTGAGTTTTCACTTCCTGCTTGGGAGATTTTTTTAATTGGGTTTGCTAATGCATATGCCATAAATATTCTCCTTTCCTATTCTGTACAGAGCTGTACTCTAGCTCCATCACCATCAATTAAAACTGATCCCATACTTAACATAGAAGTAACAAGGTGTGCTACTTTTTCAGGAATGTAATTCAATTCAGTTCTCACATCAGTACCAACACCTAAACCACAAGATGACTTATGCCATGCTAGAGTTTTTCTGTCGTTACCAGTTTTAGTTAAACCAGAGTGAGTAAAGATTAAGAATCCCATCCATCTTTTAGCAGTTTGTTCGCCACTTAAGAATGGAAGATCAGCTGGACCAACATAGTCTTGATTAGCAAATTGATTAACTGCTAATAGTTCACCATATTGGGTTGGACCTAATGCCCAGTATCTTTGATTGTCATCAGGAACATCATTGTTTCCGAAAACAGTTTGCATGTTTTGAGCTTTAATCAAAGTCATGCCAGTTGCAGAAGCTGTGCCACCAAATGAAACATTTGCTGCTATAGAAGTTGCAGCAGTAATAATATCAATAATGATTGAGTCAGTCTTTCTACCTAATGCATAAGCTGCATTTTTAGCAAGAATCCCTCTTTCGTCGATATTAGTTTTAAGCTCATCCAGTTTATCAACATAATCAGCTGCATAAAAGTCGCTTAAAGAAGCAGACACATTACTGTGTGCACTGTTCATAGCTACTACTTCAGCATGTCTTGCTTTTGTAGTTGCAGAACCTTTAGCTAGTTTTTGAAAAGTAACTGTTGAACCAGTAACTCCATTAACATTTCTAACTAAATTCTTCATTTTTGACCCCATGCGTTGATATGCCATGTGGACTTCAGCTTCAAATTGCGTAATAAATGCGTTAGTTATTGAACTAGCCATAATATTATCCTTTCAATTTAAAGTTTGTTTCGCTTGTCTTTTATGTATTCCTTGTGTTGTCCATAGATATCATAGGCACAAATACCCACAAAAAAGGGCTTATGTATTATATCTCATAAAAATTATTTTAATTCAACGCACATTCTTAAGTTTTTCAGATAATATTTTTAAAAGTATAGGATTTTCTTTAAGTGTTGCAGTTAATCCATTAGCTATTGCATTAACTACTACTTCTTCTTTATTTTCTTCATCAAGTGGTTGTCCTGGTTGTGTTAGATTATAATAATAAACTAATGAATGAAGTATCTCATGAATTAAAGTACATGAGTAATCTAAATCAGATAAATCCTCCTGAATAATAATAGAATTTTTTCTATGATCAAATTCACCATATGAATCAGAAGGTTTTTGAAAAGTTGTCTTATCCTTTGTTACAAGAACATCTTGATAACTTATTTTAAGATTAAAGTTTTGCTGGAGTAGTTCCGTATTTTTTTTCATATAAAGCTGTTACTCTATTTACATATGCTGGGTCCCTCCTAGTATCATCCCAATAACGAGAATCTCTCATCATTGAACGCAAATCATCTTCACTAGCATTTACATCAATAGCAGTATCAGAACTAGGAATAGAAGAATCTTTTGTTAATCCCATTATTTCTTCTAAAACTTTAACATTATCAGCACTTGTTGCAATGTTTGTAACAGAATTATATGCAGTTTCAGAAAGATTTTTCTTTGCCCATAAATCTACAGCTTCTATTCTAGCTTTACCATTATCACCTAATTCAGCTATTTGTTCATCTTGATTAGGTATATCAGCTACAGCATTATCAACAAATGCTTTAATTCCATCATTAAAATCATCTTGTGATAATCCTTTTGATTTAGAAAATTCTTGCCACCATTGTACCATAGGTACATCAGAGCTTAAATTAACATCTATATTTTCAGGAAGTTCAGGAGTAGGAAGTTCATATGATTCAGGTACTTTACCTAATCTTTCCTTTTCATAATCTTCACGAATAGATTTTGTTAATTCTTCTGTTCGTTGTCCTAGTTTAGATTCTAATGCTTTATAAGAAGAACCTAATGCTTCAATATTAACTTCTCCTCTATCAGTATCCCAAAATTTTTCTGATATATATTCTGGTCTACTTGTTTGTTCTTGTTGTTGTTCTTGTGGTTGCCCATTATCTTCAGCCATTGTTTTCTTTTCCTTTGTTTACTCTGTTTTGTATTACTGCATATAAAAATCTTGAACCTTCCATATGAAATAATTGATTGGTTTCTACATTTGGACCACTTACTGAATCTACAGTAATTGATTTTAAATGTGCTAAAACTTCCTTACCAGCATCAGTAGAAAAAACAGAAGCATATAATTTATTAATTCTATTTTCTTCAACAGAAATTTCTTTTGGTATTTTTTTATCCTTGAGGCTGTTCCAACTCATTTGCACCCATACTACCTTGTTGAGCCATGTTTTGCAACTGATTTGCTAATTCTTGTTGTTCAGCTGCATCTCTAATTAATTTTTCAGGTAAGTTCATTTTTTCAGCTAAATACTTAGCTACTTCATCTTGTTTAACTATCATGTTCAACATTTGTGGACCAAATGTCATAGAAATAATTTCATTAAATCTACTTACATCTGCTACATCTTGTTGATGTTGTGCTTTAGCTAATGGAGAACGAGGTACTACTTTTACTTCTTTTCCATCTACACTAGGAATATCTATTCTACCTTGTTTAGATAATATTCTAATTACTCTACGAAGTAATGGAGTTACAAACTCAGATTGTAATCTACCAAATGAAGAACCTATTTGTCTTGATAGGTCTGCCATTCTTTCTGCAACTTCTGTAGCTGACATTGGTGTACCTTCTGGTCTACCTAAAGTTTCCATGTATAGAGCTTTTTTAATATTTGTTCTCATGTCAGATAATATTAATTGAGCTACATTAAAATCTCCAGCTCCATTTAAAGGAACTAAACCTCTACTGCCAGGCGATACTGGAATTAGACTACCAGGAACAAGTTGAATATTATCAGGATTAATTACACCATCATCTTCAAAAGTATAAATACCACTAATTGACATCTGTGCATTTTGTAAAATCATTTCTACAGTTAAGTTAGTAGTTTTAATTGCAGCCATTGCATTAAAGATTGGTCCTCTACCATAAACTTCACCACTTGCTTTGTTCCATCTAAATACTAAATATGGATTAGAAGCATTACCTTTTAATTCTTTTTCTTCTATCATTATTTTTTCTTTAGGAAGTACAACACAGTATTTATATTTTTCTACATTAGGTTCATCATACAAACGCATAACACCTTCAACAACAGTACATTTTGTTTTTGTATGTCTAACCTTATTCATTATTTCAAAAGGTATATTTCCTTTAGGATAGATTGATTGTAAATCTTCATAATCAACATATCGTGTTCTATAAATTTGATCTATTCTATTATCTGGTCCTGAGTTTAAAGTTATGCGTGGTAAAGGTATTGCATTAAATTTAATTGGATTAATTGCATCTCCTTCTTCTACTAATAAACATCCAGTACCTACAGCTAAGTCCATAAAACATTCATGTACTTCTGTATTAAAATTACTATTTTGTAATATTTCAAATACATAACCAGTTATTGCATCTAACTGTTCATTTATTTGTGGTTTTAAATCATCTGGTATTTCAGTTCCAGCTTCAAAATCTGCCCATCTTGCAAAAGTAGGTGTCATACCAGCTTGTAATCTACTAGCAAATTCTTGTATTCCTACTACTGCTGTTTCATCAAATATTTTATCAGTTCTTCTTTCGCCTGGTGTTTCTTCATAAAAAGATTCTCTTTGAGGTAAACAATATTCATATGCTTCTTCAAATTTATCTTTCCAATAATCTTTTATTCCTTCTGCTTTTTTAAATCTTTTCAAAAAAGTAGCTACACTATTTGCAGTATCTCCAACATTAGGAGTTATATCAGGCATTTCATAAGACATTAAACCATACTCCCAGTAATTGTTTGACCAGTTTTTTTGAATAATGATCTAGCACTAGCTAATTGATCATCTCCTTGACCAGCTTTTTTCTTTTTAAATTTGCTTGTAGTAACTATATCTTTTTCTTGTGTTGTTTGATCTACTACTTGATCTTGATTAGATACAACATTATCAGTTGTTTGATTAGTTTTTTGAGATGATTGTATTCCTGAACTAGACATAGTTGAATAAAATTTTTTTAAATAATTATCATAACTATTACTAGGTCTATTATTGTATGCAAAAGCAGTACCAGTTAAAGGAACTCCCATTATAGCCATTGCACCTAAAGCTATGTTTTGTACTTTTTTTTGTGATTGAAACATTGGTTCTGATATTTGTATAGAAGTCATAATACCAGTAGGGTCGCCTGAACCCATAGCTGAATTTGATTGTCCATATTTTAATTCTTGACTTTTTGTATCACCTATTACTGATCGACTTATACTTGGGTCGCCTTGAGCATATAACTTTTCTCCTTCTGCTTTACTTATTCTAACAAATTCACCTCCAACTTTTTTAAAATAATTTCCTACTTTAACTTTTTTTTGTGATACTAAATAATCATCAGTAGCTTTGGAAGCTGCACCTCCATACATATCATTTGTTTTTCCATTAGTTACTGCATATGTTCCAGTAGTTTTTCCTTTTTGTAAATAATCAAATGGACCAGCTTTTTTTTCTGTAAAACCAATTGCTTTTTTAACTGCTTTTGTTCCCTGATTTGATTGATTATTAGACCTATCTCCAGCACCAGCTCTTGAGTTAGTTCCTTTATTTGTTCCCATTAATTCATCTCTCCATCAGAATAAAAACCAGCACCACCAGCTTTAGAAAACAAAGAACGACTACCAACAAGTCCTCTTTCCCTTCTTCTCTTTTGTCTTTTTTCTTCTGCTTTTTTTTGTTTTAATTCTTTTTCTTCAGCTTCTCTTTTCTCTTTCATCTGTTTTTCTAATTCAGGATCAGGAGGTGGAGCTTTAGGAGTTCTAAAAATACCCATAATTATAACTCTATTTCATAGAATTTTTGTTTTTTCAACGCACAAAACAGTTGATATGGTGTAAATATCCAAAAATATGTCATACCTAACAATCTTTGCACATAACTAACACATGAATGTTCTTTAATCCAAGAGCTAAATAATCTTGGTAATCCTAACTTTACATCTTCTTTCATAGTTCCTTTGAGAACTTTTCCTTTAACTTTTTTAATAAACCTAAAAATAGTATCAACATCTTTACCTTCTAATATCTCCACATTATACTTACCATAAATAAATTCTTGCATAATCCATATATCTTTTTCAACACAGTAGCCAATAGCTCCACAATGTTTGTATCCTTTTTTAAAAAAACGAATAGACTTATTGTGTCCACTTGCTTCATAAAAATATACTAACCACTCTTTCTGAGGAAATCCCATGTACTTTTCTTTGGTTTAGTTTTAAATATATCCCAATTCTGTTTAGCTATATGGGTATGTCCAGTCTTATTACCAGCTATTAATTTTCTTCCTTCTCCAGCTCCCATCATTAAATATTGTAGTGCATCATGAACATGAGAGTATCTATTCTTATTTGGTTTATCATCATATCTATCTCCTGAAGTTTGTATTCTTCTATAATGATAACCACCATTAAATCCTTTTTTTAAATTTTGGCAGCTCTTATCAATAAGAAAAGCTGGTTCGCCATCTACTAATCTATTAATAGTTGTTTCTACAGATTCTATTCTAAGAGATACATCATTACTAGGAGCTGGTTTAGCAATTATATTATGTTGTCGCATTACCATAAAAGCAGTTCTTTCATCAGTCTGCGCCCTGAAATCTCCAGCTGGGTCACCCCATATTTCTATATCTAAGTTACCAAATCTTTTATTTATTTCTACTCGTAGTAAATCAGAAAATCTAGATATACCCATATCAAAACAAACAAGCTCTCCTACTATATTCCATTTACCACTAGGAAGTCTTTGACCAAATACAGCAGCTGGTGTTAATCCAAAATCAATTCCTATAACAACTGGAGCATTAGCTATTGGTATTGTTTCTTTTGCTACATGGATTTCTTCTTTAAAGCTAGGATATACTAATTTACCATCTTCTAGTGTTCCATATTTATTCATTACATAAACATCTATCCAACTTTTAGTTTTACCTTTAACTATATTCTCATAATATTTAGGAGTTAAATTTTTTTGATTTTCTGATAGTTTATTAGGTTCATATCCATGTAAAACTTTTTCTTTTATTATTTCTGTCATACCACCTGGCTGATTATAGAATGACCAATTATCAGGTTTAATTAACATTAATGATTCTTCTCTTGATAAGTGTTCTGGTATTGGTACATCTCCAGCCATGATTGCCCACCAATGATCTTCTTCTGGTGCGTTAGTATCAGCAATTACTCCATACCAAGTAGCACCACCATCACGCATAGAAGGGTATCTACCTACCCTCATAGTACATGCATCTATTATTGATTTAGGCAGCTCTCTTGCTTCATTAACCCATACACCAGTTAGTTCTAGCGATAGAAGTTTTTTAACATCCTCAGGGCGATCTAAAGCAAGAAATATAACTTCCATTTCTACTTCGCCTTTGTATACTCTATGTGTGTAAGGTACTGACCAAGCAAATGAACCAAAGTCAGCTTCATTAAACCAATCAAGCCATGTTTTAATTGTTGTTGTTTTTAACTGAGGATTGGTATTACGAATAACTGCCCATCTAGTTTTTCTTTTACCATCCTTACCTTTTTCTTGAGCTAAGGCTCGTCTAAATATTTCTACACAACAAGCAACTGATTTACCTGAACCAACTGGTCCTCGTAGTCCACGAAAGAAGTCATCAGACTTCATAAAATCTTTTAGGACTTGACCATCTGGTTTAAATACAAAATCAGTCAATGTCGCCCAACTGAATATATTTAGCAATCATATCTTCAGCAACTTTAGGACCAAGAGCTTCTATTAATTTATCTGCTTCTTTATCAGTAACCATATGTGTTGGATAATGTTTAAAGTGTACTGCTTTAACTACTTTCCTCAATCTTCTTCTGTCTTGTAGGCTTATATCGAAATGTCTGTTTTGGGAATTTGGCTTTAATGTGTCCAGTTTGCCACCCACTGTTCCGTATTTTTCTTTTAATTTCTTTAGGTCTAGCTCTTGTTGTGTGAGCTTCTTCTCCTTCGGTTTGTTCTGGTCTAATGTCATGTAAATACTGTTTGTATAACTCCCAATCCATGACTACCATAGGGGAAGTTCTATCTCTTTTCAATATTAAAATATCAGAGTTACCTTTCCATCTTTCTAATTGAGTAAATCCTTCGCCATTTTTACGAGCTTTAACTTCTATGTTTGTTCCCTCATGCAAATCTTTTACAATTACATCATGAGGAAAACCAACAATAGCTCCTGACATTGGCTGTCTGTAAGCATCATAACCCTCTTTCTTATAGAGAGCTACTATTTCATTTTCTATTCTAGTACCTTTTACCTTTGCTTTGCTTGACAACTTTTCCTCCAGTTTTTTTTGCTTCAGCTTTTGCTTTCTTCATACCAGCTTTTGTATAGCTGTATGTTTTTTTTCCTACTTTAGGCATTGGCAATTCCTTTCAGTTGATCTTTCATATTAAAATTTTGTGCTCTTAATTCTATTCTATCATCATAAGACTTTTCCAGTTTATGGATTAGAACCTTATTAATATCTTTAACATCTTTTATTTCGTCTTTTAATAATTTCACATCTTGCATAAGAGCATCTATAGTCATTTTCATTCCTTTTTGTTTATAGTAATTTGGGTGAACTTTAAACTATAAAAGAATTAAAAAAAATTTTCAATGCACAGATTAACAATCCCATGCTCTAAGTGATTTAGATAATCTATCTTGACCAGTATTGTTACTAGGTTTCTGCCTTTTCCTCATGCCTTTCATTCTAGCACAAAAAGACTTCCTTCTTTTATTACCTTTTACTTTACTAGGAGCTTTAAGATTACCACCTGTGGATTTATTATAACTGGCTCTACCTTTAGCATTAAGTCCACCTTTAGGGTTCTTACCTTCTTTGCGTGTCCAGGCAGCAGTCATTACTTATTTCTTAATTTTACTCTTAACCTTATTTATAAGAGATTTACTAAACTTTCCAGCTTGGATGCTAAAACCTTTTACATCTGATTTCATTAGCTTAACATTTCCTTTAGCTACATTAATTACATTTTCAATAGATGTTGGTTGTTTATATACATTCTGTAATTTTTTTGTAGCAATCTTTACAACAGGTTTAGAAATCTTTGTTCCTACATTTATTGCCTTGCCTATAGCTGAATTAGCTTTGGTAATAGTTTTACCTGCAATTTGACCAGCCTTGTAGGCAACCTTAATTTTTTTTCCTGGAC
>TARA_R110002126_G_scaffold23370_1_pt1 | contig 11398 bp, 8 predicted proteins | sample TARA_R110002126 | Tara Oceans TARA_R110002126 (sample SAMEA4397536) | marine metagenome | biome: Polar Biome; feature: [DCM] deep chlorophyll maximum layer (ENVO:01000326); material: water (ENVO:00002006), including particulate matter (ENVO:01000060) such as... | depth 30 m
GCATTATATCCGCCAGATAATACCGGCATCAGGAAATGGCCGTTACCAAGTTCGATCTCTTTACTGGCTTTCAGTGTTGGCGCGATAAACAGACCACCAAAATTTGCTTGGGCGACATCTATTCCGGTTGGCAATGCACTATTGGCAATTGAGCGGCGACTATCAAAACGAAGAACGCCACCGACCAATGATGCATCCAAATCGATGGAACCGATTTGATGACGCAGATAGGCACCACCATAATAGGAGTAAGTATCAACATTATGCGGGATTGTTTTACCTATTCTTGTGTAACTTACGCCGATGCCGGCCAGCGCACCATACAATACGCCATTATCTGCAATCCAATCGCCACCAAACACTGCACCACCGGAGACAACCCGATCCGTATTTAAATTAGCAACGGTGAGAAGCTGATAATAACTTGACCATGCTTCTGTCCAAAATGACCCTTTGTGAGATGGATTATCGTGAGGCGTGCCATATCCTTGGCCTTCTATGTCCCGCGATCCGCCAAACCTTACGGTGTTTATCCGGCTCGAAAGCGCATCGGTAATACCTTGCGTTGTTTTGGAGGCAACATCATCAACCGACGCCAAAAAGCTGGTATCAACTTGGTTGATGGAGTTTCCTGAAATATTGTAAAAAGGAGATGCAACGTTCACATTTTCAGGCAAGGTCGTGAATGTTGGCATCGCGCTGACACCCGCTGCAATATTAAGCGTATCATTGACACCATCCCATTTGACAGTGCCAATAATGATTGAATCTGGGCTCAAAGTCAGCGTATCAGCGCCCGTCAATTGGAAATCGATCGCAACACCGCTTGCGCCCGAAAATGATTGGATCGTCCCATAATTTGTGATGCTGGCATTGCCCATATTGATGCCGTCAGAATTTGTGCGATCAAACTTAATACCAATGCCACCTTGGATAACACCATGGTTCACAATCGTGCCGTAATCTGCATCAATTCCAGCCGCATCTGCAGCGCCACCTCCAGTGATTGCACCGAAATTTGTGAGCATCGCAATGGTGCGCGCTTTGATGCCTTGGTCTTGACCTGTAATGCCGCCGTGATTTGTTAGATCAGTAATGTATGATGCATCAATTCCATCATCACCACCGGCGATCGTGCCTGAATTATATAAAGCCGTCAGCGTTTTCGCGGCGATGCCATCTGATGTTGTGCCTGTGATTGAACCAGAATTCTGAATATTAGTGATTGTTTGCGATAACACACCATCGTCACCACCGGTTAAGGTTCCCTTATTGGTGAGGCTGGTTATGGTTGTTGCCTGTACAGAATGTGATGCGCCCGTAATCGATCCAGTATTGTCCAGTGATCCCAACAGTCCTCTTGCGCCAGTACCCGTTTCATCGACAAAGATTCCATCGGCCTGCTGGCCTGTTATTGAACCTGAATTGACAAATTCTGTAACATCGCCAAGCTTAAACCCGCTTGATGCGCCCGTCACGGCACCCTCATTGGTAATCGATGTTGCGGTTAAATCAACGCTGCCACCATCGGTCAATGTTCCGCTGATTGTACCCGTATTATGCAGTTTCAAAAGATTGGTTTCAGATGATAGGCCCTTAGCCCCCGTGATGAGACCGCTATTGGTTATGGTTCCCAAATCACCTGAACGGATTCCATTTAAAGCACCCGAAACCGTGCCGGAATTGTTGAAGTGGGACAGAAGATTAAGAGTATATATCCCATCACCCCCAACACCCGTTATCAGTCCTTTATTGGTGAGTGACCCCATCGATCCATCTGAATAAATACCTGTCAGATTGCCCGTTATGGTTCCTGAATTGGTGAGTGAGTTAATACTCTCTGCTATGTAAATACCATTACCTTGTCCTAGAATTGTCGTTGCCGTAATAAGACCTTTATTGACCACATCGCCCAAACTATTGGCTTTAATTCCGGCCGCACTTCCAGACATTGTTCCTGTATTTAAAAGATAAAAAACAAGCTCTGCACTTATGCCATTTTGAGCGCCTGTAATGAGACCCTCGTTGGTCAAGCTTGAAGTTGTTCCAAGGCTAATATAACCATCTGCTAAAGTGCCAGAAATTGATCCTGAATTTATCAATGTGCCTGTGTTACCAAAAACATAAATACCGAATTTGTTGCCAACAATATTTGCTGAATTATTCACGCTTGTGAGCGTGGATGTTTCAACACCATTATTGGCGCCGGAAATTGATCCATTGTTTATAAGCGTAAAAGCTGAATTGGTTGTATCAATTGCTGACTTAGGCTGCGCGCTGGTATTTGCGGTGATCGTGCCATTATTGATCACTGCGATTGATGTGCCATCTGCTGCATCGATAACGCCGGCAATCGTGTCCACGACCGTTGCGCCATTTTCAATTGTCAGCGTATCGGCATCTAAAACGCTTTGTTGTCCAACTGTGCTGCCTGATAAGATCGTGATATCAGCTGCAAGAACATAGGACCCTGCAAGAACGGAGAAGAGAGCTGTGGATGCTAACAGCAACCTATTTCTGGACACATAATGTACCATCTACTCTTACTCATTTCTGTCATCATGACAAAACGCGATAAACTATCTTGAATAAGTATAGGCGCGAGGGAAGAATATATCATCTCAATTTTACGGTTTTAGTTAGCAATTGATTAACATCTTAGCCGCCACAAAAAGTACCCCATGCCTTAGATGAAGGGATTCCACATCAGCATTTTCAATGTTGGCATTGAAAAATTGGATTTATGATTTTTTGGGAGCGCTTAATGAGGCACGATCAACAATGTGTGTGCTCAGCTTCGTGCTTTTGATTGGCTCATCGTTTTGGATGAGGTCTAACAGGGTTTTTGCCGCAAAATGACCCATTTGACGGTGAGGAACATGGACCGTTGTTAGTGCTGGGGAAATCACAGATGCAATCTGAATATCATCAAACCCAGTGATTGAAACATCTTGTGGTACATTCATACCCAGTTCTTGCGCCCTCATAATCGCGCCAACGGCTAAGACATCATTTCCGCATATGATTGCGGTCGGCGGGTTTGATTGCTCCAGCATTTTTTGACAAGCTGCGCCAGCATTACCAAAATCATATGGTGTTTCAACGATAGATGATGCATCAAAATCCAAACCCCGCTTTTCAAACGCTAATTTAAAACCAAGCGCCCTTTCAAAAGCACGGTCATTGCCATCATGTTTACCAGAAATCATAGTGATATTTTTATGACCAAGATCCATCACCCTGCCTGTCATTTCAGACATTGCAGAAGCATTATCAAACCCAACAAAATGGTCGTGATAGGGTGCATCTTTGTTATTTTGAAAACTCCAAGACAGCACGTAGGGAATATTGCGATCGGCTAGAAACTCATAAATTTCATCATCCCGTTCGGTGCCAATGAGCAACAAACCTTCGGCGCCTCTGGCCACCAGTGAGCGAATTTGTTTATATTCTAGCTCGCGCTTATAAGAAGAGCTGGCGACCAATAGATCAAAACTATGTTCACTCAACTTTTCTTGGAATGCTTGTAACCCACGCGCAAAAATGGAATTTTCCATGGTTGGAATAATAGCGCCAATTGTATGCGATCTTTTGGCGGCTAATGCGCGTGCGCCAAAATTTGGCATATAACCCAGCTCTTTAACAGCGCTGAGCACACGTTTGCGCGTTGCATCAATCACTTTTTCTGGCGCATTTAAACACCGTGATACCGTCGCTGTTGACACGCCAGCCAATCGTGCAACATCCTTTAGTTTCGGCGGTGTATGATCTACCATTTTACGATTCCCCCAAAATCGAGTATGCAGTATATAAATAGCACTTGCAATTGAATATGTAAGCGCTTACATTAATCATACAAATTTCAAACAAAACTATCACCAATAATCTGAGGGTAACATGGCACGTAATTATCTTAAAAAAGCTGATCTAACTTCTGAATCTGATGTGAGCGATGTTCGCGCTACGGTTCAAAAAGTTCTAGATGATATTGAAGCTGGCGGCGATGCTGTCGCACTCGAATATGCAGCCAAATTTGATAAATATGATGGCGTACTAAAACTCACGCGTGCCGACATTGATGCGGCCTGTGCGCTTGTTCCAGAAAAGCTTAAAAAAGATATCCAATTTGCCCACGCCAACGTGAAAAAATTTGCGGAAGCACAAAGAGCGACCATGACCGATATCGAAGTTGAGATTGTTCCGGGTTTAATTGCTGGTCAAAAAAGCATTCCTGTACAAGCCGCTGGTTGTTATATCCCAGGCGGTCGTTACAGCCACATCGCATCCGCGATCATGACAGTGACAACTGCAAAAGTTGCTGGCGTTAGTCACATTGTTGCGTGTTCTCCTCCACGTCCAGGCGTTGGTGTTGCACCTGCTATTATTTATGCAGCTGATCTTTGTGGCGCAGACACAATCCTATCCATGGGCGGCATCCAAGCGATTGCATCCATGACATTTGGTTTGTTCGGTCTTCCAAAAGCAGATATTCTTGTTGGTCCAGGCAATCAGTTTGTTGCCGAAGCAAAACGTATCCTGTTTGGCCGTGTTGGCATTGATATGTTTGCCGGCCCAACAGATAGCTTGATCCTTGCTGATGCCACGGCAGATCCTGCAATTGTTGCCAGCGATTTAGTTGGTCAAGCAGAACATGGTTATAATTCACCTGTATGGTTGATCACTGATGACAAAGCTTTGGCTGAAAAAGTTATGGAGCTTGTGCCACCACTTATTGCTGACCTTCCTGAGCTTAACTCGAAAAATGCTGAAGCTGCATGGCGCGATTATGCGGAAGTGATTGTGTGTGACACACGCGAAGAAATGGCCGCAACAAGTGATGAATATGCACCGGAGCATTTGACTGTTCAAGCAGAAGATCTTCCTTGGTGGCTTGATCGTCTTCAGTGCTACGGATCATTGTTCTTGGGTGAAGAAACAACGGTTGCCTTTGGTGATAAAGCCTCTGGTACAAACCATGTTCTTCCAACATCGGGCGCGGCAAGTTACACAGGTGGTCTATCCGTTCATAAATACATGAAGATCGTCACTTGGCAGCAAGCCACACGTGAAGGCGCAAAACCAATTGCCGAAGCAACTGCTCGCATTTCACGCCTTGAAGGTATGGAAGGTCATGCAAGAACCGCAGATATTCGTCTTGCCAAATATTTCCCTGACGAAACATTTGATCTGACTGCAGGCGATGTTGACTAAATAAAACTCGTTTATCAAAAAGAAGTTTTCATATGAGCACGAGCGACACTATATTTGATCTATCTGGAAAAGTAGCTTGCGTCACTGGCGCAAGCTCTGGCCTCGGTCGCCATGCAGCAAAGTTATTAGCTGAACGTGGCGCTCAGGTTGTGGGTGTTGCTCGTCGTGAAGACCAACTCAATGCTTGGCGCGTTGAAACATCGGGCCAAACAGCCGCTGTAACGTGGGATATCTCTGATAGAGAAAAAATCCCAGCGCTTGCAGAGGCCATTGCCAAACCATTTGGCGCACCGGATATTTTGATCCACGCGGCTGGCATTAATACCCGCGAAAATGCTGATGATGTGACACCTGAGGGCTGGGACATCACTTTGACGATTAATCTCACAGCACCTTTTTTTCTAAGTCAGCAATTTGTCCCTTCCATGAAGGCAAAAGGTTGGGGCCGTATTGTTAATTTTGCAAGCTTGCAAACATTCAGAGCCTTCCCTGGCGGCATTGCCTATGGGTCTGCAAAAGCTGGTGTGTCGCAAATGACCAGAGCCATGGCAGAGCATTGGTCACAACATGGCATTAATACCAATGCCATTGGACCGGGCTTTTTCAAAACAGAACTGACAGCAGCCGTATTTGATGATCCACAACGTTCAGCACGAAACGCTGCGCAAACGTGCGTTGGACGCAATGGCGAACTTGAAGATATGAACGGGCCACTGATATTCCTTTGCTCAGATGCTTCATCTTATGTAACCGGCCAAACACTCATGGTCGATGGAGGATTTACTGCAAAATGAAGGCACTTGTTTACACGGGCGTACGCTCTTTATCTTATCAAGATTCACAAGACCCTGTTCCTGCTGAAGGCGAAGTTTTAATTCGTGTTGAAAGTGTTGGCCTTTGTGGATCAGACATGCACGCCTTTTTGGGCCATGATGAACGCCGCCCTGCCCCACTTATCTTGGGACATGAAGCTGCAGGCACCATTATGTCGGGACCAAATGAAGGCCAGCGCGTAACTGTAAACCCGCTTGTATCTTGTGGTAAATGCGAAGCGTGTGACGAAGGTCGGGAAAATCTTTGTCCAGAACGCATGATCATTTCTATGCCTCCGCGCGAGGGCGCTTTTGCGCAAATGATTAAAATGCGCGCTCAAAATCTCGTCAATGTTCCTGACCATGTTGATCTTGATAAAGCATCCCTTGCCGAACCTATTGCCTGTGGTTGGCATGCTGTTCAACTTGCCAAGAAAACAATGACAAAACCGATGTCGGAAGCCAAAACGCTTGCGATTGGTGGCGGCGCCATTGGTGTTGGTGCAGCTTTGTGCTTAAAAGCTGCTGGCTGCAAAGAAATTACATTGATTGAACCCAATGATATCAGACGCCATTTTCTGATTGAAAAAACCGGCCTCAACGCCATTGCGCCACAAGACCTGGATAAAGGTATTTTGTTTGATGCAATTATTGATGGTGTAGGGATTAAACCAACTCGCCAAATGTCATCAGCACAAGCAAAACCTGGCAGTGTGATTGTTCATATTGGTTTGGGTGATGCAGATGATGGCCTAGATATTCGCCGCATGACACTGCAAGAAATCACATTTATCGGCTCTTACACTTATACCCACAAAGATTTTTGTGACACAGCAGAAGCTATTTTCGATGGAAGCTTAGGTGCGCTTGATTGGACTGAAGCGCGTGATCTGGCCGATGGGCAGCAAGCCTTTGAAGATATTTTGGCTGGAAAAGTTTCCGCACCCAAGATTATCCTAAAACCATAATCGTAAGTATTTGAGGTGTAGATTTTCTATTCCTCAAATAATGCAATTTTCAAAGCTTCAGCACCTTCCATCAAATGGTGTCTGCGTGAGATAACATCATCTAAAGACAATCTTTGCATTGGGCCATGGAAGGCAAGCGAAGCAACAAAGCGGCCATTTGAATCTGTAACCGGAACCGCTATCGCAATCATCCCATCCACAAATTCACCAAAGTCTAAGGCATAGCCACGTTTGCGGCATTGCTTTAAATCTTCGAGCAAGGATTCTGGCGTCTGGTGGGTTTTTTCCGTCAAACCTTCAAGATCAAGACCTGCCACAAATTGTTCGCGTTTGCTCTTTGGCATGCTTGCCATAAAAGTTTTGCCAGAAGCTGTGCAATGGAAAGGAACGTTTGAACCCACAGGCAATTGAATTCGAAACGGCCAATCTGCCTCAACACGGTCAATATAATTCATACCGGTCTCTTCTGGTATCACCATATTGACGGTCTCATCGACTTTGGCTGCGACATCAAGCAAAATTTGGTGACGGGTAATATGGAAACGAGATGCATGGAGTAAACCGTTTGCAATCAACCTTAAACGACGTGAGGGGCGGAGTCTTTTACCGTCAGCTTCGCGGATCAAAAACCCTTCCGCTTCCAATGTTGTGCATAATCGGTGAACCGTTTGTTTTGGTAATCCAAGCTCTGCATTAATTTGGGTTGGTGTCATAGCGCTGTCGCTATTTCCCATGATCTCCAATATTAAGAGCGTCCGCAGATTAGTTGGAATCCGATTTTCCACACTCACGATAAATACTCCCCTTTACATCCCCATCGAAAGAGATATAAGATAAAAAACTAGGAAAAACAAGACAAAAAGTCTCATTTATTGTCTTTAGGAGTGATTTTTTGGAATTTGACTATGTAGTTGTTGGCGCTGGCTCTGCCGGTTGTGCCATAGCAAACCGTCTCTCCGCCAATGGTGAATACACTGTGGCCATTATAGAGGCTGGAGGAAAGGATACCAACCCTTGGATCCATATTCCTGTTGGCTATTTCAAAACAATGGATAACCCTAAAACTGATTGGCGCTACAAGACCGAAAAAGACGACGGTATTAATGGCCGCTCTATTCCTTGGCCACGCGGAAAAGTGTTGGGCGGGTCAAGCTCGATCAATGGTTTGCTCTATGTTCGCGGCCAAGCAGAAGATTATAATAACTGGCGTCAGCTTGGAAATACCGGCTGGGCTTGGGATGATGTTTTGCCCTATTTTAAACGTGCTGAGAATTGGCAAGGCGACGAAAATAGCGACATGCGCGGAAGCAGTGGCCCGCTCTCTGTTTCCCCGACACGCCTTAAACGTGATGTGGTTGATAAATGGATCGATGCGGCAGAAACTGCCGGTTACAAAAAGAATTCAGATTATAATGGGGCGGATCAAGAAGGTGTAGGCTATTTCCAGCTTACCATTAAAGGTGGGCGTCGCTGTTCATCTGCGGTTGCCTATCTAAAGCCAGCCAAAGGTCGTGCTAATCTCAAAGTGATCACAAATCATCAAGTTGAAAAAGTGATTATTGAAGATGGAAAAGCCACGGGCGTTAGCTTATTTAAAGGTAATAAAAATTCTGTCATTAAAGCACGCAATGAAGTGATTTTGTCTGCGGGCGCGATTGGGTCACCACAAATTTTGATGCTATCAGGTATTGGCCCGGGCGAAGAGCTTGCTAAAATTGGCATTGAAACCAAAGTTGACCTTAAAGGCGTTGGCAAAAACTTGCAGGACCACCTCCAAGCAAGACCTGTTTTCAAGACCGATTTATCGACAATCAATATTGAAACTAACAGCTTGTTCAAACAGGGCATGATCGCAATGCAATATGCGATTTCACAGACCGGCCCAATGACAATGGCTGCAAGTTTGGGAACGGGATTTTTGAAAACCGATCCGTCGCTTGCAACGCCAGACATTCAATTTCATATCCAGCCATTCAGCGCGACAAATCCTGCCGATGGTCCCCATAAATTCTCAGCCTTTACGGCATCTGTTTTGCAAATGCGTCCTGAGAGTGCTGGACATTTACAGCTTAAATCATCGAACTTTCGCGATCATCCAGAAATTCACCCAAATTATTTGGCAACCACGACTGATCAAGAAACGATTGTCAAAGGTATTCAAATCGCCCGTAAGATTGCCGAATGTGAGCCACTTAAATCGCACATTATCGAAGAATTTGCACCGGGCAAAGGTGTGGCATTTGATGATTATGAGGCGACGCTTAAATGGGCACGCGACACAGCGGTTACTATTTATCACCCAACAGGAACTTGCAAAATGGGGACCGAACATGACCCTATGGCAGTTACGGATCCAAGACTAAGAGTCTATGGTGTCAAAGGATTGCGCGTTGCCGATGCATCGATCATGCCTATCATAATATCGGGTAACACCAACGCGCCGTGCATTATGATCGGCGAAAAAGTTTCAGACATGATTTTAGAGGATGCAAGAGCATGATCGACGTAGTTTTAGATTTTGGCAAAATTATTGTAGCCGACCTTATTTTGTCTGGTGACAATGCATTGGTCATCGGCATGGCAGCGGCAGGTCTAGCGCCTGAACTGCGTAAGAAAGCCATTTTATATGGTATGATTATTGCCGCTGTTTTGCGGATTTTATTTGCCATTGTTGCAACAAAACTATTGGGCATTCCAGGCATTTTGTTCGTCGGTTCGCTGTTGTTATTCTGGGTATGTTGGACACTTTACAAAGAAGTAAAGGCCGGACATTCCGCAGAGGCAGAAGATGCGATGGAAATGGCTGAGGATTCAGAGGCTGGATATACAGGACCACCGCGCCGTACTTTGTTTGCTGCACTGGTGTCGATCACCATTGCTGATGTCTCGATGTCGCTTGATAATGTCTTGGCTGTTGCTGCGATTGCTGATGGTAATACGCAAATGCTGGTCTTTGGATTGGGTCTTGCGATTTTACTTATGGCATTTGCCGCCACTTTAATTATGAGACTTTTGGCGCACTACCCGTGGATTTCATGGCTTGGATTATTTGTCCTCATTTATGTGGCTGGAGAGATGATGTATCGCGGGATTTTTGATGAGGCCTTTGGAATCGGAAGTATGGTGGGCATCTTTTAGAATTTGTTGAAAAAAGCAGCTGGCTTTGCTGCAAAAAGTTATAGGAATTACGGCTCAACTGTTCCATAGTTGATGTCGTGAAAGCGGACTAGGAGAGATGCCTTCGTATCTTGGTCGTCGGTTTATTTGAAGGCGTAACTTAGGGAGGAGATAAATATGAATTTATCTAAAATTTTAACAGGTATAGCAGCTACAGCACTTGGTGTAACATTGATGGCCTCATCTGCTTTGGCTGAGAAAACTATCCGTATTCAATCTGTGCTACCAACAACAGCCGATGAAGTTGTAATGTTGAGAGCATTTGGTGACGATGTTACTGCATTGACTAACGGTTCGCTAAAAATCGAGATTCTACCTGCTGGTGCCATTGTTGGCCCACGTGACATTATGGATGCGGTTGACGCTGGTCTAGTTGAAGGTGGTTTTGCTTGGACACACTATTGGGGTGGTAAGCACGTTGCAGCCAACCTATTTGGTGCACCTGTTGCTGGTGCCGGTGTTGGTTTGGATAACATCGCATTCTTGTCTTGGTTCCAATATGGTGGTGGTAAAGAACTTTACGACCGTCTATGGGACGAAATGGGCGTAAACGTGAAAGGCTTCATGCTTCAGCCAGTTGGTCCAGAAGCACTTGGTTGGTTCCCAAAGCCAATCAATTCTATGGATGACTTCCGCAAAATGCGTTTCCGTGCACCTCCAGGAATGGTTGGCGCTGCTTATGCTGACATTGGTGTTCCTGCTGTTGCTATGGGTGGTGGTGATATTCTACCAGCTTTGGAAAAAGGCACAATCGATGCGGCTGAATGGTGCTGCCCGAAGCCTGATTCAGTATTCGGTTTCCAAAAAGTTCTAAAGCACTACTACCTACAAGGCCTACACCAGGTTGTTGTTAACGCCGACATGTATCTCAACAAAGACTTCTACAACGATCTGTCTGACATTGAGAAGAAAGCACTTGAAGTTGCGGCTAACGCATCTTTGTCAAAATCAATGTCATATCGTATTTTTGAAAACGGTAAAGCTTTGAAAGACTTGACAGAAAATCATGGCGTTATCCTTGAAGATACACCGGCTGACTACTTCACAGAGTACATGGCCGCTGCTAAAAATGCTCTTCAAGCTGCTGCTGACGGAAATGAATTCTTCGCAGAAGTATGGCAGTCTCAGAAAGATTTTGCTGACATTGCTGTTCCATTCTGGGCAGGTTCTCAAGCTTCAAACGCTGCATTGGGTAAAGCTCACGCAGACACATTGAAGTAATAAACAAAT
>TARA_R110002126_G_scaffold27033_6_pt1 | contig 11383 bp, 11 predicted proteins | sample TARA_R110002126 | Tara Oceans TARA_R110002126 (sample SAMEA4397536) | marine metagenome | biome: Polar Biome; feature: [DCM] deep chlorophyll maximum layer (ENVO:01000326); material: water (ENVO:00002006), including particulate matter (ENVO:01000060) such as... | depth 30 m
TGCACCAAAGCCAGTTCCTGTAGATCATGTCAAGCCCGAACAATTCGCCACGACCGATGAATACGTTGATGCATTGACGACATCAAAGGCGCAGCAGATTGTCGAGCAACAACAGTTTGCCAAGCAGCAGCAGGAATTGCTCGGTAACTATCACGACAAGGAAGAAGCAGCGCGGGAGAAGTATGAAGACTTTGAACAGGTCGCGTACAACCCCAAGTTGCCAATCACTGATGTGATGGCCCAAACAATTCAGGCGTCGGATAACGGCCCGGACATTGCGTACTACCTGGGCACCAATCCGAAAGAGGCTGATCGCATTGCCCGACTCGCACCCTTTTTGCAGGCTAAAGAAATTGGACGATTGGAAGCGAAAGTCGCTTCTGAACCCGTAACAAAACGTACCTCTAGCGCACCAGCGCCGATTTCACCAGTTACTGCTCGCGGGGGTCAATCCGGCGGCTTTGACACCACCGACCCAAGGTCAATTAAAACGATGACCACAAGTCAATGGATCGAAGCCGAAAGAGCAAGACAAGTGAAAAAGCTGGAAGCTAGACTTCGCTAATCATGGAATCTTCATTCCAACATAAATACCTAGGAGAGCTATCATCGCTAATTCACTTTTGACAATTGATATGATAACGAGGAAGTGTCTCGAAATTCTCGAGAACAGCCTTGTTATTTCCCGCAACGTAAACAAAGAGTACGACGACAGTTTCGCTGTTGAAGGCGCAAAGATCGGTTCCACGCTGCGTATCCGCTTGCCGGATCGTGCGTTGGTCACTGATGGCGCTGCCCTGCAAGTTCAGGACGACAACGAGCAGTACACGACCCTCACGGTTTCCACGCAAAAGCACATCGGCATTAACTTTACTTCTGCCGAACTGACGATGCAGTTGGATGACTTTGCCGAACGTGTGCTGAAGCCGCGTATTTCTCAACTGGCTTCCTCGGTTGATAACGACGTTGCCAATGCGTACAAAAGCATCTATTCGTCAGTCGGTACGCCGGGAACCGTTCCAGCAACATCGCTGGTTCTGCTTCAGGCCAACCAAAAGCTGAACGAATACGCTGCTCCGCTGAACCCGCGCTATGCAACGGTCAACCCCGCTGCTAACGCTGGATTGGTCGAAGGCATGAAAGGCTTTTTCAACCCGACCGGCACGATTTCGAGCCAGTTCAAGTCCGGCATGATGGGCCAGAACGTGTTGGGCTACGATGAAGTCAATATGTCGCAGTCCATCGTCAGCCACACCACAGGAAGCCTGCCGACTGCGCCTATTTGCGCGTCTACCGTTCCTTCGACGCAAGGTGCTGCGACGCTGGACATTACCTACACCAGCGGAACCAAAACGCTCAAGCAAGGCGATGTCTTCACCATTGCCAGCGTCTACAGTGTGAACCCGCAAACGCGCCAATCCACTGGCAGTTTGCAACAGTTCGTAGTGACCGCAGACCAGACCTTGACCAGCACCGCTGCGACTATTGCATTCTCGCCAGCCATGTACACGGCGACAAACGCCCTGGCAACGGTCGATGCGTTTCCGGTTTCGGCGGCTGTGCTGACGTTTTTGGGAACTGGGTCAACTGTGTACCCGCAGAACTTGGTTTATCACAAGAATGCGATCACGCTGGCCACCGCTGACCTGCTCTTGCCGCAAGGGGTTGATATGGCATCCCGCCAAGTCCACAACGGCATCTCGATGCGGATTGTGCGCCAGTACGACATCAACAACGACCGGATGCCTTGCCGGGTTGATGTGTTGTACGGGTACTCAACCATTCGCGCACCGATGGCTTGCCGGATCTGGGGCTAATCAAACCGCCCCCGATGGGGGCAATCTAAACTTTTAGGAGCATTAAATTATGGCACTTCCCGCAGTTGGTGGTGGTTATCAGTACACCGATGGAAATCTTAACGAACAGGTAATGGAAACGCAAACCGACCCGCAAACGGCAACGGCAACGGCAACTTTGACGGTCGCCCAAATAACCGGCGGGCTTTTGGTTGGCAATCCCTCTACCTCGGCAGCGTCGTACACAATGCCAACGGCAACCGCGATTGATGCGGTGATGACCAATATGAAAACAAGCAGTTGTTTTCTGTTGAACGTGGTTAATATCGGAACGTCTTCCGGTGTTATTACGATGGTTGTTGGCACCGGAATTACCTCTGTTGGCAATCTTTTGGTTGCCATTACGGGCAGTGCAGCAGGTGTTGGTGGCGCGGCGCAGTTCTTGTTCCGCAAAACCGGTACCGCAGCCTATTCGGTGTACCGCGTAGCCTAAGCAACAACGCCCTGCGGTGTAAAATCCGCAGGGTGGTTTTTAAGGGGTAATCATGGTTATCTACCTGCGGCACCCCGTGCACGGCAACAAGGTCGCTATTGCAGAGGCCGAAGCGGTGTACGACGAAACGAACGGTTGGGAACGTTACGATGCGGGCGCTCTGTTGACGCCCATTGTATCGGTCAACGAACTGGCAAAACCTCGCGGGCGACCGCGTAAGGAGATGGCAGCATGACCACATCGGCGGGCGACCAGATCAACGGTGCTTTGCGTCTGATAGGCCAACTGGCTGAAGGTGAAACCCCGTCTGCGGCAACATCAAACGATGCTTTGACCGCGATGAACCAGATGCTGGACAGTTGGTCAACGGAGCGACTGTCGGTCTTCACAACGCAAGATCAGGTGTTCACCTGGCCGGCCAATATCGCAACTCGGTCACTCGGGCCCACAGGTAATTTTGTCGGCAATCGGCCCGTACTAATAGATAGTTCAACCTATTTTTTAGACACCAGCAATAACATCAGTTTTGGTATCAAACTAATTAACCAGCAGCAGTACAACGGCATTGCGGTGAAAACAGTCACCAGCACCTATCCGCAGGTCATGTTTGTGAATATGGCAATGCCAGACATAACCATGACTGTTTACCCTGTGCCATCCAAAGCCTTAGAGTGGCACATTATCAGCGTGACTGAACTGGTCGAACCGGCAACCTTGGCAACTACGTTAGTGGTGCCGCCAGGCTATTTGCGGGCGTTTAGGTTCAACCTGGCTGCCGAAATTGCGGCAGAGTTTGGCGTTGAGCCACCGCCCCAAGTACAACGGATTGCGATGTCAGCCAAGCGCAACATCAAGCGCATCAATAACCCCGACGATGTGCTGAGCCTGCCTTATTCCATCGTGGCAACTCGTCAGCGGTTTAACATTTACGCAGGAAATTACTAAAATGGCCAACATTGCGATTTCTTCTCTCCCCGTAGCGACCTCGCAGGCCGGCGGTGATGTGCTGCCGATTGTGCAGGCAACCACCACCACGACCAAGCAACTGTCGGTTACCAACCTATTCACCAGCCCGACATTTGTAACCCCGGCGCTGGGAGTGGTGGCCAGCGGCAATATCAGCGCCTGTACCAGCACATCTATGGTCTTGGCTTCTCCTGTGCTTGGCACCGTGACCAGTGGCAACATCAGCGCATGTCTTAGCACCTCGATGGTGATGGTCACGCCGGTGATTGGCGCGGCCACCGGGACAAGCCTGAGTACCACGGGCAATCAAGTCATCAGCGGCACAGGAAAGCAAGGCTATGCGACAGGCGCGGGTGGGACAGTTACGCAAAACACAAGCAAGGCCACCTCGGTCACGTTGAGCAAATCAACCGGGCAGATCACGCTGAATGCGGCTGCGCTGGCGGCAGACACTACGGTTTCGTTCACCCTGACCAACACGGTTATTGAGTCTGGCGACATTCTGGTGATGAACCACATCAGCGGCGGGACTGCTGGATCGTACCTGCTGAATGCCCAATCAGCCGCAGGGTCGGCCAGTGTCAACGTGCGAAACATTACGACCGGATCGCTTTCGGAAGCCATTGTGATTGCGTTTGCGGTAATCAAAGCAGTGACTGCATAACGGTGAAGTCGCCGATTCTGGGCGGCAGCTACGTTGCCCGTTCAATCAATGCGGCTGATAACCGCATGGTTAATTTGTTCGCTGAAGTTGTGCCTGATGGTAGCGGTGGCAAGGAAGCGGGATACCTGCAACGCTGCCCAGGGCTGCGCCTGTTGGCAACGGTGGGAACCGGGCCAATCAGGGGTTTGTGGGTAACAAATGGCATTGCCTACGTTGCTTCGGGCGCGGAGCTATACCGCCTGACTACCAGTTGGGCCGCGTCGTTGATTGGCACTATCTCCGGCACCGGGCCGGTCAGCATGGCCGACAACGGAACGCAGATATTCATTGCCTGCAACCCTGACGGTTACATTTACAACGTGGACACGTTGGCGTTTGCCCAGATCACAGACCCGGACTTTGCCGGTGCCGGGTCGGTCGGATACCTCGATGGGTACTTTGTATTCAATCAACCCGACTCGCAGATATTCTGGGTAACAAGCCTGCTGGATGGCACCTCGGTGGATCCGCTTGACTTCGCCAGCGCGGAGGGTTACCCCGACGATGTTGTAGCGCTGATAATTGATCACCGCGAGATATTCCTGTTCGGCAACAACAGCGTTGAAGTCTGGTATGACGCGGGCAATGCCGACTTCCCGATGGCGCGGATTCAAGGCGCGTTCATGGAAGTGGGCTGCGCTGCGGCGTATTCAGTAGCCAAGCTGGACAACAGCGTGTTTTGGCTAGGGTCAGACGCCCGCGGTTCGGGCATCGTTTACCGGGCTAACGGCTACACGCCAGCCAGAATATCCACCAACGCGGTTGAATACGCTATCCAGACTTACGGCGATCTGTCGGATGCGATTGGCTACACCTACCAGCAGGACGGGCACCCGTTCTATGTGCTGATATTCCCCTCGGCGGATACCACTTGGGTCTATGACGTTTCAGCACAGGTATGGCACGAGCGAGCAGGGTTTTTGAACGGCAACTTTGTGCGGCATCGCAGCAACTGTCAGATGTCGTTTAACAATGAAATTGTGGTGGGTGATTACGAAGACGGTCGCCTCTACGCGTTTGACCTTGATGTGTACGACGACAATGGCGAGGATCAAAAGTGGTTGCGGTCGTGGCAGGCGCTAAACACGGGCCAGAACAACCTGAAACGCTCGGCGCACCATTCGCTGCAACTGGATGCTGAAACAGGCGTTGGGCTGAATGATTACCCGGCAAACACAACTCAGGACGCGCTAACGACTGAGGCGGGCGACATTATCCTGGCCGAGTTCATTCAGGGCTATTTGTTCACCCAAAGCGGCGATCAGTTGGTGACTCAAGGGGGTGACTTGCTGGTAACGCAGGTCGAGCCCGATCCGGATTACAACGGTTATTTTCTTTCCACCACGACTTATCCGGCCTCACCAGGCTACGACCCACAGGTCATGCTGCGCTGGTCGGATGACTCCGGACACACCTGGTCAAACGAACACTGGACGTCAATGGGCAAGATCGGGGCGTATGGCACCCGCGCCTTCTGGCGGCGTCTGGGCATGACCGAGAAGATAAGATCGCGCATTTACGAGGTGTCTGGAACTGCGCCGGTCAAGATCGCCATCATGGGCGCTGAGTTGTTTGTAACGCCAACGGGATCCTGATGGCCACAGTCAACATCACCAGCATCCCTGCGCCAAGAGTGCCGTTTATCGACGACCGCACCGGGTTGATGTCGCGGGAATGGTATCGGTTTTTTCTGAATCTGTTTGTCCTGACCGGCAGCGGTGCTAACCAAGTCACTCTGGACGATTTGCAGATAGGGCCACCGCAGCTCCCGATTGGCACCCTTGGATCGCTGAATCTGGACACGCCACCCACTGCGGGCGGGGCCACCTATGGCGACGGGTCTGGACTGTCGGTTACTGCTGCCGGTACCGCCGGCCAAGTGCTCATCAGTGGCGCGGCAAGCACACCGGCATGGGTGTCCACTGCGGCGATCAATATTGATGGCACCGTGGGCGTCACCACACCGGCCACAGGGCGCTTTACCGGCGCGGCGGTAGGATCATCCTCACCCGAGATCAACGGGCTTACGTTCCCCATTGTGGCGGTTCCTGTGGGCAATACGCGCACCTTGGATGATTATCTGGAAGGGACGTTTACCCCTACCCTGTCGGGCGCGACGACAACGACCTACACCACGCAACAGGGGACGTACACCAAAATAGGCCGCAAGGTGTTTTTTCAGTGCGAACTGACCATCAGCCTGATTGGTGATGGCAGCACAACTGCGGTGGTGCTTGGGGGTTTGCCTAGCAGCGGATCCACTTACTACGGAGGCGCGTCGGTCAGCTATTTTGCTTCACTGGCGACGGGTGTGGTGTTTATCGCCGGTCGGATTGCGCCGGGGACTAATACCTTGACGATGTACAACCTGACTGTTGCGGCGGCGTCCATTGGATCTTCTGCCACTTTTGGCAACGGTTCGCAAATAATATTCACCGGGCAGTACGAGGTATAAAGCATGACGATCACCGTAAAGGTATTGATTCCGGCCAAGACCGTTGAGGCCGCGCAAACGCAACAATATGTTGCATCAAACGTGACCGCGATTATCGACAAGTTTACGGCCACGAATTACAGCCTGGTTGCGGCAACGCTGAGCGTCAATATTGTCACATCGGGCGATACGGCTGGCAATCAGAACGTGATTACCAAGGCCAAAGTGTTGCAACCGGGCGAGGTGTATACTTTTCCCGAAATTGTGGGCCAGGTGCTTATTTCTGGAGGGTTTGTGTCCACGCTGGCCGGCACAGCATCGTCGATTAACATTCGGGCATCCGGTCGAGAGGTGGTAACGTGAGCTTCACAACAGCCGATACGGTGCATCATTTTGGTGGCGGGGTGTACGCAAAAGAGATGCGAATGCCTGCGGATTATATTTTGCTGCACCACAGGCACAAGTTTGACCATCTATCTGTGCTGGCCAGCGGTTCTATCGAGCTGGTTGTCGATGGCGAACGCAAGGTTATACACGCGCCGGCTTGCTTAACTATTACGGCCAACGTCCATCACGGTGCAAAAACGCTAACTGATGTCGTATGGTATTGCATCCATGCCACCGAAAGTACGGATGTAGATGAAATTGACGCCGGCACCACCTTACCCGACAACATGGCAGAGGCCAGGTCGGTTGCGCAAACTTTAAGCAGGGGGACATAAAATGTCTGCATGGATGCTACCGGCAGCAATTGTTGGGAGTTCAATTTTTAGCTCGATGAGCGCGTCTGACGCAGCGCGGTCAGCAGCGGAGTCGCAACGACGCGCAAGTGAGGCCGCAACTGCTGAATCTCGCCGGCAGTACGACATCAACCAGACAAACCAAGCGCCCTACCTGCAAGCAGGGCAAAGCGCGGTCAATCGGTTAGGCGCGGGTGTAACACCTGGCGGCGAGTTTGGATCAGCTACACCGTTCAACTTCCAGTACGACCCTAACTCTGACCCCGGCACTGCCTTTCGCATGTCGGAAGGCATGAAGGCGTTGGACAGAAGCGCCGCCGCAAGAGGTGGGTTGCTGTCAGGTGCCACGCTCAAAGGGGCGCAGCGGTACGGGCAGGACTTGGGGAGCCAAGAATACCAGAACGCGTTCAATCGTTATGTGACCGGGTTCAACGCCAATGACGCACAACGTACCGGCGTCTACAACCGGCTGGCTGGCGTAGCAGGCACGGGGCAAAACGCAGCCAATCAGGTCGGGGCGCAAGGGGCCAACTATGCCAACACAGTCGGCAATATTGGAATGAACAGCGCGGCCAACATAGGCAACGCAGGCATGGCGGCGGCGGGCATGACAAACTCAGCCTACAGTGGCGCTGCAAATGCCTTGGGCCGGCTGTATGGGCCACAACGAGGACAAGATCAATACGGTGGTGGTTACGGGTACACACCTCAATCAGGTGGGGGAATGAATAGTACATATGCCCAACCGGGGTTTAACGACGTACCTATATTCGGATAAATCATGGCTGAACTTAATTTTGGACTGCTGACCCCTCCGGGATCGCAAAGCATCGGCAACGCGTTTGTCACCGGCATGGATCAGGCGGCGGCTGCTCGAGCGCAAGAGAATCAGAACGCGCTTTCACAGTACACCTTGCGCAAAGCGCGGCGTGAAGATGAAATGCAAAACCAACTATACGACGCCGTTCGTCAGCCGGGGTTTGTGTTAGACATTGGAACCGCTATGCGGTTTGGCGCTCCCGGGCTGGCTGCGTATAAAGCTCAACAGGAATCAAATAAAAACGCCGTTGATATAGCCTATACAAAAGCGCGAACAGGCGCTATACCGGGAGAAGAAGCATATAGAACGGAACAAACAGCCAAACTTTCACGCGAAGCGCAAGTTGAAAGGGAAAAATATGCTTGGGAGAAGTTATCCCGATTAGCACTTAACCCCGGTGGTGCTACCGATGATGATGTGCGAACGGCTATAAGTGACGCAGTAAGCTCAGGCAACTTAAGTATGGCCGATGCTACGCGCGCTCAAACCGCGTTATTGAATACGCCTATAGAAAAAAGATCAGAAAACCTTGCACTAATGGCGGGGAACGCGGGCGATAGAATTAAAGCCTTGATGCCTGATATGCAACTGGTCACAAAACCAGATGGCAGTATGGGATGGGTTAATAAAGCACCCATGTCTCCCGGCTTTGGTGGCAATCAAGGTTTGCCCGGATACGCAGCCGGCATGACGCCATACCAAACCGGCTCATTAGGGGTATCGCAAGGTAACTTAGCTGTAAATCGCGCTCGCGCTATGGACGAAGGTACCCCTATACCTGGTGCCGCCGCGCCGACTAATGCAATGTTCGGCGCGCAGCCTGCGGCGGCGCCAACCAATGCAATGGTCGGCGCGCAACAAACGGCGGCGCCAACAACAAGTGGCTTGTCGCCAGCAGCAACTCGTAGGGTAGCTGAAGCCAAAGCTAAAGCACAAATACCTACATACAATAAGGACGCGGGGGGATTTATCACGCCGCCAACGGCAAGTAATCCAAACGGTACTTTTGTGCCTCTAGTGGCGGTGCAAACCGCTAAAGATGTAACCGCTAATCGCAAAGCACTTAACCTTTCCGGCTATGACCACACAACGGGTAAAGACGAAATAGCAGCGTTAATTGACAAGTCTACAGGGGGCGTACTGCAAGCGGGCGCAGCCGGAACACTTGGCGCGTTCAACTACACGACCGAAGGTGCTGACGCTATTTCAAGATTAGGCACCCGCGTAAAAGCTATGACGCTATCGTTGCTTGAGGGAAAACTTGGTGCCGGCATATCAAATGCCGACCGCGATTTTATTGAAGGCCTATTTGGTGACCTAGCTAACCCAAATATTGCCTCCGGTAAGAGGCTTGCTGCATGGAACGAAGCTAAAAAACGCATGCTGAGTTTGGGTATGTTGGATAGTCCTGACCAGCCAAGGCCAGCAGCAGCGGCTACGCCAACGCCGAAAGCCGCACCAGCAATAGGTACAATACAAAACGGTTATCGGTTTAACGGCGGTGACCCCTCAAAAATTAACCGATGGACAAAGGTGGGCGGATAATGGCCGGTCCTTGGGAACAATACCAGCAAACCGCTGAGCCTAGCGGCCCGTGGACGCAATACGCCGCCACGCCCAAAAGCCTTATGGAGCAGATACCCGGCGCCGTGCCTACCACTGCACCTACCAAGCCTTCGATGTACCAGCGCGCGCTTGGTGTGGCCGAGGTGCCAATCGGCATGTTAGGCGGCATCGTTAGTGGCGTGGCCGGGCCGTTAGCCCATATCTACGGCAACGTCACCAGCGGCAGCTTTGGTCAGCCCGAGGGCGTGCGCGCAGGCAGGCGTTTGCAAACGCGAGCAGAGCAAGCTGTAGGCTATACACCTGTAACACAACCTGGTGCGGAGAACATACAGGCCGTCGGCGAAACCTTGGCGCCGCTTATCGGGGTGCCTTTGCCGACCATGAACGCGTTGGCGCGCACATCAAGTGCGCCAATCCGTTTGGCGACCAATGCGTTACGGGGGGAAGCCGAACTAGTTAGCGGCGCAGTTGGCAATTTGGTAAAAGCCCGCAGCGCAGCGACACAAGCGGCGAACGAAGCAAAAAGTTATGCCAATGCGCCGCAGATCGAAGCGGCACAAACGGCGCAAAAATTGGGGTTGGTGCTTAACCCGTCAATCTCCAACCCCACGGCGGGGACTCGCGCCATTAGCGCGCTAGGTGGTAAGGAAGCCACCACCAAGTTGGCTCAAGGCAATAACCAACGACTGACCAACGTAGTCAAACAAGACTTGGGCGACACAACGCCCGGAAAAGTCGCCCCCGGCGCGTTTGAGAACGCGTTGAATATTGCCGACGCGCCTGCTGAAGTGGTGCGTAAACTACCCACGTTGACCGTACCGGATACGGCGGTACAAGCCTTGAACCGCATACCAAAACCCCCCGCTATTGGCGGCAAAGCTGAAGCGGCAAAAGTTGCGTCTTTGGTAGACGACGCAATAACCGAATTAAACGCGGGGCGTAGCGGCGCGCAAGTGCTAAATGACATCCGCAAGATGCGAACTGACGCGCAGGCCGTATTCAAGGCCAACGACAAAGGCACTAGCGCCCCTGATTCAGTAGCTACTGCTGGCGCGCAAGCACGGATGCAGATTGCCAAAGTGCTAGAAGATATTATCGATGCCAACGCGCCGGCAAACGTACTTCCTGAGTTGCGGGCGGGGCGAGTTAGGTCGGCGCAAATATTTGATCATGAACGAGCATTTGACCCCGCAACAGGCAAAATAGACCCGCAAATATACGCCAAGCTGTTGCGTGAACGCAAAGGTGCAATGACCGGTTTACCGGCAGATATTGGCCGAGTTGCTGCCAACTACCCCGAGGTAATGCAAATAATTCCCACTAAAGGATTTTTGGCGCCTCGCACTTATAGAGGCACGTTAGCCGGCGCTGCGGGCGCTGCAATGGGTTACGCAGCCGGTGGCCCCATAGGCGCGGCGGTAGGGGGTGGTTTAGGCTCCCTCGGTGGGGCTTTTGCCGGCAACTTGGCTGCGCGTCGTATGGCGTCGCCCGCGTTTCAAGCTAAGTACGCGGTGCCGCGCGACTATCGGCCAAACGCGTTGGCACCTGCGCCGCCGGTTAATACGCTTCCTGTACCATTTGTATCGCAAGGCCAACCCGCACCGGGGCAATTGATAACCCGGCCCAATTGGGACTATTACCGGGAACCACAGCCCAGTGGTGTCCAGGTTGGCGTTCCTTCTGGCGCGCCTCAGTTGGCCGCACCATCGAGCGAAGCCACGATGGCCAACGTGGCACAGCAACGGGCTTACGAACTGGCAAGAGATCGTGCGGCAGCCGCAGCACAAGAAGGCGCGGCGGCTAACGAACCGCGAAATTCAGGGCGGCAAGGCGTATTGCTTGAGCGCGACCCTGTAACCGGCGAA
>TARA_R110002126_G_scaffold174126_1_pt1 | contig 11379 bp, 8 predicted proteins | sample TARA_R110002126 | Tara Oceans TARA_R110002126 (sample SAMEA4397536) | marine metagenome | biome: Polar Biome; feature: [DCM] deep chlorophyll maximum layer (ENVO:01000326); material: water (ENVO:00002006), including particulate matter (ENVO:01000060) such as... | depth 30 m
TCCCTGCCACCAGATACGTTTTGAGCTTGAGTCAGAAATTTATCCAACGCAGCCGCATACTCTTCATCACTGTCAAATAAAGACCTATCCCCTATGCCCCCAACGAATGAGTCGGCCTGCTCTATCGTGCCAACGTGGAAGCCAAGTTGGTTGCGCCCTACATCTCTGAATGAGTTGAAGTCGGCTTTAGTGCCGTGGAACACACGCATAGGCTTAGTGCCAGAGCGTATTACGCTTGTGCTGAACCAATTTTTAAAGGCTGGGGTTTCTGTTCTTGGAACAGTTGGAAGCGCGGAGTAAAGAAATTGGTCACTAGACGCAGTGCTTGCATTTTTAGCAAGAACAATTCCGCCGATCTGCACTGCTTGGTCAGCCGAAACAATAGGGTCACCTGTCTTACGGTCATAGAAGAACGAGGAGCGTAGAGGGTCCATCCCTACCTGCACCCACTCAGACTCATTACTCATCGCTTCACGGGCTAATTTCTCAGCCTGCGCAGGGGGAACATTTACATATTGCCCAGACATAGTTGCAATAGTGCCTTTGCCAGCACCAGACGCTATATCAAGCGCACTCTTCTGGCCCATGCCAAACGATACGTTAGTAATTACAGCAGTAGGGCCATAGGAGCGTACTTTACCAGCCCCGAATTTCGACTCGCCTTTTAGCTTTGAAAATACTGCTGGATCTTTTTCAAGTGGGTCATGAAGGCTTACGATCCATGCGTTATGGTTGCTGTACGCTGGTATGTCCAGCCGCAACTGAACAAGCTCCCCATCTTGAACTTGAGCTTTCCACAATGGCACCTGAGATTCCCGCAGGCTAGTTGCAGCTTGCTCATCAGTTGTTAGTGCTGGAAGATCCGCCCAAGGCTTAATCGGTCTCTGTATACGAACGATCTTGCGATATAGATCACGCATTGATCTAAATTGTTTTCCTACCTGCTCATTTCCGAATAGAAGTGCCTGTGTAACTTGGTCACCACGAGCATCAGGCGCAACTTCTTTTCTGAAGTTTGAAAGCATATTGGCCTGCTGTTTAAGCAACTCTTCACGGGCAAGAATATCAACGTGGCTCATCGCCACTCGGTTAACCGGGTCACCGTTAGACCGAATAATCTCGTCAATCTCATCAGCCATTTTAGACTTTGCTATAGCTTTGTCAGACTCAAGACGCTCCGGTGACTTTAGCTGCTTTGTGGAATCTTTAATGTCAACGATAGGGTCTTCTGTTAAAGCAAAGATGTCATCGATCTCTTGTTCAGTGAACACGCCAGTTTCAATTAATCTACCAGTACGGCCCTTTAGTAATGCAATACGCTCATCTGCATTACTTCTCGTCGGTAACGATGACAGCTTCATAAGTTCAATTGAACTTTCTGTAGGCATTACTGATTGACGATTTCCCACAGCTCCAGACTTGATTCCAGCAAATATTTCATCGACGCTCAGAACGCCTTCATCTGTGTTCGACTTAATGATTGCGCGAAGGAATTTCTTAATGCGCTGGAATAGCGTAACTGGCTGTCCCCCGACTTTTAGCTTGCCGTCTGCCCAATCGCGGTACATTTCAGCTACAGCTTCTTCTTCCGCTACATCTGGAGAGTACCCAAGGCTTAACGCCCTCTCAAGGTATGTGTAGCTTCTCTCTACTTTTTTACCATCCTTGAGAAGTACATACTTACGGTTGGAGGCCATATTAACCAGAGAAGCGTACTCTTTATCTGTGAATACATTCATCGCCTTTAGGGCGTGAATAGCCTCATGGTTCACAACAGACGCGAGTCGCTCAAAAAGTTCTGCCTCTGTTAGCTTGGGGTCATACACACCCATAGACACAGCAAGAAGTTGTAGCTGTTCGTTGAACGACCCTTCAGCTATGCTTTCGGAATCTGGAGTAATTGCACGAACGCCCTGCAATTTAACGCGGCCCAAGCCCATATCATCAAGCATCGTTCGAAGTCTATTTAAAACTGCTGCCTGCTTCTTTAGATACTTCTGAGAATATAAAGGCGACTCTCGCATAATCGTAGCAATAGTCATTGCCTCGTTGGCGATTGACCGCATACGACGAGCGCCAAGGATTGAATTTGGGTCTGCTACTTCTGAAGCAGCTCTTGCTCTTTCTCCAGCGAGTACGGCTAACTCAGCTTGCTTTACCTCTGGGTCTAGATCTGTGTTCTTTACAGTAGCTGCTATCCTTTTATCGATCTCAGCTATAACCTCATCGCCTTGATAGGCTGGTGCCTCCATTTTATTGGGGTCACTAGGGTCTGGTGCCGTAGTCTCGGTAGATGGTATATTTGCTAATCTAGAGCTGCCAAGTTCTTTTTCAGCCTCAAGCGCCCTTTGTTTTTTTGCAATTATTCCAGCATCAATCTTCTCTTTTTCAGAGATTAGCTGCTGTAACTTTTTAGCCCGATTAGCTGGCTGGATTTGCTTTACGCGGGTTGGAAGCGGCTCTCCTGTAGTTTCATCGACAACGAACCCCGATGGGGAAACTGTTGTCTTTGTCTTAGTGCGCTCTATGTCAGAAGAAAGCCCTTCGCTTTTTAGTTGGTCTTCCCTGATCTCTTCGTATGTTCTGTCAAGCTCTCTCCGTATAGACATGTCTGGAGAGTCAACAAGTGTAGTCATCGGGTTGACTGTCCAAGACGTTACCTTATTGCCGTCTGCACTTGTTTCTGATGGCTGAGCAACGCCACGCCTTTCCATCTCAGAAAGAATGTCACGAACAACTTTATTAGATACAACTTCTTTTGGAGCATTCTTTGCCCCAGACTTTAGCGCTTTTCTTACATCATTAAATTTAACAGAACCGCTTGTCTTTAAGCGAGCCGTTACCCTTTTGTACTGCTCTTCTGAAAATGACGCTCCAGATGTGGGGGAAAATTGCATCTGCCCACTAGTCAACGGTTTTTGCTTTGCGGCCTCGCGCTCAGCAACTTCCTGACCAAATGTTATCTGAAGCTCATCAAGAGAAACAGTCGGGCTTGGGTCACGGCCAGCCATATCACGCGCTTTGCTGATCTCAATACGCTCATTAAGAGGTAGAGAAGTCAAAGGCACTGGTCTGAAAGCTGTTGCAGTTTCGATACCTGAGCGACCACGCACGGCAGTTTCTTCATCAGGCTCTGCCCCAAGGGGGGTTATCGATTCTGGAGAAGGTAGGGCTAGTTGCTCATCACCAGTTGGTGCCACACCCTCTTGGAGCGGCATAGTATTTTTGTCGGTGGCTAACTCAGAGGTTTCAGAAAACTGCCTGCCTTTTTCAACAAGAGCATCAGTATCCTCTTCAAGTTCTTTTTTCTTCTGAGCAAAGGCAGCCCTCTTGGCCCCCGGAACCCTCATGCTGTTTAGCAGAAAGTCCAACGTGAAGCCCACAGTTCCGCCTACCGCTGCCGCTTCACCAGTGCCTTCTAATATGCCTCTTTCTGGATTGTATATGCCCTGCTCAACAAGATTCTGCAAAGCCCCTGTGAAGGCCTCCTGAGCGGCTTCTTCAGTTCCAGCTATCGCTGCTTTCTTAAATCTTTTCCCAAACTCAATAACTGCATCATTTCTGACGCTGGGCGGAACCTTTTTCAAAACACGAAGTGTCTCGCCAAGAATGCGAGCTTCAGCACCTCCAAATGGCTCAAGCGCACCAATAGCGCCGCCAAGTAGAACGGATAAATTTTGCTTGTCTGCTGGGATTACGTCTCCGCTCTCAAGTCTCTCTGCAAGACGGCCAACTTGCTCTGCCGCGCCCAAGCCAGCACCGAACGTGCTAGATGCTACAGTCGCGCCAATAACTGCTGCCTTGCGGGACTTCTCTGCAGCTAAAGCAATTTCCGTGGCAGTTGTGAGTCCAGCGGCACCCTTACCAAGAGATCCAGCAACCTTAGCGCCGACAGTACCCGGAATTAAGAATGTTGCGGCTGAACCAAAGGCGCTACCGACTTTGCCAGCTACAGAGTCAACAGTATCCCCAAGTACAGAATCAACCCCTTCACCCAGCCTTTTACTTATACTCTGACCAAGCGCACCAATCATGGTGCTTCCACTCTCAATATCTTCGCCGGATTGCATACCGTATATAGCTTCGCCTAACGACGCTAGGCCACCGGGGATTTCTGCAAGCGCACCTGCGCCTCCTTGAAGAAAGCCTTGGCCAAGATCTTTGGCAATATCAGTGTATCCGTAATGTTCGGATTGAGCAGTTTCTTCTGGCGGCGGGGCTAGTTTTGCGTCTTGCTCTCTTATGTACGCTTCGATGCGGGCGTATTCTTCTGGAGTGGATTCATTGCCCGCGATTGTAAAGGTATAGTACTGACCTGTAACAGGGCTAGAAATTCCAATAACTGGCATTCGTTTTCTCCATATTGCGGTGGTATTCCGCCATATTATATTTAGCTTTAATTATAGCCGCATAAGACAAACTATGCTAGGGGGATGGGGCATCTGTTGGTGCCTCTGTTAAGTCCATCCCAGAAAAACCAGCTAAGCCTTGAAGCTGTTGTAGCTGCATAAGCATAATCTGCAACTGACGCTTTAGGGATGCAATGGTCGCCGCGTCTTCTGCACTCGCTGGCGCAGCTTCCCCAGTAATCGGATCTGGCTTTCCTTCCATGTCGGCAATAACTTTTTGGAGCTTGGATATCTGGTCTAGCATTGTCGCGGTGCTTGGTGACTTAACGCCTTTCGACAAAGCAGCAGCTTGACGACTGCGGGTGTCCGCAATTCCTTGCTTCTCCCGTGTTAGCTTTAGAAGGTCATCTTCGTATGAAGCCCTGCCGCCTTTCATTGATTCGTAAGCTCCGGATAGACCTTTAGATAGTCCAGCACCAAAGTTAGCCTCGGATGATAATCCAGCACCAATATTGAATAACATGTCATTCAATGCTTCTTTCTTACGATCCGTACCTTTAAGCGCAGCTAGTCGCTCACCCAACAATGTCTCATATTCATTCTCGACAGACGATCCGCCACCAGTTGTAGTCTCCTTTGGAGTTAGGAGATCCTCCGGAAGCTTTCTTTGAGTTGGATCTGGTGCTGTAGGCTCTGCTACGGTAGGAGCCTCTGGCTTCTTGCCCCATAGTTTTTCATCAAAATACTCAGTCCAAGTTTGCTCCGACTTCGGCGCAGTCGGAACTTCTTCTGATTCGGTTGAGGATAAAGCCTTCGGGGTGCCATCTGGATTATGCGTGGCACCATATAATCGATCCCAGTTATCAATAGCTGCCGCACCACCGCGTCCAACTCCAGAAACTGGTCTTGGTTCTACATTACCCATGCTGCCACCAGCCAAGCTGCGAACTGCACCCCCGCCAGCCATTGACGCTATACCTTCAGCCTCAACTTGATTGACACCAGTGTTTTGTTCAATTGAACTTTTTGGGGCTAAAGCCTGAGCCATCCCCGGAAGACCTGAGTTATCAACGCCAGCGGCGTTAACTACGTCTTCGGCAACCGTGGTCATATCTTTTGCTGCGTCCATCTTCTCTTGGTTGCGCATCTTTGACCGCTTAGATATTTCGCTGACGATTAAAAACTGAGGGACTTCAGCCGCTGGCTTCTCCATCATTGATGACAACTGGTCATCTGACATATTCCTCAGATAATCCTGTAGATCAAGAATACTTTTAACCATCTTTATTTTCCTTACATGCCGCTGTAGGCGTTATATAGCGACAGGCCTTGAAGCCCAGCCCCTACGACTTGTTGACCAAAGCTTGGCTGCGCTGCTTGGGTGACAGTTGTTGATGTCCCAGCGTTAGCAACTGGTAAGCCCTGCAAAATGTTAGACATGTTGCCAATCTTGGCTGAGTCGTAACCTTGCTTAGTGACCCAGTCTTGATATGCCATGTCAGCGACTTGCTGTTCTTCAGCAGTAGTGGCTTTGCCAATAGCTTCAAGTAATTGAGCGCCTTGGATGTCGGCACCACGTTCTTCTTTTCCAAGAGCCACTAGATCGTTTGCCGCGCTCGCACCTGTCGCAAGGGCAGCTAGACCTTGACCAGCTCCAAACTGATTTTCTTGCTGTGCCAAAGTATCAAGCCGAGTATTCTCTGCTGCGCGAGATGTCTGATCAGCCGTCTGCGCTGACCTATCTTGCCCAAACATTGTCTGAGCATTTGTATATGCATCCTGCAATCCCTTAGCTTGAATATTATCAAGCTGACCCATAAGGCCTTCTTCTGCCATGCCTTGGACAACGCCCTGACGAGATCCACCGAAAGCCCCCGCCCCAACGCCTTGAAATGCGCGGGAGGCGTTCTGCCTGTTGAAGTTTGATATCGCTGCATCTGACTGCTTATTGACGACATTCTGCATGTATGGCGACATATATTTGTCGGCCTCGGACTGATCAAATTGACGAGTGGGGTCAAACTGAAACTCGCTGCCCTGAGTTGGGCTATACTGCCCAAGGGCTTTTGCCTGATCAATTGAATAATTAGCGTAGTCCTGAGCTGTATCTAACCCAGATATACCACCACTAGCTACATCTCGTATCATGTCACGAGATGTTGAAATGTCAGCGTTATCCCCAGCTTCTACTAATCTATCGCCAGTGTAAGCTTCATATGGTTTTAATGAGTCAGTCTCAGCACGACCCAGAAGGCGCGTAAAGTACGGCTTTGCCCAAGCTGGAAGTTCTGATGTCTGTGTCTCTTTCGCTGGACTTCCACCACCACCCATTTTATAACTCCATATTGTAGACTACAAAATCGGCCTTCCAGCCATAGTCTTTTAATGTTCTAGCCCAACCACCACGGCCATAGCCTTCAAGGTGTGTGCATCTGTTGTCTTTTGCGTATTGTTCCATTACTGGATGAAACACCGGTAGTAATTCTTCTAGTCTATTTCCACCCAACCAATCAATAGACATACTCCGACGATTTGGATAGGCAGCAATTCTTGTAGTCAATGTGCCAATAATATCATCTTTATCAACAATAATCCACAGCACATACGTTCCTCTCTGTATGTCGTTGTAGACATCATCCTCATTATATTTTCCGCCAGTTGTGTCTGTAGCTGACTTTATAAAGCCCTTTACGCTATCCCACACATGGTTCACCAAATCTAGCGGCACTGGCGTTATCTCAACAGTCATACAGGAAGAACCTCTTTCGCATCGACTTCATTTTGCTGCTTAGTTGTGCCATGTGCAGCCTTCCTAATACGATCCGTCATCTCTTTTAAACGTTTATGACCAGCGTCAGACGAACCATTGCCAAGAGCTGCAACCACATCTGCGGAGATTACATGCTCATTATCAGCAAGGCGAAGATCTTCCTTGCCATCTATATTTGCTGGTATCATATCGTCTAGCCCATCTCCGGGGCCTTTTAGGACACCGTCTTCTCTTGATACAACGGAATCCATCTCGCCCGACTGAACTCGGTCATATAGATCTGACATCTTGTCTTCACCATACTTCTCTACGAATGCCATAATGGCACTCCTTGGGTCTTCAATCTCTCCACGGATAGCTTTGATAGCGTCAACAATAACCTCTTTGTCATTGCGTTGCGGTATGGACGAAAGACCACCATCGCCTTCTATCATGTCTTCTTCTTCAATGGATGCAATACCACCCTCGGCCATAGTCTGCGTCCCTAGGCTTTTCCTATAAGCAATGATCTGAGCGTAGGATGGGTTACTAAGGTAACGTTGATCCTCTGGCATACCAATGACCCATGCTGGGTTTGGAATCCTTCCTCCGGCTGGCATTTCAGTTTGAGCCTCTTTGTCTCCTTTGTCTAAAACTGGAGCTGTTTTCTTTGCGACGGTAGTAATCCCACTGTCCCGGTCTTTATCGTTACTTCCCCATAAGTCTGCGATGGCAGTTTGTTTTTCTACGCCAAGGTCAGACGGCCTTGATTTCGGGCGCGATGCATCAAGCTTGTCAAGGCTCTTGTTGCTAACGCCATCAATATTTGCTGGGTTGCCTTTGTCGGCCATTAAATTTGCAAGACCCATCACTGGTGCAGACAGGCCGCCAGAGGCTACAGCAAGAGCTGCCCTCATTGCGGGGTTGGCCGCTACTCCAGCAATACCCTTCTTGGTTCCAGATTTATCGGTCCATCCAGAAACGGATGTGCCAGCAGTTCTTGCTTTACCACCAGAGGCTACATAATCTTTATTACTGAGGTTTGAGTAGGATGCCCCAGATCCACCCTTCCCGCCACCATCAAACATGTCCTTAAAGCTGGTAAATCCAGATTTCTCTTTAGCTTTATCTTTATCTTTATCTTTATCTTTATCTTTATCTTTGTTCCCGCCGTCAAACCATCCCATTAAAATACTCCTCCGCCAAGCGGTGCTGGTGCCGTAACTGTAATGGCTACGCCCTTACCTTCAGCACCAGTCCAAGGGTTGCCGCAGTCTGGGCAGTTCCCATTTGGGTAAGATGCAATCTCTGCTGGTGTGTCCACGGCATTTTCGCATGAAGCACAATGGATCAGCTCTTTACTTGTAGATGGGTGCCATTCGCTCCCATCATCCATAGTAATAATTGTATCTGTCATACCACAATCCTTAATTCACCAGTTGCTGTCTTGTATACATCATCTATCGATAATCCGCCAGTAATTGCAGATGCATTATCAGCATACACCTCCAAGTCCGTTAAATTCAATGTAAAACCACGAAGCGGTCCGGGGTTTTGCAGTTGTTGCGCATATAGGGCAAATGATCTTGTCACCTGAGCTATATACGATTGACTGTATTCTTTTGGAGCAGCAGCAAAAAATGGGATGTTTACTGGCTGGCTCATTATCTTTTCCCATCAGGCTTCATGTCGATCCTTGGACTTCCAAGCCGCCATTGAGTGTCTATCGAATTAGATGATATTCTAAAGGCTACAGACCTTCCGCGCACCCGCATAAACAACTGCTCTGTATACCTTGTAACATCAGACACGCTCGTTCTGGTTACGGCTTTTGTGCTTTGTTGGTCAAAATCTGCCCCCGGAAAGTCTCTAGCTTTTAACGTAAAACTTGCCGATCCAGTCCCAACAGAGTTTCTAAATCCTACATCTGGAATCATTTTACTAACAAACATAAATTGATCACCATCCCCGATGTCCATTACACTTGACTCAATATATGCGTTTAATGGAATAGGTGGGTTTGTGCTACCATCGTTCATTCCTGTTTCGTGGAAATAAATGTGGCCATCAGTGGATGCTGCTATCGGTAAACCCGATACACCCCTTTCATGCCACGCAGTCCTATTCAATGAACCGTAGTACCAAATCTCCTCTTGGTAGTTATATACGACATACTTATCATTTGCATCACTTTGCAAGGATGGGTAGAACCACCATATCTCATTGTATTTGCTGTTGCTTGCTGCAATAACTTTTTGCTTCTGATATGTATTAAGGTCGGCGAAAATATATTCTTTTACTGGGCAGTTGATTAGCTGCACGTTCCCATCATACTTATAAAATACCCTGTCACCCATCCAATAAACAGAGTCGTTAATAGCAATGGCAGAGTTTTGAGAAACAATAGATGTGTTTGTTGAAACCTCACTAAGACCAAATGTGTATGGTGGGCCAATATATTGCATGGCATTTACAGATACATCTGTGATTATAATAGTTTGCTGCTTTGTTTGCACAGCGGATACAATCTCAGTTCCAGATCCCATACGAAGCTCACCCGCTGTATTGTCAGCACGGGTCTCCCAGTCTGTAACACTTTCCTGAGAAGAGAATCTAATAATTAGCGGGTCTGGAACTCCGGGGTCAAATTCTGGGTCGCATCCAAATGCAATAACATGTCGATCTGTAGACGAAACAATAACAACGTTTGCCGATGTTGGGGCGCTATTCGAACCAGCTAAATCAGTGATATTAACAGCTCTTGTTCCAACCCCGCCAGTGATATCCCAATAAAATATGCCACCACCACGGACGTTAGCTATAAGGTTCTCTCCAAAGTTATCCATAGACCATAGGCGCAACTGAGAGCCAGCTAACGTAACGTCAGCAGCAGAACTCCAAGCGCCACGGCTCCAAGTCCCAGCACCCCAACCAGATCCAAGAATAACAGTGTCTAGTCCGGTTACTATTTGATACGCTGCAACTGTTGATACCCCGCCATCTCCAGTGTCTGATGAATTGGCCACCACACCCACATCAATAGTATAAGTATTTGCGTCTATAACGGTAGCAACTTCATATTCTTGGTTTAAAACAGTATCTGTTATGTTCCCGCCAAGACTGTCTGCTAAAGAAAATGTAACGAAATCATTTAGGAAAACACCGTTGATGCTATCTGTGACTTGAATAATAGATGAGCCATCTGTCGCTACAAATGTAGCATCACCGAAATCACTTGTATATCTGATTGGGGTTATATCAACTGGGTCAGTGCCGTTGATAATATATAACTTCAAGTTTGTTCCAGCAGCTATGTAGTTCGTACCAGTTAAAGTCGTCCAAACGTGCAAAGACCTGCAAGACCCAAGGAATGTAGAGGATGTAAGTCTGCTCCAGCCGCCGATGGTTTCTGGAAACCCCATGCGGAATCTAACCTTATCCCCATCCCTCCAGCCACCCTCATTAGAGTAGTCAGTCGTATCGCGTACGAAACCCGGATTAAACTGAAGCTTCTGAAACATATCTTATCCTACTGAAAAAAGTTCTATTGAACTTTTACGAAAGCCATCCAAATATTTTTTTAGTCTGTTCTTTTCTGTCTTCAATTCCGTGATAACCACCATTAACACGCTTAGTGGTACGCTTAATAGTATCATCATTAACACCTTCGTCTGCGATTTTAAATAGATTGTTCTTTTGAAAAAACCAAAGCGCCGTCTCAAATGCAAGCTCACCCTCAAGTAGTGATGGATCAGTAAGTACGTCAGGGCGACTCATATCATGAGCAAAAGCTTTATGGTTATCGTAGCCGGTCAATTGTAAAAAACCTCTGCCAATATAGAGAGAGGCCATTTCTTTTGAGGAGTTCCCCATTCTTCCGAAGTAAACATTTTCAGCTAGGGCTTTAGGGTTTCTTGCAAATGGTTCCGCTTCCTCTACAGACTTGAAGCGGCTGGGCCACACCTTGCACATAGTTTCGGCGGAGTAGTTTAAGTTCTCACGGGTCAGTTTAAACCCACCACTCTCGTGTGCAGCTTGACCTAACAGGTGTGCAGCACGTTCGGGTGTAAGCTTATAGTGTACAGTAATAGCTTTTGCTGTATTAGGCCCAAAATCGCCATCGGCAGAAACGCCGCACTTCTCTTGCAGTATCTTCATAGCTTCGCTCATTTTGTAACCTTTTGTACTTTCTCGTATGATCTTAAACCGCCAAGGCCAAGCATCCCTAATAGAATTGGCATAAGGTCAGCAGTCCCAACTTCTGGAAGTGGTGGCAGATCA
>TARA_R110002126_G_scaffold291761_1_pt1 | contig 11367 bp, 11 predicted proteins | sample TARA_R110002126 | Tara Oceans TARA_R110002126 (sample SAMEA4397536) | marine metagenome | biome: Polar Biome; feature: [DCM] deep chlorophyll maximum layer (ENVO:01000326); material: water (ENVO:00002006), including particulate matter (ENVO:01000060) such as... | depth 30 m
ATAATAAACCAAAAAAAGAAAATAGAATGAAAAATTAATAAATCTCCAATTTCTAGATCTATAATTATCAAATATTAATTAAACACAATGTTCAATTACGAAAAATGAAATTTTATTTAATTCTGAGGTTTAAATATTTAAGATATATCCATATATTGTACACTTAAAACCACACAAATTAAATTCTAAATTAAAACAGTATGAAAAAAGCAACGAAATTATGCTTAGTTCTCTTTATTTTTGGGCTTAGTGCATCTTGCGATGTATCTTACTTAGATAAAGATATTGAAGACATCTCATGGGATGGAGACGTTAAAATACCGGCTGGATTTATCAATTACAATTTATCTGAAATTTTTGACGACTTAGGAAGCAGTAATCTAACACCAACCTCTACAGAAGAGTTCAGTTTTAGCTACACTGAAACTTTTTCAGGACAAAATAACGATTCTTTTAATGTTCGTATTGATGACACTTCAATTGATAGCTCAATCGAAAGTCCGATAACAGCAAACGATTTAACTGCTATTGGGGAAACTTTTCCTTATACAATTACTCAAGAAATTGCACCAGGTATAATAAACCCTTTAATAGGAAGTTATAGCAGAGAAAATCAAAAAATACATGATTTAGGGTTAACTCAAGAAATTACCGGGGTTGAATTTAATGAGGGTAATATGAGTATCACTTTCACATCGACAGTAGACGCGAATATTGAGCTTACAGTTACAATACCTTCGTTTACAAAAAAAAGTGATGGCAGTGTTTATACCAATACAATAAATGTAAATGGAAGAACGAGCGAAACTATAACACTTAACTTAAGTGAATATAATGGAGACCTTACCAATGACGGAACAGGAACAGGTAAAACTACCAACAAAGTTGTAGTTGATGTTGATGCCAATTTTACCTTTGCTGCTGGCAATAATATTGATGCAAACGATTCAATTTCTTACGAAGCTAAAATAACCAACATTACTTACGATGTAATTTATGGAGATTTTAAACAAGAACCTTTTAATGTATCTTCTAACACGATAGATTTAGGAGATTTCTTTGATAATTTTAACGAAGGAGATGTGTCTTTTGATAATGTTGAAATGTCTATAAACGTAACTAATGATTATGGTTTTCCTATAAGTATGGATTTATCTTCTGTTAAAGCTGTTAATACAACTTCTTCAATTAATCTTGATTACACAAGTAATACAGCATTACCAAATACCATTATTATTGATGGAGTAACAAATTTTGGTGATAATGAAAAAGCTACTAATACGTTATTAAATGATTCTAATTCGAATATTACAAGTTTACTTGAATCTAAACCAACATCTCTAGAATTTGATATTTCTGGTATGGCCAACCCGATAGATGATGGTAATCCTAATGAGAACTTTTACGCAGCTATTAATAATGGTTTCAATGCAGAAGTATCTATAACTTTTGACAAAGTCAGCCTAGATAAAGAAATAGAATTTACTGGAGCTGAAGATTTAGATGACTTTGAATACATAAAACTGCTTGTAAATGTCGAAAATAAAACACCTTTAACAGGTAATATTATTTTAGAATTTAAAAATAGTAGCAACCAAGTAGTGCACTCTGAATCGATTAGTGCTTTTCAGGCCGCCAATGTAAATGCTTCTGGTGAATCTGACGGAGTTGGTATATTATCTGAATTTCAGATTGAATTAGATCAAAATGAAATTAATCAAATAACTGGTGCTGAAAATGTAAATGTAAGAGTAACACTTGAGCTACCAACCGGAAGAAATTCTGTAATGATTAAAGGTAGTGATGCAATAAATGTAGCTGTAGCAATCGAAGCAAGAGCAAATATAACTCCAGATAATTAAAAAATTATGAAAAAATATATATACTCAATTGGCCTACTATTTTTTGTTTTCATAAACAATACAAAAGCACAAGATTATTTATCGTTTTACAATTTAGGAGATTATGTTGTTCAAACTCAAAATCTTTCTCCTATATTTTTACCTAAATACAAGGTAAGTTTTGGTACACCTATTAATCTTGGTTTAAATCTTAATTCAGAAATTAAACTTAACCAATTATTAGTAGAAAATGGTAACAATTTAAAAGTAGACTTTAATAACTTAAATGCTGTTGCAGGAGAAACCAATACTGTGACCACAGATGTTGTAGCCAATATTTTTATGCTTGCCTTTAAAATTAATAAAGGATCAATTTCTGTATTTGCAAATGCAAAAGCCAATTTAGGCTGGGAATTCTCGAAAGACTTTACGGGTGTGGCTGCAAATGGTTTTGGAGAAAGTTTTGCACTTACCAGAGAAAAAATAGGCTTTACCTCTTATAGTGAAATTGGTATTGGCTACACAAGAACCTTTTTAGAGGATAAACTTGCTGTAGGAATACGATTAAAATCTTTAAGCGGAGTTGCACATGCTTCTTTAGAAGATAATGCTCAGTTTTCTATAGATATTAATGCTGCAAATTTTTTATGGACAGCAACTGCTGCAAATGCTACTGTAAATACCTCTGGTGTTTCTGATACCGATAACATATCATTCTTTGGAAAAAACGGTGGTTTTGGTATGGACTTTGGAATTGGTTATGAGCTGAATGATAAATTTTCTTTTGAATTATCAATGAACGATCTTGGATCTATAAATTGGGAAGAAAATGTTACAAACTATAATATAGAAGATGTAAGTGGTGGGGTTTATGATGGATTTGACTTCCAAAATTCTGGAAACGTGCAAGATGAAATTGAAGATGCGTTAAACGATATTATTGGTACAACAGAAACGAGCGAAAATTTTACATCAAAATTAAGTTCAAGAACCTTCTTTTCTGCAAAATATAAAATGTCAGAAAAAAATGTATTTAGAGCTACTTATTTTAGCAATAACAATCCTTATATAGAAACTAAACCAAGTTATGGCTTAGGCTACAACAGAGAGTTAAATAAATCTACTTATGGGCTTATAGCTAGTGCCGGAGGAAATAATGGCGGTTTTAGATTAGGTGCTAATTTAGCTGTTCAATTAGGTTTCTTACAACTGTATACTGCTATAGATGACCTTAGTAATATTGGCGGAAAAGTACAAGAGGCCAATGCTGCTAATTTTAGGTTTGGCATAAACTTTTTATTTGGTTACAAAGGAAAAACTAAACCAATTAGAATAGATGAAGAAGATGAGGAGCAAGAAGAAGAAAAACTAGAAAGCAATCCATAAACAACGATTAATTACCGACTTTTTGAAGTGATTTAGAAGAAGAGGAAATATTTTTCCTCTTTTTCCTTTTTCGCTTTTTCCTCATCTTTGCAAACATTTCTTTATAAACCTCAACATCTATTTCGGCTTTTTTATCTAAAATTATTTTAGTGAAATCGAAAGCAAGTTTTGAATCTTGTCGTTTTATTTCTTCATTTCGAAAAGCACGTTGCAAAATATCTTCTATTAGAAAATCTTCATTTTCCGATTCTGGATGGTATTCTAGTTTAAGTGATAACTTAAAAACATTTGCAGTTGTATTGTACCAAAATGCTTTCCAACCGCTTCTTAGCTCTTTAATATTATCGAAGGCAGTTTTTCCAGTTTGACGATGAATAAGTTTAATAAGAATTCTACCTTCTGTTCTGGTCATTTTTTTAATTTGATCCGTAAACTCTCCTTCTATATACTTTTGAATTTGTTGCGTATATTTCTTTCTTTTTCTTTTAGATTGTATTCTTGCTAATCGCAAGTTTAAAGAATCTAATCTTGTAGATGCTAGTTTTGCATAAGGATATGCCTTGAATACTTTTCTACGTAACCATAAATAATAACGTATATCTTCTTTTGATTTGAATTTTTGTCGCGGTAGTATGGTTATTTCATTAAGTTTTATGGTAATTGTGTCTCCTGGTTTTACCAGAATGTAATCGTCATAATTTACAGGCAAAGAATCTAACGCTTCCTTTTTTTGTGAAAAAGAAGAAAATGAAATTAGCATTACATATATATAGAGTAACTTTTTCAAATGTTGATGTGTTATCGTTTTCTGATCTATAGCTTTAGTACCTTTAAAACTTTTAGTAAATAAAAAGGTTGCCAAAACTTATATCGTAATTTTATCTATAAAATCTTGCTCTGAAATAATTGGTACACCCAGCGATTCTGCTTTTTGTAATTTTGACGGCCCCATATTATCACCAGCAACAATAAAATTTGTCTTTTTAGAGATCGATGAACTTACTTTACCCCCGTTATCTTCTATAGCTTTCTTCAATTCGTTTCTAGTCATTTGATGAAAAACACCAGAAACCACAAAAATTTGTCCTTCTAATTTATTCGTTTGATGCTCTAAACTCTCCGCAGACACTTCTAATTGTACTCCAACTGATTTTAGCTTATTAATCAATTCAACATTACTTGAGTTATTCGAAAAATCAACAATACTTTGTGCAATTCTATCTCCTATTTCATCAACATTTATAAGCTCTTCAAAAGTGGCTGTCATTAACTTGTCTATGGATTTAAAATGTTTGGCTAGTTTTTTAGCCACCGTTTCTCCTACAAACCGAATACCAAGTGCAAATAATACTTTTTCAAACGGAATTTCTTTTGATTTTTCAATTCCATTAACCATATTGTGAGCAGATTTTTCTGCCATTCTTTCTAAAGGAATAACTTGCTCTACTTTTAAATCGTATAAATCTGCATAGTTTTGAATGAGTCCTTCTTTACGCAATAAATCTACAGTTTCTCCACCTAAACCATCAATATCCATCGCTTTTCTGCTGATAAAATGTTGTATTCTACCTGTAATTTGAGGTGCGCATCCAAACTCATTTGGACAATAATGTTTTGCATCACCCTCAGTTCTTACCAATTCTGTCTTACATTCAGGGCAATTTGTAGCATACATTGTAGACTCTGAATTTTCTAAACGTTTTGTAAAATCGACAGCAATAATTTTTGGAATGATTTCGCCTCCTTTTTCTACAAAAACGGTGTCGCCTTCTCTAATGTCTAGCTTTTCAATTTGATCTGCGTTATGAAGTGAAGCTCTTTTAACAGTTGTTCCTGCCAATTGTACAGGTTCTAAATTTGCAACGGGTGTAATTGCACCTGTTCTTCCTACTTGATACGTAATTTCATTTAAAACCGTAGCTACTTGTTCGGCTTTAAACTTATAGGCGATTGCCCATCTTGGCGCTTTAGATGTATAGCCTAATTCTTCTTGCTGCTGTAAATTATTTACTTTTATTACAATGCCATCGGTTTCATAAGGTAAATTATGACGCTCTGAATCCCAATGATTTACAAATTCAAAAACGGCATCCATAGATTTTGCTAAAGTGATGGTTTTAGGTACTTTAAAACCAACTTTCCTAGCTTGATCTAAACTCTCGAAATGGGTTTTGAATTTTCTTTCATCGGTAACTACTTGATATAACAAACAATCTAGAGGACGTTTTGCGACTTCTGTACTGTCTTGTAACTTTAAACTTCCACTTGCGGTATTTCTTGGGTTTCTGTATTCTTCTTCTCCATTTGCAACGCGTTCTTCATTCATCAAATTAAAACCATCAATAGGTAAAATAATTTCTCCACGCATTTCAAAATTCTCTAGAAAATCTTCTTTAATACGCAGAGGAATAGAACGAATTGTTTTTACATTATTGGTAACCTCATCACCTTGAAAACCATCTCCCCTCGTAACTGCTTTTATAAATTCACCATTTTCGTAAGTTAGGTTTATCGACGCTCCATCAAACTTTAACTCACAAGTATATTCGGTTTCTGTAGTTCCTAATACTTTTTGCACTCTTTTTTCCCAATCTAACAAATCTTCTTTCGAATAGGAATTGTCTAAAGAATACATTCTGTTTTTATGTACAACCGTTTTAAAATTTTTGGTGATGGTTCCTCCCACTCTTTGTGTTGGTGAATTTGCATCAAAAAAAATCGGATTTTCTTGCTCTAGTTTTTCAAGTTCTTTAAGCTTTACATCAAAATCGAAATCAGAAATTGCAGCATTATCTAACACATAATAATTATAATTATGTTTATTTAATTCATCTCGAAGTTGCGTAATTCTATCTTGAACATTCATATCAATAAAACTTGTTTTTGTTTTTTTAAAATCGTACATTTTTCTGAAAATCAAAAATGATTTAAAAAAATGAAATACGCTATAAAAATACATAAAATTTCTACAGTTGATGACCTTGAAAACGCTTGGAATATTGAAGATTATAAAGAACTTTTACGAAGATTTGATTTTGCAAACGATAATGTAAACAATCTTAACGAATTAAGAGAATTGCTTTTTATGGCAATTGCAGATAGAGACCCTAGTGAAGCTGCTGCAATTGTGTTAGATTACAAATTATCTGAACAAATGAATCCCGGGCAAATAGATTCTGTTTCTTATGAAATGCTGGTAGATAAAATTTCTGAAGAGTATCCAAGAATTGGGTTGCATAAAACACTTTTTATTATCAATCAATTATTGTACAAAGCTTTTAATGGAAAATTCCCAAATACAAAAGCTACCATTATCGATTTTGAGATTACACCTAAAAGGAATGCAGAGGCCACTATAAGCAAAGAAATTGCCTTAAAATGTTTCGCGCAAAACTTAGATAGTCACAATGTAATTATTAGGTTATTTGAAAAACAATTGAATGGTAAAGAAGCATTTGAGGAGGCCAATGATATTATTTGGGAAATTCAAAAAACTGAAACGCATTACAGATTAATTACTTCTGATTATTTTATGAGTAGAGAAGATTTTATATATAAAGAATTTGAGTGTACGATTGCTTTTTTTAATGAAGATTAAATTCTTAGACCCTTCAGATTTTAAAAACATGAAGGGTATTTTTTTCATACAGGTAATTAATTTTAATCCCTTAAAATACTATTTACTCTTTGTTCCCTTCAAAACACTAACTCCTTTAGGAAAAGGATTTCCAGAAGATCGCCTAAAACTAACCACTTGTCCTGTATGCCAAATTGCATCTGCAATTGGTCCATTTATAGCATTCCAAAAAGGAAGTTCTGTTTTGCCAAAAATCAATTTAAATTGAGAAACATCTTTACTTTCTCTTAAAATAATACTTGCTTTTTGTAAGTTTAGCAATGTTTTTTTGCGCTTTTGGGCAAATGTCATATTAGGTTGCTTATCCCCGTTTGCTATTTTTAAAGTCGCATTTAAAATGACTTGCGATAATCCTAAAATATGGTCTATGGTTTCTCCTGCAGTTCTGGCTGCCGTATTGGGTTTAAATGCCAAATCTTTTTCCGATAAGCCTTCTGTTGCCCAATAATAACGAAATCCTAAGCCATCTATCATTCTGCTAGCAATTGTTCCTGGTGTAAATTCTTTTGCTGCTTCTGGAATTTCATAATAAGGTAATTTATCTTGTGCATTCATAAAACAGGCGAAAAACAGCAGTATAAAAAAAAGTGGCTTTATCATTTATATTAATTCTTAAAAATAGTCTCAAAAATAAGATATTAAAAGTAATATTCATCAAAATATAGATACGTATTCATCAGATATAAACTACTATGTAACTTATGTTACACAACTCGAATTTATGATTTTTGTCATAATTCAATCCATATCTTAATCCTAAATTTGATATATAAATCATTAATTATGAAAAACTTAGTCATTTTAGGAGCCGGTACATCAGGAACAATGATGGCTAATCATTTAGTTTCTAAACTTTCAAAAACAGATTGGAAAATACACATCGTAGACCAATACAAAACTCATTATTATCAACCAGGATTTTTGTTTTTACCTTTTGATATTTATACAGAAGAACAAGTAAAAAAAGTTGGTAAAAAATTTATTCCAAAAGGAGTAAATTATATTCAGCAAAAAATTGAGAAAATTGATGCTGAGCATAATGTAGTTCAGTTAAACAATGGCACTTTATCTTATGACATCTTAATTATTGCCACTGGATCTAAAATTGCTCCAGATGAAGTCTCAGGGATGTTAAGTAAAGAATGGCAAAAAAGTATTTTTGACTTTTACACCTACGAAGGCGCCTTAGCGCTAAGAAACAAATTAAGAGATTTTAAGGGCGGAAAATTAGTTGTTCATATAACAGAGATGCCAATTAAATGCCCTGTTGCTCCTTTAGAATTTGCCTTTTTAGCAGATTCTTATTTCCACAAAAAAGGAATGCGAGATAAAGTCGAAATAACTTACGTAACTCCATTGTCTGGCGCATTTACCAAAGAATTTTGTTCTAAATCGTTAGGGTATCTTTTGGAAGACAAAAATATTAAAATAGAAACAGATTTTGCCATTGAAAAAGTAGATTTTGAAAACAATAAAATTGCAGATTATATAGACAAAGAAATTCCTTACGATTTATTAGTTACCGTACCTACAAATATGGGAGATGAAGTTATTGAACGTTCTGGTTTAGGTGATGATTTAAATTTTATACCTACACATCATCATACTTTACAATCATTAGAACATAAAAATATTTTTGTAATTGGTGATGCTACAAATGTACCTGCATCTAGCTGGTTCTGTTGCACACTTTCAAGCAGAAACGTTAACAGATAACATTCTTCTATATATAAAAGACAAACCGTTAAAAGAAGAATTTGACGGACACGCAAATTGTTTTATAGAAACAGGAAAAAATAAAGCCTTATTAATTGACTTTAATTACGAACAAGAACCCGTTACTGGTACATTTCCTTTTGCAGGAATTGGCCCTCTAAAACTACTAAAAGAAAGTGTATTGAATCATTGGGGAAAATTGGCTTTTAGATGGATTTATTGGAATATGCTTTTAAAAGGAATTTCAATTCCGTTTGTATCCAGAAATATGAGCTTAAAAGGAAAAAACATTAATAATTAAAACTAAAAATATGATAATTACGATTAAACAAGTAGATATTAAAGTAAATGATGAAGGCTATTTAACAGACTTTTCTCAATGGACAAAGGAAATTGGTAAAGAATTAGCAAAAGAAAATGAAATTGAAATGACAGACAAACATTGGGAAGTTATTTCTTGGATTCAAGAACAAGTTGCTGCAAACAAACCTTTATCTATAAGAGGAATTAAAAAAAGTGGAGTTATAGATATTAAACAATTCTACGCTTTATTTCCAGGAGGTCCTTTAAAAGTATCTACCAAAATAGCTGGTGTACCTAAACCTAAAAGTTGTATTTAATTAAAACGTAGAAATTATGGGAAAAACGAAAGTTAGAAAAATGCTTTTTATATTATCTAAAGCAACAATAGAAAATGTATATGCCGCATTTATTATGGCAAATGGAGCTAGAATGGAAGGAATTGAATCTGAAATATTTTTCACTTTCTTTGGATTGGAAGCTATTCAGAAGAAAAAACTGGAACATTTACGAGTAGCAACTGTAGGAAACCCAGCAATGCACATACCAACAATGTTAGGTGGTTTACCAGGAATGGAGGCTTTAGCCACCAAAATGATGAAAAAAGAAATGGAAAAACTGGATATGCCTCCTGTAGGCGAATTTCTAGAAATTCTCTCTGATTCTGGTTGTAGATTATGGGCTTGTAAATTAGCCGTTGACATGTTTCACTTAAAAAAAGAAGATTTAATTGATGAAGTAGAAGATATTATTACAATAGGCGATTTTTACGCTAGAGCAGATCAAGAGAATACTCATTTATTATTTATATAAAGATAATTTTAGCTCTAAATTATTTTAATAAAAAACCCAAAAACAAAATTTGTTTTGGGGTTTTTACTCTTATCGTAAAAGCTTTATTAATAATACGTATACCTTCTAACTTTGGCAATATGCTTAGCCAAACGCATTACTTGATGCGAATATCCATATTCATTATCATACCAAACGTATACCACAATGGTTTCTTTATCTGTAATGGTTGCTTTACTATCAAAAATGGCAGGAGCTGTAGAACCTACAATATCCGATGAAACCATTTCATTATCTAAAGAGTATTTAATTTGCTCAACCAAATCTCCCTCTAAAGCATTGTGTTTTAAAATGGCATTTACAGAATCTGTAGTTACTGGTCTTCTTAATTGTAAACTTAAAATTGCTAAAGATCCATTTGGCACTGGTACTCGAATTGCATTTGACGTTAACCGACCTTCTAAAGCTGGTATCGCTTTTGCAACGGCCTTACCTGCACCCGTTTCAGTAATTACCATATTTAATGCAGCAGCTCTGCCACGTCTGTACTTACTGTGCATATTGTCTACCAAATTTTGATCGTTTGTATAGGCGTGAATGGTTTCTAAATGTCCTTTTTTGATTCCAAAATTATCTTCTAAAACTTTTAAAACCGGTGTAATTGCATTGGTTGTGCAAGATGCTGCTGAAAAAATATCAACTTTATCTGGATTGTATTTTTTATGATTTACACCATGTACTATATTAGGTATTCCTGCACCTGGTGCTGTTAATAAAACTTTACTCGCCCCTTTTGCTTTTAAATGTCTGCCTAGCGCAACATCATCTCTAAATGCACCTGTATTGTCTATTATTAAAGCATCATTAATTCCGAATGCTGTATAATCGATATCTTCAGGATTATCAGCAGAAATTACATATACTGTTGTTCCGTTTATAATTAACGCTTTGTTTTCAATATCAGTTTGTACGGTTCCTAGAAAATCTCCGTGAATAGAATCTATACTTAAAAGAGATGCTCTTTTTTCTAAAACTGCCTGTGTAATTTCACCACGAGTAACAATAGCCCTTAAACGCAATTGAGCACCTTTACCCATTTTGTTCATTAATTCTCTAGCTAATAAACGACCTATTCTACCAAAACCATACAAAACAACATCTTTTGGTGTAATATTTTTTGCCTCTTTTGCATTTTTAAGTTGTTTTTTTACAAAGGCAACTTTGTCTCCACACCCTTTAGGATTTAAATAACACTCATAGGCCAATTTACCTATATCTAATTTTGATGATGGCAAATCTAACTGCTGAATTGCCTTTGCAATACTTAACACATCTTGAATTGTAATTTTCTTATTTACAAACTCTTTCGCATAATTGATTAAGTTAGATACTTCACCTACTCTTTTGTCTAATAACGTGTTTCTAAACAACACCAATTCTATCGATTTATCGTACCATAAATCATTTACAATGTTGATAAATTCTACTGTTGCTCTTTTTGTTTTTGCTTGTAAAACAAGTTCTTTTTCGTAATCTAGGGTTGTTGACATGATTGATAACTGGTTTAAATTTTATACAAAAGTATTTCTTTTTTTGGAGATACGAAATCGATTTCGTAATTTTTTTAACATAAAAAAATCCTGATTGTACAAGAGGCTACTGAAAAAGTATAATTATTAAATAAAAGGAGAAGAA
>TARA_R110002126_G_scaffold199679_2_pt1 | contig 11358 bp, 10 predicted proteins | sample TARA_R110002126 | Tara Oceans TARA_R110002126 (sample SAMEA4397536) | marine metagenome | biome: Polar Biome; feature: [DCM] deep chlorophyll maximum layer (ENVO:01000326); material: water (ENVO:00002006), including particulate matter (ENVO:01000060) such as... | depth 30 m
CCGGCCACGCGCGGCTTCAATGAAAATCGCCATTTGCTCACAAACATGCTGTTGGCCGGTATAATCTGCCAGCGTTTTCGGTCTTATCGCCCGGTCAATCACTTCATCTTCGCGGGTGGCAGTGCCCTGGATCATTCGATCAGCTTCAATCATATTGGCTATATCATACTTTTAAGGGCGGCCATGATCAGCTGTTCACTGCTCATGTCAGCACGTTTAACTAATTTAACCGCTTTGCCAGCCTGCGCCTGCGAGTATCCCAGCGCCAGTAAGGCACCCAACGCGTCCTGCTCAGCGCTGGCCGGTGGGGCAAATATAGCCTCTTCGCCTGCCAACGTCAGCTTGTCAGTGACCGGAGTAGACATTGCACCCCAGTCTTTTAAGCGGTCACGCATTTCAATTACCAGCCGTTCAGCCGTTTTCTTGCCGACACCAGGCAGTTTTACCAATGTACTGATTTCATCGTGCAACACACAGTGGACAAATTGTTGTGCTGTCATGCCTGACAAAATGGTCAGTGCCAGTTTCGGCCCTACCCCATTTGCCTTAATCAGTTGCCGGAACAAGCTACGCTCGGTCGTTGTAATAAAACCGTATAATAGCTGGGCATCTTCGCGCACCACAAAATGGGTATATATGGTTGCCTGGTTGCCAGGTTCAGGTAGCTGGTAAAAGCTGGTCAGGGGTAATTGCACCTCATACCCTACGCCGGCAACATCCAGCAAAATATCGGGTGCCTGTTTTTCCAGCAATACCCCTTGTAAACGTCCAATCATCAGGCTGTTCTTCTGTGTTTTAAAATTATGGTTAACCCTACCGTCTCACATTCAGCGTAAGCGACGGCGCACGGTTTTACTGGCCTGGCCGGCCATTGCCACTAAACTTTGCTGAGTATGCCCGTGACATAATGCCACTGCAAGTGCATCGGCAGCATCGGCCTGTGGACTGGCACTTAGCTGCAACAATGAACGCACCATATGCTGCACCTGTGCTTTGTCTGCAGCACCGGTACCAACCACAGCTTGCTTAACCTGACGGGCAGAATATTCGAAAACCGGCAAGCCAGCATGTTTAGCTGCAACGATAGCAGCACCGCGGGCCTGACCTAATTTTAACGCTGAGTCCGGATTGCGGGCCATAAATACCTGCTCTATGGCAAATACGGTTGGCTGGGTCTGGCTGATAATTTCTGAAATGCCGTTAAAGATGCGTATCAACCGCTCGGGCAACTCATCGGTACCCAGCCGGATACAGCCGCTTGCCAGATAGATAAATTTGTTGCCCTGCTGGCGCACGACACCATAACCGGTCAGCCGGCTACCCGGGTCTATCCCGAGAATGATACTCACCGTTAACCGTGCCCGGCCAGCAAATCGTCGCTGATGTCGGCGTTATGATAAACATTTTGAACATCGTCAGAGTCTTCCAGCATATCGATAAGCTTAAAAAAGCGACCGACGTTATCAGCATCAAGCTGGGCCCGGATTGACGGGATCATATCAATCTCTGCGTTATCTGCCACAAAACCAGCAGCGGTCAGACTGTCTTTAATATCGTTGTACTGCTCCGGGCTGGTAAACACTTCTATACTGCCGTCTTCATGATTCTGAATATCGTCAGCACCCGCGTCCAACGCCGCATCCAGTAAGTTGTCTTCATTAACGCCCGGGGCAAACAATAGCACGCCACGGCGGGCAAATAAGTACGAGACAGAACCAGAAGTGCCCAGATTTCCGCCATTTTTTGTAAAGGCATTGCGCACATCGGCCACGGTTCTTTTATTATTGTCGGTCATGGTTTCAACAATAATGGCTACTCCGTTCGGCCCATAGCCTTCATAGACTAATTCTTCGTAATTTTCACCTTCAGTGGCCCCGGCACCACGTTTTATGGCACGATCTATGGTGTCGCGGGTCATGTTTTCAGACAGTGCTTTGTCAACCGCGAGGCGCAGTCGCGGGTTAGCGCTGATATCAGGGTTGCTGCGGGCTGATACTGTCAGCTCGCGAATAATTTTGGTGAATATTTTACTTTTTTTGGCATCCTGGCGGGCTTTTCGATGCTTCATGTTCGCCCATTTGCTATGGCCGGCCATATCGTACTCCTTGTATGCGGCAGCTAACATGGCTGCCGCAACTGTAACACTAAACGCGTTTTACTGCTTACTGACAACCTGAATACTGAGTTCCGCCAGCTGAGCAGGGTTAGCCTCGCCTGGTGCATCGGTCAGCGGACAGGCTGCAGTAGCCGTTTTAGGAAAGGCCATAACATCCCGAATCGATGTTGCACCGGTCATCAGCATCACCAGGCGGTCCAGACCAAATGCCAGACCGGCATGCGGCGGCGCACCAAATTTTAACGCCTCAAGCAAGAAACCAAACTTCTCTGCCGCTTCTTCATCGCTTATGCCCAGTAATTTAAAGACTTTCGCCTGAACCTCAGCATTATGAATACGCACCGAACCACCACCTAACTCAGTACCGTTTAACACCATATCATAGGCATTAGATAATAAATTAGCATGGTCCAGCTGGCCCACCGGTGTGCTCAGAAACGCCGCGGTATCCAGCGGTGAAGTAAATGGATGGTGCACGGCTGTATGGCTACCATCATCATTCTCTTCAAACATCGGGAAATCAACGACCCACAGCGGTTGCCAACCCGGCACCGTTAAACCTAAATCTTCACCCAGTTTAAGGCGCAGCGCGCCCATCGCTTCACACACCACTTTGTAACTGTCGGCTCCGAAGAAAATGATGTCACCATTGGCTGCACCGGTGCGCGCGAGAATGCTACTGACAATATCTGCTGATAAAAACTTTGCAACCGGCGATTGTACCCCATCAATTCCGGCATTAACGTCATTTACCTTCATCCAGGCCAGGCCTTTAGCACCATAAATGCCAACAAAACTGGTGTAATTATCAATATCTTTACGTGATACCTTTTCGGCACCACCCGGTACTTTCAGCGCCACTACCCGGCCTTTCTGATCATTTGCCGGCCCCGAAAACACTTTAAACTCAACATCTTTTACTAAGTCGGCGACATCAACAAACTGCATCGGGTTTCTAAGATCCGGTTTGTCCGAACCGTATAAACGCATTGCTTCGTGGAAGGTCATTTGTGGAAAATCGCCCAAATCCACGTCCAGTTGTTGCAGAAATAACTGGCGTACCATTTGTTCAGTAACCGCCATTACCTGCTCTGCACTCATAAATGAGGTTTCAATATCTATCTGGGTAAACTCAGGTTGCCGGTCAGCACGCAAATCTTCGTCACGGAAGCATTTTACAATTTGATAGTAGCGATCAAGACCAGACATCATCAGCAGCTGTTTAAATAACTGTGGCGATTGCGGCAAAGCAAAAAACTGGCCTTTATGAGTACGGCTCGGTACCAGATAATCGCGGGCGCCTTCTGGCGTTGCTTTGGTTAAAATAGGGGTTTCAACGTCAAGAAAACCGTTACTATCCATAAAGTTACGGACAAAACTGGTTACTCGGGCGCGAAACTTTAAACGCTCACTCATTACCGGACGGCGTAAGTCTAGGTAACGGTATTTCAGGCGCTGCTCTTCACTGTTATCGTGGTTAAAATCCAGTGGCAATGGTGCCGCTTTGTTAAGTACGGTTAAAGCAGTGGCATACACTTCAATTTCACCGGTCGCCATATCAGCATTTATCTGGGTGGCAGGCCGAGACCGGACTTTGCCGCTCACCTGAATACAAAACTCGTTGCGCAGCGTGTATGCCAGGTCAAACAACTCAGTAAGATCAGGGTCACAGATCACCTGAACCATACCTTCGCGATCACGTAAATCAATGAAAATAACGCCACCAAGATCCCGGCGCCGGTTTACCCAACCACATAATGAAACTTGTTGCCCGGCATGTTGAGCATTTAATAAACCGCAATAATGGCTACGCATTAACCCTTCCTTCTATCTCGTTGGTCAGCCGCTGTAAAATGACCGCCAATTATATAGAAATAGCGCTTAATGTCACTGCCCGTTCATGAAAACTCTCGCTCAGTAAAACTGTAACCATTTTTACCCTGTTGCTTCGCCAGGTACATTTGTTTGTCGGCTTGTTTAAGCAAATCATTACAGGTAGTGGCGTCGTGCGGGTATATCGCGATGCCAATACTGGCGCCCACATTCACTTCACCAAAAGATAAATACAATGGCTGCTGCAACTGAAATAGTATTTTTTCCGCAACAATTGCCGCGTCGTCCCGGTGCAACAACGCTGTTAACAGCACCACAAACTCATCGCCACCGAACCTGGCAACGGTATCACTTTTACGTACACAATCCTGCAACACGCCAGCCAGTTTAAGTAACAGCTCGTCCCCCGCGTCATGACCATAGTGATCATTGACATGTTTAAACCCATCCAAATCAAGAAACAGCACAGCTAAAATTTCATTGTGCCTGCTATGTTGCGCGACGGCTTGCTCAATTAGCTCTTTTAGCAGAGACCTGTTCGGTATACCAGTGAGTTCGTCGTGAGTCGCCATAAAACGCATTTTTTGCTCTGCGGTACGACGTAAATTTACCTCACGGCGCAAAAATAGATTCCAGATAACAAATACCGCTAGAAATATCAGTGCAACGCCTCCGCCCTGCCAGATAATTTGTTTTACCTTTTTCGCGTCAACACCCTGGGTTATCTCAAAGTCAAACCAATGCTGATAAATTTGCTTGCGCTCACTCTCGCCAATACTGCGCAATCCCTTATTTAAAATAGCGACCAGTGGCTGATAATCACTGCGTACCGCTATTAAAGAGGGGTAATCCGGTACATCATCGATAATTTGCATTCGCAGATTAATTAAATTGGATTGGGTTAATGCCCGGCTTCCCGCCTCGACTGAATCAAGCACAAAATCTACCTGATTAGCCTGCAGCATTCGAATACCATCTGTAACGCTGTTAACGGCAATAACCTCAACATTTTCAACCAGGCCTGCTAATTGCTGTGCCAGCTGATAGTCTTTAAAAACAGCAACCCGTCTGCCACTTAGTCGTTGGATACTATCAATATTTGTACTGGTAAATTGGCTGATAACCGCCCATTGAACAGACCAGAATGGTTCAGTAAAACGAGCGTACGCAAGCCGTTCAGGTTTAGGGGCAACATTAGTAACCAGGTCAAGCTTGCCGTTTTCCAGGTCGCTGAGAATCGTGTCGAAGTCATCATAAACCCGCAGATCGAACTGAACATTCAGACGTTTGGCAAGCAATTGTAAAATTTCATTACTAACACCGGCTATATTGCCATCGTCATCAATAAACTCCATCGGCGGCCAGTTATTGATAAGCCCAACCCGCAGCGGGCTATGTTGTTTCAGCCACTGTCGCTCTTCTGCATGTAGCGGTACGTTATCCTTAAAGCCACTGAAGTAACGCTGCTCTGCTGCAGCAATCCACTTTTGTTCAATCTGTTCCAGTTCAGCCAGGCTGATATCGTTAAACCCGTCGGTGATTTTTGTCGCAAGCTCAGGGTTGCTCTCGTGCACCAGCACGTACAACGGCGCGTATATACGTGTAGTCGGGGTGACCACAAACTCTTCCCATAAATTCAATTGTCTGAGCCTGACATCTACAATCACTTCCGCACCAAAAAAACCATCAATTTCACCGGCTAAAGTGGCGTCGGTTAGTGTTTCAAGCGACGGATACCGGCGAAAGTGAACCTTTGGATACTGTTGTTGTAACTCATCAAGATAAGTGGCATTTTCGAATATGCCTACCTGGGCCCGGCTATTGCGGTCTAGTAAAAGCGGGGTATCCGTTTTCAGGGTGTAGTAAGCCGTCGTAAAACTGTATATATGATAGGTTTTAAGCAGTTGTGGGTTTAATCCGTCAATAGCAGGAAAACCGATATGCGCATCAGTCCGTCGGTTAGCCAGACTGGCCAGGCTATTTGCTGAGTTGTCAGGCACAAAGGCCACACTTATACCCGTTTTCTCTGACCACAGCCGCCATAAGTCAACCAGCAGCCCCGTTGCTTCGCCCTGAGCAGACACATGCATGTATGGCTGATTTGATACGGCCAGACCAAGCAACAACGTATCGTCCTTAGCCGAGGCAAAACCCAGCCACTTCCGTTCCAGCTCATTTTTTTTATCAATTGATACGGCCTCAGTGTAACTTTTCAGCAAACTGCTAAGCTGCGAATCGCGCGGTACCCCAAAAACCAATTCAATTGTTTGTAGCGGTATTTTTTTATAGAGCGGAAACTGCCTGTTAAGCTCCTGGTAGCCGGCATAGCGTGGCGGCAGCCGGTCAAGCCCAGCAAAGGCTTTTAACTGCCCCGCCAGTGCAGCGTCATACACCTGCGTTGCTGTGTTAAAAATACGCAGAGGGGCCTGAGGCAATTGTTTAGTCAGGGTTGGCACGTGGCTTGAATTTTCCAGCACACCTATTGCGTAGGGTGTCAAATCGGCGGAGGTCTGGACGCCAACTAAATCACGATGGACAAATACATTGCTGTAAATAGAAATATTGATACTGTGCAGCTGAAACTCTGCATCGCGCTGCTCGGTGTAAGCCATTCCACCATGCAAATCGACCTTGCCATCTCTTAACATTGCCAGGGTTTGCGGCCAGTCAGCCATCATAAAATCGATGCCAATCTGTTGTTGACGGCCGATAGCACGCCAGTAATCGACTATAAGGCCCGCGGGCAAACCCTGCTCATCAACAAACATGTAGGGATAAGTATCGTTGCTCAGGGCAACCTTTAACGTTTGCGGCTTTTCACTTGCTGTTGCCGGCATTGCACAACAAAACATCAATGCCACGGAGTAAACAAAGTGTCTGATCATGATTTCTGGCTGATAACGAACATCCTATGCTTGTACCTTGACTATGGCATCTGGTCAAGTATCCAGCCAGGGCATGTTGACGTTTGCTGATTTGATGCAATCAAAAAATCATATCACGTGGGTAAGTATAGCTTTTGGCGCGCTAAGACAAATCAGGTAAACTAGTCGTCATGTTTTCACAGTGTTGCCGGCGCAATGCTTTTTACTATCGGCGGGTGTTGTAACGCATGCAAAAAGATCATATTTACGCTGAGCCGTTAGCTCAGATCCAGGATTTTCGATTTGACGATCAGGTGGCTGAAGTTTTTCCGGATATGATCCAGCGTTCAGTTCCAGGCTACCAGACCATTATTCAGACCATCGGTAAACTCACAGCCCGCTTTCAACAAGCCAACAGTAACTATTATGATTTGGGCTGTTCGCTGGGAACAGCCAGTCTGGCAATGCGTCGCAATATAACCAGTAAAGGGGCCACGCTCATCGCGGTCGACAATAGTAGTGCGATGCTGGAGCGTTGCGAACGGCATTTACAGGCATTTCGCTCAGAGGTACCTTTCAACCTGCAGCTGGCTGATATTCGGGAAATTGATATTCAGAATGCCGCAGTCGTCGTCATAAACTTTACCCTGCAGTTTCTGGCACCACAGCATCGCGATGCGTTGATCAATAAAATTTACCAGGGTTTAAAACCGGGTGGTGTACTGATTCTATCTGAGAAATTTGTTGCGCATAGTGACGCCACTAATAGCTTGCTGGTTGATTTACATTTAGATTTCAAACGTGCCAACGGTTACAGCGAACTTGAAATCAGCCAGAAGCGCTCTGCGCTGGAAAACGTGATGAAACCCGATACGTTGGCGCAACATCAGCAACGGCTTAAACAGGCAGGCTTCAGTGAACAAAGCTTGTGGTTTCAGTGCTTTAATTTCTGCTCAATGCTGGCTGTAAAATAATGATTGCTGATATGCCCTTTTCTTATATCTACCATTTAACAGGACCGCTGCATGCTTGATTTCAGCCCTTTTTATGCCCAATTGGCAGGTAACCGGTTGTACAACTGGCTGCAGACGTTACCGGCTCAGCTGGCGCACTGGCAACAACACGCGTTGCATGGTGAGTTTAAACAATGGCAAAAAATCATTGGCCACCTGCCTGCGACTCAGGTTAGTCATATTGAACTGAGTTCAGCCGTACAATTTGGTGCGGCGGCTGATATTGGTGCTGGTGAGGCTGAGCGGATCCGATATTTATTGCAGCAGCTGAAACCCTGGCGCAAAGGCCCTTTCAATATCCATGGTATTGATATTGATACCGAGTGGCGTTCAGATTTTAAATGGGATCGGGTACTGCCCCATATCAGTCCGCTGCAAGGACGTTACGTTTTGGATGTCGGTTGCGGCAGTGGCTATCATTTGTGGCGGATGCGTGGCGCAGGAGCCGAATTTGTGGTTGGAATTGACCCGTCACAGCTTTTTTACACACAGTTTGAGGCCATTAAACACTTTAATCCGGATCCGGCGGTCAACTTGCTACCGGTAGGTATTGACGATATGCCACCATTGGCACAGTTTGACACCGTCTTTTCGATGGGTGTGTTATACCATCGCCGCTCGCCACTGGACTTTTTACAGCAGTTAAAACAACAGCTTCGTCCCGGCGGCGAACTTATTCTGGAAACACTGGTGGTAGACGGTGATGAGCATACTGTACTGGTGCCAGGCGAACGCTATGCCAAGATGCGTAATGTCTGGTTTATTCCAAGTACATTAGCATTGTGTCACTGGCTCGGTCGATTGGGTTTTAACAATGCCAGGGTAGTTGATTTAAATCACACAACAGTGCTGGAGCAACGCGCAACAGGCTGGATGGAAAACGAAAGTTTGATTGATTTTCTGAATCCGACTGACCATAGTAAAACCATTGAAGGTTATCCGGCGCCACAACGTGCTGTGATTATCGCGACGGTTTAAGCAGACACAGGACGCCGCCATTTATGCCCTACCGCCCCCGCTCAACCCTGGAACAATGGCGCATTTTGCAGGCTGTGGTAGATGCTGGTGGCTACGCGCAGGCCGCTGACTTGCTGAATAAAAGCCAGTCGTCACTGAACCATGCCGTTGCAAAGTTGCAATCACAACTTGGGGTAGAACTACTGGAAGTGATTGGTCGCAAGGCGCATCTAACCGATGCGGGTGAGGTCATGCTGCGCCGTTCCCGGGTGCTGACCCAACAAATTGAAGACCTGGAACTACTGGCAGACAATATTGAGCGCGGCTGGGAGCCGGAAATTCGGATTGCCGTTGAGCTGGCGTACCCAAAACAGTATTTGTACCGGGCGTTACAGGCTTTTTATCCACAAAGTCGTGGCAGCCGGGTGCAAATAATCGACACGGTATTAACCGGCACCAGTGAAATTATCGTCCAGAAGAAAGCCGATCTGGTGATAGCCGGCGTGGTGCCAAAAGGGTATTTAGGCGAGCCGTTGTACGTAAGCCGGTTTATCCCGGTAATAGGTGCACAGCACGAATTAGCATCGCACCCTGTACTGGAGCAGAGCCAGCTCAGCCAGTACTTGCAAATCGTTATTCGTGATACGGCGCAAAAACCGCAGGAAAATGTGGGTTGGTTAAAAGCCGAGCAACGCTGGACAGTGGATAACTTTAATGAAGCGATTGATATTCTGCAACTGGGGCTGGGCTTTTGCTGGCTACCAGATTTTTGCGCTGAACAAGCGCTCTCAGCAGGGACATTAATTCAGTTACAGTTGACCAATAGTTCAGAGCGGTTGGTTCCTATGTCACTGTTAACCCCTCAGGAAGAAACCCTGGGGCCGGGTAGTAAACAATTACGGCAGTTAATTCTGGCTGAACATCAAAAATAAGGTTTATTATGCAACCGAATGACATTAACAAATTAATGCAAGATGCCGCTCAAGATGCGGTCACTTATGTCGAAGATCAGCATCAGTTACAACTTGATTTTACGATTAGCAGCCTGGCATCAGTCGACACAGTGCTGACTACATTACATCAGCAACAAGCACAACAAAGCCATTCTGCTGAACTACTTTTTACCCTGAGCAATATTATCGGCGCCTATATTGGTGAAGTATTCATCGCTAATTATGGTGGTTATTGGCACAGCAATACTGCGGACAGTGCTGCTCCGTATATTTCAGTGCACCTTTCAGATAAAGAATTTCCTTTTGCCTCAGTCTGTTACCATAAAATTACTCAGGACAATAGCATCAGTGTTGCTGACTACGTCAAGCAAGCAGCGACAAATGTGATGCAGTAAAGCTTTTGTCGGCGCCATTATGCAGGTAAAATACGCGCCGAATCTGCCAACCAACCAAGTTATCCGAGGAAAGCCGTGAGCGAGCAAAACACATCATTAAGCTACAAAGACGCCGGAGTTGATATTGATGCCGGTAATGCCCTGGTAGAACGGATTAAAGGCGCAGTAAAACGCACCCGCCGTCCGGAAGTCATGGGAGGCTTAGGTGGTTTTGGCGCCCTGTGTCAAATTCCCGCGGGTTATAAAGAACCTGTTCTTGTGTCAGGCACTGACGGTGTTGGCACTAAATTGCGCCTGGCGATGGATTTAAAAAGACATGACGGTGTTGGTATCGATTTAGTTGCCATGTGTGTCAATGATTTGGTGGTGCAAGGTGCTGAACCTTTATTTTTCCTTGACTACTATGCAACCGGCAAGCTGGATGTTGAAACAGCCTCTGCCGTCGTCAGCGGCATAGCTGAAGGTTGTGTGCAGTCAGGTTGTGCACTGGTAGGCGGCGAAACTGCAGAAATGCCGGGTATGTATCATGGCGATGATTACGACATTGCCGGCTTTTGTGTTGGTGTGGTGGAAAAAGCCGACATTATCGATGGCACGAAAGTTAAACCAGGTGATCAGCTTATTGCCCTTGCATCCTCAGGCCCGCATTCAAATGGGTTTTCATTAATCCGTAAAGTACTGGAAGTCAGCGGTCAGTCAGCAGACACCCTGCTCGACGGTAAAAGTCTGGCCGACCATTTGCTTGAGCCGACCCGTATCTATGTAAAAAACCTGCTGGCATTAATCAAACAAATGCCGGTACATGCGCTGTGCCACATCACTGGCGGTGGTTTTTGGGAAAACATTCCGCGGGTACTGCCTGCAGATACTAAAGCCGTGATTGATGGTAACAGCTGGCAGTGGCCTGCTATTTTTAACTGGCTGCAGCAACAGGGAAATATCAGCCGTCACGAAATGTACCGCACTTTTAACTGTGGCGTGGGCATGATCCTGGTGGTGCCCGCTGAACAGGTGCAGTCAGCGCTGAGTAACCTGCAGGCTGCCGGTGAAAATGCCTGGCATCTGGGCGAAATTCAGCAGGCAGCTGCCGAAGAAGAATTAGTCATAATTAACGAATAAGGTTACCGATGAAATCGATAGTTGTACTGATTTCCGGTAACGGTTCAAATCTGCAAGCAGTAATTGATGCCTGTGCCAGTGGTTTTATCGCTGGCCAGGTAACTGCGG
>TARA_R110002126_G_scaffold6872_5_pt1 | contig 11356 bp, 9 predicted proteins | sample TARA_R110002126 | Tara Oceans TARA_R110002126 (sample SAMEA4397536) | marine metagenome | biome: Polar Biome; feature: [DCM] deep chlorophyll maximum layer (ENVO:01000326); material: water (ENVO:00002006), including particulate matter (ENVO:01000060) such as... | depth 30 m
GATGCAGAAAGAGGCCTACGCCATGGTGCGTGGCCTCGCGAACGTCACCAAGAAATCCATCGTCGGACCCAAGCTGCTCGAGGCCGGTTGCGGCGGCATTCACGCCGTCGGTCGCACCGCGCTCAGCCCGCCGCGCTTGGTCATCCTGACCTACTCGCCGAAGGGTGCGAAGAAGCACATCGCGCTGGTCGGCAAGGGCGTGACCTACGACACCGGCGGCCTGTCGATCAAGGTCGGCGGCGGCATGGTGAACATGAAATCCGACATGGGTGGTTCGGCCGCCGTGCTCGGCGCGTTCCGCTCGCTCGCCGAGGGTGGCTGCAAGCACAAGGTCAGCGCGCTCCTGTGCCTGGCCGAGAACGCCATCGGCCCCGACGCCTTCAAGAACGACGACATCCTGCACATGCACTCGGGCAAGACCGTCGAGATCAACAACACCGACGCCGAAGGGCGTCTGGTGCTGGGCGACGGTGTCAGCTACGCCGCGCGCAAACTCAAGGCGGACGTCGTGATCGACGCGGCAACCCTGACGGGCGCGCAACTCGTCGCCACCGGCCGCCAAGTGGCCGCCGTCGTCACGGACGACGAGAAGCTCGAGGCGATCCTGACCACCGCCGGCCGCCAAGTCGGCGACCTGTGCCACCCGCTGGTCTACAACCCCGAGTTCCACCGCAAGGAGTTCGCCAGCAAGGTCGCGGACATGCGCAACTCCGTTTCGGATCGCATGAACGCTCAGAGCTCCTGCGCCGGCGCGTTCGTGCACTGGCACCTGGACGGCACGAAGGTCCGCTGGGCCCACGTCGACCTGGCCGGCCCCGCGTTCGTCGCGGGCCGCGCGACTGGTTTCGGCGTCGGCCTGCTCGCGGAAGCCGTACGCGCGATCTGACGGACTGAGCGTAGCCTGCGGAGCACTCGGTCATGAAATCGAGTGGCTCCGGCGCTACCCCGTTGGGAGTTCGGGGTTCGGCCCAGATGCTCCTCACGTCCACTCTCCTCATGGCCTCCCTCGCGGGTGGTCTCGCAGCCCAGGAACCCGGGGAACAAGAAGCGGCAGCAGTCGTCGAGCCGGAGCGTGATCCGAACCACCGTTACACGAATGGGTTCTGCGTGTTGGCGGATCCTGCACCTGATGGTGCCTTCCTGGTCTTGCGGGACCTGACGTCGGGTAGCTCCGAGCTTTGGAAGTTGACTGAGGAGCTGCAGTTCGAGCACCTGCTCGATATCGCGCTTTGCAGGACCAAAGGATGCTGGACGATCGGCGAGGAAACCATCGAGCGGCTCGTTGTGCATCACAGCGACGGACGCAAGGTCTCGATCGTGAATGCGAGGACCGGCGAGATCGAATCCACGCACGATTTCTCGTACTGGAAATGGGGGACAGGTGCTGGAGTTCAGTTCCGTCCCAGCTATGGCGACAGCGAGGTCTTCGGGTACCTCTACTCCCTTAAGGGAGGAATCCTCCGTGCAGCGACGGTCGGCCCAGGTGGATTCCAGGACTTGTGGGAGAAGGAGGTCAAGCTCCCCAAGGCCCACTCGCGCATGTCCTTCACGTTGGATCCTGGTGACACGGACTCTCCTCCGGTCCTGGCTGTGTCCTTGGACGGCACGGTGGTCCTGATGGACGCGAATTCCGGTGATCTGATCTGGGGATCCGAACTGATGCACGGTCCACGCGAGCACGTCTGGACGCTCAAGTTCATTCGCGACGCAGAAGGAGGGCGATGCCTTTACGCGTCCAGTGGCCCGAACGCAACCATCTACATACTCGACGCGACGAGCGGAGCGCTGCTTACGACGGTCGAGCACCCTTCAACAGAGCGCCGTACCTTGGTCGAGTTCGGTGAGTGGATGGTCGACACTGGCATGGGGGATGCGATCGTCTCCGGCGATTGGGGGGAGTATCGCCTGCTCGACACTGAGGGCTGTTTGCGCAAGCCTTGGACTCACAAGCGTAGCAACTTCGCCTTGTTCACTCTGCATCGCGTGAGCGCCGGCACTGGATTGCATGGCGGCAACCCGGCAGTACTTCTGGGTACACGGATGTGGCCTGGAATGGCAGGGGGAATGAAGCTGTTCCTGTTCGATGCGAAACAGAGCTCGTGGCTGAGAACGTGGGGTGAGGCGGACTTTCCGGCGCGGTAGTTGGCCAGATCCAAGGGCGCCCGGCATCCCATGGACTTTGTCCGAGCCCCTGGTTCTGACGCTGGGTTCGGGGCCGCATGACCTTTCTGCGCGCCTGCTTGCTGACCCTGTCCTTCCTACTCGTCGTTCCGAGCGCGCTGGGACAGGAACGCACCAAGCAGGAGACTTGGGCGAAGCTGACGATCGCCCAGACCGATGACGTCGGTGAAGAGATCCTCTTCCTTCGCAGCTACCACCCAGGAACCACCGGTTTGTGGAGCTACTCCGTTGGGCAGGTCCCGGAGCGCCGTTGCGACGTCGGCTTCGAAGAAGCGGTCTTCGCGTGGCACGTGAAGACCGAGGACTCCTCCCATCTCCTGGTGGTGCACGATCAAGGCGCGGTGAGCATGTTGGACCCTGCAACGGGAAGAACCGTTTGGACGGACAAGTGCAACTGGATTGGGCCCTACGGTTATCCCGATGGCTATCAGTTCGTAGCGACTCCGGATGATCCCAAGGCTCTCGGGATTCTGACCTGGCCCGATCTGAAGCGGGGGGCCAATGGGAAGGAGGTGGCGACGGGAATGCTCCATGCCGCGTCGGTCCATGTCGATGGACTCCAACCCAAGTGGGAGCGTCCTCTCACGTTCGATCGGCACGTTCCAGAGTGTCTGACCCACCTGACGTGGACCGGAACGGATAAGAGCGAACTGCTTTGCGTCGTCGTCGAGGACAACCGCCTGACCCGCCTGTGTCCCTTCTGTGGCGCGCAACAATGGACCGTTGAGATCACCGACCCAGCCTTGTTCTTGGCTGTTGGATTGAGCTGCGTGGAAGACTCGGAGGGCAACTCCGTGATACTCCTCGGCACGGGACACAGTGCGGACGACTGGATCCTGATGATAGACGGAGAGACGGGCGCGACCTTGAAGAGGGTCGCCGACCCTCACTCTCCCGAATGCCCAGGTGATACGCATGGCGGCGACAAGCTGCACCCTGCCCACAACGGTCGCGTGTTCATTCAGTTACTAGACGGCAACTACGGTTTCCTCGACGCATTCGGACGGTTGCAGATTCCATCGAAGCCCCCGACGCTTCTCCAATGGCGCGGGGCACCTATGAGTTCGGTGCAGATCCTCCATGGAGGATCTCAGTTGTTGGTCGTCGCCGTTTCGCCTTGGGGCAACGAAATCGGGTGCCCCCAACTGGTTGTCCTCGATCCTGAGACCACGGACGTGGTCCACCAAGCCTGGAACAGGGACTTCGCTCTACGGTGACCGTGAGTCGACACCGAAGCCGCCCGCGGGATTTGATGGGTTGACCGCAAGAAACTGGGCGCTCGATCTTCCGAGCCTCTGTGGACGGTGGACTTGAGTTTGAGAGTTGGCCAACTTGGACCCGTTGGGTCCTGAGTTTTTTTGCGCTGTACTGTTTCGTGGGCTGTGCGGGGAGCAATGCCTGGTACGTGATCCGAGGATTCGCAGGCCGCAAGACTGAGTCGCTCGTACCCCTTGTCGGTGGAGCGAGCGGCTATGCGGGTTTGGTGCTCCTTCCATTGGAGGGCACCGAGTCGTTCAAGTTCTGGCCGCTCGTTCTCGACATCGGAACGCTCGCAGCGCTCATCGTCATTCCGGTGGCCTTGGCCGCCTGCGTCGTTCAGGAGTTCTGGGCGAAGGCTCGACGCGTGTTCTGCCGAGTGCCAAGGCTTCGTTCTCCGAGTGCGATCCAGCTCTATGATCCGCATGCTGAACGTGACTCCTGAAATGGAAGTTACATTCACTTTGAGCCCGAGGCCTGGTTGTGGGCGTATTCGTCAGTCGCGCACGAGTTGGACCAAGCCGGCGATTCGCGTGAGCAATACCTCGCCGTCCTTTTCGCGCATCAACTCGAGGCGAGTCTCTTCGTCGGGGATCAATACGCCCAGCGTCCAGTGCTTGATGAGTTGTTTGACGCGGGCGGCTGCGCCTTGGATGGCGGCGCCCTCGCGGCACATCGCATCCACGTAGTCCGACAGGAAGCGCGCTTGTTCGGTGGCGGAGACCGACTCGCCCGAGAAGATCCAGGGGTTACCCAGCGCGCCGCGGCCGACCATGGCGAAGGCGCAGCCGGTCTCGTCACGGATCGTTCGGAGCTTGGCGTGCGTGTCGACGTCGCCGTTGCCGCAGACGGGGATCGACACCGCGGATACGGCGCGGGCGATGCGCGTCCAATCGACTCCGGGCGAATAGCCCTCGGCGCGGGTGCGTGCATGGACGGTCAGCATGGCGGCGCCACCGGCTTCGGCGGCGCGCGCGAGGTCCTCCACGTCGTCGGCGTGGTCGTAGCCGGCGCGAATCTTGGCCGTGACGGGGACGGCTCCGTCGACCGCCCGGACGACGCTGGCGACGACGCGCTCGAGACCCGCGGGGTCCTTCAGTTGGGCGGCGCCGGCGCATCCACGCAGCGCGCCCTTCGCCGGGCAACCGAAGTTCAGGTCGATCAGCGGAACGCCGAGTTCGACGGCATTGCGAGCGCTACCGCCCAGGGCGTCCAGGTCTGCACCCATCAACTGGATGCCGACGGGAGCACCAGGTGTGCGCGGGCCGAGCATGCGTTCGATCTCGATCGGCTGTCGCGGACGGTCGAGGACTCGCAGGAATTCCGTGTACGTGCCGCCCAGGACCTCGGGCGTCTGCCGCGCGAGGACGAGCGAGCGGAAGACCGGATCGGTCACGCCTTCCATCGGCGCCAGTAGGTTGCGTGACGTGAACGGGAGGCCGGGCCAGATGGGGGAAGGCTGGGGGGAAGACAACGGAAGCACCACTTGGAGGAGGGGGATCCTATCCTGTGCATGCTCGCGACACCGAAACCGATCCCATGACCTCCGCATCGACCGACCGCTTCACCGCGTACGACTTCCTGGCCGCCCGAGCTCGCATCGCTGGCTACATCGTGGGCACGCCCCTGATGCCGTTCGACGTGGGCGATCCGCGCATCGACCTGCGCCTGAAGCTCGAGAATCGCCAGGTCACCGGCGCCTTCAAGGCCCGCGGTGCAACGAACAACATCGCACGGCTCACCGAGGCCGAGCGCACCGCCGGCGTCGTCGCGACCAGCAGTGGCAACCACGGCAAAGCACTCGCCTGGGCCGCCATGGAAGCGGGTGTGAAGGCGACGATCGTCATGCCCACCAACGCCTACCCGAACAAGATCGCGGCCTGTCGCGAGCTGGGCGCCACCGTCGTGCTGTCCACCGACCGCATGCAGGCCGAGGTCGACGCCGCCGCGCTCGTCGCCCAAGGGCTGGTTCCGATCCATCCCTACGACGCGGACGGCACGATCGAGGGCGCCGGCACCGTCGGGCTCGATATCGCCGACGACTGGCCCGAGGTCGAGGTCGTCGTCATTCCGGTCGGTGGTGGGGGCCTGGCCGCGGGCACGTCGCTCGCGCTGCGCCGCACGCTCGGCGATCAGGTTCGCTGCCTCGGCGCGGAACCCGACGGCGCACCGTCCATGTCGCTCGGCATCGAAGCGGGCGCGCCCGTCGTTCTCGATGCGATCAATACGGAGATCCAGGGCCTCTGCCCGCCCGAGTCCGGGGCGCGCAACATCGCCGTCTGTCGCGAGACGTTGGAAGGCGTGGCGCGACTCAGCGACACCGCGATCCTGGATGCTCAACGGGTCCTCGTTCAGGCCGGCGAGGTCGTCGAGCCCGCCGGTGCCGCTGCGGTGGCCGCGATCCGAGAAGGACATCTCGAGGCCTGGCTCGTCGGCCGCGACGAGGATCATCCACTGCGCGTCGTCGCCGTGATCTCCGGTGGCAACCCTGCTCCCGATCAACTCGAACAGGTGCGCGCGTCGATCGCGGCGGAGTCTTGATGCGCTGGATCCTGCTGCTCCTTCTGATCCTGCCGTTCGCAGCATGTGGTGGCGACGAAGCGGACGAGGTCACGCCCGACTTGTCCGCGTTGCCGACCGAGGACCCGCGCGCGATTCTCGTGCTTGCGATCGACGGCCTGCGCCTCGACGACGTGGGGCCCGACCTGGAACGCATCGCGCCGAACCTGGCTGCGCTGCGCGAGCGTTCGATCCACCCCCGCGAAGCGATCGCGCCATCGACGGCGCTGAATCCGGCGCTCGCGTCTTGGCTCACCGGCCTGCCGCCCGCGGAGATCGGCGTCGGATCTGTGCGTACGCGAGGTCGTACGGCCCTCGCGCCGCAGCACACCACCGTGGCCGAGCGCTACAACGAAAGTGGTTGGCGAACAGTAGGCGTCGTGTCCCAGGTGCAGTTGCGACCTGAGATATCGGGACTGAACCAGGGCTTCGCCGTGTACGAGGCTCCCGTCGTTGCGACGAACAGCGCGTTCGACGCGGAGCAGGGCGCACTGTTGTTGCAGCCCTACCTCACCGCGGTGAACGAGGACGGTGCGCAACCCCTGTTCGCACTGTGGTCGATCGGCGATCTGATGAACGAAGGGGGCACCGCGACCGCCGACGCGATCCCGACGCTGACGCACCACCTCGCCTCGTACATGGATCAGGTTCCGCGCGTGCGGGCTGCACTGGAAGGCTCGACCATCGATCCCGCTGCGGCGGTTCAGGAGATCGAGTCCTTGTTGGGGCGCTCGCGAGGCTCCGAACCGTTCCTCGCCATGCGGCGCGGCCTACGCGAAGGGCGCCTCGCCTACATCGACCGCCAGATCGGGAAGGTGATGGATGTCCTGCCCGACGGATCGATGGTCGCGCTGCTGTCACCGCGCGGATCCTGGCTCGCGCCGCCCACGGAGGAGCGCGGGGCGGCCTTCGATCCGGACCTCGCGCGGGTTCCTCTCTGGGTTGCGATGCCGGGCGGTGAGCGCGCGGCCGATCTCGGCAACCTGGTGGGGATCCGGGACGTCTTCCTTGCATGGACCGCCTTCGCCGGCGACGACGCACCAGGCTGGGCCCAGGTCGCCACGGCGCTTGAAGGCGCGCGCGGTCAGACGATCTACCCTGTGTGCGATGCGCGGTTCGAGCGGTGGGCCGTGCTGGATGCCGAAGGGCAACTCGAACATCCGGACACGTTCGACGCTCGCATGTTCGACCGTGAAGGCGTGCTGCAGGTCGTAGCGGACGACGACGCGCGCAGGGCTCGGTTGGTCGGAGAGTTCGAGGACTCTCGGCGGCTGGCGCTGCAATGCTTGCGCGTGAGAGAGGGCGCACCTGCGACCACGGTCCGCTGGGTCTTCGGAGACGGCGGATTCGCCACGTCTCAGTGGATCCGGCAGGACGGAAGCGCCGGTTCGCTACGAGGGGTCAGTGGATCGACGGTGCTCGATGAAGGTCACGCGCTGACTCACACCGGGCGCAGGCCCTCGATGCCGATGCGGCTGGACTTGGAAGCGGACGGGATGAACGAGGCGGGCGTGTGCATCGGCCGAGCCTTGCTGGAGAACGTCCCCGTTCCGCGCCTCGCACCGCCTGGGAGTCCGGGACCCAAGCCGGAGAACGCGGTCGTGTCGTTCTCGCCTGATGGGGTGTGGCGATTCTTGAAGATCGACGCGACGCCGGATCAAGAAGTGCAGGTCATCCTGATGCTGCACCCACCGAAGAGTCGCGAGGAGACCGAGCTCGATTGGAATGGAGGCTTCGGCTACGAGGTCGATCTGATGAAGGGGCGCGACGACGCGATCCTGGGCGCAGGGAGCGGTCCGCTCGAGATGCGTGTGCGCGAGATGCCGTCGCGCGAATGGGCGCTTGCGGTGACCATCGATGGTCGGGTCGTGCCCGCTGACGAGATCGACGCCGGTGAAACGGCCTGGGGGCGGGCGGGGGCGATCTCGCTGTCGATCCCCGATTGGATGCCTGGCGTGACCGAGCATCTCGGGCTGTCGTCGGAGGAGCCACTGCCTCCGCACCTCTGGCACGTCTGGCGCAACGACGCGTTCTCGGGCAAGGGTCCCGGTCAGGGACTCGACGCACATACCCGCGCCTACCTCCAGCGCCTGCCCGCTTCCGAATAGACTGTCCGCAGCATGAAACGCGTGATCCTATGTCGGCCGGAAGGGCCGCGGAACGTGGGCAGCGTCCTGCGCGCTGTCCAGAACTTCGGGCCGTCCGAGCTGCACCTCGTGGCGCCCCTGAAGCCGTCGATGTTGGTGCATCCGGACTTCGTGCAAATGTCGCACGGTGCTGAAGAGGCGCGCGATGCGATCGTGGTGCACGAACGACTCGAGGATGCGCTGGCCGATGTGCATCACTCGGTCGGATTCACGGCGCGCGTGCGTGGCAACCGGCAACGCCGCGACTGGCGCGAGGCGCAACCCGATGTCCTCGGGTTCGCCGAGTCGAGCGAGGACCGATTGGCGCTCGTGTTCGGCAACGAGGAAACGGGGATGACCGCCGAGGAAGCTGGCTTGTGCAGCGAACTCGTGCACATCCGGACCTCCGAGGACCATACGTCCTTGAACCTCGCCATGTGTGCCACCGTGACGCTGTCGGACCTGTTCGTCGGCCGCGGACACGTGCAGGCCGAGCCCGGTGGGCGACTGCTCGACGGCAACGGGCGCGAGTTCCTGAAGGCGCGCATGACCGAGGTCTTCGCGCACAAGATCGCCCAGTCGCCGGAAGCCTCCAAGCTGATCGAGGCCTCGATCGAGCGCGTCTTCTCGCGCGCCGAACTCGAGAATCGTGATGCGCGGGCCTGGCACCTGATGCTCAAGGCGCTCGGCTCGACGATGCGGCCCGACCAGGTCGGCCTGACCGTCCACGTGAAGGGCCAGCGCCGAAAGATGTTCCTGGACAAGCATCTGGACGGGACCGACACCTCCGCCGACGCGTAGAATCGCCGGCATGGTTCGGCTCAATCGCATCTACACACGCACGGGCGACGATGGCAGCACGGGGCTCGGTGACGGGACCCGCTTGCCCAAGGATCACCTGCGCATCGAGGCCTACGGCACCGTCGACGAACTCTCCAGTGTCCTCGGACTTTGCATGGCGGAAGGCGCGGACGGTTTCGACGATCGTTTGAAGAGCATCCAGAACGATCTCTTCGACGTCGGCTCCGACCTGTGTGTGCCCGGCATCGGCGACGAGGGCAAGCGCCTCGACGCGGGGTACGTCAAGCGTCTCGAGGGTTGGATCGACGAGTTGAACGAGCGGTTGCAGCCGTTGACCTCGTTCATCCTGCCGGGCGGCTCCGCAGCGGCTGCGCGCTTGCACCTGGGTCGCACCGTCTGTCGCCGCGCCGAACGCATCACGGTCGCGCTCGCCGCCGAGCCGGACGAGAAGGACAAGGTCAATCCGCTGGTCATCCAGTACTTGAACCGCCTCTCCGACCTGCTGTTCGTCATGGCGCGCATCGCCAACGACGAAGGTCGCGCGGACGTGTTGTGGAAGCCCGGCGCGGGCGCGGGTCAATGAGTCATCGGCTGGCGTGGGCGACGCCGCCCGAGTGGGTGGCGATGGTCGAGGCCGATCCGCTCGCATTCCTGAACGATCACGCGCACTGCGAACTGAAGGCGGCGGCCATGGGCCAGTCGCTGATCGCCAAGAACCCGAGCTTCGGGATGCTGATCGACACGGTGCCGCAAGTGGTGCTCGAGGAGATGCAGCACTTCGTCCAGGTGAACGCCGAGTTGCGCAAGCGTGGGGGCGAGCTTGGGGTCCAGGAGCCCAGTCCGTACGCGGATGGTCTGCATCAAGGCGCCGCAGCGACGCGCACGAGTCTGGTGCTCGACCGGCTCGTGCTCGCACACTTGATCGAGGCCCGCAGCCTCGAGCGCTTCGACCTCTTGGCGAACCACCTGACCGACCGGACTCTGGCCGCGCTGTACGAAGAGCTGTTGCCCAGCGAGGCCGCGCACCGGGGCCTGTTCCGCAAACTCGCGCGGGAAGCCTACGGGGACGCTGCCGAGGCCCGGATCGAGACGCTCGGCGAGCTCGAATCCCGTCTCATCGCTGGGCTTCCGTTCGCGCACCGAGTGCATTCGGGGATCCGCGTCAGATAGAGTGCATTCAGCGTGCTGTTCTCCTCTCCGGTCTTCCTGACGCTGTTCCTGCCGCTCGTCCTGGGGGCCGTTTGTCTCTCGGGTCGGCGTGGTCGCAACGTCGCGCTGCTGTTCGCCAGCCTGCTGTTCTACGCCTGGGGCGAAGGGCGGATGGTGCTGGTGATGGTGGCGAGCATCCTCGTCAACCACACGCTCGGGCTGCGCGTCGAGGCCGCCAAGCAACGGGGCGGAGGCAAGCTGTGGGTCGCCGCGGCGGTCACGTTCAATTTGGCTCTCTTGGCGGCGTTCAAGTACTCGGGCTGGGCGTTTGGCGAGGAAGCCGCGATCGTCGATTGGTTCCGCGAGCACCACGGTGGCGGGCCGCCGATCGGCATCAGCTTCTTCACGTTCCAGGCGCTGTCGTACGTCGTTGACGTGTATCGCAAGGACGCGCCGGTCCAACGCAATCCCCTGCACTTCGGGTTGTACATCGCGTTGTTCCCGCAACTCGTCGCGGGCCCGATCGTGCGCTACCGCGACGTCGCGGCGCAGCTGCTCGAGCGCACCGTCAACCGGCCGTTGTTCGCCAGCGGCGTGCGTCGATTCATCCTGGGCCTCGGCAAGAAGATGTTGTTGGCCGGGCCCCTCGGCACTGCGGCCAATCTCGCCTTCGAGGTCGATCCGGGGAACCTGACGACCGGTGCCGCGTGGCTCGGGCTGGTCGCGTACACGCTGCAGATCTACTTGGACTTCTCGGCCTATTCCGACATGGCGATCGGCCTCGGCCGCATGTTCGGGTTCCAGTTCCTCGAGAACTTCAACTTCCCGTACATCGCGCGCAGCGTGACGGACTTCTGGCGTCGCTGGCACATCTCGCTGTCCAGCTGGTTCCGCGACTACCTGTACATCCCGATGGGAGGCAATCGCAAAGGCGCGTTGCGGACGTACGCGAACCTGTGGATCGTCTTCCTGTTGTGCGGACTCTGGCACGGCGCCAGTTGGACCTATGTCGTTTGGGGGGTGTGGCACGGTGGCCTGCTCGTGTTCGAGCGCGCGGTCCTGCGCGGCGGCCTCGAGCGCATGCCCGCCGCCCTCGGACACGTCTGGACGTTGCTGGCCGTGATGTTCGGCTGGGTCCTGTTCCGCGCGGACAGCGCCGAACACGCCCTGGGGTACTTCCGAACGTTGGCCGGCCAAGGCGGTGAGGCTTACGCGGCCCCGCGCTTGCTCAACGGCGTCGTCAACGCTGCCCTGATCGCCGGGTTCCTCGCCAGCCTGCCCAG
>TARA_R110002126_G_scaffold31692_1_pt1 | contig 11354 bp, 26 predicted proteins | sample TARA_R110002126 | Tara Oceans TARA_R110002126 (sample SAMEA4397536) | marine metagenome | biome: Polar Biome; feature: [DCM] deep chlorophyll maximum layer (ENVO:01000326); material: water (ENVO:00002006), including particulate matter (ENVO:01000060) such as... | depth 30 m
GTATAGTATCGAATCGCTATCTAATAGTAGTATTTTATCTCTATTATCTATAAAGCCCTCTAGCATATCGCGCTTAATGGCTTGTTCTTCTGTTAGCTTAATAAAGTTATTTAGGAACTCTAGTTCTTCGCTTGGTTTCATATCGCATCTAATGTTTTAATTTGCTCATCTGTTAATGAGTACTTAATTTTTGACTGCTCAATAGTTAGCTTAGTTGCTCCGCTTTCTATTGCATCTAAATAAAGATCAAATTGTGCTGCGTTTAATGTTGGTTTCTTTGCTTCTTTGGGCTTTTGCTCCCCTCCTGCATCTGTATCTTTATCCGTTACTATTCCTAGCATTGAACTAAGCGCATAACGTCTAATGTATGTAACGGCACTTCCTAGCACTTGGAAATCATTCATCTTTGCTAGTTTAACGTTTTGTGGAATGTTTGTTTTACTCTCTAAAGTTTCGCCCGTTTCTATATGGAATAAAATAGTATTTATCTCTGTTCCGTCTATTAATTGCGTAAAGCCTAAGCCATTCTTTTTTAATAGAGGGTTAATTACCTTAAAGATAGTAGGTAAGTCTGCATACGTGTACCCATAGCCTGTAGTTGCCTTGTGTATTACTGGGCACTCCTGCTGAAAAGCTGCAAGGCTTTTGTATATACTTAACCTCTTTGCTTCTAGGGCTTCTGTAAAGCCGTTTGTTTCTTCGCTCATAATTATTATTTTTTGGGTTTTTAATATTCTGGTTCTCGCTCATTATCCTGCTCTTCTTGTACATATCCGCAGTCAGTACATAGTAAAACATCGAATCTTATCTCTATGTTTTCATCATCGCACTTTTGGCATCTTACCGTGTACTTATCGTTAGGGTCTGTTAGTCTTTCGCTGAATTGTTTCATATCTTATTTAGTTTTTAGTTCGCGCTCATTAACTCCCGTTTGTCCTTTTCTTAATCCGTTTTCTTTATACCCAATACTATAATCAAAGTCTTTACTAAATACGTTAAACTTTACACTTCTTACTATAGCTGTATTACCGTAATAATTAACTTTTTGACCTTTACCGAATTTTGAATCTTGCTTTGTCATATCTATTATTTTTAAATTATGGGGCTTTCGCCCCGTTATCTTATGAATTTAGATATTGTCTAACAATATTATTAGCTGAATACATTCTAACAAATGCTGTATTTGTTAAAAGTGTTTTTCCTGTTATTGCTAAAAATCTAATTTTTCCGTTTTTTTTAACTCTTACTATTTGTGCTTTTTTGTTTCCTTTGCTAAATTTTCCTACAATTCTCATATCTTTTATTTTTAGTTATTGCCCTATCGACACTGCAATATATATATTTATTGTTATTAAATCTAATTATTTATACTTTATTTTTAATTTTTTAATTTTTTCTTTGTACTCAACTATCAAATCTTTAAGTTCTTTCCTAGTGTATTTACGGGTTACATGAGCATTTTTATCTAACCACTCTACGCGATCAATACCTATCTTTTTTATCAGATGCTTTCTATATTCGATTAAATTACCATGCAAATACGTATTACAGTACTCGCATTGTAAGTGCAAATTATCCAGATTAAACGTAATATTTTTATGCCCTCCACTAGAATAATAATGTCCTGCATTTACTTTCTTAGGCTTTGGATTCTGGCAGCTTATACATGGCTCTAACTTATCGCGCTGCCTTATGTAAGTATTAAACACTACTTGCGCTATTTTGGTTAGTTCCTGTACCGTTATCATTTCATCCTTTAGCACCTTCTTACGCTTATTCCAATCTTTAACCGTTTGCTTTCTGGATTGTTTTACGTGCGCTGCTATACACCTATCATTTAATAAGCAGTATTTTTGGAGGAAGTATTTAACCTCAAATGGTTCTCTACATTCTTTGCAGCGCATCGGATTATTAGTTTAATTTTTTCTTATTAGTTGTAATTTCTTTGGTAATCTCTAACTCTTTCTAAGATAAATTTACTTTGGTTTATTCCATCTAAATTATCTCTAATTTCCCAGTAATTGCCCTCTCTTATTTTTCTCCAATCATTTATATTAAAATCTAGCGTTTCTAAAAAAATACATTTATGAATATATGAAGGGCAATCATCTTTATTACCGTTAAATTGTTTATATTCTATTCTTATCTGATTATCAAACTTCTTTAATAAATCATCTATTATTTTATTTCCAGAAGGGTTAAATTCGTATCTCATATTTAATAGCATTTAACTGAACCTAACAATACTAAAACTTGTTAGCGTTCTTTATCATGTGCTTAATAGCGTTCTCATTAGTGTATATTAAGTTATCTATCCTGTAGTTCTGGAGCATTAGATACTCTTCACTATTCAAGTTTAATAGTACCTTGTTATTCTTTGCTATCGTATCTCTAAAATCCGTTAACGTACCAGATATAGGAAACTTAATTATCAAATCTGTACAGTTCAAAATAAAATCTAAGCTGCTATTTATATCATCAAACTTATTAACAGCGTGTATTACTGTAGAATGATGCAGGTTAAATATTTGTCCTATTTTGTGGAACGTTGCTCCATTGCTTCGTAGATACTTAGCTAAATATGTTCTCTGGTCTATTAGATCGCGCCTACGGTTACGCTCATCTAATCCGTTCTCTTTTACATATTGTCTTATCTCTTTTAGGTTTGCTCTCATATCTTACTTAGTTTTTAATTGTATAATCCTCATATCTTGTAAATCTCTTTCCTAAGGGCTTTAAATTATCATTTGGTATGTATGTACCACTTATAGCATTTGAGTCTATTAGAACGCACGTTAGACGTACAATAGACGGTACAAACTTATTCTGGTTAAGTCTAAGTTTGTATTTATCATATAATACTTCCAGATAAAGGTATTTATCTTTTGTAATTTGTCCTACTTTTGCCCCGTTGTAGAATATATCCCATACTGGAAAGTCTGTATCTATTGTTAATCTCTCAAATGTTACCATATCTTTTTAGTTTTTATTAGGTTCTAATTTATTCTCTAGCTGCTGAATTGGCTTATTTTGTACTATCTCTAGTGGGTTAATTCCATTGATCTTAAAGCCTAAACCATCGTTAAAATGGCACATAATAGGAAATCCATGCTCCGTTCTACCTCCACCAGTATCTACATCTTTAACCTTATCAATATCTACCATTGTGTAATATTTCATAGCTGCCAGTTTACCTAATCTATTTAAGTTTATCCAATCATCAGCCATATTAGAAAAGATACTTCCACCCTCCGCATTATGCTTTAATGGCATCATACTTTGACCTTCCCATTCATGCCCTTTAGGGTACTCATGGCTCTTTCTCTGGGTTTCCGTATTTGGGTGCATAGTCAAATATAAACTAATGTCTTTAACTTTAGCCCAATGCTTAACACCCTGTAGAAACTCAATGTTATCATTATAGCCTATTGTCCTGCTAAGTTGGTTGTAAGGGTCAACTAATACACCATCTGGATTTACACTTTCAAATAATGTAAATAGCTGCTTAATAGTGTATATTTTAGAGTTATCTACAAAATAAAAGTTCTTTTCGATTATAGCAGAATAGTATATAATTTCTTCATCCGTTAATCGCTTTAAGTACTTTCCAGAATACCATTGGATTAAATCTCTCATAACCCTGCCTTTCTTATTCTCATCCATCCACAAGCACCATTTTAAGTTATGCTTAACTGTCAAGCAAAGGAAATACCAAGCTATAAAATAAGTTTTCCCTACGTTATTACCTCCTAAAACTCCGATGTACTGCCCTCGCTTAAATGCTATGTGATTATCTAATACGCAACCAATACCTAAGCCCTTTGGAATACGATCATGCTTGTAATCTAATAAGTACTCGTTATCGCTCCCGTTTTTAAGAATAGCCATAAAGCCGTTTTTGTTCTTTTGCGTACTCTACCAATGGGTCTATTATTTTTACCTCTTCTATGGTACTTAGTTCATCATTCCAACGCTCATTATTTAAGTAGGTTAATGGGTTTGGGTGTGTATAGTCTTTAAATGGTTTGTATTCTAAAAAGGTGTCTATAGTATTTAGTATTTTATCTATGTCCTCCTGCTTTAGTTTATTCCACTTTTGTAAGCATTTCGGTTTAGCTATATTCTTAGGGTACTTAGACCAAAAAAGATTAAACTCTTTATCTTCTTTCTTCTCTTCTCTTCTCTTCTTAATGGTAACCCTTTCGCTTTGCGTTTCTGATGCGTTCGCATTACGTTCGCTTTCTCTACGCTTTTCCCAAGACTCTAAAGCTATACGCTTATTGGTTTCTGACTTGTTTACTCTCTCGTGTCTTTGTTCAATTAGAAAGCTAATTAGTACGTTTTCATCCTCAATCTTAAGAATATCAACACTAATTAACTGGTCTATTAATTTGTCTTTACCCTTAAACCGCTTACGTAGTTTTGATAGTTTAACATCACATTCATTACTCCAATAGTAGGAGCAAACATTAATAAATAAACCTTGCGCCTCTAAGCTCTCTAAAGTTATATCTCCATCTGTCCACTCGGACACGAAAAATTTAAAATACGGTAAATCTTTTGCCATTATATTCTCAAGTTTTATCTCAGTGTTAAAAAAAGAATGGGGAGCAGGACTGAGAACCTCTTTGAATAGTGCCGCTAAGCTACTAACTCCTCCACTTCAAAGATAACTAAATTAATTGTATTAATCTACTACATAAACATATAAGCCAGTTAGCTTTTTTACTTTGTTTACTGCATCGTTTCTAGTGTATGCTTTTACGTTATATTTACCTCCTATCATATCCCTTAACTTAAAATCTCTCATCTGCTCTCTGTTGATTGATTAATACTTTATCCTCCATAGCACTAACTATATCTATTTTAAGGTGTTTAGCCATATTTAAAGCCGTTAGAATTATATCCGCTATTTCTTCTGCTGATCTCTCTATAGTTTCATAGTATGCCATTTCAACCTCATCTACTTCTTCGCATAACTTATCTACAAATTCAGAGTATTTAGTTTCTGGAGTTATTAAGCCCCTATCTACAATACTTTTGTAGTTTTCCTCTATTAGTTTTTTAAATTGTTTCATAATCTTTATTTTTAGGTCTTATTCCATTTTCATACTCGTTAAACATCTTATCACAAGCTTTTGTAAAATCGAATCCACATTCAAAATGATTAAGCATAAATTGATGTGCTGAATATGGGTAATCTTCATTTGAGGGCTTTCTTTCTCCTGCAGAAATAAAGTTTCCTTTTATCGTTCGGTCTTTAGAATGTCTAATTTGCCAAACCTCAACACTTGGACACGTATAGAAATCTGATTTAGCATCTAGCATTATAGCTTTTTTACCTCTTTTGGTTATTTTGAAGTCTACACCCTTATATCTAAATTCATTATCTAATTTAATCATAGGTATCTGTTTTTAATTTCGTTTAGTTATTTTTACGGTTTTTATTAAATTGTCCAACTCCGTTACTATCTTAGAATAGTTCTCTATCTCTTCAATATTCATATCTTTTTGTAAATCGTTTAACAGCCTTTCAATAGTCAAAGAATAAGATTTACTACGCTTCTTTAATTCATGCTTAAAACGTACACTATCACTTAATTCATCTATAGTATGTATTACGCTTTGAAGCTGACAAAACAGCCTCAAAGCGTTAGTTAAATCATCCATTAGAATAGTTCTTTTTGCTCTATTGCATCCTTAAATCTATTTTCTGTCATTGTTAGATTTATCTTAGCCTGTTTGAAATAGCTATCTTTTAACTCAATACCAATAGCTTTACGACCTAAAGAAACTGGACTATAAACCTCACTACCTACACCCATAAACGGAGTTAAAACTACCTCTCCTTCATTAGAATATAACTCTACTATTCTATCAATAACATCTAATTGCAAAGGATGTACGTGTTTCTCATCATCCTCTTCTCGTGAATCTCTAAAAGGTAATACGTTATCATTTCTAATATCATCCCAAACACTAGAAGCATAACGCTGCCATATATAATGGCTCAATTTATTACTTTTTGGGTCTTTATGATCTATAAATTTAGTGTTTAAGTGTTCCCATAATTGACTCTCATTTATATTAGATTTATTTGCATTATTCCAAGCCCGTAAAATATTAGGCAAAATAGGAGTTTCTCCAAAGTATCTTTTTAGTCCGTTAGGATGTGTTACTGGTACTTCGTTTTCTCCTTTCTTAGTAAATATTAATATGTAATCTGGCATAGCTGTAAAACATTTTGTACTATCTTCTACGATAAACTTGTGCATTAAACTTTGTACCATTGTACGCATACGAACCTTTAAAGGCTCTTTCCATATTGTAATACGGTTACGGTATTCAAATCCGTACTTTGTATGTAATCTAATAATCTCATTTGGAAAGTCCCATAGTCTACAAGTATTATCAAATATATCGGTACAATGAACAGCAGTAATACGCCCTTTCTTTGTAACTCTAGCCACTTCTTTAATTAAAAATTCGTATTGTTCTAAAAATTGCTCTTTACTTTCGCAGTTACTAAAATCATTTTCACTACTGGAATAATTATACAGTCCTGCAAATGGTGGAGAGTAAACGCTTAGATCAATGCTTTCATCTTCTAAAGTTGGTAATACGTGCATACAATCTCCGTTATAGATAGCATACTCATCAGTAATCATTTGTTCTTTTACTTTCATATCAATTAAAATTTAGGTGTTACTATTTTTGTGTTAAATTCTTTTTTATTATCCTCAAATACTGAGTTAACATTTTTAGTTAAACTTGTGTATAATTCAATAGCCTTTTTAGTCTTTTGCTGTAGTGCTTCTAAAACTCTGGTTTGTCCATCGCTAATAACCATATCAATAGTTACATTATTATTCTGACCAAATCTCCAAAACCTCCTAATAGCTTGGTAGTATTGTTCGTATGAATAAGTAGGAAAAAATACAGAATGATTACAATGTTGCCAATTTAAGCCCATACCAGTTATCTTAGCTTTTGTTATTATTCGCTTTATTTCGCCATTAGCAAATCGCATTAGTATATCCTCTTTTTTCTCTATTGACATACTGCCAATAATCTCTATAGCTTCTGGGTCTAGTTGTTTCAATAGTTTACTCTCATCATTTAAATTACACCAGTAAACGCTAGTTTTGCCCTTTGCTAATTTAACAGCCTGTTTACATCTTTCATTTATTGTTTCCCTTTGCTCGTGTCTTATTTCGTGAAAACTTTTTGCTACTATATTAAACATTTGAACTTGCCCATCTATAGATATAGTAGATTCATTTTTTACAGTATGCTTATTAATAATTAACTCTGGTAGTATATAACGCTCGTTTGTAAAACCTAAGTCGCTAGGCATTTTAATCATAATTGACCATTGATTAACCCAAGCGAAAAAACTCTTTTCAGCGTGTGGCTTTAGATAAAACTTTTCGCCTATATTCCTATTGTTATCTATACTACTTTGATTATTTTTAAAGAACTTACCTAGCATATCCATATAACCCATATAACCTAATGCTTCTGAACTTGTACCCAACTCTATAAAGTCATTAGGGCTAGGTGTAGCAGTACTCAAAAATCTATAAGGTAACTTCTTTACAAAGCTAGTTATTTGACCTTTTATTTTACCGTCAAAGTTTTTAAGTATAGAACTCTCATCTAATACAACCCCTTCAAAATCTGTACTATTGAAATAGTGTAATCGTTCATAATTACATATTACTATATTTTTTGTATGTACCCCATCTTTAGAATATTCAATATCATCAATACCTATCTTTTTTGCTTCTAATATAAATTGAAAAGCAACCGCTAAAGGAGTAAGAATAAGTACCTTTTTATTAGTGTGGTTAACTATATTTTTAGCTATAGCTAATTGAATAAGTGTTTTACCTAATCCAGTATCAGCAAATATAGCTATTCTACCCTTTTTTACAGCCCTTGTTATTATTTCACGCTGAAAGTCAAAGGCTATATCTGGTATAAAATTTGGCTCAAATCCAAACTCTCCTAAAGTGTGTTTTTTAGATTCTAAGAAATCTTTGTAATTCATATCTATTATTTTTTGGTTATTTTATATACAAAGTTAAATTAATTATTTACATTATCAACTAACTTTGTAACTCTTTTACTCTATTATTTAATCGCTCTCTGGTTATTAAATTGTTCTTCTCAAACTCTCTAAGGTGTTTATATACTATGTACTCCTTACACGCTTCCTCACAAAACAAATGATTAACAGTAAAAGCCATGTGTTCAAATACATCACTAGAGAGCATAAACAACCTAAAACTATTTAATTGGTTTACTTGCGTAACAGATAGCTTTAAATACCTCCCTACCTGTATTGGTGTCCAGTTTAATTTACTCCTTAACAGATAAGCTAACATAACTTTTCGCTCACTCTTTAAGCTGAACATATAATTAACAGTTTCTTCTATATAAGTTTGTGGTTTCATAGTCTTTAGTTTAATATCCTTATTATTAGTTGAGGGTTTAATTTTCTCTTAATTGCATAATCTACTACATAGCTTTTATGCCTACTGGCTATCCCTTGGTTAGTGTCGTTTATTCCTAAGTTCTTACGTATATCCGTACAAACTTTCTCTATCTTAGATGCTCTCTTACTCCTGTTTATCATCTTCTGGATAATCGCTCGTTTCTTATTCTACGAACTAATTCATGGTTAAAATTAGTAAAAAAGTTTTCTCTATCTGCATCGTTAAAATGCTTTGTAGGTCTATACTCGTTAGCCCAATCTACATTAGGGCTTACTATCTTAGCTGATAGTTCTTTTAGTGCTTTAGTAATCATTTGCTTAGTTTATTAATTAACTCTACTAGTCTTTCTAACTCTTTCTTTTGTGCTTTTGCATCGCTAACAGCTTTTAAGTCCTCCATGTTAGCAGGAATGCTATTTAAAAAGCTTGTAGTTCCTTGTAACGTTCCTTTTATGTTAGCTGTCAATGTTAAGTATTTATCTATAAAGTCCATATCTATATTGTTTTTAAGTATTTAATAGTTGCGTTTAATTCTATAACTAATTTTGCGTAGTATTTATAGCCCTCTGGAGATTCAAATTTATCTAATCTATTTCTGGCTCTCTTATAGTCCTGTACCTTCATTTGTAATACTACAATAGCAGATACATGAGTAAACACATCTTTTCTAATGCTATTATCGTAATCGTTTAATGTTTTGTCTAGTTCGTTAAAATTCATATCTATTATTTTAAGTTATGGGGCTTTCACACCCCGTTAAATTTATTTATTTTATCAATCCCAATCGCTAAATAGTATATCACATATAACACGTATTCCGATCAGAATTAAAAATATAATCCCGCATTCAATAACGTCTTGCATATCCATAATTATTTTTCTAAAAAAGTTTCTAAACTATCAATCGTCATTTCTAAATTATCAATCGTTTCTTGTAGTTCGTTCATCTTATCTTGGAAGTTTTCGCCTTTTTCCGATTCTTGCCAATTTTCCGAACGCTCATCAAATTTATCCTCCATTTCTTCGTGCTTACCCTGTAATTGCTCTAGTGTTATTTCTAAACTCTTGATTTGCTTTTTCATATCTATTATTTTTTAGTGTTTTGCCTTACTGACATTACAAATATAATATAAATATTTACATTATCCACAACTAAATTAATTTATTTTTAAATAAGTATATAAAAACAAGCCCCTAGCTATTAACTAAGGGCTTGAACCTAAAAATAATATGTAAAAAAATTCGTCCCGATATGAAGAGGACACGCGTAATATACAACTTTTTTAGTTTACATTAAACCTTTCAACATTTTTATTAAATCTGGTTGTGGGTGCACATCACTTTTATCACTCCTGTAAGAAGTATGAGCAAATACACCACTCCACCCATTTAAAGCGAGTTTTGATATATCCCACATATCAGCATGGTAATCTAAAGGTATATCATATAACTCCCCCCAAAAGACTAATAACTGCCTTACAGATTCTATCTGCTCTGGTGTGTACCTCTCAAAACCATAATAACCTCTGAACTTTTCTGGATATACAATTACGTCTTTTGTTTCTAACCTTGAACCCGTAGAAGATCGCCAAACATTTAAGCTGCTATCAAAGGTTAAACCGCCCCAAGAATCAATCTCTATTCCTATAGACTTCATGTCATTTCTTTGGTATGGTAAACCTAGCTTTTTATGATCTTTACCGTTCTCTCCTAAATGATAAGCCCAGTATTTAGAGCTAAAAACTTGGTGTATAGTTCCATCTCTAGCAATTAATATACAAGTTCCTACCCTAGTGCCATCTTTTAACCACCAATTAATATCTCCACCTACACTATCTCCGCTTACTGTATGGTGTAATACTATTTGCTTCTTAGGATATACCTCTCTCATGTACTCCCTTGATGCGAAATTATGCTGAACTATCTTAGAAAGGTCTAGTTTCTTATCCATTTGCTCCGCATTATGTGTGGCAGAGCGAACCCAACAACCAATCCGATTAAAAATATCCATAAATTGTATTTTGATTTAACTTGTTTTGTTTCCTGCTTATCTTTGTTCTTTTGTACCCTGTTATCTGTGCGCTTAGTTTTAAGAGCATATCTTTGCTCTACCTTGTCAAGTGCTCTATAATGCTTTAAGCTATCCTTAAAACGCTTAGAATCAAATCTAAGTTCAATACGGGTTTTCCATCTAGTTTCTATAACTGGCTCTGGACACTCTATTAAAACATCTCTAAATATTAGAGAATCCTTACCGTCTTTACCTAGCAAAGTATCAGTTATAGTTATTACCTTTTCTATTGGCTCAATCTTACCTCCTTTTTTTATGAACTTTGTATAGTGGAAAACTTGTCCACATGAAGTAAGTACTAAAACAAAAGCCAAATATTTAACCCTACTTAGCACCTTTATTATTTTTAGAAAGCCCCTTGCCAAAGTACTCCCCAACATTACCTAGTGCATAAGTGCCAAATGTCCATATCATAAAATTTGACCATTCAGCAGCAGTAGACTTTGAGTACCATACAAAAATTGTAGCTAGTACCGTTAAAACTAATGCAAATGTTAACTTTCTTCCTCCGATAAAATCATATACTTTTTTCATAACTTCTATTTTTTTATATCATGTATTGCTTTAATAATCCTTAACTCCATAGCGTTCATATTCGCAGTCATTAAGTTAATTCCATTGTCTGAATTTTCTCTATTCTTTTCTATTAACTCCTTTTGTGAATCAATCCTTTTATGAATCAACTTGTTATCCTCTCTATTTTCGGACTTTAATTCTTTCATTTCAGAGTGTAAAGTATTTATATCTTTAGCCTGTATATTTACTGTAGCTTTTAACTTAAAC
>TARA_R110002126_G_scaffold288674_1_pt1 | contig 11352 bp, 12 predicted proteins | sample TARA_R110002126 | Tara Oceans TARA_R110002126 (sample SAMEA4397536) | marine metagenome | biome: Polar Biome; feature: [DCM] deep chlorophyll maximum layer (ENVO:01000326); material: water (ENVO:00002006), including particulate matter (ENVO:01000060) such as... | depth 30 m
ATGGAATCCGCAAGTTATAGCAATGAGTGGAATTACAGATTGTTACCAACCCATCGAGAGAGGCTTGTTAATAACAAGAAGGTGTTTAGAAGTCTTAGCAGAATTTAGAAATCCTGTGGGCATTATTACAAAGAATCATCTTATTACCCGGGATATCGATCTTCTAAAAGAATTGAACGAATATAATTGCGTGAGCGCTACAATTTCTGTTACCTCTTTGGACAACAAGATCACAGAAGTAATGGAACCAAGAACATCTAGGCCATATAGAAGGTTAAAAGCAATAGAGAAATTAGCTAACGCTGGAATACCTGTCGGAGTTAATGTAGCACCTATAATTCCTGGATTAACAGATCATGAATGTGCTGATATTCTTAAATCTGCAGCTGATGCAGGAGCAACAAGAGCTAGCTACATAGTTGTAAGATTACCATATAAAGTAAAAGAACTATTTGAGGATTGGCTTGAACAACACTATCCCGATCGTAAAGATAAAGTACTGAACAAGATCAGAGATATGAGAGGTGGAGAATTATATGATGCTGAATTTGGCAAAAGAATGAAAGGGGAGGGAAATTATGCGGCTCAAATAAGAGATCTTTTTTCAGTACAAACAAAAAGATTGGGTCTTAACAAAGAACGAATTCAATTAACTACAGAGCATTTCAAAAAATCATCGGGCGATCAGTTACAACTGTTTACAGAGTAACGATTAAAATCTTTTTGAATTAGAAACTTTTTGGAATTTAATTCGTCTAATACAATGTAGCTTCCCGATATCCAATATTAAGAGAGTAGCTTTTTAAACATAGTAACCTTCTTTCCAAAATTACAGGATATCGGGTTTTTTTATGTCTGTGATTTTTTAAGCTCAATCATATTTTCTCCCGGAAAGTAAAATAGTTGCAAATCTAATCCTTCGTCTTCATCGAAAAAAGACAGTTTTGTTTCGCGCATTAGCTCAATGTCATCGATCTCATTTGGTTTAATTTGTAGCTTATCATAAATATGTTGAGCGGCTTTGAGCATCAGTTTTAATTCTTCATTCAAGAAGTCCATATACTCAATTTTCAGAGATCCTGTTTTAGAGAATGTATAAATCAATGAATAAGCAACAGATCCTGAATAGTGTAATCGATCAGCTACTTCTTTTTTAAGAAGTTTGGCATCTATTTGACGAGCGAAGAGGTAAAATTTGAGGGCTTTCTCAAACAAAATTTTGTCTCTATCATTTAATATCTTAGTAACTGGTTGCATAAATCGAAGTAAAAATTTTAATTAACATAAACTAAGGATTTAAAACCATGTCAGCTACTTTATCAACGATGTTGGAAATTGGAACTAACGCACCAGAATTTAGCCTTCCTGATACTGAAGGAAATGTAGTATCTCTAGAAAATATGGACGTTGAAAAAGGATTGTTGGTTATGTTCATTTGTAATCACTGTCCTTTTGTAAAACACTTGAATGAAGCATTGGTAGAATTTGCGAACGAGTACGAAGAAAAAGGTATTAAATGTGTAGCAATAAGTTCAAACGATATTGAAAACTATCCTCAGGACTCTCCGGAATTGATGAAAGAGCTCGCAGACCATCATCAATTTCCATATCCATATCTATATGATGAAACTCAGGAAGTTGCAAAAGCATATAAAGCAGCGTGCACACCCGATTTCTTTTTGTTTGATGCTGATTTAAAATTGTTTTACCGAGGTCAATTTGATGATAGCAGACCAGGAAACGGGAAACCTGTTACAGGTAAAGATATGAGAAAGGCAGCAGATGCATTAATAAACAATGAGTCAGCATCCACGGGACAAACTCCAAGTATGGGATGCAATATTAAATGGAAACAAGGCAACGAACCGGAATACTTTTAACCATGGAAACTAAAGATATTCAACAATTACGAGAAGATTATTCACAAAGCTCACTAGATGAAAGGAATGTTCATAAGAGTCCTATTCAGCAGTTCAAAGAGTGGCTAGACGCATCAATAAAAGCGAAACTCCCTGAACCTAATGCAATGACGCTTTCTACGGTTGATGCAGAACATAAACCACACTCGAGAATAGTTTTACTGAAAGGAATTGAGAATGAAGGATTTATTTTTTTCACAAATTATGAGAGCGATAAAGGAAAGGAAATAGAGAACAATCCAAATGTTTCATTATGTTTTCTGTGGAAAGAACTTGAACGCCAGTTACGAATTGATGGAGTTGTTAGAAAAATAAGTAGAGAAGAAAGTGAAGAGTATTTTCAAAGTCGCCCTATCAAAAGTCAAATTGGGGCATTGGCATCTGATCAAAGTTCGGTTATTAGGAACAGAGAAGAACTGGAAAAAAAGTTCAAAGAATTAACAGAAAAATACTCTGCCGGAAATGTTCCGATGCCGGCAAATTGGGGAGGCTATCACGTAGATCCCATTGGTATTGAGTTTTGGCAGGGACGAAGTAGTAGATTGCATGACCGAATAAAGTACGAGAAAGAGAACGATCAATGGATTATAAAACGGCTTGCACCTTGATATGCCCAAAATAAAGCAAAGAAGGTTCGATGAAATGCGGGAGCTCGATAATGTTTTCGAGTGGACGGATTACAACAGTAAAAATCCTTTCCCAAAAGGAAGCTGGAATTCAGACATTTTCAAGAATGATAATCCAATTGTATTAGAACTTGCATGCGGAAAAGGGGAGTATTCCATAGGTCTTGGAAAACTTCATCCTAACAAAAATTTTGTAGGAGTTGATATAAAAGGAAACAGAATGTGGGTGGGAGCCACAAAGGCTAAGAAAGAAGGGATGGATAATCTTCGATTTCTGAGAGCCTACATAGATCATCTGGATCAGTTTTTTGAAAAGGGAGAAGTATCGGAAATCTGGATTTTATTTTCAGATCCTTATATCAAAAAAGAGAGAAAGAGATTGACTTCACCAAAGTTTTTGAAACTATACAGAAAGATCGCTGAGTCAGGAATTCTGATAAACTTAAAAACAGATAGTGAGCTTTTGTATGAGTTTACGCATGAAGTTATAAAAGAAGAAGGTTTAGAAATCGAGCGAGATATTAAGGATGTCTACGAGGAATATCCAAATGAACCCGAACTTTCTATTAAAACCTATTATGAGAAAATGCATTTAGAGAAAGAAAAGCTCATCAAGTTTATTTCTTTTCGTTTATAACTACAAAACGAAAATTCTGATATTGAATACTTGATTTTCCCCTCAGATTGGTTAACTTCGTTAAGTTAACACTGTTAACCAATCTATAAATGAACGAAAAAGAAACATCTTTACGAGATAAAATACTGGATATCAGTCGTCATCTTCTATACAACGATGGTCATACTTCACTTTCTATGCGTGGTATTGCCAAAGAAGTTGGAGTTTCTGCTACCAGCATTTATCTGCATTTTGACAACAAAGATCATTTACTGCATACATTGATTGAAGAATCAGTGGAAGCGTTAAGCGTTTCAATCGAAGAAAGAGTAAATGAGAATTCAGATGTCATCACTCAGTTTGAGTCAATCATTCAAGCCTATGTAGATTTTGCTCTTTCAAACCCTGAAAAGTATCAGATTATTTATATGGTTCGGTCAGAAGCAATGTCTCGTTATCCAAAAGAGAAATTCAGAAAAGCCCGAAGGTGTTATGAGCTACTGGTAAAAGTCATAGTATCCGGAGTTCAAGAAGGAGTAATGGAAGAAGAAGATCCTTTAACTGCCGCCTATTCGATTTGGGCTCAGCTACACGGTGTAATTACAGTAGTTTTAAATCAAAGATTGGATAGTAGAATTAACAAAGATCATTTCATTAAAGAATCTATTCGGCATATTTCGGAAGGATTTTTAGTGAGAACACAAGTTTCTTAATTATTGGAGATTATCATGGAAGTATTATCAGATTTATTAGGATTTTTTAGCGAAGTACCTCTTTGGGCTTCTATCACTTCTGCAGTCATCTTGACTATAGGATTGGCTTATACGGGAGCTCCGTTATGGCTTTGGGCGATTGCAGGCTATGCTGGTTTAGTTGGACTAGACGCACCACAATGGCTTTTTATCACTTACACAGTTTTTGTTTTGGTGTTTAATATAAAGCCTATAAGAAGAGTTTTATTGAGCGGACCCATTATGAAATTGATGGATGCACTTAACTTTCTGCCAAAAATATCTGAAACCGAACAAACAGCTATTGATGCAGGAACGGTTTGGATGGAAGGTGAGCTTTTTTCAGGAAAGCCCGATTTCAAGAAAACTTTAGAACAGCCCTATCCGGAATTAACAAAAGATGAACAAGCTTTTCTTGACGGACCTGTGGAGAAAGTTTGTGCGATGGTAAATGATTGGGATGTTTTTGTGGATAAAGATTTCACTGAAGAAACTTGGGATTTTCTTCGAAAAGAAGGTTTTTTTGGTCTAATTATCCCTAAAAAATATGGGGGATTAGAATTTTCTGCGACAGCCCACTCGGCGATAGTTGCAAAACTATCTTCAAGATGCGGACCATTAGGCACAACAGTTATGGTACCTAATTCGCTAGGTCCTGCAGAGTTATTGAATCATTATGGAACTCAAAAGCAAAAGGATTACTACTTACCCAGATTAGCTGCAGGAGTTGAAATGCCTTGCTTTGCACTAACGGAACCAAATGCAGGTTCTGATGCAGGAGGAATGACTTCAGATGGAGAAGTTTTTAAAGGAGAAGATGGAGAGCTTTATATGAGGCTAAATTGGAATAAGCGCTACATTACTTTAGCCGCAATTGCAACGGTACTTGGGTTGGCATTTAAACTAAGAGATCCTGATAATCTGTTAGGTAAAGGTGAGGAGCTCGGAATTACCTGTGCGCTAATTCCATCAGATACAGAAGGAGTTGAGTTAGGCAGAAGACATGATCCGTTAGGCGTTCCATTTTATAACTGTCCTACAAATGGGAAAGATGTTGTTGTTCCTATCGATGCAATTATTGGAGGAAAAGACGGCGCAGGAAATGGATGGAGAATGTTGATGGAGTCATTAGCTGTAGGTCGGGGAATCTCACTTCCGGCTTCAAGTTTAGCTGGTGCTAAGCTTTCCACAAGAGTAGTTGGTGCGTACGCTGCCATCCGTAAACAATTCGGATTGAACATTGGTAAGTTTGAAGGTATAGAAGAACCAATGGCAAGAATTGGAGGCTATACATATTTAATGGAAGCGGCTAGAAAATATACTACAGGTGGATTAGATCAAGGAGCAAAACCTGCGGTAGTTACAGCTATCGCTAAGTATAATTTTACAGAATTAACTCGTGAGATTATTAACGATGCAATGGATATTGTGGGTGGAGCTGGAATTTCGAGAGGCCCTCGAAATGTGTTTGCCCATGGTTATATTTCCCTTCCAATTGCTATTACCGTTGAAGGAGCGAATATTCTTACAAGAACATTAATGATATTTGGACAAGGAGCTATTCGTTGTCATCCTTATGCATTGAAGGAAATAAATGCATTAATGAGTAAAGACGTTAAAGAGTTTGATAATAATTTTTGGTCTCACATCGGTCATGTAGTTCGAAATAAAGCCAGAGCTGGAATGTTGAGTTTGACACGAGGCCGTTTGGCAGGATCGCCTGTAAGTGGACCAGCTGCTAAGTATTATCGCAAAATGGCATGGGCTTCAGCTTCATTCGCATTCTTTGCTGATATTGCACTTGGTTCATACGGCGGAGCTTTAAAAATGAAAGAGAAAATTGCAGGTCGTTATGCTGATATTTTGAGTTACATGTATTTAGGTACAGCAACGCTTAAACGTTTTGATGCTGAAGGAAGAAGAAAAGAGGATCTGGATTTCTTTAAATGGTCAATGGATTATACGTTCTATAAAATTCAAGTAGCATTTGAAGGAATTCTCAAAGAGATCAAAGTTCCTGGATTGAGTTGGGCTTTCCGTTTAGTAGGTGTTTGGTCAAGATTAAATCCGATTGGAACGTACCCATCCGATGATCTAGGACACAGAGTTGCTCAAGCCATGCAACAGCCGGGTGAATTGCGTGATCGTATGACAGATGGAATGTATATCCCTTCTGACCCAACTGAAGCGGTGGGCAGATACGAGAATGCATTGAATTTGATAACAGCTGCTGATCCGGTTTATAAGAAACTATATATAGCAATGAAGAAAAGAGAGCTGCCCAAAGATTCATTCTTGAATTTATTAGATCAGGCTCTTGAGAAGAAGATCATTTCTAAAGAAGAATCAGAAATGGTTAAGAAAGCTGAAAATGCCAGAAATGATGCTATTCAGGTTGATGAATTTACATTAGATGAATACATGCATGAAACAACCATATCTCCTAAGGGGAAAGGATTGGAAACTAAGCAGGTTGATCAACTTGTATAATCCTTAAAACTATCTACATCTTAAAGCCCTTCAAGTTAATTCTTGAAGGGCTTTATTTTTAATTTGAGTTCCCACAAAGTGATGCTCTCGGCAGATTCTAACTTAGGCTACAAATAACGCCATCTTCTCAAATCAGACAAGGGGTTGCAACTCCTTGCCTGACTTGAGAATTTTTGGTCTTTGTACTTTTAATGGCATGTTAAGAATTGAACTATCTTATATCGAACTGAGGGTAACAAAACTCTCTATAGATAACATGTTTCGGCGGACACAGGTCGTGGAATGACTCTACATGGATTTGAAATACAGTTTTTATATCTGCCAAAGGCATCACTTTGTGGGAACTCAGATTTTTAGAGTTATATCCTAATATTATCCATATAAAAGTATTATATGCTTCGTAATTTATTTTATATAGTATTATATTAAACAAATAGAGTTAAAAAAGGTTTAATTAACTAAAGTCTTGTATGAAGCTAGATTCTACAGATCTGAAAATAATAGATATCCTTCAGAAAGAAGGTCGAATTGCGAATAATGAACTCGCTTCCAGAATTGGTTTAACGACCACTCCAACATTAGAGCGAGTTAAAAGATTGGAAAGAGAAGGAGTGATAGAAGGTTATTCGGCAAAAATAAATAGAGAAGCTGTAGATAAAGGGCTTACCGTTTTTGTGACTGTAACTTTAAGTGTTCATCAATTAAATCTGATGAAAGAGTTTACTTCAGCTGTTAAAGCTATTCCTGAAATTCTGGCTTGTTATAATACTACCGGAGAAGGTGACTTTTTACTCCATGTAGTTGCTAAAGATACCAAAGACTACGAGCAGTTAATGAGAACCAAACTCACAACATTACCTGATGTACAAAGACTACATACAAGTATTGTACTTAATACCATTAAAGATCAATCTTCAATTCCTGTACTATGAAAGAAACAAAAAATAGAGCAAAAACACTTTCTTTTGAATCAAGCACTGTACACGCCGGAGAAAGTGAAAAGGATCAATATGGTTCTCATGCAACGCCTATCTATCAGACATCAACGTATGTGTTTAACAATGTTGATGAAGGTGCAAAAGCTTTTGCCCATGAAGAAGGCGGAGCTTCTCATATTTATTCCAGATTAGGAAATCCTACTGTAGAACATTTGGAAAGAGCTATTTGTGAGTTGGAAACCTATGGATTGTCAGATAAAGAGAACTATGTAGGAATGGCTTTCGGAAGTGGAATGGCGGCTATAACTACGGGTATAATAAGTTTTGCAAAAGGAAAACATATTATTGCTCAAGATGCTCTTTATGGTTGTACAAGTCAGTTTTTAAAAGAAGAAACTGAGATGCTTGGAATGAGTACTTCTTTTGTTGATATGACCGATCTGCTCTTAATAGAAATGGAATTAAAGCAACATCAGGATACAGCGCTTATCTATTTAGAAAGTATTGCAAATCCTACCATGAAGGTGAGCGATATTGAAGCAATATCTAAGCTAGCTCATAAACATGGTGCTTTAGTAATGGTAGATAATACCTTTGCAACTCCTTATCACCTAAAACCTTTAAAATTCGGTGCTGATGTCGTTGTCCATTCAACTACAAAATATATGGGTGGACATGGTACCATTATTGGTGGAGCGATGGTTGCTAAAATAGAATTACTTGAAGAAAGTGGTACTTTTCTATTTAGAAAAAACCTAGGTGGAGTTTCTGGTCCTATGGATGCCTGGATCACCTTGAATGGCGTTAAGACGCTTGCGTTAAGAATGAAGAAACATTCGTCAAACGCTATGAAAGTTGCACAATTTTTAGAATCTCATGAAGCTGTGGAAACAGTTTGGTATCCGGGATTAGAATCTCATGCTCAGCACAAATTGGCTCAAGAGATTATGGAAAATGGCTTTAGTGGCGTTATTTCATTTGAGCTAAAGAATGGATTGGAAGCCGGAAGATCATTAATGAATAGTGTGAAGCTTTGTACTCTTGCAGTTAGTTTGGGAACAGTTGATACACTTATTCAGCACCCGGCATCAATGACACATTCAGTGATGGACGAAACTTTGAGGCATAAAGCTGGAATTTCTGATGGATTGGTAAGAATTTCAGTAGGTATAGAAAGTGTAGCTGATATTATAGCTGATTTGGAACAAGCTTTGTGAGAATTAAGAATTATTCAATTCAAAATTAAGAATTGGTCGCTGTCATTTCTCGGTCTCTGTGTTCCTTCGAAATGACGAATTCTAATTCTTAATTCTACATTCTTAATTCCGTGAAGCGGATTACCAACCACCGCTGGCGCCACCACCACCAGAGCCGAATCCGCCTCCGCCGCCAAAGCCGCCGAAACTTCCACCACCACCGCTTGAGCCAAAACCTCCACCACCTCTTCGATGTCCGCCACTAGCTAGTAATCCCCATAACAGAACATCGGATCCACTTAAGGTACGTTTTCCTCCTCCGTGTTTACCACCTCTACCTCTTGAAATAACAACAATGATAATGATGATAATAAAGATAATTACGTCAATTGGAATTGAACCATCTTCGGAGTTTTGACGCTCAGGAAACCCTTCAAATTCCCCGGCAGCCAATTGAATCATAGCATCTGTAGCACGATCTATCCCGCCGTAAATATTTCCATCTTGAAAGTTAGGGCTGAGAATGTCATTTAAAATTCGATTTGCCATCACATCAGGGATAGCGCCTTCTAAGCCATATCCTACTTCAATTCTAAATTTTCTATCTCCTTCTGAAATGAGTAAAAGAACCCCGTTATCACGTTCTCCTCTTTGTCCTTCCCATAGTTTCCATTTAGAAAAAGTAACAGTGGCTACCTCTTCAATCGAGTTTCCTTGTAAAGATTCTATTGTCGCTACAGCGAATACATTCGAGGTTTTATCACGATAATTTCTCAATTTTTGTTCCAAACGATTTACTTCTGAACTCGAAAGCATATTAGCATAATCATTCACAAAACCACGAGGGTTATCAGGTAATATATCCTGCGCTGATACACCTAGAGATATCAACAGTACAATAAAAAGTAATCCTGGTTTACGCATCTTTGTCGTCTCCATAGCTTATATCGTCTGATAACTCGTTAACATCATCATCATTTTGGTAAGGAAAAAATTCCCCTAGCTTTTCGCCGATTCTTAAAACAGCTTCTTTTAACCCTGTTTCGTAATCGTCAGCCATAAAATATTTTGTTAGCAGATCCAGTTCATCATTCCAAAAATCCTGCCCAACTTTTGAGTGGATTCCTTCATCACCCCAAATAGCAATTTTATGATCTTCGGTAGCAACATAAATAATAGTCCCATTTCTGAGCTCGGTTTCATGCATTTTTAACTCTGCAAATACTTTTTTCGCTCTCTCAATAGGATCTTTAGCTTTACACTTAGCTTCCAGATGAACGCGTATTTCACCGGATGAAGAGGTTTCTGCTTCACGAATTGCGCGAATGATTGTTTTCTCTTGATCTTCGTTTAAGAAATCTTTCATAAGATAGATATGAGATGTAAGACACAAGATTTAAGATTGAGAATATCTTAAATCTTATGTCTTGATTCTTGTGTCTTTTAATTAATTACCGAAATCTACTGTTGGAGCATTTTCTGCACCTTGGTCAGCTTCGAAATATGCTTTTCTGTCAAAACCACCGATTGAAGCAAAAATACTTGCGGGGAATTTTCTGATAGAACTGTTATAGTTTTGCGCAGTATCGTTATAGCGTTTTCTTTCCGTAGCAATTCGATTTTCTGTTCCTTCCAATTGAGATTGAAGATCTCGGAAATTTGCATTTGCTTTCAATTCAGGATAGCGTTCAACGGAAACTAATAATCGTGATAACGCACCACTCAGCTCACCTTGTGCTTGTTGAAACTGCTGAAATTTTGCAGGATCATTTAAATCTGAAGCACTAATATTCACTGAAGTAGCTTTACTTCGCGCTTCAATTACTGATGTTAATGTCTCTTGCTCAAAGTTTGCAGCACCTTTAACGGTGTTTACAAGATTTGGCACTAAATCAGCTCTTCGCTGATATTGATTTTCAACCTGTGCCCAAGCTCCCTCAACGGCTTCTTCTTTGTCTACCAATCCGTTATTGACGCTTATCCCAAAAATTACGAGTAAGCCTACAACAGCCAGTCCTATAATTAATTTACCTTTCATGATTTTGTATTTAGTTGTTTACCTTTAGCCCGCTTACGAGCCTTAATTTATTTTGGTTCATTTAATTCAACTATAATCAAAAACTATTCCATTGTCAGATTTCAGCCCAAAATTTATCTACTTTGACCTAGATGACACACTTCTTGACCACAAAAAGGCAGAACAGAATGGATTGAAAGATGTTCATGCTCATTTTGAAGCATTTAATGACATTTCGCTAGAAGATTTAAAACATACGTACCATCAAATCAATAAAAGATTGTGGGAAGAATATGGAAGAGGCGAGATTGACCGTCATATTCTGCATCGCCGTCGATTTGAAGAAACTTTTGCTGAACTTGGAGTAGATGATTCGCTTTACGAAGAAGCCGGAAAGGTTTACATGCAGTATTATCGGAATCACTGGGAGTGGATTGATGGAGTAAAAGAAGCGCTTGATGTGATCAGGTCTAAATATCCGGTAGGGATAATTACCAACGGCTTTGCAGAAACACAATGGATGAAAATTGATCAGTTCGGATTTCGGGATACGGTGAGTCAGATCGTTATTTCTGAAGAAGTGGGAGTGATGAAGCCGCATCCGAAGATATTTGATCATGCTACCGAATTAGTAGGGCTTAATAGATCAGATATTCTTTATGTTGGAGATTCTTTTTCTTCAGATGTCAAAGGAGGCAAAGCGGCAGGTTGGAAAGTAGCCTGGTACACTTCTAATCCAACCAAAGAAGGAGCCGAGTTAGCAGATGTAGTTTTCGCTGATTATGGATCGTTGATTGCGCTGATTATGGATCACTGATT
>TARA_R110002126_G_scaffold360_13_pt1 | contig 11336 bp, 8 predicted proteins | sample TARA_R110002126 | Tara Oceans TARA_R110002126 (sample SAMEA4397536) | marine metagenome | biome: Polar Biome; feature: [DCM] deep chlorophyll maximum layer (ENVO:01000326); material: water (ENVO:00002006), including particulate matter (ENVO:01000060) such as... | depth 30 m
TCTCGGCCCATTGGTGGCGGTGCACATGCGTCAGCTATCGTGGGACAACGTCTTTTATGCTTGCGCCGCGATAATCTCATTTAACTTCTTATTTTTACTGGCTTATAAAGAGCCGGGTAAAGCTGATCGCATAGAGCGTGCACGCCAAGTAAAGTCAGGAGAACGGCAACAAGAAGCACTGTGGAAAGATGCCTTAAGAGAACTTAAAAAACCGATAGTAATTTACTACATGCTGGTGTTTGCTGGTTTTTGGTTTTTATATAATTCACTGTTTGACGTATTACCGATCCACATTGCCGAGTGGGTTGATACTAGCGTTATTGTCACCTCGCTATTTGGCCCTGAAGGCACCAGTAACGGCATATTACAGTTCTGGTTGGGATTAAATAATGACGGAACTAAGGTTATGCCAGAAGGCATGCTAAACCTGAACGCCGGTATGATCATGACCACCTGTTTTTTAGTGGCCGCGTTTACCGCAAAATACCGGATCACCACCACTATGCTATTTGGCTGCATCTTAAGTATTGCCGCGATTATGTTAGTGGGCGTATTTAATGCGGCATGGATGATTGTGCTGGCAATTGTGATGTTTTCTTTCGGTGAAATGATGATTAGCCCAAAGAAAAACGAGTTTATGGGTAATATTGCCCCTGAAGGCAAAAAAGCCATGTACTTAGGCTTTGTCATGTTGCCGCAAGGGATTGGTTGGACATTAGAAGGCTACTTTGCCCCTAAGCTTTACCAAATTTACGCCTCTAAAGAGATCATCTCTCGAAATGAACTGGTTAGCCGTGGCATGAGCCAAGTAGATGTTGATAGCATTCCGCAAGGTGAAGCCTTTATGCGCTTAGTCGACTTTACTGGCATAGAAGCACAACCCCTAACGCATATGCTTTATGAAGCCAATAATATCGGCATGGCTTGGTATATTATCGGTGCGATTGGGATTATTTCTGCGGTGGGTATTTTTATCTATGGAAAATGGTTATTGACCATGCAACGCCAACAAGCAGCGTAATTAAACAGATGGCACAGCACTTACCAGTAGGTTTATGTTGATGAATAAAAAGGGAAGCAGCAATGCTTCCCTTTTGTTTTCTTGTTCTGAATACATTGGTCGTTTTTAATCAACACCTAAGAAAACGGCCCCATAGTTAACGTCAATCTTATTAACCCTGTTCTCATTAGCGACTCTGTTTATTGCCTATTTGTCGCTACTGTACCTCAAATGGCATCCGCAAAATAACAGACGAGAGCCTGCAACCTCAACGACTTACAGGTTTATGTATCAGGCTAATGAAGCCATCGTCTGTTGTAGATAAACGCCACTACGCTTCATGATGCAATTAAGGTCAATACGGCATTAACCTCAATTCAGTGGCCAATTGAATAGCGATAACTCAAGCTGCTAGCTTTCAGAATTGATTGAGTTGATTAGATTGAGTTGATTAGATTGAGTTGGTTAGATTGAGCTGGATTGAGTCGAATTGAACTGGGTTGGATTAAATCTAATCAGCTTGGATAGCTAATTTTTCGAGTAGTAATACTGATAACGGATGACCATTAAGTGCTTATACCCTGATAGATAAAATGAATAAAAAAGGAGGCATTGCTGCCTCCTTCTTACTTACGTTCTTAAGTGATGATTAAGAAGTTATTTTATAACTAGTGCGCTGCACCAGAGTGAACTTTATCAACACCGTAAGCTTTACCTTCGGCGTGACATGTTGCACATGATTCAACTGGTAGATTAGCAATTGATGCTGGACTACCTTCGACATAAGCACCATTGTTCTCAAAGTGAGTCAGAGCAGAAGCTTTTGTATGACAAGAGCGGCAAGACTCAGCAACTGGAGACACAAATTTTGTTCCTGCTGCATCCACTGCAATTGAACGTTTACCTGACGTTAAACCACCATCAGCAGCAAAAATACCGACATCTTCTTTGTGACAGGCTGAACACTGAGTTGCAACTGCAGGGTAACCTTCAGTTTCCATATCTGAATTCAAATGAATTGCAGGGAAACCACGGTCGTCATCCCATAAGCCGCTGTGGAAGCGATGTGAAACAGTCATTAAGTCACGGTTGCTGTAAGTTAGGCCTTCAACAATAGCAAAGACTGGTACACCATCAGCATCAACTGCATCAGTTTTGTACTCAACAGTGCCATGGTATGAACCACCCCATGTATTGTTGTGACAACCCATACATTGGTCAAAACGCTCGTTACCGTAGTGTTTTGCAATACCCAACGATGTATGACAAGAACTACATTTTGCTTCATCAGCACTCACCATAGAAGGTACGCTTTGACGAGCAATATTGGCACCAGAACCGTCTACATTAGCTAGGTTCCAATATGCAGTGTCCATTGTCACAGCAACATACTCAACAGCATATTGATCTACGCCACTCGCATTTTGACAAGCAATTAACTTAGCATCTGCATCAGCACAAACTGAGAAACGAGGAGTTATGGCAATGCTCTTACCACCCACGTTAAAGTTAGCAACTTTAGTGGCAACAAGCTTACCACCTGCAGATACAACACCAGTTAGATTTAAAGATGTACCCACAAAGTAAGTGCCATCTGAGTCAACAGTACCGGTTTTGATTTCATCATAGTTGGCATAAGGACCAAAATCGAAGCCATCAGCAATAGGTTGACCATCAATGCTTACATCAAAAGTAATGCTCATTTGATCTTGTATTTCATCATATGCTGGAGTTGTTACGCCATCCTTAGTAGCTTCAGGAATAGTAACAGTTACAGCATCTTCTGCATAAGTGACATTGCTAACTGCAAACACAATAGAGTCAGTCGCCATTGCACGCACGCCAACATTATGTGCTTCACTTGGGCTTAAACTACCAGAACCATGACAACCAGAACATACGGCGTCACTAGCTGGCACAATACCTCTATGGTTTACACCGGTTGCTAAATCAACATCAACGTGACAAGACACACACGCTTCAGCATAAATGTTTTCATTCCACTGATTGCCATTATCATGACAAGCAGTACATTCATTTAGCTCAGATGGGAAACCAATTTCACCAAACATATCTTTGGCTTCACCAGTTAGAGAGTCAGCAATATGATGACCCGCGTGGATAGTATGGATCATAGCATTGAAGTTTGCATTGAAGCCTTTTTCAGGATCATCCTGTCCACCCGCATAAGCTGGATTATGACAAGCTACGCAATTTTCAACTTTTTGGTAATTATGGTGAGCACCAATGTTGCTAATACGCATATCAGTATCAGCGTAACCTTCCATTGGGCTATGACATTTAATACATGCAGCATTAGACACTGAGTCTTTTGCAGAAATAGCAAGTTCGCCAGTAGCAGGAATAAAATCAACCGGAGTTGATAAAATCTTATCACTTACTGCTGTACCATCAGCCATAGTAACGTCATAAACACGGATCATCACCCGCACTAAATCATTTGCATCACCACTTGCTAGTACCACAGGCGCATTACCATCATGTGCCCAAGAACCAGTATAAGTACCTGGGTCAGCAGGATCTTCAACTAATGTACATGCATCAACGACAGACCCATCACGTGCTGTCGTACTACCCTCTAAATTACAATACATGCTGCTACCAAAATCATTAGCAAGTGCATGGTTTGTCCATAACATTGGCGCACCAGTGTCAGTAGTATTCGCTGATTGACTGGTCACATATAACGCTACTCTCTCGAGTCCTGAATATGGAACGTCCGCTCCGCCACTTCCTTTACCTGTTGCAGTAAATTTGAGGCTAAAAGGATCTGTACCGACGACTACAATATCTGTAGGAGCCAGTGTTAAGGTAAAGTCATAGGCATTTTCAACTGTTGTAACGACCGAACCAGCTGGTGTACCCGGAGTTCCATCAGCACCCGGTGCTCCAGGAGTACCTGCTTCACCTTGGGCACCATCACTGCCATCAGATCCACAACCTGTCACACCTAATGCAGCAATAAACGCTGCAGCAAGTAAGGTTCTATTATATTTTTTCATTTTAAATCCCCCGATTTAAATTTGTAGGTTTTACACTTATAAAGTATAGGGAAATAGAACAAAACACCCGCGCGCTGTAACAAACCTGTGAAGCTTGGTTACAAATTCGTTAACAGGAATCGATAATTTTAGTTTTGAGTATCCATAAAAACGAAACTGCCAATTACAGATTATGTAACCATAAAGAGGTAGTTGAGGGTGAGTAAAATACAGATGAAGATAAGAGGATAAATAAAAAAACGTAACACATTGAATTTAAGCGTTAATATATAAAAAAAGATCCAGATCACACGTTAATCATGCTGGATCTTATTTCATAAAATGATAAATACTTATATCAACAATGACTTAGTGATATCAATTATCATTTGCTTGGTCTCTAACGAGTAACGACGATAATGCTCTGCACGCTCAATTAAACAATAACTTGGCATCGCCATAACGCTGTTAAGCTTATTAAATTCACTGTCGGGTAGTTTCTCTACTCGCAGTTGTGGAATTTGCTGTGCAAACGAACCTTCATTGCAAATCGTTATCGCCAAACTGTCCATGGTGAGCATGTGCCAATACCAATCCTCAAGCTTAGCAACGCACTCTATATCTTCGATGAACAAACCGTTGGTTTGACAATAAAGCTCTAAAGGATCAATACGGCAGTTAAAACCTTTGCAACTTAAATACACAATTGAATGTTGAATGATATTTTCTAATTTAATCTCGTCAACACTAGTCCAAAATTCATGGTTAACGTTACCCACAACACAAAAAGACTTCACATTGGCAATTGGGGAAGCCTCTAGACCATGAGCATTCTGAGTATCAAAGCCAATGCCAAAATCGAGCTCACCATTATAAATCAACTCTTCGGTGTCAACTTGCCAGCTATGAAGGCTCACCTTACCGATAACATTACGGGGCAATTTACTGAGTGCAATGGCGACGCTGGTAATAATACTGGGCGAGACAGCGATATGTAGAATGGGCATTTGATGGTGATTTTGACTTTCATCTGCCACACGCTCAATTTTACTTACCATGTCACACAATTGACATACTGGCTGATACAAGCGCTCAGCTAATGGAGTTGGTTTTAATCCCTGTTGGCGACGAAAAAACAACTCATCATTAAAAATCACTCTTAACGATGTTAAACATCGACTAATTTTAGGTGCCGATACCGCAAGCTCTTTGGCGGCAAAGTTAGCAAAGCCAGTCTCGTAAATAAGCTTAAACACCAACAAACTAAATACGTCTAATTCGCTGACTTTTTTTAATGCTTGAATATCCACATATCACCTAATCTGCTGTAATGAGGCGATTAAATTAACATGTATTCAAATAATAAAAATTGATCTAGTGCTGAAAAACGCTATCAACTTCAGCTTTTGTTAATGCACGAAACTCGCCAGCTAACAAAGTGTGATCCAGCACAATATCGCCAACAGATTCGCGATGTAGCGCAACTACCGGATTACGAAAACGACCAAACATACGCTTAATTTGATGGTACTTACCTTCACGCAACACTACCCGAGCTTGATGACTAGATAAAAGCATCAATTGTGCCGGTAACGTAGTGATATTTTCATACTCAAAATACATCCCATTCGCAAAGGCCTCAACATATGCTTGATCCAGCGGATTGGCTAAGGTGACTAAGTACTTTTTGTCGACTTTATGATCTGGAGCCATCAAAGCCTCCGACCATTTAGCATCATTGGTGAGCAATAATAACCCTGTAGAATGTAAATCTAATCGCCCAGCTATATGCAGCATCTCAGTATTAATACCCGTCATTAGCCCCAATGCCGTCGGATGCTTATCGTCAATAGTGGCACTGACCACTCCGTCAGGCTTATTAAGCATATAGTAGCGTTTTTGATAATGACGTAGCACCACACCATTACACTCAATATGAGTAAACTCATCAATTTGTAAATCTAGTGACTTAGCAAATTGACCATCAACACGCACTTTATTGTTGATTAATAGTTCGCGCACGGCTTTTTTAGGGATCTGTAACGTGCCAGCAATAAATTGATCGAGTCGACCTCGTTTAGACACCATAAAACTTCACCAATATAGAATGATACCAATTTGTTTAAGAATACCTTATTCTGTTAAAAGGCAAAAACATTAAGGAGTAACATGCTTTCGCAACCTGCTAGTACAGTTTTGCGCTCAGATATGACTAGCGCCGAATTAAAACAGGCGATTAAGTCACTGGATCAACATTTACAAGATAACATTTTTCAGAGTGCCATTAACGACACCTTGAATAAGCGATCGCAGTTTTTCGATGCACTATTATGCCAACTCTGGCACCCCTTCGAATTAGACCCTGCGCGTATATCGCTCAATGCTGTTGGTGGTTATGGCCGCCAAACCTTACACCCTTTCTCCGATATCGATATTTGTGTTATCCATGATGGCCAATTAACACCTAACGAAGCGGCCGCTATCAGCCAATTCCTTACCCAACTATGGGATGTAAACCTTGATTTAGGTCACGCAGTTCGCAGCTTAGACGACACATATCAAGCCTGTAAAGACGACGTAACCATTGCAACCAGTTTACTGGAAATCCGCCATTTATCCGGTAACCATCACCATCAGCAACAAGTTCTCAATGCCCTTTACGGCCAAGAGTTATGGCAAAGCCAAACGTTTTTCAATGCCAAACTCAGTGAACAGCAAGAGCGTCATGCCAAAGCACAAGGTACCTCATACAGCATTGAGCCCAACCTTAAAACCAGCCCTGGGGGAATGCGCGATATTCAAACCCTTACCTGGGTTGCTCGCAAGCATTTCGGCGTATCCAGCATGCAATCACTTCGACGCTTTGGTTTTTTAACCAATGATGAATATGCTGAATTAATGGAATGCCAACACTTTTTATTTAGGGTGCGCTTTGCCTTGCATCAATCAGCCCAGCGTGGTGAAAATCGTTTGTTGCTGCAATACCAAGCCGAAGTGGCAAAATTAATGGGTTTTGGTGATGGTATGCCCATCGGCGAAAGCGGCAATATTGCTATCGAAAAAATGATGCGCCAGCTGTTTCGCGCCATGAAGCGCATCGGCGAATTAAACAAAATTTTAATGGCCTATTTCCAGCGAGAAATTATTCCAGAGCTCAATCCACACATTATTGTGATTAACGAGAATTTTGAAATTGTCGATAAATACATTCATGTTCGTGATGAAACCGTGTTTATCGATCGCACCCAGATTATGGCGTTATTTGAATTTATTGCGATTCATCACGACAAAATTATCGGTATTACCGCAGAAACGCTACGTTCACTGCGCCAAGTGAGACGCCGCTTAATGGGCGACTTACAAGATTTTCAGCTGTGTCGTGAACAATTTAAAGCGATATTTGTTCACCCTCAAGGCATGGGACTGGCGATTACCTTAATGCATCAGCACGGTATTTTAGCGTCTTATTTGCCGCAATGGCGTGAAGTCGTTGGCCAGATGCAGTTTGATTTGTTCCATGCCTATACTGTTGATGAACACACCCACAAAGTGCTTAAAAATATTTACACTTACGGCCACGACATCAAAACCTTAGATAAAGATCTCACATTAGCAGCTGATATTTATCAAAAAATGTCCAATAAATCGACACTCTTGTTTGCCGCATTATTCCATGATTTAGCCAAAGGACGCGGCGGAGATCATAGTGAATTAGGCGCTGTCGATGCCAGTTTGTTCGCCAAGTTCCATGGTTTAAAAGCCTCACAAGAAAGACTCATTTGCTGGTTAGTAGAACATCATTTATTAATGTCTATTACCTCACAACGCATGGACATCTACGATCCTGAAGTGGTCAATGCTTTTGCCAAAAAAGTCGGCACATTAGCCCGTTTAGATGCTCTATATTGCCTTACCATTGCAGATATTCAGGCAACCAATGATGATCTGTGGAATGACTGGAAAGCATCACTGCTAAAAGACTTATATTTTGTCACCCGCAAAGCACTTCGAAGTGGTTTTGAAAATATTCTGCAACTGCGAACCTTAGTGCGAGAGCACAAACAAGAAGCGCTCAATTTATTGGTTGATGAAAACAACAGCGAAGAGATTAAAAAATTATGGCGTCGATTGCCTATCGCCTTTTTCAGTAATGCCGAAGCTGATGATATCGCCCGCTATACCCAAGCAATGATTAATCACGATCTTGCGCCAGCGACAGATAATCAATACAACACCCTTATTTTACTCGACGATGTGGTGGTAAAAGGCTGCAGTGATGTGTTTGTTTACACCAAAGACCGCCACGGCTTATTTGTAAAATTATTCAATACCTTAGCAACATTACGCATTTCGGTTAAACAAGCACAAATTGCCCGCACTAAAGATGGCTATGTGGTCGAGTCATTTAAGGTACTCGACTTCGATGAAAAACCCATCACTAGCGAGCAACGCCGCAAACAAGTTATTGATAAGTTACATCAAGTACTTGATCAGGGCATTACTTTATCGAAAAAGCGTCAGTCCAGACGGCATCAAAGTTTTGATAATCAACCTAACATCGAATTTTTGCATTCACGCAAATCGACTCGTAGTTTAGTTAATGTATCCGCACTAGACACCAGTGAATTTATGGAACAAATTGCCAGTGCGTTCAGGGAATTGGATTTAAATATTCATTCGGCCACCATCAGTACGGTCGGCGAACGTGCAGACAATGTGTTTTTATTATCCAATAAAGACGATCAACAATTAACCCCAGAACAACAGCAGCAATTGTCGGCAACATTAATGCAAGCAATTACCGCCAAACAATAGCAAGGCTTATAAGCCAGTCAGTGGATAAGAATATGATTCAACAATGTTGATTTACTGGGTCATGAGCGGCTTAACCGCCATGGCCCGTCTATTTCCCCCTAAAGCATACTTTGAGCAAACAGATGACTATGCGATAATCATGCCCATCAACTGCCGTTCATTAGGTCATCATGTCACAAGCCTTTCGTTATACTGCTGAATATGTACTCAATAAGTCGTACTTTGAAGAATGCTATCAGCAATCAGTTAATCCCAATCCGTCACCAAAACGTTTTATTAAAACCGCTGTGTTTGCACTGATTGGTTTGGCTATTTTAATGCTCGACGCTATCAGTTCTGCGGCCATGAGCACCAAAGAAACCTACTATTTAGGCTACTTTTTCATTGGTTTAGCGGTTGTTGAATTTTTAAGTATTCGCTTTAATAAAACCTGGTGGTTATGGCGTCAAATGATGAGTAAAGCGGCAGGTGAACATGTCAGTCTGACCATCGATGATAAAGGCATCAACAGTCAGTCGATGCATGTAAATCAACAGATTTTATGGACTGATATTTATCGGATTACTGAAACGGATAGCGGTTTATTAATAAAGCTCGAAAAAACCACTACTTATTTATCCAAGCGCTGTTTAGATAAAAGCGCCATTGATTTTATCATAAAGAAACAATAACTTAGACACCATTGCAGCAATGAATAACTTGGCAATTACGCTAGCGCAATCGCCACCCGTTGACGAATATCGCGCAGTAACTCAGCCTCAAACCATGGATTACGGCTCAGCCAAATATTATTACGCGGGCTAGGATGTGGAAGTGGAATGTAACATGGCCCAAAGGTGCGCCATTGCAGTACGGTTTCGGTTAAGGTTTTCGGTTTATAGCTTAAGTAGTACTGCTGTGCATATTGGCCCACCAGCAAGATCAACTTTACATTTACGAGTTGCGCTAACAACAGACTGTGCCATTTAGGCGCGCACTCAGGTCTTGGCGGTAAATCGCCAGACTGGCCCTTACCGCTATAGCTGCCAGGAAAGCAAAAGCCCATCGGCATGATAGCGATTTGCTTCGCATTGTAAAACACCTCTCGGGTGATGCCTAACCATTGGCGTAATCTGTCGCCACTGGCATCGTCAAATGGGATCCCCGACTGATGTACCTTGCGTCCAGGGGCTTGACCAATGATCAATATTCTCGCTTGGGGATCGATTTGCACCACAGGACGCACACCATTAACTAAGCTAGAAGCACAAAGCTGACAATTTTTGATTTCAGTCAGTAACCCTGTCATATCAATCCCATACATTTTGCATATAAAATCATAAAAAGCCCTTAAATAACCCTATCCAAGGGAACTAAGCTACAGTAGTATTTGTCGAAATAATAAAGTTCTCCCAAGAAGGAACACCCATGCAAGCATCCCGTATTACCCTAACCACATTAGCTGCAATATTCATCAGCAGCATAGCAATCAGTTTTAGTGCAGCTGCCCTTCCTCAAGCACCAATAAAAGATGTGGTGTCTTTAAAAGATGCTTGTAAGCAAATTGCAGTTGAAGATCAACTACCTGAATCTGAGGTTGGATCGTTTTTATTAGACTGTGTGAACGACCAGTTAACTGAAATGGGCTATGAACGGGTTACTAGCCTAGATTAAACAATATTATCGCTAAATATTATCGCTATCGTGAAAGTATCAACTAACGCGATAAAAAAACGCCTTTATGGCGTTTTTTTATCGGTGATTCAAACTTAAAATGCTTGGCAAAATATGCCAATCGATGCGCCAATCCCAACAAACCAAGTCAATGATCGCATGGTGCCATAATTCAATAAATACATCACATGGTAAACCAACCGCGCGACCACATGCACAATCGCTAATAACGCAACCATATCAGTAACATTATTGGTGATTAACGCCGTTAACACAGCAATACCAAAAATGATTAACGACTCAAACGCATTTTGATGCCCAGCAGCCGCTCGTGCACCATATCCGGTTAACTGAGCTTGCTGCGACCGCGGGTGGTTATTGTCATATTTGCCCAATTTAGCCATTGCCATTGCTAACGGTACTTTTGCCACATAAGGCAATAACATCGCAATCAATAAACATATCAGTATCGTCTGCATAATCTGTCCTTTTTATTAGTTATTAGTATTCTCAAGTCAATGCTATCGATAAAATAGTCAACTTATCTCGTCTTATTACGCCATCGTAAGTTAACACATCCACAAGATTTCAGTCACTTGTCTTGACGGTTACCTGAAACGGCTTTCCAATGAGATCGATTGTTAGGGGCAAACGTTAAGCTTAATGAATCAACGGCTGAGTCATTAGCGTGATGACATAAACATCCATCTAAACAGTAAGTCGCTAACGCAGCATTAACTCTGTTGAGCAGGTAACCAGACTTTGACACTTAAGCCCCCTTCTGGGCGACTTTGCAGGCTAATTCGGCCACCGTGTGCTTCAATGATTTCCCGGCATAAGGGTAAACCAATGCCAGTACCAGACTG
>TARA_R110002126_G_scaffold1490_3_pt1 | contig 11284 bp, 8 predicted proteins | sample TARA_R110002126 | Tara Oceans TARA_R110002126 (sample SAMEA4397536) | marine metagenome | biome: Polar Biome; feature: [DCM] deep chlorophyll maximum layer (ENVO:01000326); material: water (ENVO:00002006), including particulate matter (ENVO:01000060) such as... | depth 30 m
AGGCGAGCGCCTTCACCGGACGTCCCGCAGGCGACCAAGTGATCTCGGAAACGGTCAGGTCGTAGGTGACGACTCTGGACTCCGATTCCGCACTCGTCTGGCCCTCCGCAGGGGACATGAGAACCATGGCCCAAGCCAGGACTTGGCCGGCCAAGGGCATACGGAAGGGTCGCTCGGGCGACGGGAGTTGTCCTCGTTGCATGATGGATTCACAGGTCTCGTGATCGAGTGGGTTGCGCAACGTCTTTGCTGGGCACCTACGGGTTCCAACCATTGCCCCGGGTAGCACGTCGGCTACGGAAAGTCGGGGCGGACTCGAATCACCCCCCCGACATAGCGCGGGAACGATTCGGAGCATTCGTTCGCCAGACTCGGGCACGGAGACCGTGGAATCCGGTCTCGTGAATCGACGTGAGGAGGTTCACGTACGTTCACGCGGAGTGGCCCGGGGACCTCCTCCATCGCAGGGCCGAACGGCGAGCGAGATCCTCAGAGTCGGAAGACCTGAAGCATGGGCAACGTCGGCCCTTCTCTGGCTGGACGGTCGGAACCGCCCCAGCAGACCGCCGCGTGCGGCGCATGACTGCGATCGATGCTCTGACGAGCATGCCTACGCTCGAACTGAATCCAGTGCTGGATCGTTTCGGCGGCCTTGCTCGCGCCACCGCCCGGGACCGGAGGAACCGACGGCATGGATCGGCACGAGCAACCAGGGCTGCCGACGGAGTCCTGGTTCGTGCGGCCTTCGTCGTCCGAAGTCGCGTTTTCCAGGGACACGTCGCCCGAGGACACATCAGTACAGCATCCGCAAGAGGACACCGGAGCCTCGCTGGAACAGCAGCAGGAACCTCCGACAGTGCCATCCCCGCAATCGCTCCCCCACGCCATCGACGAAGCCGGAAGCAGGACGAGCTGCACGGCCGCGATCAGAACGATGATTGTGGAACGAATTCGAGACATGGTGTTGGGCACCGGGTGACCTCTCTCTTACGCCTCTCGCTTCGGAGGGTATAGGAGCAAACCAGGAAAATGGCCTGGGCGCTCGGTGGACCGGAGCGACTCCCGGGGCTCACCATCGACGGAGCGAGGACCACCCCATCGGTTCGAATCCCGCCGATAGCTCGAACGACCGACGTCCCTCAAGGGAACACCGTCTCGAGCACGTTCGACAGGTTCGACGAGCTGACTTGGCCAGGTTCCAGGTTGCGATACCAGAGTTGGAGGTTCCACGTCTCTCCTGACTGGACGACCTGGCCGGGAGGCGCGTAGGGCAAGGAGTCCCCCATTCACACGTTCGGGACCTGAACCCGGGTCACCTTGACACGATCAGAGTGACTCCCAAGTGCCAAGTGACTCGCAGTGCAGTCCACTCCCGAGCACACGTGCATGCCTGCATCTGGAACAGGACCAAGCCGAAGGACAGGGTGGCCGTGAGACTCACGAGAAGTAGGGGTTCATGGTTCAACTCCGAGTTGGAAATCCGGTCAGCCAAGCCGGCCTCGGACGACCGTCAGGTCACCGTTCGTCACCACCGAAACACCCGAACCGGGACGAACCCGGTCGGGGGCCTCGCTACCATGGGGTCATGACCATCGAAGACGCCCGCGCCGCCGCCTACGTGAACCACGACTGGCTCACCGATGAGTTCGTACGGCTCCTGTTGCTCCAGGATCCGGCCAGCGTCCTCGACGTCGGTTGCGGCAAGGGGCAACTCGTTCAAGCCTGCGCCGCTGCTGGCATTCCGGCATCCGGTGTCGACCAGGCTGGTCCCCGATTGGATGCGTTGCTCGAAGCGGGCGTCGACGTCCGCGTCGGCACGGCTTACGACCTGCCGTACAAGGACGGCGAGGTCGATTGGATCACGCTGCGCCACGTCCCCCACCATCTCGACGATCCGCCGCGTGCCTTCGCCGAGGCCCTGCGCGTCGCACGCACGGGCATCCACCTGGCCGAGCCTTGGTACAACCTCGCCCTACCCTCGCAGCGCGGATCGCTCGCCGTCGACCTGTGGGAGAAGCGCATGGACCGCATCGGCGGGATGTACCACGCCGCCGTCCTCGATCTGGACGAGCTGCTCGCAGCGTTCCCTAGCAACATCCTGGAGTCGCACGAGATCCACGCGCACCGCTCGTTGCGACTCTGTGACCGCTCGCTGCCGGACTACCGCGAGGTCGCCGAACTGCGGTTGTCCAAGATGGAGAACGGCGCCGACGAGATGGGCTCGCTGGACGAGCTCTTCGGGGGACTCGCCGAGACGGGGCTCAGCTGGAACGGTTCGCTGATCGTCACGCTGCGCAAGCGCGACGCTTAGACCGCCACGGTCGCCGCATCCGAGACGTTCACGCAGCTACCGGGACATGGAACAAGCGCCATCCGATGGCCGGGCCAGGACGGGAACGCGCGTAGGACCCGTCCGAGCAGAGAGCGCCCGTGAAAGTGGCGATCGAACGGCTCGCCCCGATTCCGATCAGAGGAACGTCACCGTCAACGCATTCGTGAAGTTGCTGGAGGCCCCGTCACGATGCCAGCCTTGGAAGATCCACGTGTCCCCGGGCAGGATCGGTTGCGACGGACTCTGAGGCAACGCCATGAAGTCGATGGGCACGGAGCCGAACGGACCCTGGAACAACTGGGAGAGGTCGTTCATGCGACCGATGTTGCCGGACAGGCACAGCACGCCGTCGGACTGCGCAGGGAACGATTGGCCGGTGGTCGCGCTGACCAGGAAGAAGCCGAACTCACCGATGGGGATGTTGCCCGCGACCAGGCTGAGGTCCGCGTCGGCGACGGTCGCACTGCCTTGCGCGCACAAGGTGGACGACACGCCGAGCGAGTTCGGGAGCGGCGCGCAGGTCGGAGTGCCCGGTCCTTGGCAGGTCGTGATGGTCAGCGGGACGCAACACGAATGAAGTTGGGTGAACCCGTCGTCCCACCACTGGATCCGGATGGAGTAGGTCCCGGGCAGGACCTGGCTTCCGGCCAGGTCGGTCTGATCCCAGCTCTGGCTCCACTCCTGGCCCGGCTGAATCGGGGTGATGACCGCCAAGCATCCGATCCCGTACACCACGGCACCTGTGCAGTTGAACCCGTTGTAGACCGCACCGAACAGACAGCTGCTCGGCAACTGGATCAACTGGCTCGAGTTGTTGCGCAGCGTCACCTCGACCGTCTGTCCCGGCGACACGACCGGAAGGTTCAGCTCGACCTCGACATCGGGATCATCACAAGTGAACTGAGCGCCGAACGCAGGGGCGGAGAACAACGCGAGACCGAGGGTCAGGAGGTGGAAGATGCGCATCGGATGGATCGGAAAGGGTCCAGGTCGGGCAGCCGTGGTCACGGCACCCTTCGAGCGTACGGCAGGCCACCCGAGAATGCAGCCGGGGACGTGTTCAGAAACACGTCCCCGGCTGGGTGAATCGCCTGCACCTGAGGGTGGGTGCGGCCCGTGGGCATGCGGTGGGAATGCCTACGCTCAACCCTTACCGAGCCACAGGCTCCCGCCGATCAAGCTGGCCATGATCACGATCGTACCGACCGTGTCCTTCGGATCGCCTCAGCAGCCGGACGTGGCCTTGAGCCAGATACCAGCACCGACGGCGGCGGGAACGAGGATCCATGCGAGTGTCTTCATGATGATCCAAGGGTACGGCGAACCGTGCGGATCGTGACGGGAGATCTTCCGGACATGTGGCGCTGGCTCAATCCAGGTTCCGCAGCAGTTCCAGTGCCGCATCGCGCCCCGCGAGGGCGTCCTCGAGCGTATCGGGCACGACGAAGTCCGGAGTCAATTCGTTCGCGGGGTCCCGCGTCGGATCGGGCCGGATCCAATCCTTGTACGCGATGTGGAGCTGGAAACCTGAGTTCGGAAGTTCGAACATCAGCAGGTCGCCAGGACGACTCGGAGCGTTCCCCGGGGCTTCGCCGACCACCTTCCCCAGGCCGTTGTCCTGGATCAGTACGGGCAACCACGCCGCGCTGCTGTATGTACGTGGTGAGGTCAGGACGAAGACCTCGCCGGCGAATCCGTTCGGGTTGGCCGGATGACGCTTGCCGGGGTGAGAACTCAGGCCGATGGCCATCTCGTAGGAGCGCTGGGCCATGGACTCGGCGCTCGTGCGTACGTTCCCACCGAAGCTGGTCCAGCCGTCGTTCCGAATCATCGCCACCAATTCCGTCACCGCCCCGGAGTGGCCTCCCGGGTTCTCGCGCACGTCGAAGGCAACGCGCGTGATGCCTTGCTTCGCGACTTCCTCGAAGAAGGCTGCGAACGCTTCCTGGTTGGCATGCTTGGGGTTCAGGTCCGGGATCGGCAGGACGGCCAGGTTCACCTCCTTGTCGTAGCTCGGCCTGGCACGGCGACCGAAGCGTCCCCCGAAAGCACCCCCACCGGGCTCCACCGAGACCTCGAGACGCTCGTCCCCGCGCTGCACTTCGAACGCGACCTTGCCCTCTTCCAGTGCACCGAGGATGCGCAAGCCTTCTTCGGACTTGAGAATGGACAGGCTGCGCATGCGGGCGGCGCCCTCGTTCTCGCTTCCGAACCACGAATGACTGCGTTCCAGGAACTGAAGTGGCGTGAGGCCTCCCACGGACAGGACTTGATCTCCGGGTTGCAGATCGCCCTTGCGCGGCGCCTTCAGGATGACGAGGTCGTCCCCCAACCAGAGGAAGTCGTGCATCAGCCCCGCCTTCATCGCCGGCATGCGCAGGCCGGTGTGCCCGTCGCCCATCGCTGCGACAACGCGTGCCAGGTGCGACCAAACCATGAGTGGGTCCAGCGGCCTCGCAAGCGCCAAGCGAGCTTCATCGGCACGCTTCTGGACGTCTTTCGGGAGTCCATCGACGGTCCTCGGGTGCACCGCGCTCAGACGAGCCAAGAGGTCGTCGAGGTCCTCCAACTGCTTGTCGGAGACGGTCTGCGTCTCGGGGAACGCGCCTTGCCCTAGCGCCTTCGCGCCATCCACCACCAACCATTCGGTCGGGCCGTGGAAGACCGAGTTGATGCCCACCAGGTTCTGCGCGTCCTGGGACGCATAGACGACGGCGCGCAAGTCGGGATCCTCCGGGTGCTTCATCGCGAGGATGACGCTCAGGCTCTCTCCCTCGAAACGCTCGCCCGCGATCGTGACGGCACCCTTCTCGAACTGGAAGGGCAAGCGGTCGGCATGCTGCTTCAACCAGGGGTGCTCCGCGACCGTTCCGTAGACGAGCAGGTTCTGCTTCTTGGCTTCGTCCGCCAACGTGGATTCGCCGACCAAGAAGGGCGCCTTCGGCTTGAAGTGGTCCCGCATCTTCAACACGTAGGTCTGCAGGTCCCCCTGATCCTCGACCAGATACGTCGTACCGGGCAGGATCGCGGCTGCGTTGATCACACCAGCGGGAACGAGCGGCGCGGGCTCTTGGCAGAGTCCGGCGACGAGAGCGGCGGCGAGCAGGAGGTTCATGGCCCCATGCTACGCCCCACTCGGCCCAACGTCAGTTTCCGCGGCTCATCAAGATCGCGACCCACGTGTTCAGCATGCTGCCGAGGAGTGCCGCGAACGCGAGCCCCAGCGCCGGGTCGTGATCGGAGGACGTGACGAGCAACAGTCCGCTGCCCAGATAGGTGAGACACAGGATTGCTGCGATGGCGGCGGCCACCTGGGTCCGCGCGCCCTTGCGCATGTCGAACCCGGACGAGATCGGAAGGCCGAGAGCGAGTCCGGCGACCACGAACACGAAGGACTCCGCGCCCACGCCTTGGGAATAGGCCAGCCATCCGATCAAGGCCGCCATCACGTAGGTCGCGAAGAACAGTCCACCCGCCCACTTGTCGCGCACCTTCATGACGCGGCGCCCGATGGGGTCCAGGAACAACAGCATGTTCGCGAACGGCGTACCGACCCAGGTCAGATAGACGAACAGCAGGTAGACCGCGCCGACGACCTTGCCCACACCCGAGAAGTCGGTGCCCTCGGTCGACTTGCGCAGGATGCGACTGCCAAACATCAGGCCGAGGATCACGACCCACTGCGTGCCGGGCTTGAGCCGCCCCATCCACAGGTAGAACGTCAGGATCCAGCGGTAGACCACGTTGCGCGCGCGCAGCGCCTCCATCAGCCCCGCCTGCGCCGTCGCGTCGTCGGGGTCCAGGCGCAACGCTTCACCGAAGCTCGTCAGCGCTTCGGGGATCTCGCGGGCGTGCAGATGGGCCCATCCCTGATTCGCGTGCAGCGTCGCGTCCTCGGGCTCCAGCGCGAGCGCTTCCTTGATCCCGACGATCGCTTCCTTTCGATCCCCGAGCTGACGCAACGCGATCGAGCGGATGTTCAAGCACGTCGTGTCCTCGGGATCGATCGAAAGGCCGATGTCCGCCTCCTCGCGCGCGTGCTTCCATTCGCTGCGCGACAGATGGATGCCAGCCAGGACCGCGTAGCCGTTCGGCTCGTCAGGGTCCATCGAGATGGCGACGCGCGCGGCCTTCAGCGCCTCGCCGCTCTTGTCCGCGCCACGCAGGACCGAGGCCAGCACGCGCATGACGAACGCGTCTTCGGGATTCAGCTCGACGGCCGCGCGCGCGTGTTCGATCGCTTCCTTGTCACGATCCAAGTGCGCCAGGGCCAACGCCATGCGCGAACGCGTCAGGGCGTTGTCGGGGTCCTCCCCCAGGCTGCGCTGCAGTTGACCGAGGGCCTCCTCGTAGCGCCCTTGACTCTCCAGCAACGCGGCGCGCTGGAGGAACGGGTCTCGTTCGAGGCTCAATTCAGATCCCCATGTACTTGGCGACGTCGTCGTACAACCCGCCCTCGTTGGCGAACAGCACGTGATTGCGCGCGGTGGCGAACCACTCCTTGGTCGACGGCTTCATCTGCTTGATGGCGCCCATCATGTCCGACGTGGTGATCGGCGTCGGCGCCCCCTTCTTCAGCGCCTCGCGCAGCTTCCCCTCGATACACTGGTCGACGGCACCCTTCAGGTCGGCGCCGCTGAACCCGTCGCACTTCTTCGCAAGCTTCGCAAGGTCGACGTTGTCGGTCGGCTTGTCCTGCAGCATCACTTCCAGGATCGCCGCGCGCGCAGGTTCGTCCGGCGGCGGCACGAACACGACACGATCGAAGCGTCCAGGGCGGCGGAACGCGGCGTCCATGTGCCACGGCGAGTTCGTCGCGGCCAGCACGAGCAGACCGTCGTTGGCCTCGTCGATCCCGTCCATCTCGGACAGGAACTGGTTGATCACCTGACGCCCCGCGCTCTTCGCCAGGTCGGAGCGCTTGGCAGCCAGCGCGTCGACCTCGTCGAAGAACAGCACGCAGGGATGATTCTTGCGCGCGCGGGCGAAGAGCGCGTGCAGCTTCTGCTCGCTCTGCCCGATGTACATGTCGAGCACGTCGTGGATGCCGACCGAGAAGAACTTCGCCTTGGCCTCGCCGGCGGTCGCGCGCGCCAGGTGCGTCTTGCCGCAGCCGGGCGGACCGTAGAGCAGGATGCCTCCACCGACTTTCTTGCCGTAGGCCGCGAACAGCTCGGGGTGAGCGAGCGGTTGGATGACCTTGATCGAGATCTCCTCCTTCACCGACTCCATACCACCGACGTCCGAGAAGTTGATCTTGGGTCGCTCGAGGTCCGAGTCGTCGAAGGGGTCGCCCTCGCCCTGGTCGTGACGCGCCAAGGCACGCAGGTCCTCGTCGACGTCGACATCGTCGTCCGCATCGGCGTTCCACGCGGGCGGCTCCGCATCGGCCGCGGCCTTGGGCTGCAGACCGAGGCGCTGGGCCTCCGGCGTGTCCGCCAAACTCGGATCCAGGTCGATCGCCTTCTGGAACGCCTCGCGCGCCGTGTTCAAGCTGCGCGCGGCGAGTTCGATCTGTCCGCGCAACATCCAAGCCTCCGCCACCGGCGGCGTGCGCTCGACCATGAGGTCTATCAGCACCTGGGCGTGACTGACCTTGTTCTGCTTCACGTAGCAGCGCGCGAGCACGATGCGCAGCGCGTCGGACTGGCCGTCGATGGCCAGGCCCTTGCGCAGCCAGGTTTCCGCCTCGGCGTACCGCTCGAGGTCCATCAAGGTCACCGCCAGCTGCCGGATCAGCGGCAGGTTATCGGGCGAATGCTCGAGGGCTGCGAGCAGCCCGTTCACGAGGTCGTCGTTGGATCGGCTCATGTCGTCTGGGCCCGGCGGACCGGGCCCAGAGACTAGCCTTGATGGGAGGTCCTGGGAGGTCCCTTCCGCGCATCCCTTACAGGAAGAAGCGGTACTTCGTCCAGTTGACGGCATCCATGAAGGTCGTCGCCAGGATCAGCAGGATGCTGATGATGGCAGCCGCCGCGAAGATCGACGCGCCCGCGAGCATGGTGTCGTTCGAGGCGTCCTCCTTGGCGACGGCCAGGGACTCCTCGTCGGTCGCGCGGATCTCGTAGACCTTCGAGACGGCGATGCGGATCAAACCACCGATCAGGATCGCTGCGGACGCCTCGGGCCCGACGAGCAGACCGATGCCCACACCGAACAGGCTGGGCATGTAGCCCGCCGTCTTCGGCAGGACCGTCAGCCAGGCGTAACCGACACCGACGACACTGACGATCGCGATCATCCAGATCAGTTCAGGCGAGAAGTCGAACCCGCCGCGCATCGCGTCGGCCATGCCAGCCCAGACCCTTGCACCGGGTGCCTTGAGGACACTGTCACCGCCCACGCCACCCAGTTTGGTGAGCAGCAGATTCAGCATCGGGATCGCGGCGAACGCGCCCACGACAACACCCACGAACTGAACGGTCGTCTGATGGCCAGGATCCTGGTCCAGCAGGTGGCCGGTGCGGTAGTCCTGCATCATGTCGACCGCGACCGAGGCCATCGTGCCGCCGACGACCGCCATGCCCAGCATGGTGATCGCCGTGGGCGCCTCGATCTCGATCTTGATCATCCAGAAGAATGCGGACAGCAGGACGATCGCGACCAGGCGCACCGGGTTGATGTCCGTGTCCCCCGTCACGCGCCCGTTGACGATGCAGAGCGGCCAGGCGATCCCCATCGTCACGATCGAGACCCACCACGGAAGACCGAAGACCTTCCACGCGGTGAACGAGATGATCGGCGCGCAGATCACGCCGATGATCATGTAGAGGGGCTTGCGACTGGCCGGCGCGACATAGGTCGTATGGCCCGGCTTGAACTGGGAGGGGTTGCTGAACGTCGACTTGTAGAGATATGCGAAGACGATCGTCGCAAACGTCGGAATGGTCAGTACCGCGATGGCGGACCACTTCACCCAGTCACCGACCTGGGACGACATGTCACGACTCGCCAGCTCCGGCTCGATCAAGAGCGGCACGGCGAGCGACCCCATGAGCATGCCCAACCCGACGCGCGGGCCGACGACGAGTCCGATGCCGTAGTACAGAGGCTCGACGCCAACGCCCATGGACGGCAAGCGCGAGAAGCCCAGCTTGACTTCGATGCCCTGCAGCAGCTTGCCCGCGCCCTCCTTGAACGACACGAGTGTCGGGAAGGTCAGGGCCCCCGCGATCGTGCCCCACAGCTTGAGCATGTACACGGGACGGTTCCGTTCGCCCGGAGCGCGTTCGCGCGTCACCGCGTGCTGGATCACCGCGCACGCCGTGCCCGACGGGAAGAAGTACTTCACCATCTGCTTGCGGACGGACGTGCCGACGATCGCGCCGAACATGCCCATCGACGCGAACATCGGGACCAGGTAGTACCACTCGGGATCGAACTCCGGCTCGGCCACATAGACCGCCGCGTAACTCGCGACCGCGAACCCGACGCCGCCGCCCGCGCTAACCATCGTCTGCCCGAGGTTCAGCGTGTAGATCGACGGCTTGTTCTTGCCGATGATGCCCAAGAGCAACACGGACGCGAGCACGGCGACGATCGAACCCGTGTCGCCCCAACCGATCAGCAGCGTCGTGTAGATGTTCGCCGCCGCGATCATCCCGGCGAGGATGGCGAAGACGACCCACTCGCCGATCCCCAGTTTGGGGATGAGGGAGGACTGGGCTTCGGGGCCGGGGCCGCTCGGGTCGGACGGAGATTGGGAGTCGGTCATGGCAGGAATGGAGTTCGGGGGGAGGACGGGTTCTACCAGCCCTCCAGGGAGCCAACCAGGGTCGAAGATGGCACCGGGGACCCTGTCGGATCCGCAAACACAGGGTCGGTCGGGGCCGAAAGCTGCTCGAAACGGTCTCCCGAGCGCCGTAGCATCGTTCCCACATGGCCGACCACCTTCCGTCCCCGAAGACCCCAGGAGATGGAGGCCACATGGTGCAGCGTACCGCGGGCCACTACATCGTCCTGGCCGGGATGGCCACGGCGTGGGCCCTGTTGATCTGGTCGTACCTGGTGCCGACGGTCACGTTCCAGCGCTTCCTCAAGTCGCCCGAGACGTTCTCGATCTGGCGCGGCGTCGAGAGTTTCTGGAACGCGGGCAACCCGATCCTGGCGACGATCGTGTTCGTGTTCTCGATGGTCTTCCCGGTGGCCAAATTGCTGGCGTTGTGTGCGCTGTGGTTCAAATTCCAACGCAGCAAGAAGCGGGAAGCCGCGTTCGTCTGGCTCGAATTCCTGGGCAAATGGTCGATGCTCGACGTGTTGATCATCGCGTTGTTCGTCGGTGCGATTCGCATGGGACCCGTGATCGGCGGCCAAACCATTTCGCTCGTAGAAGGCCGTTCCGAGGTCGGAATCGAGCTGTACGGCGCTGCGATCGTCCTGTCGATGCTGTGCACGATGGGGCTCGCGCGACTCGAGCCGAACCGTCACGAACCCGGTCCCACCAGCCAACGTCCACTCGATCGCATCGTCGCACTCGCCTTCGCCGTCATGCTGATCCTGACGTTGACGACGCCCGTGTTCTGGGTCAGCGGCAAGGTCCCCTACATCGGCACGATCGAGAGCGAATTCCGCCTCCTCACGACGACGGTCAAGATGGCGTCGTGGAACCAATGGTCGATGGCGAGCGCGCTGTGGATCTGGGTCATCGGCTCACCCATCCTCCGCGCGATCCTCGGCCTGTGGGTGCGCTTCCGACCCGCCGGTCCCAAGGTCATGCGCCTGACGATGGGCCTCGACGAATGGGCGATGCTGGACGTCTTCGCGCTGGGCACCGCGATGGTCCAGGTGAAGCTCGGGGACCTGGCCGAGTGCCATCTCTTGAGCGGCTTCTGGATGTGTCTGGTGGCCGGGATCCTGGGCATTCTCGACTCGATCTTGCTGCGGACGCGACGTTCCTCGGCCTGAGGTCCATCGCGGCCGGAAACGCCCCAGAGTGGCTGGAAACGCGGCCCG
>TARA_R110002126_G_scaffold78150_1_pt1 | contig 11239 bp, 10 predicted proteins | sample TARA_R110002126 | Tara Oceans TARA_R110002126 (sample SAMEA4397536) | marine metagenome | biome: Polar Biome; feature: [DCM] deep chlorophyll maximum layer (ENVO:01000326); material: water (ENVO:00002006), including particulate matter (ENVO:01000060) such as... | depth 30 m
GACAGGAGCCAAACAGATGTCCCGCAAAGATGCACACGCCTTCGCAGCCTCCCTCGCCGCCACGCTCATGGTCTCGATCATCGTCTTCCAGGCAGGGGATGGAACCTTCGGCGCCGTCCCCGCCGATGAAATCGACGGCGACGAGGTCGTGATCGTCTCGGAATACGATCCCTTCGGGTGAGGCTTCGGCCTCACTTCCCGAGGGCTTGGCGCAAAAGCGGCTATCGCCGATAGCGGGCCTGCTCTACAGAGCAGTCCTAAGTGCAGAAAAAATATAAGAAAATAGCTCTCCTATAAGAAAGCTTTCCTACGTTTCTGCGATTTTCTTCAAACGATGACGTCGCCGGTGATGCGTCAGACTTCAAGGCCAATGCTCCCGATCTTTCACATGGGCATTTGGAGCATCTGTTGGCAATCTGACGGATGCCTGAAATCCAGAAGTTTCACCGGGACGTGGTGACTGGAGCAAGAGAGAGGTTTCGATCCGTTCTGCGATGGCTGAGACGATAGCGAGGCCAAGCCCGCTACCATCAGTTTTTGCATCTGCCCTCTCGAAGCGCCCTGTCAGGCGTTCGAGTGTTTGGGTTGCTACCGCGGGGCCCTCGTTCGCCACGATCAACTGCCCGTCGCTCGTGAGTGTAACCTCGACTGGGGCATTCTGCGCCCCGTGGCGTAGGGCGTTTTCCACCAGATTCCGGCACAGAATTCCCAATGCGTCGGGGTCGATATCAGACAAGACAGGCGTGTCCGGCAAGTTCAACATAAGGCGCCCGTTCTCTGTGCTGCGCGCAATATCTTCCACCACGACCCGAGTGATGGTTCTGACATCAGCGCTCTGGTCCATCCGAAGTCTACCGCCTTCCGCCCGCGCAAGCTGCAGGAGACGTTCGGACAGCCGAGCGAGACGCTTGAGCGTCGCCTCGATCTCGGCGGCGCGCGCGTCGATGGTCGGATCTTTGGTCTCTGACCGCAGTCGCTGCGCTTGGGCGATAGCGCCCGCCAATGGTGTCCTTAGTTCATGAGCCGCATTGGCTGCAAAACTTCGCTCAGCCTCGAACGCGTCGCGCAACCGAGCCAAAAGGCTGTTCAAGGTTGCAGCCAGCGGTCGGATTTCTGTCGGCAGGTCGGCCGCGGGTACTTCTGACAGGTCGCGCACGCCGCGCGCTTCAAGCCGCGTACGGAACCGATGGAGAGGGGCGAGGCTAAAGCGCACAGCGAGAATAATCGACGCGAGCGCCAACGGCAGCACAACCAGCAGCGGCAGGCCGAGGCTCATCTGGATTTCCCGAGCAACCGAAGCGCGATGCGCCAACGGTTCGGCCACGGTGATGCTGATCGTCCCCTGGAGCGCCGCGTCGCTGTAGAGGCGATGTGTGGCGTTCTGCCCAAATCCCGGACCATCGTATGGAGGAAACACGGCAGGGTCCGCCGCATGGGATTGCAGCAAAATGCGTCCCTCGGCATCGCGTACGATGTAGGTGAAGAACTCGTCATGCTCCCGGATCGGCGCGAGGCGCTGCGTCACACCCTGATCTTCTCGCCCGACGATGTCGGTCACGGCCAGCGGCAGGATGCGCTCGGCGGTTTCGCGTAGGGCGCTGTCGAAGACCTCATCCATCTCGCCCCGAACGATCACCGCGGTAACCGTGGCGGCGGCGAGCCAGAGGATCGTCAGCACAAGGCCGAGTGACAAGCCGAGCCGTACCTGAAGGCTGGATGGCCACATCATGGCTTGCCCAGCCGGTAACCCATGCCGCGCTCGGTCTCGATGATGGCGCTCCCCAGTTTCTTGCGCAGGCGGCTCACGTGCACCTCGATGGTGTTGCTCTCGACTTCGGCGTCGAAAGCGTAGAGCTTCTCCTCCAACTGCGCCTTGGACAGGAGCTGCCCGGGACGCGCCAGGAAGGCCTCGAAGAGCGCCCATTCCCGCGCCGTCAGCGGCACATGTCTGCCATCCCGATGGACGCTGCGCGCGGCAAGGTCGATGTCGAGCGGTCCGTGGGTCAGGATCGGGTTGGGGTTGCCGCTGTAGCGCCGCGCGACCGATCCGATCCGTGCCGACAGTTCCGACAGGTCGAAGGGCTTCACAAGATAGTCGTCAGCGCCCGCATTGAGGCCTTCGATCCTATCGGACACCTGGTCGAGCGCCGTCAGGATGATGACCGGCGTCACGTCTCCACGCGTCCTGAGGCCCTTGAGGAACCCGATACCACGTCCGTCTGGCAGCATGAGGTCGAGCAGGAGCAGGTCGTAGGAGGTTGCGCTCATCGCGTCTGCCGCCGCGTCTAGCCGCGTGACCCAGTCTACTGACTGGCCATCAGCTGCGATCTGGTCGCGCACGGCAGCGCCAAGAGTCGTGTCGTCCTCGATCAGCAATATGCGCATGGTCGTACCCGTCCTTTCCTGATGTCCCTCCATGATCCGTCTGGCTGACACGAAGCTGAAGCTTGTGGGTCGAGCCCCTTCAGGCTGCCGTCAGCTTCGCGGCGCATGAATGGCATCAAGAGGCGAGCCACTAGGAGTGTGCCCCATGAAGAAGACATTGACAATTATCGGCTTTCTCGCGGTCTTTCCGGTCGGCGCGGCGCTGGCTGACGACGATTGCTTCGTGCCGATGGCCGACTGGCAGCCGCGCGATGCTGTTGCCATGCTGGCTGAGGAAAATGGTTGGACGGTGCGCCGGATCAAGATCGATGACGGCTGCTACGAGATCGATGGGAGGGATGCCGAGGGGCGTGCGATCGAGGTGACTGTCCACCCGGCCACGCTGGAGATAATCGAGTTCGAATACGAGGACGACGAGGATGATCGCCGCGAGCGGGATCACGAGAGACGCGACGATGACTGATGCAGCGCGTCGCGACGGTAATGTCCCGGTGCCGGGCCTGCCGCCACTCTCCCGGCTTTCCCTAAACTCTCCTCTAGCTCTGACGGGCCCGGTGCTGGTTGCGTTGCCATGCCTGCTGGCGGCACTGATCGGGTTCAACACCTATGCGCCCTATGGCGCGGATGCAGCACTTGGCATTGCCGTCGGGGCCGCGGCAGTTGTCGCGATGGCACAGACCCTGATCCTCGCCGCACGGCCGCCGCTGGTGGAACCATTGTTCGGCGGTCTCGATCGCATGTACCGTTTCCACAAGTGGCTTGGTATTTCCGCAATGGTCCTGATGATCCTGCACCAGCAGATCGAGCCGGATTTCGAGCGTTTGGTGCGTGAAACCTCCCTTGGTGAACTTGGTGAAGAGGCGGGCGAACTTGCCTTCAACGCGCTTCTCGCCCTGGTTGCTGTCAGCTGGTTCCGGAGATTGCCCTTCACCCCACTGGAAATCCCCTATCAGATCTGGCGGTTCAGCCATCGTTTCATGGGGGCCCTTTTTGCAATCGTGGTCTTTCACCAGTTCTTCGTCGACATGCCGACAGAGGTAGATCCATCGCTCTCGATGCTTCTGAACACATTCGGCATCGCCGGAGTGATCGCGTGGATATTCACCGAGCTGGTCGCCCCGTACCTGCGGCGTAGAGAATTCACCGTCACAGAGATCAGCCAGACCAAGGACACCACCACGCTAACCCTCCGCCCCGAGGAGCGGGCCATGCGGTGGCGGCCGGGGCAATTCGCCTTCTTCCGCGCGCCAGAGGCAGGACTGTCCGAGCCGCACCCCTTCACGATCGCCAGCGCTCCGCGCCCTGACGGCACCCTGACGTTCTCCATCCGGGGCTTGGGTGGCTGGACACGAAGCCTGCCCGCCATCTTGCGGACCGGAACGCGCGTGCAGGTCGAAGGGCCATATGGACGGTTCAATTTCCGCAAGGGCGGTGCGCGCCAGATATGGCTGGCGGGCGGCATCGGTATCACGCCGTTCCTCGCCTGGGCCGAAAGCCTGAGCGAAGCGGATAGCCGCGACATTCACCTCATCCACTGCGTTCGGACACAAGAGGAGGCGATTGGGGTAGAGACGCTGCGCGCTGCGGCTGCCCGCAACCCGAGGTTCAGTTTCGAGGTGGTCGTTACGACGCGCGATGGCAGGCTCACGGCCGAGCGCCTGATTGGCGCGGTCCCTTTCGCGATCCGGCAAGCCGATTTGTGGTTCTGCGGCCCAACCGGTCTGAAGGACGGGATTCTCAAGGGCTTGAAAGCACAAGGCCAAACGCCTCGCCGTGTCCGCTTCGAGCAGTTCGAATTCACCTGAACGCGGGGCAGGGCGCATAGCCATGCCAGCTCTGTAGCCTGCGCTCGCATCTTTTTTTGGCCCCGCCCTCATCGGCGGGGCCATTTTCCTGACGGCAAGCTGAAGCAGGAATCGCTGGGGCGTCAGGATGCCCTCAGGTCGGGGTGCCAGATTGGTCTCATCAAACGAAAGGACCCCTTGCCATGAAAAAGACCCTGACCGCCCTTGCCCTGATCGCACTTTTGCCCGCCGGCGCTGCGCTGGCCGACGACGATGATTGCAATGCGCCCCGTGACCAGTGGCAGCCGCGCGAGGCCGCCATGCAGATGGCCGAACAGAACGGTTGGACGGTGCGCGACTTCGAGATCGACGACGGCTGCTACGAAATCCAAGGCCGAGACCAGGATGGCCGCGAGATCGAGGTGAAGCTCGATCCGGCGACGCTGCAGATCGTCGAGATGGACTACGAGGATGATGACGACGACCGCGGTGGCGCCCGCAATCCCGCGCCCGCTGGAACGGTCGCTCCTCCGCAGAACGGCCTCTTCGGAAACGGCGCCCCTCCGCAGGTTCAGGTGAACTGAACAGCTCCGAAGCACCCTGAACAAGGATCATTCCCATGAAATCACTTCTCGCAACGCTCGCGCTGACCACCGCACTCACGCTTCCCGGCCTCGCTATGGCACGGCCCGTGACGCTCACAACCACCCTCAACAACTATGGCGGCGACGGCGCTTACCTCGCGCTTTACGTTACCGACGCCTCGGGCGCCTATGTCGGCAGTCTCTGGATGGCTGGTGGCAAGTCCAAGTACTACGAGCATCTGAGCGATTGGTACCGTGCCACGGGCGGCGATACCGTGCAGGTAAACGGTATCACCGGCGCCAGCGTCGGCGCGGGCCGCAGTCTCGAGATCACGCTCGATCTGGCCGATGCGCTGTTCGATGCGGGCTACACGCTTCACATAGACGCGGCGGTCGAGGATATGCGCGACAGCCCGAACGAGGTGGCCGTGCCGCTGACGACGGCGGGCGCGGGTACGCCGGTGACCGGCCGGCGCTACATCGCCAACTTCTCCTACGACATGTGAGGGGCAGGGCCATGATCCGTACACTCCATCGCTGGCCGGGTCTACTGGCACTCGCGCTCGTCACGATCCTGAGCCTGAGCGGCGCTGCGCTCTCGGTCTTTCCGGCAGTCGAGCGCATCACCGCGCCGCAGGTGGAGACTGGTCAGACAGTCGCCACCCTCGCGGACCGCATCCAGGCCGTCTATCCGGGCGTCGAGCAGATCCGGCGGTCGCCCTCCGGTCGGATCACCGCCTATTGGTTCGATCAGGGCGCGCCGGGTGCTGCCGTGATCGACCCGGCGACGGGCGCGGGCGTTGCCTCGGCCGACCCGAACCAGGCCCTTCGCTGGCTCACCAACTTTCATCGCTCGCTCTTCCTCGGGGATGGCGGGCGCATCGCCATGGCCGCCGGGGCCGCGGCGATGCTGGTCCTCTCGCTCTCGGGTGCTATGCTGGTCGCGCGACGGGCGGGCGGATGGCGGCACTGGTTCGCGTCCTTGCGCGGTCCGTTCGCGGGCAGGCTGCATGTCGAGATCGCCCGGATCGCCGTCATCGGCCTCGTTCTGTCCTCCACCACCGCCCTCTGGATGACAGCCTCCACCTTCGATCTTTTGCCGGACGGTGGCGTCCTGCCGACTGATCCCACCGAAGTGAGCGGAGAGATTGGGTTCGCTCTCGATCAGATGGCCACGCTGCTGCAGACGCCCGTCGCCGAGCTGCGCGAACTGAGCTTTCCCTATCCCGGCGATGCGACGGACGTGTTCACACTGAAGACCGACCGGGGCACCGGCTATCTTGACCAGGGAACCGGCGCGCTCGTGGCATGGGCCGACCTGACCGGGTGGGAGCGCGTCTCGGAAACCATTTACATGCTGCACACGGGGCAGGGGGCCGCGACGCTCGGCCTTGTGCTCGGGATGATGGCGCTCGGAGTGCCGGCGATGGGCGTGACCGGCGTCCTGATCTGGTTTGCCGGGCGGCGCGGGCGGCCGCGCATCCGCGGCAACCAGCCCGCGGGCCGTGCCGAGACGATCCTTCTTGTCGGCAGCGAGGGTGGCAGCACCTGGGGCTTCGCCGCGACCCTGCATGCCTCGCTGACGGCAGCGGGGCAGGGCGTCCATGTTGGCCCGATGTCGGGCTTCGCGCCAGAGCGCTACGCCCGAGCCGAGCGCATCATCGTGCTCGCCGCGACCTATGGCGACGGGGCTGCGCCGGCCTCGGCGAAGGGCTTCCTCGACCGGTTGAACGCCCTCGACGGAGCGCCGGATATTCCCATGGCTGTGCTTGGTTTCGGAGATCGGAGTTTTCCGGCCTATTGCGCCTTTGCCAAGGACGTTGCGGCAGCAGCGCAAGCGAAGGACTGGCCGGAGCTTCTGCCGCTTGACGCAATCGACCGCCAGTCCCCGCAGGATTTCGCGCGCTGGGGCCGCGCTCTTGGCGAGGCGCTTAGCATCTCTCTCGAGCTTTCTCACCAGCCCGTCTCGCCGCGCACCGAAACATTGACCCTCGTCTCGCGGCGCAACTACAGGGCCGAGATGCAGGCGGGGGCCGCGATCCTGCGCTTCGCCCTGCCGCGCGCGACGCTGTGGCAGCGGCTGACCGGGGCGGGTTTCGCACGGTTTCAGGCGGGCGACCTGATCGGTGTCCTGCCGCAGGGCAGCGCCGTGCCACGTCTCTACTCGCTGGCCTCGGGTCGCCGCGACGGCTTCGTGGAGATCGTTGTGCGCAAGCATCCGGGCGGGCTGGCCTCGGGCCAGCTGACCGCCTTGGAGCCGGGCGCTAGGGTCACGGCCTTCCTGCGCCGCAATCCCGGCTTTCACGCCGACCGCGGTCGCACCCCGCTGATCCTGATCGGGGCGGGCACCGGCATCGGGCCGCTGGCGGGCTTCATCCGCGGCAATGCGCGGCACAGGCCCGTGCACCTGTTTTTCGGGATGCGGCATGCGGACAGCGATTTCTTCTATGGCGAAGAGATGCCCGGCTGGCAGGCTGAGGGGCGGTTGACCCGGCTTGTCACCGCCGTCTCGCGCGGCGCGCGGCGCAGTTATGTGCAGGACGCCTTGCGCGCCGACGCGGCGCAGGTGGCCCGGCTTATCTGCGACGGGGCGCGTGTGATGGTCTGCGGCGGGCGCGACATGGCCACGGGCGTGAGCGATGCGTTGGCCGAGATCCTCGCACCTGCCGGGCTTACGCCCGCAGTCCTAAAGGCAGAGGGGCGGTATGTCGAAGATGTCTACTGAGCGCGCGCGCATCGCCCTGAACGGCCCCACCATGGGCACGCGCTGGTCGGCGCTGTTCTTCGCGGATCGGGGCCGCGACACGGATGCAATCCGTGCCGCCCTTCAGGCGGCTGTCGACGAGGTGGACAAGCAGATGTCGACGTGGAACGCGGAGAGCGCGCTCATGCGGATCAATGCGGCGCCGGTGGACGATTGGGTGGTGGTGCCGGAGCAACTGCGGGCGGTCCTGCGCCTCGGGCTCGAGATCGGGCGCGCCTCGGGCGGGGCCTTCGATATCGGCATGGGCGATGCGGTGACGGCCTGGGGTTTCGGGCCCGGGGCCGCCGCGCCCGAGGGTATCCGCGCCGTGATGGACGCCCCCCGCCGCCCGGCGCAGGAGGTGCTGGAGATCGAGGGGATGCAGTTGCGCAAGACCGCGCCCATTGCGCTGGATTTGAACGGCATCGCCAAGGGCTATGGCGTCGACCGGCTCGCCGAGACCTTGCGCGATCATGGGATTGCCGACGCCCTTGTCGGCATCGACGGTGAGATGCGTGCCATGGGCCTGCGCCCCGATGGCGAGGCATGGATCATCGCGGTAGAAGCGCCGGACCCTGATCGCCGGACGCCGCATTCGGTTCTGGCGCTGCAGGACGCCGCCGTGGCGACCTCCGGTGACTACCGCCATTGGGTCGAGGTTCAGGGGCGCCGCCTGTCGCATACCATGGATCCGAGACGTGGCGCGCCGCTGATCGCCTCGCCGGCCTCCGTCACCGTGGTGGCCCGCACCTGTGCCGAGGCCGATGCTTGGGCGACGGCGCTCATGGTGCTCGGTGCGGAGAGGGGTGCGGACCTCGCGAGACAACGTGGACTCGACGCCCTGTTTCTTCTGTGCGATGATGAAGGCAATGCAATGGGCGTGGGAGTCGGGCGTCTTTTTTCCGAAGAACCAGCGGCAATCGCCTCAGCCGGGGGAAGATGAGCCGCATGGAACAGACCCGTACCGATCGCTTCAAGACCGCACTCCTGCTGATGGCCGCAACCGGGCTGATCGTGGGACTCGCATTCTACCTTGCGGGCCAACCAGAGATCGCGAACCTGATCTGGATTGCAGGAGTTGTTCCCGCGCTCGCAGCGCTTGTGGTCGAAATCGTCCGGAGCATTGGGCGCGGCGAGGTGGGCCTAGATATCGTTGCCGCGCTGTCGATGTCGGCGGCGCTTGTCTTCGGCGAGACCTTGGCTGCGGCTGTCGTCGCAGTCATGTATTCTGGAGGCACCTTCCTCGAAGCCTTCGCTGAGGGCCGTGCACGTCGTTCGATGAAGGATCTTTTATTCCGCGTACCCCGGACCGCGACGCGGCACCGGAACGGCGGTCTTGAGGATGTGCCCCTCGAAGAGATCGCACCGGGCGATCGCCTGCTGATCCGGCAGGGGGACGTGGTGCCGGTGGACGGCACGGTGGCGTCAGAGACGGCCTTCGTGGACACGTCGGCGCTGACGGGCGAGTCACTGCCTGTGCGTCTCGCTCTCGGTGCCGAAGCTATGAGCGGCTCGACCAATGCGGGCGAGGCGTTCGATCTGACGGTGAAGAGAGAAGCCAAGGACAGCACCTATGCCGGAATCGTCCGGCTGGTCGAAGAGGCGCAGGCCTCGAAGGCACCGATGTCGCGGCTGGCCGACCGCTGGTCGCTCGGGTTTCTCGCTGTCACCGTCAGCATCGCCTTCGCGGCTTGGTGGTTCACCGGCGACCCGATCCGGGCCGTCGCCGTGCTGGTGGTCGCCACGCCCTGTCCGCTGATCCTGGCCGTGCCGGTCGCGCTTGTCGCCGGGCTGTCACGCGCGGCGCATTTTGGCGTGCTGATCAAGGGCGCGGGGCCGCTCGAGACGATGGCGCGCATCCGCACGCTGATCCTCGACAAGACCGGCACGCTGACCGACGGTCGGCCGCAGATCGTCTCGATCGATAGTCACGACGGCATGGCCGAGGGCGACATCCTGCGCTTCGCTGCTGCGCTCGATCAGGCCTCCAAGCACCCTGTTGCGCAGGCCATTGTCGCGGCCGGGAAGGCGCGCGGCTTCTCGTTGCCCGTGCCATCCGAGGTTGCCGAGTTTCCGGGTGAAGGGGTCATGGGTCATGTCGAGGGCCACAGCGTGGTCGTCGGTGGTGACGGTTTCGTTGTGTCCCGCGTTGGGCGAATGGGAGACGATCACCCCGCCAAGGGCGCAGGATCGGTCCTGGTCGCCGTGGCAGTGGACGGTCACCTGGCGGGGCATCTGGTGATGTCCGACCCGTTGCGAGAGGGCGCGGGGGCGATGCTGGAGGGTCTGCGCCGCGAGGGAATCTCGCGCATTTTCTTGGCCACAGGAGACCGTGCCGACGTGGCCGAGCGTGTGACCGATGGGCTTGGTCTAGACGGGTTGCGCGCCGGGCTGACGCCGGATCAGAAGGTTCTGCTCGTGCTTTCCGAACGCAAGCACGGGCCGGTGATGATGGTTGGCGATGGGGTGAACGACGCCCCGGCTCTCGCAGCGGCCGATGTGGGTGTTGCGATGGGCGCACGCGGGGCCGCAGCATCGGCGGAGGCCGCGGACGTCGTGCTGCTCGTCGACCGTATCGACCGGCTCGGGCCGGGGATCGAGATCGCGCGCGGTGCGCGGCGCATCGCTGTCGAAAGCGTTGTCGCCGGGATCGGCCTGTCTGTCATGGGCATGATCGCGGCCGCTTTCGGCTACCTCACGCCGGTCCAGGGCGCGCTCCTGCAAGAAGTGATCGACGTTGCCGTGATCCTGAACGCTCTGCGCGCGCTGCGCATCGCGCCGCAGGAGCCAGCTACGGGCAAACCACAGGCCATCACGTCAGGGCAAGCTGACATCGTTCAAGGAGCCACACCATGAGCCGTCTATCACATTCTGAAATCCATATGGTGCATCGCATCGGCTGGTTGCGGGCCGCCGTTCTCGGAGCCAACGATGGTCTTGTCTCGACCGCGAGCCTCGTCGTCGGCGTCGCGGCCGCAGGCTCCGGCAAGCCCGAGGTCATGATCGCCGGGCTGGCCGGGCTTATGGCTGGTGCGATGTCGATGGCGGCGGGGGAGTATGTCTCGGTCAGCTCGCAAACTGACGCCGAACAGGCGGACCTCGCCCGAGAGAGCCGTGAACTCGAGGAAACGCCCGAGGCCGAGCTCGAGGAACTAACCCTGATTTATGTTGAAAGGGGGCTGGACCGCGACCTGGCGAAAAAGGTTGCCGTGCAACTGACTGAACGCGACGCGCTCGGATCGCATGCGCGCGACGAGCTCGGCATTTCGGAAACCTTTACCGCCCGCCCTATCCAGGCGGCTCTGGTGTCCGCACTGACCTTCGCCGTTGGGGCGGTGCTGCCCCTGATCGTCGTGCTGCTGGTCTCGGAGGCGCAGATCGCTCCCCTGGTGGCGGGATCGACGATCCTTGGCCTTGCGGTTCTTGGCGGATTGGGCGCTTCGGCCGGCGGCGCAGGCGTCGTCCGTGGGGCCACGCGGGTCACGCTATGGGGAGCGCTTGCAATGGCGGCGACAGCCGGGGTCGGTGCGCTGTTCGGGGTCGCCGTAGGCTAGAGTCAATGGGGTGTACCCGAACCCCGCTCCGGCTGCTTGTTGCGGCAACGCTCGTCAACATCGTGCTGATCATCGAGGTGCCACAGATCGAGTCGCAGCGCGTGGGGTCAGAAACCCATGTCCGCAAATGGGTCATGCTGGACGAGATCAACACCGATATTCTGGAGCGGTCCTATGTCTGGGAGGACC
>TARA_R110002126_G_scaffold15234_10_pt1 | contig 11225 bp, 10 predicted proteins | sample TARA_R110002126 | Tara Oceans TARA_R110002126 (sample SAMEA4397536) | marine metagenome | biome: Polar Biome; feature: [DCM] deep chlorophyll maximum layer (ENVO:01000326); material: water (ENVO:00002006), including particulate matter (ENVO:01000060) such as... | depth 30 m
GGAGCACCGACTTACAACGGTAAACCAAGACCATCAACCCTAGACTGGGACGGTCAGACACCAACAATCACTGGAAAATTTCCGTATCTAGATAACCTGCCTCAGTAATGGCGTTAATCGACCTAAAGACTGACCTTAAGAGCTTAAAATACTCTAAGGACAGGATAGGTGGTGGATCAAGCAATCAACCGTTTGTCCAGAAGCCTATACCTGATAGTTTCAGTGCGGTCGGAAATACCGGAGGTTTAGATGTTCTAACCAGAGGAGGGAGCCTGGCTTTTCAAAGCACGGCAGATGATGTTTCTAGATTAACTAAGTTACTGTTAACACCGTCCACCTTTCAGGGGCCTTTCTTCACTATCAAGCAGAATATACTTTCTAGACAGGGAGTCCAGACTCAGGCTAGTCCAAAAGGACTAAATGAAGGTTATTATTTACCAACCAACACTTTAGCACAAGTTGCAGTAAACTCAACAGGATTACATTTTAATAAAAACGGTGTAAACCCAATACCAGGATTACCGGGAAGCCTGACTACTTACTCCGATGTTGTTTCACACGAACCATACGAACAAGATTCAAAAAACAACAGACTCGTAAAACTCACAGATTCTTTTATTAATAAGGAATCTGGTAACATACTACGTACATACCCAGGAGGGCCAGGATCTATTCTAGGCTTAGGAGTAACGACCATTAATATCCCAGGGAATCAAAGAACAGGTTTAAATACAGCCGGAACTACCCTTAATAAATTCTTCGGAAGTGAAGGAGTAAAAGATCCACTTTACGATCTACTACCACCGCCGGAATTACTATTAGGAAAAGAATCAGCACCTACAGATATACCGCAGTACCTAATACCACCCGTACCTGCTTTAAAATACAAAGTATTTACAAACCCAAGGCTGGTTAGTTTAGATTATAGAAGATACATATCGTTAAGCTATAATGCAGGAATTTCTGGACTAGGGGCTGATGAAATAAACAACAGAACAAAATATCAAAATAATACTTTAATCTCCGTTAAGACTGCACCTAGGGGAACACAGGTAGCAGGGATAAATCCTACTGCCGATTCCACCTACGCAAAAGAAAACTTCCCGGGAGTTACACTGTATAAATTAGGAGGAGAGAAAGGAGGACTTACTAACCTATTCTCCCTAATAGGAGCTTCTGTTTCTGCTAGTGTGAAATTAGGTTTCCCAGGTGCTACGAGAAATACAAATACATTAATCACTGCAAAGACAGCACCTAAGGGTACAAAAACAGACGGAGTTGATTTAGATAGCAATTCAAATTATACTATTGCAAATAACCTAACCGGTTCTTTATACGGTTCAATTACGGGCAGTGCTAGTAACGCAGGAAAAGTAATAACTCCTTTTATTAGAACATCGCAACCAACAGTTGCAGCGGGTTCAGGGTCTAACCTTGAAAATACAACAGCATACACGTATACTCCTGATCAATTAAAAACAGCACCTTCTTATAGACCAGGTGGACAAATTCAAGACTTTAGACAGAAGTTTAGAAATAAAGGAGGCGATGCTTTAACAGTTGGAGCAGATATAATAGCTCCTAATTACGTAAGTCAAAATATCGAGAACAGGGTGCACTTGGGTAATCCGGGAACTAAAGGGGATGTAAGTAACTACGTAAGAGGTAAAGTTATAAGGGGCACAGCAGCAGGTGCATTAGATAAAATAAATGCACTGCCATTATATAGTTCAACTGAGGTAAAACAAGATAATGAAAAACCAGTTAACGACTTAGTCAAATTCAGAATAGCGGTCTTAGACTCAGGAGGATCAGCCACAAAAACATTTATTCACTTTAGAGCATTTTTAGATAACATTAGTGATAACTATTCAGCAGACTGGCAATCACACAAGTATGTGGGTAGAGGAGAAAATTTCTATACTTACAGTGGCTTTGATAGAAAAATTTCACTATCTTGGACAGTATACGCACAGTCTAAAGAAGAACTTATCCCAATGTATAAAAAATTGAACTTCCTTGCATCAACATTAGCACCGGATTATAACGGAGGCTTTATGAGAGGTACTTTAGTCCAGTTAACTATTGGAGGTTATGTTTATGAGCAGCCGGGATTTATAACAGGGTTAAATTACGAAATAACTGAAGCAACACCTTGGGAAATCGGAATTACAGGAGAAGGATTTACCGCACCTGATAACTTAGGAGATAATTCAGTAAAAGAATTACCCCACATGATTAAAGTATCAGGGTTCAGTTTCACACCGATTCATACATTTATCCCACAGGTGCAGAAGAAAGGTACCGGGACACTAGGGAACGGACCCGAACAGTATATCGCATTATCGAATGGTGGGGATAATAACTACAAACGCGATTAATAAAAGAAATGAACAGATATCAAAACATACCGGAAACAAAGTATAACGGCAAGCGAGCATACCAAACGTCTCGTTATCCTGAAATACCTTTGAGTGAGAATGATATCTACGTTATAACAACAGTAGGGGATCGATTTGATACTCTAGCACAGGAATACTACGGAGATAGTAGTTTATGGTGGATTATTTCAACAGCAAACGATGAACTGCAGCAAAATTCACTAGTGCCACCCTTAGGAGGTCAAATTAGGATACCTGCAGACCCAACAGAGGCTGTGAATGAATTTAAAAGAGTAAATTCATAATATGGGGAATCTAACAGGTGAATTCTTCAAAGACTACGTCGCAAATCAGATTGATATAAGACAAAGTAAATTAGGCATACAAACACGTAATACTGACCTAATATTACATCAGAATGCAAAATCTGCCTGGATAAAATTGACATCCGGTATTGAAGTATTAGATACTGGTAAATTTGGCTTTGCGCAAGACATTGCAAAAAAGTATGCACTCTTCGGAGGAACGCTTGCAGGAAAAACAACCTTAGGAGGTCTTAATGCATACACGGAATTTGGGTATGAGCAAGGTTACAGACCAGCACCCGGTATAACATCCTTTGAGACCAAGAATAGAAACAGAGGGTCCGTAAGGGAATCTACTATACAAATAAAAGCATATAATAGAGCACAGTTTGAATTAATCGATATACTTTACCTAAGACTAGGTTATTCAGTATTAATTGAATTCGGTAATAGTCTATACTATGATAATGCAGGAGTCTTTCAACAATTTACAGATTCAAATACACTAACCTCGGATTTCCTAGGAGAAAAGTATGTAGGAAAGCAAGCATTGCTTCTAGCAGACATAGAAAAGAAAAGGGAACAAACCGGAGCAAATTATGATGCTATCTTCGGCAGGATTACTAATTTCAACTGGAGCTTCACCACAGAAGGTACTTATGACATTTCAGTAACTATTATGAGTTATGGGGATGTGATAGAAGCCTTAAAAGAGAACACCCAGCCAGAAGGACAAGAAGAAGCAGCACTGACAGCAGAAGAGAAGGAGGAGAAGGAGAAAGCAGCAGCGGATGCTGCAGAAATAAAGGAAAAGAAAGACGACGCTGTAATTTACACTATGAGAAATAGTAGTGTACTAGGGAAGCTTTTTCACGACCTAAAGATAAGCTTACAAACATCCCCGGGAACCGGTAATCCAAACTGCTGTGCATTAAGTGCAACTACCGCTTTCAAACCTAATGCAGCTTTGTTCGATACCTGGGATGCTGCAATGGTTAATAACACAGAAGGGACTAGGTCATATTATATTAGATTTGGGGCATTGTTACAGTATATGTGGAATCAGAATATGATCTACATAGACGAAAAAACAAAAAACCCGCTCTTAGTATTAGATAATGATGTAGCTAGTAACCTAATATACAAATCACCATACACTGTATCTGCTAATCCAAATATCTGTATTGTAAAGACTAGGATAGAATTAGACGGGGTGGAGCAAGACTTCACAGGGGATGTATTTCCAGATCTCCCAGAAGAAGGTAGGTTTAACGCAAAAAAACCCCACGAAGATGCAGGTCAGATAATGAACGTGTATGTAAATACTGCTTATATCTTAAAAGCTAGTTTAGATTGTCAAGATAGTAGCAATAAATCTGCTATGTTAGACACACTAAACAAAGTACTACAGGGAATACAGAGTGCATTAGGTGGACAGAATAAGCTAGAAGCAACTGTTGATGCTGAAGAAGCTAGAGTTTATGTGCTGGATGAAACACAGATCCCTAGTCGATCAAAAGAAGCACCTACTAAGGGCATAATGAAAGTTTACGGAGTGGAGCCAGGGAATTCGGGAAGTTTTGTAACTGATTTTGGAATTAAAACAGAAATAACAAATGCATTAGCTTCCACAATCACCATTGGTGCACAGGCAAACGGAAGCATAAAAGGAGAAGATGCAACAGCATTCTCTATATGGAACCAAGGTCTATTAGATAGAATATTGCCTTACAAGTACAATAAGGACAGACCTGCCGATCCAACCGGAAGTGCAGCGACCACTCTAAATGATAGATTTAAAAACATTCAGCAGGAGTATTTAAATTATATTACCAGTCAGACAACTTATGGATGGGATGCAGAAAAGGTAACAGAGTTCCCTAGCATACTCACAAACATGTTAACCTTCACCCAAACCTCAGCAGCAACAATCGACAAAAAAGCAACAGGTGCACTAGGGTTTATTCCAATCAATTTAAATTTAACATTTGAAGGAATATCGGGAATGAAGATCTACAACCAATTTACTGTGGAAAGTACCTTCCTACCAAAACGATATGGAGATACTTTAAGGTTTTTAATTAAAGGAATCTCTCATAAGATAGAAAATAACAGATGGTTAACATCAGTTGATACAGTCGTTATACCAACATCAGTTGTAGTAGAAACTGCTAACCAGTCCTTCTCTGGAATAAAAGCTACACCAGGAACACCGGCAGGAACAGCAGTATCTGCAGCAACACCCTCAGGAAAGGTTGTATATCCTTCTGCAACCCCGGGACCAGTTCGATTACGTTTAAGGAGACAGGAAGAAACTTCCACAGGAAGCACAGGAACAACAACAGGTATCTTAGAAGTACTTGATGCAAACGGAAAAGCAATTGAGGGGAAAAAATATACGACAGTAGAACTACCTTGGAGAGGCAATCAAAATTCAATCAGCTGTATACCACCAGGTAAATATGGATTTACTAAATCAAAAGCTAATGATAATCCGGGATTAGGTAACATACTTAGACTAGGATCAGTTCCTGGAAGAGGGGGAGTGTTAGTTCATGTAGGAAATAAGGCTGGAGATACTCATGGCTGTATTTTACCGCGTAAAAGTAATGGAAAAGGAGGTACAGTAGATGCTACAAAGGAACTTGTAAATTATCTGTACCCAGAAGGAGCTCCTAATACTACATACAGTTTAGAGATATACGGAATAGACGGAAAACCTTATGTAGGAACAGACGGAGCTACTTACGTAAACCCAGGCACCACTCCACCACCATCTAAGGCAGAGCTTGATTCTAAGCGGGATTATTTAACGAGAGCAAACACACTTGTAAAAATACTAAACCTTAAAGACGCTCTCAATAATAATACACCACTACTAAGAGACCTAAAAGGAACTTTTGGTGATGATGAAAGAGAGGCTGTCAAAAGAATAAACGAAGCCTTTGGTATCATAGCAGGCCCGGTACAGCCATGGACGAACAAAGCTCCGGTAAATCAGTTGATAGCAAGAGATAAAAAGTTATTTGTAGCAGAACTTAAACGACTGACAGCAGCTATTTTAAATAGAGATAATACCTTTAGTTTTAAAACCCCAGCAGACCCAGTAGCAATGGTCCCAAATTTCTAAGATAATGCCATACCTACCAAAACATTACGTAAAGACAGGGCTAGTAGCTAGTGAAGGGCAGTTTATCAGTAGAGTAAACGGTACTCCATATTCCGGACCTTATTATGAAATTGGAACCGGGCAGGTATTCTCCGGCCTAGGTCCGCAGGACAGATCTTCTCAAGAATTAACTAGGTTTGGCAATTCTGAAAACCCACCAGGGACAGCCTTCCAGGAAGTCAGCGTAGCTTTTAATTTAGATGTTCTTAATTTAAGACCGGGTGAAAGTTCTAATTTCCTACAGAACAGCCCAGGTGTTAATTTTCAGATCTATCAAGCACAGATGGTTGATGATTATACAAAACTTAAAAAATTTACAGAAAAAGATTATAGCAATAGAATGCTGCCTTTTGGTATAACACCAATACCCTCAGAGGAGGATTATACAGTAGGGGAGTATACAAGATACTTTACTAAGAAAGTAAATGAGAATACTTATTTAGAATTAGATCAAACACAATACACTGCTATAACCAAAAAAGACTCTAAAATTTTTTATGAGCAGTATTTTGCTTTCACATTACCCTGGACTATAACCGGGGAAGAACCTCAAACCTTCCAGACAAATAAAAATATTGTTCGGAGAAGAATTGTAAACTTACAGTTAGTTGGTTTTGATAGATTCTTACAAGGGGATTACCTTAAGTTTTATAAAAAGTAGGTTCCTACCTTCTTTCTTCGTATCTTTAGTCAAAGGTTATGTTTTGGCTAATAGAGACACAAGAGCAGTTTGATGATTTAAAGTATCAATTAGGAAAGGAGATTTTCGCAATCCCGATCTATAAACATACTGAAATGCATCCGGGGATGTTTACCCCCATTAGTTTATATTTAAGAGATGTAAACCAGAAGAGAGGCTTCCTAATTAACTTTTATCATCCGGAAGCACTTCTATTTGATTACCTGCAGGCTAAGGAATACCTTAAGACTTTTGATAAGATTTATACTCCGGATAAAAAAGCATTTAATTATGTTCATTTCGGAGAAAATACATTAGATCTAAACTTATGCCAGTATGTGGAACTCAAAAAGCATACCTACGCCCATAATTACTATTCCCAGAAGTATTACGACAGTGACGATCTTAATATGGTCATACCGATAGTAAAGCATTTTGAGGAATGCGAATCAATCTTTCAGCAGTACCTTCCGGTAATAAACAAATACCAACCTAATACATATTATGATGATCTCTCTAATGTATTCTGGTTTATAGAAAAGAACGGACTAAAGGTTAACAGTGCATTCGAAAGATACTTTGAGTTAAAGAGACCCTTTCTATCCCGGTATAATGACTATACATTCACGCAGTATAATCTAAATACAACCACCGGACGTCCTTCCAATACGTTTAACAACCTAAACTTTGCAGCCTTACCTAAAGACTCTGGAGCACGATCGGTTTTTATACCTAGAAATGATTTTTTACTTGAGATTGACTTGACGGCTTACCATCCTACATTAATTGGGCAGATGGTCGGTTACGAATCACCAACAGGGGATATCTACGAAGACTTTGCTAACGAGTATGGAATGGATAGAAGTGAAGCTAAGAACCTAGTCTTCAAGCAACTCTACGGGAATGTCTTTGATCAATACAAGGATTTTGAATTCTTTCAGTTAACTACACAGCTGATTAATAAGATCTGGGCAGAGTTTAGTGACAAAGGTAAATACACAGTACAAGAAACCGGGAAAGTATTTACAGAGAAGGAATTACAGAATATGAATCCTCAGAAACTATTCAACTACATAATTCAGCACTGGGAAACTTTCAATAACGTTGCACTTCTGAAGAATATTCATTATATTCTTAATAATAGTAAGACAAGATTAGTACTCTATACCTACGACGCATTTTTGCTAGATACTGCCAAGGAAGATAAAGAGAAGATTAGAGCAATATTAGACGTATTTAAACAAGCAAAATTAAAAATAAAAACAAGTTATGGAACAGACTACAACTCTTTACAGCCCCTTTGATATTTATGATAGAGAAACTATCAATATCGGGGACGTGAATAACAAACTATTTTGCACTTTTGTGCCGTTGGACGGAGTAGATTCCTTTATTGAGGATATTTCTAGTCAATACACAATTCTTTATAATAAGATATTTGTCTTGCATATTAAAAGCAATGACGAGTATGTCTGTACCTATAATGTAGATCAACCAAACATTAATAATATTCCAGACAATACTATCCTGGTGCATCGGAAAAAGGAGACAAATACCTTGTATACGATTAATGCTTTGAATGAATTGATTAAAAGCTTGAATGAAGGCATAGTAGATACCAGCTTTAGAATAGACTGGCAGCACTATAAGAATACTGTTATGCTAACCCAGCAGGGGGATCTAAAACTGCTAAGAACAAAGATTTATCAGATAGTGGAACTTTAAGTTGCATATCTGAAATAAGTTTCGTAAATTTACAAATAAGTTATAAAAAATGGATATCAACTCGATCAGAGCGAAACTAACCGCTCTACAAACTCAGAACAGCCGTCCTTCTGGAGAGGCACGTAAGAATGTCTTCTGGAAACCCGCCGTGGGCAAGCAAACAATTCGTATCGTACCATCAACGTACAACAAGTCTAATCCATTCTCGGAATTATTTTTCCACTATGGGATTGACAAAAACCCTGTAATCTCACCAACTAACTGGGGTGAAAAAGATCCTATCGTTGAGTTCGCTAAAGAACTAAGAGGTTTGAAGGACAAAGAAAGCTGGAGCCTTGCTCGTAAGCTTGATCCAAAAATGAGAGTATTTGTACCTATCATCGTTAGAGGTGAAGAAGCCGAAGGGGTTAAACTTTGGGGCTTTGGTAAAGAAATCTACATGGAATTGCTTTCAATGGTAGAAGATGAGGATATCGGGGATTATACCGACATCGTTACCGGCCGTGATTTAAATTTAACAACAGTAGGTAAAGAGACAACAGGAACAGGGTTTAACAAAACTACAGTACGTGCTAGAACTGCACAAACTAATCTTGCAGAAGATCAAGTTATGTTAACTAAGATCCTAAACGAACAACCAGATCCTTTGAAGGTTTTCTCTAGAATGTCTTTTGATGATATGAAAGCATTACTTCAGCGCTGGCTTGCACCTGAGGAAGAAGAGGGAGCAATCTCATCTGAACCAGCTTCTAGCTTTGATGACAAACCTACTACAGCACCAGCACCCGCAGTAGAGGCACCTTGGAAGAAACCTGCTAATCCTTTTACCTTAGAGACTCAAGGAAAAAAAGTAGAGTCTAAAGCAGACAAGTTTGATTCTTTATTTAACGACGACGATAACGGTTTACCTTTCTAATTAAGTTATGGCAAAGAAAAGCGCATCACTAACGGAGGCCGTATCTGCTGAACTTAAGAAGGGATTCTCTCTAGATAAATTTAAAGAGAAGAAACTATTATCAGGCAACGTAAAATTTAAGGATCAACAATGGATCCCACTCTCTAATGCATTCCAGGAAGTAACTTCTATACCCGGAATACCGATGGGGCATATAGTAATGCTGAGAGGACATTCTGATACAGGAAAGACTACTGCATTGCTTGAAGCAGCAGTATCAGCTCAGAAAGCAGGCATACTTCCAGTATTCATTATTACAGAGATGAAATGGAACTGGGAGCATGCTATTCAAATGGGTCTTCAGGTAGAGCAGTCCGTTAATAAGGAAACCGGAGAAGTTATTGACTACGGTGGATTCTTTATCTATGTTGATAGAGAGACTCTAAACACAATTGAGGATGTTGCTGGATTCATTCTGGACTTAATTGACGAACAGAAGAAAGGAAGTTTACCTTATGATCTATTATTCCTTTGGGATTCAATCGGTTCAGTACCTTGCGAACTTTCAGTACGTTCTAATAAGAATAATAACGAATGGAATGCAGGAGCAATGTCCACCCAGTTTGGTAATGGAGTAAATCAAAAGATTGTAATGTCAAGGAAGGAATCCTCACCTTACACTAATACACTGGTAGTAGTAAATAAGGTCTGGACTCAGAAGCCTGAATCACCAATGGGACAGCCCAAACTTATGAACAAGGGAGGATTTGCCATGTGGTATGATGCTACCTTTGTAGTAACGTTTGGTAATATCATGAATGCAGGTACTTCTAAGATTAAAGCAATCAAGGACGGTAAACAGGTTGAATTTGCTAAAAGAACTAATCTCCAGATTGATAAAAACCATATCAACGGAATTACAACCAGAGGCAAAATCATTATGACCCCTCACGGATTCTTAAACGATGACGATAAGGAGCTTAAGAAATACAAGGATGCTCACTCTAAAGAATGGTCGGCTATTTTAGGAGGAGGAGACTTCACAGTAGTAGAAGAAGCTTATGAGGATTCGACACCCGGTTATTTCCAAGAAGAACCGGAATAGAAGTCCAAAAACTTTTAGAAAGAGCCCTTGCCTTGCAGGGGCTTTTTTCTTATCTTTAGCCTATATTTATAACAAAAGAAAAAATGGATAATTTTGATTTGAAAAAGTATTTAGTAGAGAACAAGGTTACTATTAATTCAAAAATGTTAACTGAGGAAGAAGGTAGTTCTTGGACTATGATTACAGGGTACGTTGGAGGAGCTCATTCTGAAATGATAGATGGTATAGAACACAAACCTTTTACCGGAACCTTTCAAGAGATGCGAAAAATTGCTAAGAAACTCAAATTAGAGACACAACCAACCCAGAACAGTGCAGATTTTATCGGATTTGAAGATCCAGACGGTGCATTCTTAATGTTCGTAAAAGACAGTTTAATAACAGGTCCTATCGATGATGATTTTGTATACGATTTGTATGCAGATATGGGAATGTAATAAAGTATAAAATAAAATAAACACATAAGAGCCCTTGCTTTGCAGGGGCTTTTTTCTTATCTTTAGCCTATATTTATAACAAAAGAAAAAATGGATAATTTTGATTTAAAAAAGTACCTTGTTGAGAACAAGGTCACTACTAATTCCCAGATGATTAGCGAAGTAAATGAAGATGCAATGATGGAGATGGCTAAAGCAGTCGTAAAGTATTATGAAGCTATAGAAATCGGCATTCAAAATACAGACCCTAGAGATCTAGAAGATGATCTCGAACGCGTTATTAACGATGTAGACAATAAGAATAATCAAGCTTTGAGAACTACGTATGAGCAAATAATAAACCAGCCTCTGAAGAAAGCAAAACAAGATATTCGTAAGATTTGGGATATTGCTGAAGAAATAGCATCAAGTGAATTTTAAAAATACTAAAAAATAAACACAGAAGAGCCCTTGCCTTGCAGGGGCTTTTTTCTTATCTTTAGCTTATATTTATAACAAAAGAAAAAATGGATAATTTTGATTTAAAAAA
>TARA_R110002126_G_scaffold93245_4_pt1 | contig 11213 bp, 15 predicted proteins | sample TARA_R110002126 | Tara Oceans TARA_R110002126 (sample SAMEA4397536) | marine metagenome | biome: Polar Biome; feature: [DCM] deep chlorophyll maximum layer (ENVO:01000326); material: water (ENVO:00002006), including particulate matter (ENVO:01000060) such as... | depth 30 m
GTATAAGTCTTTTATCATAATAGGTTGGTTGAAAGTCCAATTATCTATGTTAAAGTATTTTTGAAGTTCTACAATACACCTGCTTAAGACTTCATTACTATTATAGTTAGGCATTACAACGATTTCGAAATCTACTCCGATGTTTATTACAAAGCCGTCTTTGATACTCACTGTATCCCCTATTATTCTATATTCCGATAAGTATGTACTTAAGTTTTGTTTAACTGTGTCAGATACGGTTGTTAAATGCTTATCCTTATTAAATCCTAATGTATGTAGACTTAATGTAGATGGAATCTCTCCGGGAAGAGTAACTTCGTTTGCTTTAGTAGCTTCTACGAATGTTTTAGCTACTGAACCGTAATCGGAAGGCATTGATAATGCTCTAATAGAATAATCTTTAGCAGTTACATTTCTTAATTGCGATTGAAAACCTACTAAAGAGTTTTGTCTAATTTCTTCTATGGTATCTCCGTCACCGCCTCCGCTTGCTGCTTTCTCATTGCTGACTGCTATACTTCCGAAGATGTAATCTGAAGTAACAGCATTTAGGTTGCTATTTTGAAAGTTTATGTTTGAGGTAGTAGTTACACTATTTATTGTCTCTGCATCTACATTGGATGCTACTCCACCGCCTGTTAGGTAACGAACTGTTAATGTAGTATTAGCAGGAGCTATACCGTAAGTATCGGTTTGTAGGAAGTTTGAAGGATCGAATGCAGTGGTAAGTTTTATTTGTTCGAATGGTAGACCTATTCCGACGTTATCACTATTTGGAAGTATATCTTCATCTACATCGCCTGTTGTACCAGATCCGAATTGGAGCTGTAAGCTGTTATCTGATTTGAATCTAGTTGTAAATCGTTTCGATATCTTTTCTAACTTTAATAAGTAAGAAGCGTCAGCGTCTGCAGAATTGTTTGGATCGTTTAGGTTGGTATTCTTTAATGACTTATAAACCATCTCTTGACCTAAATAAGGTACTTCATACCAAGTATTTCCGTCTGCATCTACTATATCTAATACTTTAATAATGTTATCTGCTGCTATGTCGATTGTAGTAAAAGATTCCGGTGTAGTAAAGTTAAATGTTTCGGACTGTATTGTTGATGATATAGCTTTTCTGTTTTTCTTAAGAAGATAGTACTGAGGATTACCACCACTTGTTTGGTATATTGTTACTTCTGTTGGATCAAAAGAACTTGATGCAGTAAAGTCGATTGTATCTTGTAATAGGAAGTCAACTGCTCCAGGATTGGATTGTAATACAGTATTTTCTTTTATAAACATTGCGTAGTCGTAATCCGGTACATAATCGGTTCCTACTAGTTTAGCAGGTAGTTGCTGATATATGTCTACATTGACGGTTGAGGTCTTTGTGACTTTAGGTCTATATCCTAGCATGTATGCAAGGTTAAAAATACTTTCAGTCTGTCTTGCGTGCTGTACGAATGTCTCTTGTATTTGATTATCGAGGTAGAAAGATAATACATCTCCAACGTATGCAGACATCTCTAATACCATCATTCCCGGTGATGCAGGGGAGAAGTCATTGTAGGTGTCTGGATAGTAGGTTTTAGTAAAGTCTACTAGTAGGTCCTTTAGTCCTACGAAATCTCTGTTGAAGTATTTTAAGTCTTTTTGATTAGGCATTGTTTAAGTTTAATTGTATTGTATCTTGTACTCCTGTGGTTGTTATTGTATAGTCTATTACTACGAAGAGGGTATTCCTATCTGCATCCACTCTTACTTCTACAGAGGATGTTATACTAGGGAAGTATTCACTAATAGTAACCTCTATATATTCTTCTACTTCTTCGACATTCCCTTGGCTTAATTGTTCGAATACGAATTGCTGTAATCCTGCTCCAAAACCAGGTTTGAATGGTCTTTCTCTAGGACCAGTCAATAGTAGGTTTATTAAGTTATTCTTTATTGCATCTTTTGTTTCGTAGTTAGGCTTAAATACGGAAGATCCATTGAAAGGAATACTTATTCCCACACCTTTACTTGGTTTTCTATCTATTGGTGATATTTTAGTAGAATTAGTAGCCATTTTTATTTTCCTTTAATAAGTCCCATGATTTGACTCATGTTAACCTCTCCTGGAGGTAATGTTGATCCTTGTCCAGCAGTGTTGGAACCTGCTCCAGGATTGTATCCAGGTTGTGCTCCGAATGCTTGTGCATTACTTGAATCCATTGAAATACCATCCTTACCAGGAGTCATTCCAGCTAGTAGACTTGCGTACTTTTCTTTAGTCATTTTAGAATTTGCAGGAGAAGTCTCTACTGGCATCATTCTATTTTCGTTTACAGGTTGTACTGCAACCTTTGGTGATCTAACTGCTTCAAGAAGGATGTCTTTTAGTTCATCTTGAATAGCCTCTTTAACGGCTGCTTTGATCATTGATTTTAATTCTGTTGATTTCATCTATAATAAATATTTGTTAATATGCTTTTAGGTTGTCTTTATCTATAAGAAGTTTCAATTCTTCTATTAATACCTTTGGATTTTGGGTAAATGACGGTTCAGTTTGAAGTGCAACAACGCCTTCTGTGTTAAGAGCTTGTGCTATTGTACGTTTTACTGTCGGGTCATTCGGTAAGCTTACTTTTACTATTTCAAAAGTAAAGCCTTGGTAGGATGTATTAGTACTACTCTCCTCTTTGATCTGACTCTCAAGTATAAACCTGTTTAACTCTTCTCCGAATTCGTCAGGCTGTAAGCCGCATCTATCTAGTAGAGGTTTTATTAATTTTAGCAGTGTTACTAGTGCGTTTACTATTCCAGATGCTATAGAGATGTAGTAAGCTCCGGTAGTTAATTGACCTTCAATCTTAACTAACCTCGGACTACCGTTCGGTTCAAATTTGGTTCTGTCGATTAAATCATCTATGTCGTTTATCACAGAGACTACTACTCCGGGAAGTAGCGGTATTGCTTTTGCTGCTTGATTAGCGAGTGTTTTGGTAGAACTTAATGCTTTGATGACAGTTATTGCTCCGTTTATTACCCCGGTTAGTATATTTAGACTTGCAGAGGTATAATTTAATATTGTTGCAGTATCTTCTGCGGTTTTTAGTATTAGGTTGTATATCTTTAGTATCTTCTGTAGTTTATCATCTGCAGGGCAGAATGACGGTTTGTTTTGGGATAGCATCTCTTGAACTAGTGCTAGTGCTTCTACCTCTACTTTTTGAAGTACTTGTTCTTTAGCATCTGCCTGTAAACTCTCTATGTCAATAGGTAGTAGTTGATCTTCAAATTGACCTTGTATTAGTTTTGGTATTATGTCTAATTCCTTTATTGGAACTTTAACGGAGGTAAGAGTTAGTTTAGGAGTAGCAGTGTTCAGTTCTTCTGGTATTTCAGGTAGTTTTAGATCTTCTGTAGAGGGTGGTATTAATTCTATTTTAGGATCGTCTGTATTTATATCTATAATTCCGAATTCTTGTGTTATTTCCGTGATTTGATCAGTTGCAAGAGTTTGCAGTTTAGAGGCTTGCTCTAGTATTAGTTGGTTGATCTTATCTGTTCCAGTTACACCTCCGGCAGGTTTTATACCTTTCAAAATGTTGGCAAATATATCCTGTATGCCTTTCTTTAAGGCCTTCTTACTGGTTGCTGTTTTCCTAGTAAGTTTTTCTGCTATTTTAGTTTTATCGAATCCCATGCTTTAATCAACGTAAACTGTTTCGGATTTTAAGGAAGGCAGTAGGTCTTGTAGGTCGCTTAATTGCTTTTTGTAGAGGGTAAGTGCTTGAAGGGTTTTAATAGGTTTTCCGTCTGCATCTGCTATGGCGCAAGCTTCTACTATACCTTGTAAGGTGTTTATTATACTTATTAATACTTCTACTGTTAAGTCTCCGTATAGTACAGGTTCGGATGCTCCTTTACTTCCTAGGTTTATTCTATCTGATTGTATGTTAATTTCTGGAGTATCTATGTTTACGCTGCTATCGGAGTTTAGGTTTATAGATTGAGCAGAGCTTAACATTATACTATCTATGTTACTATTAAATACTAATCTACCGGAGTTAAGTAGTATTTGATCTCTTGAATATTCCTTTATAGGTTGTGGTATCTTCTTGTAGCTTAAGTATTCCCTTGTACTACTTGCCTCTAATGGTATTTGTTGACCGCTAGTTAAGTATATACTTGAGTTGTCGTTGTTTATATTCTCTTCAGTAGGTAGAAAAGCAACTTGTCCTTGTTCTCCTTGTCCGTTCCTTATAATAGTTATAGGGTCTCCGTTGAAACTTCCGGTAGACCAGTTACTTAATGCTTTTCCTTTTGATCTTACTGTAGTTCCGAATCGTATAGAACTACCTACTCTACTCTCTATAAGTACATCTCCTTCAAATTTCTTTAGAGGTTTTATGGAAGGATTTTCAGTAAAGTACTCTCCTAGTTTTAGGATAGCAGGTTTGATTACCTTTTTAACAGATCCAGCTTGAGTTTGAATGTAATCCCTCTGTTCTCCTTCCGGTATATCTTTACGCTCTATTATATTAGGAATTGCGTTGTGGTGCTGGTCGCTCCATATGTTTATAGGTGAGATGTAGTAATAGTTCTCTTGGTTGAGTCCTTTTTGAACGTCTGAGGATGGTAATTTGAAGATGTATATTAACTCGTTTATTAACGGGTAGTTTATGAAGTTAGGGAAATACGGTTTTGCAAATCCGTTTGATTTATAAGTACCTCCTTTAACTTTTTGAAAAGCTACCGTACCAATACCGTTCCATTCACCTGCATCTGTAAAAAACTTACTGCTTGTGTCAAGTACTATATCGTTTACTACTGCTGTTTCAAACTTCACTTTTTGTTATTATCTTCTAGCTTGTTAACTTCGTTCATCAACTGCTCTATTTCATCTTCTGAGATCATTAAGGTATCTCCTCCTTTTGATTCTTGAGTATTTAGTATTCTCTGTATGATTGTAGCCATCTTTATTAGGTGGTCATCGTTTTTAATACCGGCATCGAGGTACTCTCTTATTAGAGGTACTATTATAGTAGCATCACCGGTATCTTGTATTAGAGGCTGTAATTCCCTAATCATAGCGGTGATTTGCTTACTCTTCTTTTTCTGATTTGTGTATATCTCTTCTAATATATCCGAGAATTTCTTATCTCCAAAAACTAACTTATCTAAACTCATATAGTATAAATATCAAGCTTTTAGGTTTAGAAGTTGGTATATCCGTTTTCTAGGTAGAATAAATAATGTTTCTTATAAATTGCTGCTAATACTTTCGCTGCTTTTGTTATTTTACCTGTCTTAACGTCAGTCATTTCTCTTATGTAAATATAAAGAGCTTTCTTCTTGAATAACGCTATGTCGTTTCTTTTTCTGAATAGTTCTAATATAGCATCTGCAACTTTGGCTTGTTCTTTCTTTGGAAAGAGTTCGTATATGTTTTCTGTACAGTAGTCTACATATTCGTTCATAAAACCGGTAAGGTCGTTTTCTTGCTGTAGCATTAACTCTTCAGGAGTATTTTCCTCATGGTCTATAGGTTCTCCGTAAGCGTATGAGTTATCTTCTTGCTCTAAATGTAAGTCGTCTAAAGAAAGAAAGTCTAATCTCTTCTTATAGTTCTTTTGATTTGATGCAATTAAATATCTTTTAGCAATTGTACCAAAATATGAATAAGCTTTAGCTCCGTTAGTAGGATCAAACTTATGTAGTTTTGTCAGTACAAAGATTATTACTTCGTGTTGAAGATCTTCTAGTATAGATTCTTCTGTATAGTAAAACTTAAAGGTATGTATTAAGTTTTGAGTTAACTTAAATAGAGCTTGGTGAATCTCTGCTTCATATATCTTATTCTTCTCTACAGGGTCTTCTGTTTCGTTATATTTGACTATAGCGAGTTCGGTATCTTTTGTAAAGTAATTGTTAGACTTTTTCTTCTTCGCTTTTTTCTCTATCATCTTTTTCGTCAATTAGTTTGAAATTTAATAATTTACTTTGCATTCCTTGAACTTCTCTGAAGAACCAACCTATTTCGTCGTCACTTTGAAATGTTCCTTTTAGGTCTATCTTTTTAAGTTTCTCGTCTACGTATTCAATAGTTTTAGATAAGCTATCCATATAGTCTAGGTATCTTGCTAGTACGTCTTCTTGCTGTTCGTTCTTTTTTAGTAGGTTACGAACTCCGTAGAGCAGTACTATGTTAAGTACTACGCTTACAGCTACTGTTATTATTATCTGTGTATTAGTCATCGAAAAAGCTATCCATTATATTTTTTAGACCATCTCCTTTTTTCTCTCCTACGCTACCTAGTGCAGTTGTCTTTGCTTTAGCTTGTGCTCTTACTTTAGGAGCAGCAGTAAAGTTTTTAGATACATCTCTTGTAGGTGCATTTACGTGTCTCTCTACTTCTGCAGCAAGAAAGTCTGCTTGATGTAGTATAAATGTTATTATTGATTTAGGACGGCTCTCTGGTATTCTAGATATAAAGTAAGGCTTGTTACTGTCATCATATAAACCATCGTGAGCTCTTATAGCTAACATTTCATTCATTGTATATGAGATGCTTGCTTCTTGTAGTAGGAATAAAGATCTATCTGGAATAGTCATAAATCCTACTTCTTTGTTGTATGAATAATGTTCTCCTAGGTTCTTCTTTCTCCAATCATTATTGGAAGGTATGTAAAGGTCGCTAGTAGAATCTCCTAATTTACCTAGGTCGTGATTAATTGCTGAAAATACTAATTCTTCTATTGTGAATGTAGTCATATCAGCTCCGAAACGTTCCCACATATCTTTTACTTCTAGAGAAGCTTTAACTACTCTATTGACGTGTTCTACATATCCACCAGGAAAGCAATTGTGGTAATTTACATTCGCAGCGGCAGGCATAAGTACAAATCTATCTGCTTGACTTGTATAGAATTCAAGAAGTTTTTCTTTTCGTGGTGATGAGATGTGAGTCTCAATGTTACCAAGAAATTCTTCCCAGTTACTGCTTATTTGTTCTGCGTTTAGATTCATAACTATAATATACGAAAAAAAATGTTAATCCGCAACTTCATTATTGGTAACCGGCTCTATTGAAACTAATCCCTTAAGTTCTTCTAGATGCTCTTCTGCTCTAGCTAGGGTTTCAATGTAGGATTTGATTGGCTGTTGGGTTCTTACGATACTCCTTAATACTTTTAGATCGTTTTCGATTCTTTGTATTTTAGTGTTTACTAAATCTCTATACTTCATACTTCTTTTTCTTATATTTTAATATAAGTGTAAGTATGGTGAGAAGCAAGCTCTTTAGGAATCTGTTAGGTAGTGAGGTCTATTATCTTCTTTATAAACCCACATTTTTCAAACTCTTCTGTAGATTCAAAATACTCTAATGCTTTTGCTGCTGCTTCTAGGAAGTCAGCATTTTCACATATTGTAAGGTATTTAGCGTGGGTTGTGTTACCTAGGTCGATTAGGGTAAGGTAATTGTAGGCTTGAGTAAATGATAGGTATGTACTCATCTCACTTATGTTTTCCTTTGTCTCTTCATCTACATCAAGGCTTTGTATAACCATTTGTAAATGTATGTCATTCTCTCTATTTATTATTTTATGAAACATACCTATATAGAAGGCAGGGTGCTTTTTTATAGAGTCTATGTCTTTAGTGTAGGGGCTTACAACGCTTTCACTTGCGTCGGAAAACATTGAGAATATCTTACCTAGGTCCATTTAGAATAAATAGTACTGAATTATCCTCTCCAGTACTTTCTAAATTGCTTGACGTTATACTCTACAAGCTCCATATCGATTTCTTCCTCTGGATAGTATATCATCTCATGTAGTTTTTGACTTTCCTTACTCCATAAGCCTTGATTTTCAATATACTTAACGTTCTTAATTCCATGTACAACAGGATTTGAAGTATCAGTAGAGTATATCCAATTGTAATCTCTATAGTAGAGTCCTTCTTGAGGTAGACCTGCTCCTAATAGGTGATGAGGTATCTCGGGATTAATAACTCCCATATCTACTAGTATGCCTAATAGCTGTACTCTGCCCATTACCCAACTTAACTTTTGATTAGGATGAGGGAACATCTTTTCGTATAGAGAGTAGTCGAAAGATATTGCTATCATATCTACTCCAAGTCTTTCTAGTGCTTTATAACATCTAACTATTTCTTCTATAGTCTTACCTTGAACTACTCCTATTGATTTACTCCTTCTTGGAATATCTTTTCCGTATTTGAATAGCCATTCTTCTGCATTTTGTATTGTTGCATCACACTCTTCTAATACATCTGGGATAATATACCATGTTGGTTTTAATTCTTTAACCCATTTAATATAATCATCTCCTTTGAAAGCTGTTCCTAATTCGAAGATACTGTTATCTAGTATTACTTCGTGCTTCTTATTACAAAGATCTATAAACTTATCTCTATACTCCGAACTTTCATCCATTAAGTGTACTAGGCAGTATTGAAGGTCAGTCATCTCAGTTATCTCATCAAAGATAGCTAACGGTGCTTCATGGGTGATTTTAATCTTATTCATCTTACTTAATATAAGAACTTTTATTCAATAATACAACTTTTATGTAAACATAAGGAAAGCTCTATATTTCTATAGAGCTCTTCTTTAGGGTTAAGGGTTAGTTTTTAGAGAGTTATGTCTTGTGAACCTCTACTATCGCCAGATCCAAATTCGAAATCGATTCCGTATTCTTGGCCTATTACTTCTAATACTTCTGATGGGTCAAGGTCATGGTATGATATTATATCAAATATCTTCTCCATAATCTCACGATCTGTCATACCTTCTTTTGCATCAGCATAATCGTTCCTTTCTCCTTCTTCAACACTTTCTAGAGTTTTTCTTATACCTTTATCTACTAAATCTTGTAGAAATGCATTGTGCTCCTCAGCGTTAAACTTCTGAAGGATCATTTCAAATGTTCTTCCTCTCCTTGACTGAGGAAGTTCTCTCATCAAAACAATCTGATCGTTAAATTGTATTCTCTCTTCAGGCTTAAGCTTATTTATATGAGCCATAGTAACCATGCGGTAGTTCTTTACTAACTCTTTCAAAGTAGTCATCCCTTCTTCATCATTAACGATTACGAATAGTTCACTTGGTTTTGCGCTTCCTGCAACTATTGCTGCTAATTTCGGATTGCCTTCTACTGGTGCATAGTAAGGTTGTGTATTTCCTTTAGCTAACTTAACGTCTAAGTCTTTTTTCTTTTCAAACCAGAGTTTTAGCTCTTGTCCGAAAGCTAGTAAGGTTGGGAATAATTTAGTTGTACTTTCTTGTATTGGCTCTTTACCTTTTTTAGCTTGGTGTGCTGCTTTAACGCTTTCTAAAGTAGGTAGGGGTCCGCCTTGTACTCTATTATCGAATCCTGGTGAGTTTTCGTTAAGTTGGGTGCTGTTCTTTTCAAAGCTACCTTCCTTAAGAAACTTTTTTAAGTCAAAATTATCCATTTTATTATTATTATTATTATTATGAATCTCCGAATATTACACTCTTGTTGAAGTATGTAATTGTATTTGCTAATTGACGAGTTAATTTATCATCTCCTAATTTCTTTGCAGATTCGTAAGCATCAACTAATTTAGCGAAAATCTCTTTACTATCTTCTGCTTCATCTTCTGGTGCTTCCATTGATACTTCATCTTCTATTGGAGCTTCTACTTCAATTTCATCTTCTACTTCAATTTCTTCATCTCCTTCTTCTTCTTTTAGGTTTATTGCTTCTTTACCTTTAGCTTTTAGATCTTTTAATTTATCTTGTGCTTTTTGAGATAAGTAAGCTACTGCTGGGAGTCCTAATATACCACCTAATGCTGCCATTGCAGTTTCTATTTCAGTTGCGTTGAGAGAAACTTCTTCCAGTGTCTCTTCCTCTTCCAGTGCACCATAAGCTACACGCTTTTCTAATTCGTTTGCAAGGTGAGAAACAATCTCTCCTACGTCCATCATTTCGTCTTCTAGGAAGTCAGTTATTAAAGCATGTCCAGCAGAAAGAAACTTATCTTTCAATTCGATATTCAATAGACCTTCAATTCGAGCTCCGTTGATACCTTCCTTAACATCTTCGTGTTCTACTTCTTCGTCCATTGAATGGTCTGTTTTTGATTCGTACAATTTAGAGTAGTACTCATCTTTACTTTTCTTTACAAATTTTTGTAAGTTGAATTCGTTCATATTATTATAGTGTTAGTATTTAGTAATAAATAGCGGGTTAAAACCCTTTTAGTAGTTATTCATAAAGTTATCTTTGAATCCCTTAAAACGTAATTCTAGTTCTTCTAGGGTTGCTGCAGTGTGCTGATCCATGCTAGAGGCGAGTGATTCCATTTTGAGTATTTGGTTAGAGAATTGCTTACCGTTCTGATCTTCCAGTAATCGTAACTTTACATCTGTCTCTATTCGTTCATTTATTAGCTGCTTCTCTAGTGTAGCGATTTGTTCTTGTTGAGATATAAAGAAGTATATCCCGATAGAGGTAGCGAGTGTTAGAGTACATATAGTACAGGCAATTAATATTTCAATCATTTCTTTTTCTTTTTGTTTTCCATTTCTTCCTCAAACGCCTTTTCTATACGAGCAATACGTCTGTTTCTATTTCCAAGGAGCTCTAGAGTTGTAAATACCATTCCTACTGCACAAGCTAAAGTTATCCATTCAAATAAGGAGTTAACAACAATACTCGGTCCCATTAAAGAAAACTCTCTAATACTGTTTGCTATAATAACACCTGCAAAATACCATATACCTAATCGTATAATCGATCTATTCGTATATTCATTACGAGATTGGTTAGGGATGATGGAGAGTGGTGAAATTATATTCACCCATAGTTTACGTAGGGTTCTGTTCATAAGAACAATATAGATATAATTGTAAGATAAGGCAACTTCTAAGGGATAAAGTAGGGGTATTTAGGTATAGCGGGCGGGGCGGCGGGGGGTAATATAGTAGATATGTAGTAAGAGACAGCATGTCTCGCGTTTTGATATCGGTATATATTGGTTTATTCCATGTATTATTAGGTGTTTTTATAGGTTTTTAGGGTTTTCTCATAGAAAGTAGAGGGTTAATATAAGGGAGACATAAGGGTCTCCGTAGTAAATACAGTGTTTTACGGTGTTTTAGGTGTAATCTAGTAGAATATACAGTTATATGCAGTAGAATGGGGTAGAGAGGGGCATAGAATATAGGGAAAATACTCAATGG
>TARA_R110002126_G_scaffold25553_13_pt1 | contig 11211 bp, 9 predicted proteins | sample TARA_R110002126 | Tara Oceans TARA_R110002126 (sample SAMEA4397536) | marine metagenome | biome: Polar Biome; feature: [DCM] deep chlorophyll maximum layer (ENVO:01000326); material: water (ENVO:00002006), including particulate matter (ENVO:01000060) such as... | depth 30 m
CGTCGGGAACATCCCTGTAGGTCTGCATTTCGCCGAACATCTTCACGTAGCCGCCGAACGGTATCGCGCTGATCTTCCAGCGCGTCCCGACCCGGTCGGTCCAGCCGAACAATTCCCGGCCGAACCCGACCGAAAACACTTCCACTCGGATCCCGCATCTCCGGGCGGCCAGGTAGTGGCCCATTTCATGAACGAACACGAGCACCGTAAGCACCGCAAGAAAGGGCACCACATAGCTCCAGATCGTCGACAGGAATTCGATCATCTATTCAACATATCTTCTTCTTCGTCCCAATCCGTCTACATGTCCGGCCGTCAGACCTGCAGCCGGACATCGGACATAATATCGCCGGCAACGTTACGGGCTTCGGCATCAACCGCCAGCACATCTTCGACAGACCCGATCACCGTTACCGGCATTTTTTCGAGCGTATCGGCAACGACCCGCGGAATATCCAGAAAACCCAGTTTGCCGCCAAGGAACCCTGCAACGGCGACTTCGTTGGACGCGTTCAGGATAGTAGGAGCAGACCCGCCGGTTTTCAAGGCTTCACGGGCCAGGCTGAGTGCCGGAAAACGTTCAGAATCAGGGGCTTCAAAGGTCAGCGTCGCGATCTTTCCGAGGTCCAGCCGCGCACTTGGAGCCGCCATGCGCTGCGGCCAGGCGAGCGTATAGGATATCGGCGTCCGCATGTCGGGAGATCCGAGCTGCGCCAGCACCGAGCCGTCGACATAGGCGACCATGCTGTGAATGATCGATTGCGGATGAACGAGGATATCGATCCGGTCTTCCGGCAGCCCGAACAGGTAATAAGCCTCGATCAATTCGAGCCCCTTATTCATCATCGTCGCCGAATCGACGGATATCTTGGCGCCCATGTCCCAGTTGGGATGCGCCACTGCCTGGGCCGGCGTCACCTTGCGCATCTCTTCGATGCCCATAGTCCTGAACGGCCCGCCCGACGCGGTCAGGATTATCTTTTCGATGGTTTCCCGGCGGTCGAATTCAAAGACCTGGAAAATCGCGTTGTGTTCGGAATCGACCGGCAACAGCGTCGCACCGCTGCGCGCGATTTCATCGAGCATCAGATCGCCGGCACAGACCAGGCATTCCTTGTTGGCAAATGCGACCACGGCGCCCTGACGGGCGGCCTCCAGCGTCGGTTCAAGCCCGGCGGCGCCGACAATGCCCGCCATGACCCAGTCGGCGCCCCGCGCCGCCGCCTCGACGATCGAACCGGGCCCCGCGGCGATCTCCGCATCGGTGCCCGACATTGCGGCCTTCAGGTCGTTATATTTTTCGGGATCGGCGACGGCGACGAAACGGGCATCGAACCGGCGTGCCTGTTCGGCCAGCGCCTCGACATTGCGGTTCGCCGTCAGCGCTTCCACCCGATAGGCCTGCGGGTCGCGCTCGATCAGATCGATCGTGCTGCACCCTATCGAGCCGGTCGACCCCAGTATACTGATACGCCTCGGCCCGTCGGTCCGGTTCGGTTTCACGTCCGTCATCAAATCCACCCCTTGCCTGACAAGACTAACACGATTGCCGCAGCGGGCCCCGTCAATAACATACCGTCCAGACGGTCCAGAATACCGCCATGTCCGGGGATCAGCCCGCCGGTATCCTTGACGCCGAAACGCCTTTTTACCGACGAAACCGACAGATCGCCAAGCTGTGCAAGCACGGCAACTGCCGCTGCAGCGCCGATTGCCGGCGCCAGGTCGTGCCCGCCGTACCAGGACAGCCATATACAGCTCCAGACGACGGCAAGCAGTATGCCGCCGCCAAGTCCGGCCCAGGTCTTGTTGGGACTGATTCGCGGCGCGAGCTTCGGCCCGCCGACGGACCGGCCGAAAAAATAGCCTCCGGCGTCGGTAAACCAGACCGCCAGCACCAGCCACACGACGAATTCCAGGCCGGCGCCCGGATAAGCCCGGAGCCACAGGAACGCAAGACAGAACACACCGATCAGCATGGTGCCAAGCGCCATCCGGGCCGGACTTTCATGCCCCCGAACGAAGGCGATCATGCCGACCGCGCCCGCTACCGCCACGGCAACGGCCAACGCCGCCAGAAGCTCGTTCACGTAAAGCGCGAGCAGACAGACCGCGATGCCGGCCTCCATAGACCAGCCGACGAGGGTAAAATTCCCGCCGGAACACATCCGGGCCCATTCCCAGACCATGATACCCGAGGCGACAACGATCAGCGCATCGAACCAGGGCGAGCCGAAATAGACGGCGGCGAATACGGGGGGCGCGAATATCGCGGCGGATCTCAGCCGGAGGCCGAGATTGCGAAATCCGCCATGGGATGCGACTTTTCCGGCTATGGGTTCAGGCGGTTGTTGCGCCATAACGCCTTTCACGGCGGCCGAATTCCTCGATCGAATTTTCGAGTTTTTCCTGGGAAAAATCAGGCCACAGCACATCCGTAAAGACCAGCTCGGCATAGGCCGACTGCCACAACAGAAAATTGCTGATACGCTGTTCCCCGCTGGTGCGGATGATCAGGTCCGGATCCGGGATATCGGCGGTGTAGAGCCTCGATTCGATCATCTCTTCGTTGATTTCCTCGGGAACGATCCTGCCCGCCGCCGCGTCGACGGCAAGCTGTCTGGCGGCCATCGTGATTTCCTGGCGGCTGCCGTAGCTGAGCGCAACCACGAGATCGAGCTGTGTATTCGCCAGCGTCTTCTTTTCGGACATCTCGATCAGCGAGATGATATCGGCGGCGAGCAGCGTCCGGTCGCCGATGAACCTGATACGCACGCCTTCGCGATGCAGTTCCGCGATTTCGCGGCGCAGATACAGCCGCAGCAATCCCATCAGATCGGCGATTTCCTTCGCCGGGCGCTTCCAGTTCTCGAGCGAAAACCCGTACAGCGTCAAATACCGCACGCCCAGCACCTTTGCCGCCTTTACGGTCCGGCGCACGGCCTCCGCTCCCTGGGCGTGGCCCGCCGCCCGCGGCAAACCGCGCGACTGTGCCCACCTGCCATTGCCGTCCATAATGATGGCGACATGAACCGGGGTGCCGCTCGATTCCGGCTGGCTGGGAACTGGTTTCATACAACTACACCTGAAGGATTTCGGCTTCCTTCGAAGCAACCGATTCGTCGATCGTTTTGATCGTACCGTCGGTCAGCTTCTGAATCTCGTCGGTCCAGGCACGCTGCTCGTCCTGAGAGATTTCGCCGTCTTTTTCCATTTTCTTGAGCATATCTATGCCGTCGCGCCGAACATTGCGGACGGCGATACGCGCCTGTTCCGCATACTTGCCGGCGATCTTGGTCATCTCTACGCGGCGCTCCTGCGACAATTGCGGCACCGGAACGCGAACGACATTGCCTTCGGTCTGCGGGTTGAGGCCGAGATCCGAATCCCGTATCGCCTTTTCGACAGCCTGGATCATCGAATTGTCCCAGACCTGGACGCTCAGCATCCGCCCGTCGGGCGCGCTGATGGTGCCGACCTGGTTCATCGGCATGGACGATCCGTAGGCCATCACATGAATGGGCTCGAGAAGCGCGGGCGATGCCCGTCCGGTCCGCAGCCCGCTGAATTCGTCCTTGAGAACGTCGACTGCGCCGTTCATGCGGCGCTCTAGGTCTTTAATATCCGGATCGGCCATAGTTTGGGTTCCCTTCCCTCACTCTTCGTCGCTGATAATCGTGAAGGTACCTTTACCCTGCACAACGTCGGCAAAAGCGTTCGGATTGTGTATCGAAAACACCAGAATCGGAATGTTATTTTCACGCGCCAGCGATATCGCGGAGGCGTCCATCACCCGGAGGTCCTGGGACAGCACATCCATATAGGACAGCCGGTCGTAGCGCTCGGCATCGTCGACCTTGAGCGGATCGGCGGAATATACCCCGTCGACCTGGGTGCCCTTGAAGATCGCGTTGCAGCCCATCTCGGTCGCGCGCAGGGCCGCGGCTGTATCGGTCGTGAAATAGGGACTGCCCGTGCCGGCCGCAAAGATCACCACGCGCCCCTTTTCCATGTGCCGGATGGCCCGGCGGCGGATAAAGGGCTCGCAGATCGTCGCCATGGGGATTGCCGACTGGACCCGGGTCGGCACGCCGATGGTTTCGAGCGCGCCCTGCATGGCCAGCGCGTTCATCACGGTGGCCAGCATCCCCATGTAATCGGCGGTGCCGCGTTCCAGTCCGGCGGCAGCGCCGGAAACCCCGCGAAAGATGTTGCCGCCGCCGATGACCAGGCAAACCTGGGCGCCGAGATCGGTTACCGACTTGATTTCATTGGCAATCCGGCTTGCGGTATCGGGGTCGATGCCGAACGCGCCCTTCCCCATCAAAGCCTCTCCCGAGACCTTCAGGAGGACGCGTTTGAAGCGAAGCTGGGATGTGTCCGGCATTCTGGTTCCCCCCGCCGCGTATTCCCGGTCAGTTACCCGCCGTGGCAGCGACCTCTGCGGCGAAATCTGATTCTTCCTTCTCGACGCCTTCGCCAAGCTGGAAACGGGCGAACGCAGTCACCTTCACCGGCGCCCCCGCATCGGCACCCGCCGCTTCGACCGCCTTCGACACCTTGGATTCGCCGTCGATCACGAAGGTCTGGTCAAGCAGGCAGACTTCCTCGTAATACTTGCGCAGACGGCCGTCGACCATCTTCTGAACGATTTCTTCCGGCTTGCCCGATGCCCGCGCCTGTTCGGCCAGGACATCGCGTTCCCGGTCGACCGCCTCGGTATCGACCTCGCCCTGCGACACCCATTGCGGATTCGCCGCGGCGATATGCATGGCGAGCTGCTTGCCGAATTCGGCCAGCTTCGCCTTGTCGCCGGTGGATTCCAGCCCGACGAGCACGCCGATCTTGCCGAGATTGGGCGCAACCGCGCCGTGGACGTAGCTTGCGACCACGCCGTCGCCGACCGCGATACCTGCCGAACGGCGGAACGCAAGGTTCTCGCCGATCGTGCCGACCATCTCGGTCACGGAATCGGTCACCGACTTACCGCCGTTCAGCGGCGTCGTCCCGGTTTTGTCGAAATCGCCGTCCTGGGCCAGCGACGCCTGGGCGATGCTGGCGGCAAAGGACTGGAAATCGGGGTTACGGGCGACAAAATCGGTTTCGGAGTTGAGTTCGATCACGGCACCGTTGATGCCGTCGGCGGCAACCGCAACCAGGCCTTCCGCAGCGACCCGGCCCGACTTCTTCGCCGCGGCGGCGAGGCCCTTCTTACGGAGCCAGTCGACCGCCTCTTCCATGTTGCCGTCGGTTTCCGTCAGCGCCTTCTTGCAGTCCATCATGCCGGCGCCGGATGTCTCGCGCAGTTCTTTGACCAGCGCAGCTGTAATATCAGCCATAACTTACCTTCTCAATAAACGTCTGTAACAACCTGATAAGAATGAATATTCTTATTCAGCAGCGGGTTTTTCCCCGGCCGGCGCAGCGGCTTCGGCAGGCGCTTCCGCCGGAGCAGCGGCCTCAGCGGCAGGCGCTGCGGCTTCTGCGGGAACGGCTTCTGCGGGAGCGGCTTCGGCCGGCAGTTCCTCAACCGGGGCCTCTTCGGCCGCACCGAGGTCTTCGCCCGACGAAATCGCTTCCTGCTGCAGACCATCGAGAACCGCGGCCGACAACAGATCGCAATACAGGGTGATCGACCGGATCGCGTCGTCATTGCCCGGGATCGGGAACGTTACGCCCTTGGGGCTCGAATTGCTGTCGATCACGGCGACCACCGGGATATTCAGCGTGCTCGCCTCTGCAACCGCGAGCTCTTCCTTGTTGGTATCGATGATGAACAGCATGTCCGGCAGGCCGCCCATATCCTTGATGCCGCCGAGCGAACGGTCGAGCTTGTCGCGCTCGCGCGTCAGGTTCAGCTGTTCCTTCTTGGTCAGCCCCTGGGCGATTTCCTCGGAGCTCAGCATTTCCTCAAGCTCGTGCAGGCGCTTGATCGAGGCCGTGATCGTCTTCCAGTTGGTCAGCATGCCGCCGAGCCAGCGGTGGTTGACGTAGTACTGGCCGCACCGCCCCGCCGCTTCGGCAACGATTTCCGACGCCTGGCGCTTGGTGCCGACGAACAGCACGCGGCCGCCGCGGGCCGTGACTTCGCGCACCGCCGCCAGCGCCGCATGAAGCATCGGCACGGTCTGCTGCAGGTCGAGAATGTGAACTTTGTTGCGGACGCCGAAGATGTATTGCTCCATCTTCGGGTTCCAGCGGCGCGTATTGTGACCAAAGTGAACGCCCGCTTCCAAAAGCTGACGCATCGAGAATTCTGGCATAGCCATTTTTCGTGTCCTTTTCCGGTTGAACCTCCGCGGGAAATGGTCAGATATTTCAAGGACCTGGGAACATTCCCGGCCCTGTCGGCCTGACACCGGATCGAACGATCAGCCTATGACGCCGCCGTCCGTGCACCCGCGTGTGGATTTAATGGCGGGTTGATAGTCCTAAAGCGGTGATTTCGCAAGGGGTTTTGTACCGCTGCACGCCTGCACTGCAAAAGTCGCAAAACAACCCCATGCACCCGAAGGGTCGTATCACGGGTAACGGAATATGTTGGGGCATTCGGCAACGGCATTTTTCACGAATTCGCCTCGTCTCCTTCCTGCGGTGGCAGCGGTTAAACGCTCAGCGGATGCTAAACGGACAGGCTACCACGAAGAGGAACAAAACAGAAACTTCGGCCGCGGTTTTTTTCTCAGCGTATCGCTCCGGATTCAGCACCACAGACCGTCATCCCGGCCGAGCGCCGCCGGATGCCGCTACAAACCGCGATCAGGTATAGGGCGGCCCGAGAATCCAGCAGACAAGGCTTTTGCGCGTGCCCTTCGTGACCGGCCTGACACGGTGTGCGAGTACGCTCGGGAAAACGACGACGTCTCCCGGTTTTTCAAGTTCGACGACCTTCTCCACCGGGCGATTGTCCCTGTAGCCGCTCGACACCTCGAATTCGCCGCCCTCGAACTCACCGGGATCGTTGATCAGCACGCTCATGCTCAGTTTTCGAACCTTGCCGGTCAGCCGCCCCTTGTCGGTATAGGGCTCGCCAAGCGAGTCGAGGTGCCAGTCGTAATAACCGCCCGTCCCGTATTCCCCGAACTGAAACGGCTCGAGATCGGTGACATTCAGGTTCCACCCCGCGTCTGTGTTGGCGCGGACAACGACCTCCTGGATTTTCCGGGCAATCCACTCTTCGGCAAAAAAGTAGATATCGCTGTCTCTTATTTCCCGGTTGACGATTTCCGGCTGTTTCACGCCCTCTTCGGCAACCTTGCCGGTAAGTTTGGGGCGCTTCCGGGCCGCCTCCTCTATTTTTACGCAGTCGTCCGGCGAAAAAACGTCGGAATAAACCCGGTAGGCAACTCTTGAATTCAGCATTGGTCCTGGCGCGCGATCGTTGAAAACGGTGTTAATCCCTGCCCACGGTCAAGCTTAGCATGAGGCAGGGCCCTAAATCCCGCGACAAATGTGCGGCCTAGGGATCCAGCACCGCCGCCACGCCCGGCAGATGGGCCACGGCGGCGCGGAAATCGCCGGTCAGGGCGAACCTGCGCGGCAGCTTGATCTCGACCTCCTGGTGATCGCCGACATCCATGATCAGCGCGACCTTGCATTTGCCGGGCTCGCCGACCTCCAGCGCCTGTTTGACGCCGTCGATGGCGACGGCGTCGGCGATGACGATTTTCAGTTCGGTCGAGGCATTGGCCAGCACTTCGTCGAGCGGTCGGACCATCGTCGCCGACATGCGCGCTGAATCGCCGTCATCGGCGCGGATATCGACCGTGATGATCACCCGCTGGCCGGGTTCGAGCAATTCGCGCGACGTCGCGAGCACTTCCGAGAACAGCACCACCTCGAATACGCCGGAGCCGTCGGACAGCTGCACGAAGGCGAACCTGTTGCCCTTGGCCGACGTGCGTTCCTGCTTGCTGATCACCACGCCGGCCACGTTCGGCGCGGCGCCCGCCATGCGCGGGGTGATATCGGCGGCCGGCGTGATCCGCAGGCGGCGCAGCTGGCCGGCATAGGCGTCGAGCGGATGGGCCGACAGATACGATCCCACGGCCTCGAATTCATGGGTCAGGCGCTGCATGACCGGCCAGTCGAGCGTATCGGGCAGGCGCAGGCGCGCATTGTCGTCCTCGGCCACCGCACCCCCGAACAGGCTGTCCTGCCCGCTGTCGCGCTCCTGCGCGGATGCATTGGCGAGGCGCATGACGCCCTCGGCGCCCTCGAACATGCGCTTGCGGTTGGCGTCGATACTGTCGAAGGCCCCTGCCCTTACCAGGTTTTCGAACTGGCGCTTGTTGGCGCCGGACGATCCCAGCCGCGTCGCGAAATCGGCGAGACCGCTGAAAGAGCCGTTGGCATCGCGCTCGGCGACGACGTCGGCCATGGCCTGGCGGCCGACATTCTTGATCGCCGCCAGCGCGTAGCGCACGGCATAGGTCGTGGTGCCGTTCTTGATGGTTTCCACCGTGAACGTCACGCCCGACCGGTTCATGTCCGGGCCGAGCAGCGGAATCTTCAGCCGGTCGAGTTCCTGGCGGAAGACATTCAGCTTGTCGGTATTGCCGAGGTCGAGGGTCATCGAGGCGGCAAGGAATTCGACCGGGTAATTGGCTTTCAGATAGGCGGTCTGATAGGCGACCAGCGCATAGGCCGCCGCGTGGCTCTTGTTGAAGCCGTAGCCGGCGAACTTGTCGACCTGGTCGAAGATGCGTCCCGCCTGCGCCTTGTCGACGCCGCGCTCGGCCGCGCCGTTGGTGAAATCCTCGCGCTGGGCGGCCATTTCGGCGGCGATCTTCTTGCCCATGGCGCGGCGCAGCAGATCGGCGGCGCCGAGCGAATAGCCGGACAGGACCTGGGCGATCTGCATCACCTGTTCCTGGTAGATCATCACGCCGTAGGTTTCTTCCAGGATCGGCTGCAGGTCGGGATGCAGGTAATCCGGTTCCTCTTCGCCGTGCTTGCAGGCGATATAGCGCGGAATGTTGTCCATCGGGCCGGGACGATAGAGCGCGACCAAGGCGATGATGTCTTCGAACGTATCGGGCTTGAGCTGGCGCAGCACGTCGCGCATGCCGGAACTTTCCAGCTGGAACACGCCGACCGTCTCGCCCCGGGACAGCATCTGGAAGGTTTTGGGGTCGGACAGCGGCAGGTTCAGCAGGTCCGGCGCCTCTTCGCGCAGCTCGATCAGCTCGATCGCCTTTTGCAGCACGGTAAGCGTCTTCAGGCCGAGAAAGTCGAATTTCACCAGCCCGGCGGCCTCGGCGTATTTCATCGAGAACTGCGTCGCCGGCATGTCGGAACGCGGGTCCTTGTACAACGGCACCAGTTCCGCCAGCCGCCGGTCGCCGATGATGACCCCCGCCGCATGGGTCGAGGCATGCCGGTAAAGGCCTTCGAGCTTCAGCGCGTTGTCGATCAGTTGCGCGACCGTCTCGTCGCCGTCGCGCAGAACGCGCAGTTGCGGCTCGCCGTCGATAGCTTCCTGCAGCGTCGGCGGATGCGCCGGATTGAACGGCACCAGCTTGGTGATCTTGTCGACCTGCCCGTAGGGCATGCCGAGCACGCGGCCGACATCGCGCAACACGGCGCGGGCCTGCAGCTTTCCGAAGGTGATGATCTGCGCGACCTTGTCGTCGCCGTATTTTTCCTGGACGTAGTGGATCACCTCGTCGCGCCGGTCCTGGCAGAAATCGATGTCGAAATCCGGCATCGACACGCGTTCCGGGTTCAGGAAGCGTTCGAACAGAAGCCCGAATTTCAGGGGGTCCAGGTCGGTGATCGTCAGCGCCCAGGCGACGACCGAGCCCGCGCCAGACCCGCGGCCGGGCCCGACGGGAATGCCCTTGTCCTTCGACCACTGGATAAAATCCGCAACGATCAGGAAATAGCCGGGAAAGCCCATTTCGATAATAACGTTGAGCTCGAAGTCGAGCCGTTCGCGGTAAGGCTTTGCGGTCTCTTCGCGCGCGGCCGCGTCCATGTCTTCGGTGAACACCAGGTTTTCGAGCCGGCCGTCGAGCCCCTGCTGCGCCATCAGCCTCAGCGCTTCTTCCTCGTTCGATGCGCCTTCGATCTCAAACGGCGGCAGAATCGGCGCGCGCTCCATCGGCATATAGGCACAGCGCTTCGCAATAACGACGGTATTGTCGACCGCTTCGGGCAGATCCGAGAACAGCGCCCGCATCGCGTCCGCCGACTTGAAATGGTGATGCTCGGTCAGATGGCGGCGGTCCGATTCCGACACGTAGCGGCCGTCGGCGATGCACAGCAGCGCATCGTGGGCCTCGTACATGTCGGCCGTCGCGAAATAGGCGTCGTTGGTGGCTACCAGCGGGATGTCGCGGTCATAGGCCAGTTTCAGCAGCCCCGGTTCGACCTGGCGTTCGAAGGCAAGCCCATGCCGCTGAAGCTCGATATAGAACCTCCCGGCGAACATTGCGTTCAGCCGGTCGCACATTTTTTCCGCCGCCGGAAGCTGGCCGTCGCCGAGCAGGCGACCGAGCGGCCCGTCCGGCCCGCCCGAGAGGCAGATCAGCCCGTCCGAGCGCGCCGCCAGTTTTTCAAGCGTCGTATGGGTATCGCCGTGTTCGGTGGTCAGAAAGGCATCCGATGAAATTTCCATCAGGTTTTCGTAGCCGGTCTCGTTCTGGGCCAGAACGACCAGCCGGTCGTGGCGCCGGGTACTGGCATTCCCGCCGCCCTGACGCGCCGCCTCGCCCTCGCGAGCGATATCGAGCTGGCAGCCGATGATCGGCTGTATGCCCGCCTTCGAGGCCGCAAGCGAGAATTCGAGCGCGCCGAACAGGTTGTTGGTATCGGTGACAGCGACCGCCGGCATCGCCAGTTCGCCGGCAAGCTGGATCAGCTTCGGCAGCTTGATCGCGCCTTCGGACAGCGAATAGGCGGTATGAACCCGCAGATGAATGAAACCCGGATCGGTCATATAAATTCTTTCGGCGCCAGCCCGCTACTTTTCAGGTATCCAAGTCTAGACCGAATCGGTCGGACAGGAACCGTCAGGCGGTCTCCAATAGACCGTTTTTGAGGATCAGTGTCCGGTCCATACGGGCCGCAAGGTCGGGATTATGCGTCGCGACCAGTGCGGCCACGCCGGTTTCGCGGGTCAGCCGCATCAGCAGTTCGAATACGCGCTCTGCGGTTTCCTGGTCGAGATTGCCGGTCGGCTCGTCCGCGATCAGTACTTTCGGGCCG
>TARA_R110002126_G_scaffold44773_1_pt1 | contig 11202 bp, 9 predicted proteins | sample TARA_R110002126 | Tara Oceans TARA_R110002126 (sample SAMEA4397536) | marine metagenome | biome: Polar Biome; feature: [DCM] deep chlorophyll maximum layer (ENVO:01000326); material: water (ENVO:00002006), including particulate matter (ENVO:01000060) such as... | depth 30 m
GTTTTTTCTCAACAGCGGCGGCTTCAGACGAGCCAGATGATTGAGTTGCAGTGATGGCTTTAGCGGTGTCAGCATTATTTGATGCAGGATTGTTCAGTGCCGTCTGGTTGGATGCAATTTGATCAGGTATCGGCTCATTCGCGCTGGATACACTGACCTTATCGGCTGCGGTTTTGCTAGCAACTGTTGCGGCGACTACGGTGTGACTATTGACCGTTTCAGGCTCTTGCACGCTAGCTTGTTGTGCCGAGGGTGAAGAAGTATCAATCTGCTCAGCGTCACCCTTTGATGCAGTGTCAACTTGAGTCAAATCGTTTAGGGATGTTTCATTTGTAACAGGCATATTGTCTTGAGTTGTATCAGCGCTGACGGGCTGCCTTGACGCTTCAATAGATTTAGGCGTCATTGTCGAGCTGGCATTTAAGGCTAACTCAGAGGGTTCAGTTACAAGGTCGTTATGATTAAGTGCTTGGCTTAGCGTTAACGATTCAGTGTCTGTGCTAGCAGCGTCACTGATTGCTTTAGGTTGATTTGCAATTTGCATATTGGCTTGGCGATACATTGACACACCAAACCACAAAGTAGGTATCAATAATACTGCAACAACAATGAGACTAATAAGCGGTGAACGTGATTTAGCAACAGTTTGATATTGAATTTGAGGACGCACAAATTCACCCACAGCTTGTGTCGAAGGATTATCGGTTTCAGGCTGCTGACGCTGTTCTAAATCTTTCAGCATATTGATAATAACGCTCATTTAATCTCACTTATTTGTGTCACCCATTCACCACAACAACTGTCACTATTTAACCCAATAACCAACACCACTGCAGCAAGGAGCACAACAAGCAAGATGTTGAGCCGAGATACACTCACTTTATGTTGTAAATTAATATCTTCCGTATCGGTTATCGCAGCCAAACAATGCCGAGTTCGGACCTTTTTTTCACCTTGGCCGTAGCATAGCAATAAACTTTTATGTGCCAAAATATTCACCAAACGCGGAATGCCACGAGCAGCTCGGGCAATACGCTTAATATCCGCGGCAGTAAATAACTCTGGCCCTTGGTAACCCGCAATCGCTAGCCGATATCGAATATAAGCGTGTATTTCGTCCCATGTTAACGGACGTAAACCATAGCTAAAGGTAATACGTTGTCGTAACTGCCTAAACTTAGGTTGCGCTAAACGTTGATCTAATTCAGGCTGACCAAACAGCACCACTTGCAATAACTTACAATTTTCGGTTTCTAAATTAGTAAATAACCGTAATGCTTCAATACTTTCATCCGGTAACGATTGCGCCTCATCCAACACCAATACCACATGAAATCCTTGATGATTTAACGCTAACAAACGCTCATGGATAAGTCTTGTCAGTTGTTGTTGATCGACTTTATTTGGCAAAGACAAACCAAGTTCAGCTGCCACAGCCCAACGTAACTCCTTAGGATTTAAATAAGGATTGGGTAAATATGCACAATGGTATTGAGCGGGTAAATCGTTCAACAATTTACGACACACTAAGGTTTTACCTGTACCCACTTCTCCAGTGACCTTGATAAAACCCTCACCTGTTTCTAATGCTGTTTGCAGCACTTGCAACGCTTCCACATGCGGCGCCAACCCAAAAAAGAAACCGGTATTCGGGGTCAGCGTAAAGGGCAACTGACTTAAGCCAAAATGCTGCAAATACATAATTACCGACTATCCCTTGTTAATGTTAAGCCAAACGTGAACGATCACTACTTTGAAGGATACCAACGCTCAATCAAATCTTGTGAGCGCTTTAACTCGTCCTTCCATGTGTCACCACCGACCACGGTTGGTTTTAACATAATAATCAATTCAGTTTTCTTTTTAGATTTACTGCGGCTGGTGAATGCTTCACCCAGAAAAGGAATATCACCTAAAAATGGTACTTTAGACACAGTTTCAATATTCTCACTCTTCATTAACCCGCCAATCACGACCACATCACCAGATGCTGCGCGGATAACGGTATCCGATTCGCGGATCTCACTTTGCGCTAATGGCAACTCCAAGGTTGAATCACTGATTTTAATCTCTTTGGTTTGTGAGGTCACATCAATCACCGAAGGATGAACATGCAGTATGACATTGCCATCTTCATCAATCTGCGGGGTCACATCCAAAGCAATACCAGAGAAAAATGGCGTGAGCTCAACCTGTGGCGTGGTCACCGGAGTAGTACCTGCCACTGTGGTGGATGAAACGTCCGTGACAAAGTATTCATCATTACCGACTTTAATCACTGCTTTTTGGTTATTCGATGCGGTGACTCGAGGACTTGACAGCACATCTACATCACCTTGAGTATCGAGCAAATTAATGATGGAACTAAAATCACTTCCAGTGAAATTAATCGATGTTACTCCGCCAATGGCAGACGTAATCGCATTACTTAGCCCCTGTCCTGCTGAAGTACTAAAGTTAATGTTGGTATTACCAGCGTGACCTAAGACATTCTCCCACTGGATCCCTTGCTGATAACCATCCGATAAGGTTACTTCAATAATTTTTGCTTCTAAAATGACTTGGCGCTGTAGATGGCTTTCTGCTATTTGTAAGAAACTTCGAATTTGACGCAACTCATCAGGAAAAGCTCGAACGGTAACCAGACCGGCTTGAGGAGTGACTACAACTTGTCGCCCGCCACCGGTTTCACCCATGATAGACATTAATGTGGCTTGTAATTCACCCCAGAAATCCGTCTTAGTGGTTGAGCGAATAAAAGTACCATTGGTATTATCACTGCTATTAGCATTACCATTGCCACTATTACTATTTGAACTATTACTACTGTTACTGCTGCTATTGCTATTGCTATTGTTACTGCCATTACTGCCATTGCTTGAATTATTGTTTTGATCTGAAATGCGCCCTGAGCTCACGGAGGTTAATGACAAACCTTCACGCTGCATATAGATATAATTTAAGGGAAAGGTTTCGGTTCTCATTCCCGCGGGATAAACACGTAAAATACGCCCTTCACGCTTAACTTCATAACCGTAAATATCTTCAACGACTTGAATAACCTCTGCCAAGGTGACCGCTTTTAATGATAATGAAATGTTGCCTTGCACATCCGGATGAACCGCCACACTTAATGGGGTGTCTTTGACTAAGCTGGGGAAAAATACTCTGGCATCAACTTCGTTTGCTGATACGTCAAAACGACGCTCAGCAGGAAGGGCTCTTGCCGCTTGGCCCAGTGTATTATCGCCATTAAGCTCACGCTGAACATCTTCAGGCATTGCCGCTGGGGGTGGCATAATAGTTTGACCCGCTTCAGCTTGTTGTCTTGACTCATTCAAGGCTGCTTTTGCGGTTTGTGGATCAGGTCTATCCGTCGTTTGACAAGCAACTAAGCACAGCGACATCAGAGGAGTAACGTATTTAATCACATTCATTTTTATTCTTATCCTATCGCTCTGTTATCGACTTAAATAGTTGAAGTTTTCGTCCATCTGACAAGGTGACGTAGTCTTTATTAATCTTTGATACTCGTAAGCCACTGCCACTAACTGTGTCACCCACCGACAGAATGATGTTATTAATCACCGCATAGGTATTCTGGCCGCTGACAATACTGTTTAACACTAAAGATTGATTATCGGTTTTGGTTATCGCAGCCACAAACCCCTGACCCGGTAGGGTCGGATCACGTAATGTTTGTGCATTCGCCGCTGACATTAATAGCATCATTAGGCAGGATGCATACGCCATGGCATTAATATTGTTTTGCAACACTGATAAAGTCCTTATTCACACTCAGTGTGTAAAGTTCTAATTCAACTAACGCATCTGGATGAGATTCAACACGATAATCTAAACGCTTCCAGTACAATTTATCAGGCATACTTTCAACGGCTTTAATAAACGCTAAAATCGCGAAGTAGTCGCCTTGTAACGTCAGCTTAATACCATGGCTGTAAAGGTTAACTTTACTGCCATCGCCCACTTGTAATAAGGCTTTAGGCGCTATGGAAGCAAATGAAATCAGCGATACACCTTTAACATTACCCAGCAGGTTAGCTAATACTGTTGGCATGTAGTCCGCAGGAACCATATCAACCATTTGCTCAGTAAGATCAGCATCAACTAATTGCATTTGTTCAGTAATCAACTTTAGCCGTTGATTATAATCTTGATTAGGGTCAAGTTGTAAACGCTCTTCATAGAGAGCCACTTGTTGTAAGGAAATTGAATTTTCTTGTGCTAATCCTTTAAGCTGAGTTTGCAAGCTTTGCTGCTGCTTCCAAACCGACTCTAATGGCATAAACAACAGCATGCCGACCACAACAAATAAAGCGAACATAATCAATGTACGCTCACGTTGACTTAACTCATTAAATTTTGACGACCATACAAGCCATTGCTGCTTCATTGTGCGAGCTCCTTAGCAATGGGCTGGCTTATTAATTTAAACGCCAGTGGTTGTGCTTCGCCGCGATCCATTGTCATCGCTGAAAACGCATACCCCTTAAGCGTTGAAGTGGTTTTTAGTTTATCTATCCACAGTGGAATGCTCTGTGGATTACGCCCATAACCTTCAAACTCAATGCGCTGAACATCAGTATCTTGTTGTTCAATGGTAATATGGCTCAACCATACATTGGCATCCGCCACTGCTGCCAAGTCGGTTAACATTGGGGAGTAACCTTGACTAATCAGAGTATTGCGCTGGCTTAGCTCATCTTTTAACAGTTTTTTAAGATCTAAGCGCTGTTGTTCAAGCTCGACCTTTGCAACTAAGTTCGCATCAGGCTGACGAGCAGCGATTTGCAGTTCTAGCTGAGTCTTTTGATCATTTAAACGATTTCTCTCTCTGCTTACCTGCTCACTTAAGGTTTGCAAATCATGGCTATGCCACAGACCAATTGCATAAAGTAGTGCACAGCACCCTGAGAATAAGCCCAAAGCCAACATCATTCTTGCAAAGGTTAGCTTTTGTTTTTTAGGCAGTAGATCAGTGCTATATAAATTAACCGCGGTTTTTATCACACTTCACCTCGCGTTAATTCCTGTAACGCTAACTGAGCGAGTAAGTTCGATACGCCGTCGTGGGCAACGGCAAGCACTTTTTGATTAAAGTTAGCACCAACGAGATTAGCTAATGATGAATTGTCACCATCTGCCAATATGCTAATGGATCCCACAGGTGCCTGACGTAATTGGCTTTCAAAATAATCCATAGACCGTTGGATCTCCAAACTGAGATTATCGGCTAAGCCATGTTTCAACTCTTCTAAAGTTGCTTTATTCAGATGATTAAAGCCTCTGACGCGACGTTGCATCAATACTTCGCCAGCTTTAACAATTAATAACAACAATTCTTGCTCAGGCAAATGAGCCACCAGCATGTGGGCCATATTGTCGTTAACTAAAACATGGCTTAATGCCAACTCTTCAATGCTGATACCGGCAATGTCTAATCCATTGGCATCACAAGCACTGGCCAATTGAGCTAGAAACTGTCGACTGCTGACCACGACATTCACTTTTGAACTGACAATAAAACTAGACTCAAAATAATCTAAATGGATATTGGCCACAGGTTCTGACACCATATCTTTCACAGACCAGATCAACGCTTGAGTCACTTCATCTGGCTCAACATTCGGTTTATCAGCTTGTAACAATTGATAATACTGATGTGACAGCACTAATTGCACTCGAACTCGACCAAACTGGCTTTTTAGTGCTTCAAAGGCTTGAGACCAATTATTTTTTGGTACTAAAAACTGGCTAATAACAGGTGCTAATTGGCCTTGTTGGAGTTTACAAGCCCACAATGAATTATCGGCGATAAATACGCCTACACTACCCATCAACTGTGATGTTTGCCAAAAGGCGAGTTTACTCAAAAAACCATTGTTCATTGCGTTGCCCATATTCGCTAACATATTAAGTGTGTAACATCACTCATTCATAGAATTGGTATTAGAGACATGTCATCAAAAAACGACACGATGACTCTACTATTTAAGCATCTAACGTTAAGGCAATCTGCTTAGCCTTGATTGCCAGTGTCACCAGTCACATCGATAAAAAATCAAGCTATAATAACGCAAAAACAACAACTAATTAACAACCAGGCCATATATTAACAAAGTGTATATGTGTTTAAGATAGAGAGTAATCTTTTGATAAACAAGGTATAAAGCCAATCAATTACAGCAAACATAGCATTTTAACACCTAAACTTCAGATCTTTGCTCTAAAAACTCGCCTTGTGCAGCACTTACACCGAGAATTTTTAACGTTTGCCATTCTTCGAAACATTCAACGCCTTCAGCAATCACTTTCACTTCGGCTCGATAAAGGCCGCCAATTAGGCTGCGGATGAATAATTGATTCTCGGAACGTTGATGGACTCGGCGTACAATAGAGCGATGTAATTTCACTAAATCAAAATGGTACTCCTGAATATAGTGAGTCCCGACAACAGATTGACCAACATTATCTACAGCCAATTTAGCGCCCATTTTCCTCAGCATATCCAGAGTCTTAACTAGTGAGGTATTTTCCTGATTTTTAACAATAATGTCTTCAGATACCTCAAAAATCAGTCGCGCGGCTAAGGGTCGATGCTCTAATAAAGTCGATTGTAACCAGCGAACAAATGCTCTACTGGTCAAACTATCAAGACTCAAGTTGATACTGTAGCTTGATGTGTTGTCAGACATTAGCCTAAAAAGTACTTGTTCCAATACTTGTCGCTCAATCTGCGGCATCAATCCACATTTATTAGCCATTGGAATAAACAGAGTGGCGCGCACATCATTACCCTGTAAATCTCGGGCACGACTAAAAATCTCATAGTGCATAATTTGATTATCACTATCTACAATGGCTTGTTGTAAGGTGAAAAATCGTTTTGATACCAATGCATTTTCAATAAAACTGCGCCATCGAACAGAGCCTTTGGCGATTTGCTCATCGAGTGCACCTTTATCGTACATGAACCAGTTATTAACTCGTTGAAGTTGTGCCGCTCGGAGGGCCATCTCAGCTTCTTCAACAAGCTGTAACTGTAGATCGCCAGCTTTAAAAAAAGCACATCCTAAATGAAAGAAATTATCAGGATTACCAATGCCATAAAAAGGCAATGCGATGCAGGTTTTGAGTATTCGCTGCGCTAACTGATCGGCTTCAAGCAAAGATAACTGTGGTACAACAATGGCTAATTGTGAGTAGCTACGCCGCGCAAAAATACTGTCTTCATATTGCATTAATACCGCTGTAATGGCTTCTGTAGTCAATGAAAGCATGGCCTTAACGCCACCTTCACCGAATTGGTCTTCCACTAAATCAACATCATCAAACTCTATGAGCATCAATACACCATGGGCAACCATTTTCTGGTGGTGACTTAATCCATCAAGACGGTTTTGAAAAAATATAGGATTACCAATTTGGGTTTGTTTGTCTAAAAAAGTATCTTTACGGATAAATTGATCTAAACGGCCGCGTTCTTTATGAGCATCATCGAGTTCTGCAAGTAATTTACTGATGGCACGATTAATCATTCGAGGCTTACCGTTAGTAGGTACATCGGCAGCTTGTTTTAAATGACCATCGAGAATGAGCTTACTGCGCTGGGCGAGTTGCTCTATCCCATCTAGCTCTCTGGAATACCAACCGTAGCCAAAGCGGACAAAAAAACCGATGCTAGTAAAACCAATAAGCAGAATAACGAGCTCATGCCAGCCAAAATTACGTAACGAAAATGGTGGCGGTAAAGTCATCGTCATGAGTAACTGCCCTTTACTTAGCGAGCTTTTATAAAGAGTTAAACTGCTTTTAGATGCAGAGGCTTGCTCATGATGAAATTGATAAATTAATTGACTGTTATGCGACAAGGAAAAATCAACCGCCTTATAAGCAGTCAGTAAAGGGGGTAACCAAGTAGAAAATTGTTTATTGCCATGTTGTTGATAGTCAGCAACTAACATGGTCTCTAATTCAGCCACCTTCTGCTGCTGAAAAGTATAGGTTAACTGAGTAAAACCCATTACCGCGCACAGTAAAAACACAAAGGCCACCGCAGCCAATGAAAGCAGCCAAAAGCTAGTCAGTTTTTTGGTAAGGATCTTGGTAAGCTTCATTTATCCGCTATCCTGCTGGATTTACTTATTTTATTAACAAGTTAATTTTCATCCAGTATAACCATTGTGCCAACAAGTTCACTAATCGTTTTTACTTATACGGGTATGATAGCTAAAAAAAAAGGGGCCAAGCCCCTTACGTTAATCATGCGATGAATTCATTCAGACTCAGAGCAACATCAGATACCCAGTCCCGAGCAGCTTATACCTTATATTCTGTCGGTAATGTGGTGATTTTAGCCACACCAGAATCAATCGCAGCTTGCGATACTGCTCGAGCAACCAGCGGCAATAATCTTGGGTCCATTGGTTTTGGCAGCACATATTGAGCACCAAAGCTCAACGACGACACATTGGGATAAGCAGCCAATACCTCTGCTGGAACCGGCTCTTTCGCGAGGTTTGCGATAGCATAAACAGCCGCTAACTTCATCTCATCGTTAATGACCGCAGCGCGCACATCAAGTGCACCTCTAAAGATAAACGGGAAGCACAATACGTTATTGACTTGATTTGGATAGTCACTTCGACCCGTGCCCATAATGAGGTCTTTACGAATGTTATGAGCTAATTCAGGTTTAATTTCAGGATCAGGATTTGAACAGGCAAAAATCACCGGATTAGGTGCCATCAACGCAATATCATCCGCGGTTAATAAATCCGCCCCCGATAGCCCTAAAAATACATCGGCATCTTTTATTACATCCTGCAGAGTGCGTTTATCGGTATTATTGGCAAATAAGGCTTTATATTCATTTAAATCTTCACGGCGGGTATGGATAACGCCTTGTCTGTCGAGCATATAAACATTTTCACGTAATGCACCACATTTAACTATCATTGTCATACACGCAATGGCAGCAGCACCGGCACCTAAACAAACAAAGATAGCATCGTCAATTTTTTTGCCCTGAATTTCGAGGGCATTCAACATACCTGCAGCCGTAACAATAGCGGTGCCATGTTGATCATCATGAAACACCGGAATATTACAGCGCTTAATCAGCTCTTGTTCAATTTCAAAACATTCAGGCGCCTTGATGTCTTCTAAATTAATGCCACCAAACGTATCGGCAATCGACTCAACAGTATTGATAAAGTCTTCAGTGGTGCGATGTTTCACTTCAATATCAACCGAATCAATATTCGCAAAACGTTTAAATAGTAATGATTTGCCTTCCATCACAGGTTTTGACGCCAATGGACCTAAATTCCCTAGCCCTAAAATAGCAGTGCCGTTGGTAATAACCGCAACGGTATTACCTTTATTGGTATATCGATAAGCATTTTCAGGATTAGAAGCGATCTCTCTAACAGGCTCTGCAACACCGGGACTGTATGCTAAAGCAAGATCGTGACTTGATTGAGCAGGTTTAGTTAGGCAAATAGCCGTTTTTCCTGGTACTGGAAATTCATGATAATCCAGAGCTTGTTGACGAATATCTGACATTGTATACATCCTGAAATACGCTATATATGACGGAGAGGATGATGTAAGGAGCCCATCAATTAGCACCTTGCTAACCCTCTAAATTTTTAATAACAATACGCTAATACTGAAACGATATAAATCAAAAACTCAATGATAGGAGGTGTTGTGAGTAAGAATAGAGGCTAGGTTTTATTAATCTAACTAATTGAATATGAATATATATAAATCAACAAGTTAAAAGTGTAGGAAAATAACAAGATTTACGATAATAAACGGATAAAGACGACGATATTTGCAGTTTATTTTGTCTAAATAACAATAAAGCGCTGTTTATGCTTTTTTACATTGTTTACTACTAAAAAATTAGTTTCCGCCTCAGCACAACACTATTTTAGGATAACTCAGGTTAAGAAATGGAATTCTGTTAGTTGTAGAAAATAAAAAAGGCGCCGAAGGCGCCTTATTCAAGTCAATTGCAATGCAATTACTTTTTACCAAGCATACCGAAACGCTTGTTGAACTTGTCAATACGACCACCAGTATCAACAACTTTCTGAGTACCAGTGTAGAATGGGTGACATGCACCACATACGTCCAAGTGTAGGTTTTTACCTGCAGTTGAGTTCACTTTGATGATGTTACCACAAGTACAAGTTGCAGTAATTTCAGCGTAATTTGGGTGTATACCTGTTTTCATTTGGAGTACCTTAAATTGAAGGCCATGTCGCTCTCCCAACCCGAAGTTGAGCACCACATGCAGTTAATAACAATATGTTTTAGGCGCGGAATAATACAGGGTCTCAGGTACACAAACAAGTAGAATTTCTACACAGTACTAGGAAGACTTGTGCGACAACACTAGCTCATCATAAGTAGCTTGGGCATTAGATGAATTTTGATATTGCTGCACAATCTCCTCAGATGGGCACTTTAAACGGCTATCAGACATCAGTAAGTATATTTTCTGATTAGCAAACGCATTGGGGTTGGCATCATAAATCGCCAGCATCGCACCAAATACGCTGATTTGCCATTGTCGGTAATAACGATCAGCAACCCGCCATAAGGTATCTTGAGGCAATTTATCAAGTAAGCAGGACTTATTCAGTGCAGGACTTTGCCGATCGGTTTCGGCCAGTGTCAGCTTGGTTTCAACATTAACCAGAATTGGCTGAGGCAGCGTTTGTGTTTCATGAATGGCAGCCAGCAGTTGCTTACTCTCTAATTCTTTACTGTCGGCATTAAGCGAATCATCGATCTGTGTTGCTTGCGGCATCTCCATGGATGCAGTAACAGGCAAATCTGAAGGTGATACTTGTTGAGACTTATCGCCTTGGCTGGCCACTACATTATCAAATGTTACTTTATCTGCAGCAACATTTTGATAGCGCGATAGCATCTCTACTGATGGGCAACGTAATGCGCTCCCGACTTTTAATTGGCTAATTTTATCTTGGTAGAATGCAGATGGATTGGTTTCATAAAGGGCAAGCATTGCGCCATAGATATTTGAATTCCATTGCTTACGATAGCGCACCGCTATTTTCCATAAGGTATCACTCGCTAACTGATTAATCTGGCAATCACTCAGATTTTTTTGCGTTGTCGCGACTTGAGGTGTAACGCTGGTCT
>TARA_R110002126_G_scaffold6532_3_pt1 | contig 11191 bp, 14 predicted proteins | sample TARA_R110002126 | Tara Oceans TARA_R110002126 (sample SAMEA4397536) | marine metagenome | biome: Polar Biome; feature: [DCM] deep chlorophyll maximum layer (ENVO:01000326); material: water (ENVO:00002006), including particulate matter (ENVO:01000060) such as... | depth 30 m
GTAAGAGTTCTCTGGCCGTGGGTTTAGCCCTATGCCAGCACCGAGAAATCCTCTACATCCGCCGTGAAGCCAAACAACTAGGCGGAGTACTAGACCATATCGCTGAGTTGGTGGACCCAACCCGGTCAGGCTATTCTGGTCAGTCAGGCGAGTGGAAGATCCCAGCTTGGGATGGGGTGAAGAGAAAGATCGTCCTTGGTAGCACGAAGAATATGGGCGATGAGATGAAGTTCCAAGGAAGACCCCGCGACCTTCTTGTCATAGACGAAGCAGCCAACATGCTCCGCAGCCAAGTGGAGTTCCTTCAGGGTTGGGTTAGGACCACTATCCCCAACCAAAGGACGCGCACATTGCTGTGCTCCAACCCACCTGTAAACTCTGAGGGCTTTTGGCTCACGGAGATGTTCGATGCGTGGCTTGACCCTAATCACATCAACCCAGCGGCGCCGGGTGAGTTGCGCTGGTATCTCACCACAGCTGGCAAGCGGACCCCTGTCGATACTGGCGACCCAGTTAAGAACCCCAGCCCACAGTCCGATGATGATGAGTGGCTATACCCCAAGAGCTACACCTTCATCCCAGCCAAGGTCGGTGATAACAAGTTTCTAGGCAAAGAATACCTGCGTGAGCTGCAAGCACTACCCTCACCACTGCGCGAGCAGATGCTCTTTGGAGACTTCACTGCCGGGAAGGAGGACAATGAGTGGCAGGTCATACCGAGCCAGTGGGTAGAAGAGGCCATGAACCGATGGGAGGAAAGGATATTCAATCCCATTAAGATTGTTAGCGCAGGTCTTGACCCCTCACGCGGTGGCAGAGACTCCACAGTCCTATCCTGTCGTGAAGACTGGCACTACCATGAGCTACAAGAGTGGCCCGGTCATGAAGTATGCGATGGGCAGACAGCAGCAGCCAAGGTTATTGAGCTTATCGGCATGTCATCCTGCCCGGTTCACACTGATGTTATTGGCATTGGGGCATCAGTGGTAGACATCCTCGGCATGTACATCCATAACCGAGTGGTTCCAGTTAACGTGGCAGAGGGTGCAAAGGATGATACCGACTGGTCAGGTACTCTGAAGTTCGGCAACAAGAGAGCCCAGTTATGGTGGGCATTCCGAGATATCCTCAACCCCTCCAACGGATTCAATGTGTCGCTACCACGGGACCAGCAGCTCAAGGCAGAGCTGTGCTCACCCAGCTATCAACTGAGGGCTAGTGGCATCATGATTGAGTCCAAGCAGGACATCATCAAGCGATTAGGACGCTCAACTGACAGAGCTGACGCGGTGATCATGGCAGCAGAGCGAACATCTATCCTCAACATGACCGGGCTCACTGGCAGAATACAAGTAAATCGGTAGGCTCCCCCACCTCGCGGTTAATAGAGAAAGGTTGCGCAAATTGTCGAAAAGTGACAGTCTACGTCACATATCTATTGAAATTGATGTGGTGGCGGAGAGAAAATGAGCAATTCAACTGAGTTGACGAGAGATTTAGTCCAGAGATTCAATAAAGAAAGTGTCGATAGGCAGACTGTGCAGCAGATGTGGGATCTCATCACACGGTATATCCAGCCTCACCGTGGCCGATTCTTCCAAAACCAGACGAGTGAGGAGTCAATCAATTGGGAAGAGTCCAGAAACAACTACGACTCAACCGCTCCGCAGGGTGCAAAGAACTTGGCGTCCCGGCTACATGGCGACATAACCTCTCCTACTGTGCGCTGGTTCGATATCAGGTTCCGCGACGAGACCCTCAACACCAACAAGCAAGTCGTTAAGTGGACCCAAGAGGTCAGCGACCGTATTTACTACGAGCTACAAGACTCCAACTTCGACCTTGAGATCAATAAGGTATATCAGGATCTAGTGGGGTTCGGTACAGCCGTGCTTACACTGGAGGAGAAGCCGGGTCCAAGGGAGCAATGGAACGGCCTGAACTTTGTTAGCGTCCCGTTGAAGGAAGCCTACTTCGAGGAGGATCTGCAGGGTGGGGCGGTACGGTTCTATCGCAAGCTTGAGTGGACCCCAGTGCAGATCATCCGCCAGTTTGGCAAAGATACACCAGCCGACATCTTAAAATTGGAGGAGGAGGGGAACACAGACAAGATAGCCATACTCTTCTGCGTCTACCCACGCAACAATAAGGTTCTAGGGTGGGGTCAGAAGCTTGCACCCAGCGCAAGGCCGTTTGCCTTTTGCTACATACGCTTGAACAGTATGGAGATGCTGGGCAAGGAAGGTGGGTACTATGAGATGCCTACATTCGTTGGGCGTTGGGATACCACCAACTCCAGCCAGTGGGGACATTCGCCATCGATGACAGCCATCTGGGATGTGCTGACACTTAACGAGTGCATTAAGTCCAATCTACGCAAGGCAGCAAAATCTAATGACTGGCCTCTACTAGTAGAAGAGCGGTCAAATATTAACCAATTGAACATGGGACAGGGTACGGTCAGCGTGGTACGTAGTATCGCCGGGGTTGCAGCTATGCCATCCGGGGGCTCTGACTCAGACATGGATACTGAGATCGTCAGGCTACAAGAGAACATTAAGACCTACTTCATGACAGACACACTGGACTTCCCGCAGGCTCAAGGTACTCCGATGTCAGCTACTGAGGCCCAGATCCGGTACGAGAGGCTGCAACGCTATATGTCTGCGACTCTCGGCCAGATTAGGAACGACATACTAAACCCACTGGTTGAGCGGTGCTTCAACATGCTAATCCGTGACGGTGAGCTACCTGAGCCACCCCCTATTGTCCTTGAGAATGACTCTGCGCTAGACATTGTCTACCTTGGCTCACTGGCTAGGGCTCAACAGATCGATGGTGTTGGTGCTATCGAGCGAGTCCTCTCATCTGCGGCGAATGCAGGCGCTGCGTGGCCTGACGCTCTGGATGTTATCGACCCAGCTGAGAGTATCCGGCAGATTGGGCTGAAGCTTAATGCCCCTGCCTCGATGATGAGGGATGCCAAAGAGGTTCAGGCTATCCAGAAGAAACGTGCTGAAGATATGGCACGGCAACAGGAGGCGATGATGGCCCAACAGGAAGGTGAGGCAATGCAGGCTGAAGCGCAAGGCATGGCGGCACTAGAGGAGCAGCCAGTATGATTGATCGAGGAGCCCAGCTGTCGAAGTTTCATAGGTTATTGAATACAGATGACGGTAAGGAGCTGATGGCGGACCTCAAGATAGCGTGGGGATCTGCCAACGTGTTCAGCTCCGACATAGCGACAATGGCCTACAATGCGGCTCTTCTTGAGGCGTACCGAGCACTAGAGAGCTACCAATTAGCAGAGGATCTACAGCGATGAGTGAAGAAAATACAGCCACACCTGAAACGACAACTGAAGTTATTGAGGCGCTACCTAGTGAATGGGTTAATAGCCTACCTGATCAACTGAAAAGCGCACCATTCTTCAAACCAACCAGTGATGGCAGTGTGCGTACCATAGAGCAGGTTCTGTCTGACCTGAACAATGCCGCGAAGCTGCAAGGCAATCTCACTGAGTCACACATCAAAATACCATCACATGACGCTGCCGATTCCGACAAGGCTGCTGCTCGGGATAGGATACTATCCCTATGGCCTGACCTACGGGTGGCTACCGAGGGTGAGGACACGCTCCCCCCGGCAGAGGTTGCAGGGTACAAGTTACCTGAAGGTTCTGAGGTGTTAGATGCAGTGACCGTTGAGGATATTGGTAAGTTCGCCATTGAGCACAGCTGGGGCCAGAAGCAGTTCTCCGACTACGCTAGTAAGATGATGGAGGCGCAGAATTCCTCCAATGAAACCGCTGCCCAGTGGCAGAGGGACCAAACAACCAAGCTCAACGAGAAGCTTGGCGGCGCGAAAGAAGAGCACTTAGGGCGAGTTGGGGCTGCTCTTGAGTCAGCTGGAGCAACACCTGAATACATTTCCGCTGTTAAAGCGGGTCAGGTTGACGCTGATCTGGTCATGGTCATTGATAACCTTGTTGGAAAGATGATCGATATGGGTGACGAGGGTAGCCAGTTTGTGCAGCAGGTGAACACAGGGGCTAGATCACTGACTCCAGCCGAGCACAGGGACCGGGCAACCGAGCTTTTTGTCACATTGCAGTCAACACCCAAAACATCCCCGAAATTCAAGGAGTTAAATAATAAGCGGATGGAGCACATTGGGCTTGGCATGGAGCGATAAATAGGTTATATAATAACCACTAGAGGGTGGATTGCAGGTAACTGTCCCACCGTAACCCTCAAACCGTCATAGAGGCTGACGTTAAACACTCAGCACAAGGTCCGAATGACGGGTTGCCTGAAGCGAAAAGATATCCACTAACTTTTTGTAATAGGCAATTATTATGGGCAGTAACGTAACAGTAAGTCAGGTAGCTATAGAAACATATGAAGCTACCCTAATCCAATTGGCGCAGCAGCGCATGTCCCGGGTACAACCTTGGGCTATGCAACGTGGCGAGGAATCAGCAGGCCATAACTGGCCCGTATTGAACTCGGCAGATGCCACCCTTAAAACCCGCGATCAAGCGACACCTGAAACTGGTGCTGTGTTTGCAGAGCGGCGCTCAGTCCCAATCACCATGAACATTGGTGAGCTGGTTGAGCCAGAAGATATCGTTGAAGTTCTCATCGACCCCTTGTCAGGTTTGGCCCAGTCGCAAGTATTCGCCATTGGCCGAGCATATGACGACGAGTTGTTTGATGCGTGTGAACGTGTTGCAGATGACGGTAATGGAGGCACTGTTGCCTTGCCTGCCGCTCAGATCATCAACACTGGCGGCGCAACTTCCATCAACTTTGATATCGTAACCGAGGTTACTGAGCAGTTCCTCAACAACGATGTAGATCCTGATGAGCCGAAGGTATTCTTTGTATCTCCCGCGCAAGTTCGCAAGATGCTCCAACTGACAGAGGTAACCAGTGCAGACTACAACTCACTGCGTCCTTTGGAGAGTGGAATGCCTACGAACTGGATGGGCTTTACTTGGATTCCATCAACCCGCCTTAACAGCCCGGGTGCTGGTCGCGTCAACTGTGTAGCAATGACAGCAGACGCTATTGGATTCAACATCAACGAAGGCATGACATCACGTATCGCTGAAGACCCCACAATGTCTTTTGCATGGCGTGTGTATGCTCGATCAACCTTTGGTGCTGTTCGTGTACAAGACGCTAAGATATGTCTTGTAGACGTTAGCGAAACAATCTAGCACTAACCGCCTGAAACCTACGGGGAGTAAGGCATTTATTATCATTAGGAGATTAAATGTCTATCAAACGTACTTCTTGCCGGGTAACAGAACGAGTACAGATGAAGAAGCTTTTCGCTATGGGTCGGAGCGTCACGCGAATATCTAATCAGCTGAGGGTGGATGAGGAAACAGTCACTGAGGTAATTGAAGGTAAGTGGGATAGCAAAGAGAAAGCCATGGCGTTAGCTGCCATGGAGAAGGACAAGAATGACTTGTTAGGTAAGGCTGACGCTGAAGCTACCAAGATCGCACAGATTGCCGCAGCTGCCGCAGCAGCTATCAACGGGCAGAGCCCCGTCATTGATAAAGAGGCGCTCCGGGCAGAGATTGAGGCACAGATACGTGCTGAGATAGCGGAAGAAAAAAATGTGAAAGTTAAAAAGGTTAATGCCGCAGCCGCTGCTTAACACACAAGCGGGGTAATACCCGCACAACCCGAAATGAGACCGGCCTAACAGCTGGATATGGAAAGAGGGATTCGACATGGCACTAGCTGCTAACAACCAATACACACTGGACGTTCACAGTCCTAAGAAATCCACTGTTGTTACTGTGGGGTACACTACCCCCGGCCCTACAGAGGTTTCCATCCACATTGGATCTTCAGTCAACGTGGGGCTAATGACCAGCATGCGGGGCGTGACGGATCAATGTCTGCGCCTAGCCCTGAATGAGATGCCCAACATCGTGATGACCTCGCACTGCCCAATGGGCGGAGTTCCCGAGCTAGACGGTATACTCACTGCCGATGACATCACCATCTCAATAGGCTCCACTACTGTCGCTCAAGAGCAGACTGGATTCCTAGTGAGGACTGTCACTCGACTTAACGAGTACATCACCGAGGACGCATAATGCCGACTCTTAATGACTCAAAGTTCACCGCTTTGCGGGGACTGGGTCACACTGGAGCCATGCCTGACATGACGCTCCAATGGCTTAAAGTGAATGGAGCCACATCCAGCTCAGTTACTGACGCATGGGTAGAGATGCTTGCGTCAAAGGGTGTAGTTGACAGCCAGAGATCCGATGCTTGGTACACCTACCTTGACGGCCTAGCGCCGGTTACAGTGGGTAGACAGGGCAACGACCTCGAGCTGTGGTACTGGGCTAACTTAGGTCCATAGCCATGCCATGGCAACCAAAGAGAGCAGGCCCGTCCAGTATCAGGGAGCTATACCACTGGGCATGGGGGCAGCTTAACGAGCTAGGCAAGGTAGCCGGTGGTAATACGCCCACCAATTTACACTCATCCTTGACCGATGTGGTCCCAGACCAACACCACCCCCAGCTCCATGACCTGACCAGCCACACCGATGTCTCTATATCCACAGCGACTGATGGCGAGGTTCTAACCTACGAGAGTTCTACTTCTCTATGGAAGAACAGCGCGTCTTCCGGCGGTGGTGGTAGTAGGAATCCAGATGGAGGGTTCGCTAATAGCGTGTACTTGCCAATACAAAACATAAATGGGGGTGGCGCGTAATGGCCGACATAATCCAAATTCGCAGAGACACTGCGGCGAACTGGACATCAGCAAATCCCACTCTAGCGCAGGGTGAGCTGGGCTATGAGACAGACACAGACAAGATGAAGATAGGTGATGGGGCAACTGCGTGGGCCACCCTGCCTTACTTTATAGCTGGCGGTATTGCCCTTGCCGACCTGAGCGCAGCTGTTGCCGCCGCCGGGACGGCCAACCTAACCTACAACAACACCACGGGTGTGTTTACCTATACACCCCCGGACCTCACCTCCTATGCAACAGCGACCAGTACCACCGCCTTCACGAACAAGAGCGGGAACATAAGTCAGTGGACTAACGACTCGGGTTATACCACTACGGCTGGTACTGTGACCCCTAGCTCCACTGACACATTCACTAATAAGTCTGGGGCAATAAGCCAATGGACTAATGATGTTGGGTACTCAACCTCCGACACTACTTATACCGCAGGAACTGGCCTTCTACTCACAGGGACAGTCTTTAGCAACACCATTATAAACAACAACCAGCTCACCAATGGTGCTGGCTACACAACAAACACAGGCACTGTCACACCTAGTTCCACCGATATATTCACCAACAAGTCTGGTAGCAACCTACAGTGGACTAATGATGCTGGATACTCCACTACAGCAGGGACTGTGACACCAAGTTCAACCGATACTTTTACGAATAAGAGCGGGGACATCAGCCAGTGGACTAATGACGCTGGCTACCTTACGACAGCCTATGTCCTACCCGTAGCAACCTCTACCGTACTGGGTGGTGTCGAGATATTCAGCGATGTAGTTCAGACTGTTGCGGCGAATGCGGTAACTGCCACAGCGAGTAAGACCTACGGTGTCCAGTTAGACAGCTCTGGTCGGGCTGTGGTCAATGTTCCTTGGAGTTCTAGTGGTGGCGGCATTGCGCTCACCGACCTCAGTGCAGTCGTGGCGGCAGCTGGCACTGCAAATCTAAGCTATAACAATACCAACGGGGTGTTCACCTACACACCTCCAGACCTGACATCTACGGATACGCTGGACTCTGTAACTAGTCGAGGTGCTACCACCACTAACGCAATAACTGTCGGGGGTTTTACTTCTACAGGTATAGACGACAACGCTACATCTACAGCCATTACGATTGACTCAGATGAACGTGTTGGCGTAAACATCACACCGACAAATCGCACTTTTGAAGTAAAGGCCATTGCAGATGCACAGATTGTCGCATCTTTTGAAACAGGCAGCGGTGTTGCTGGTCGTATATCTATTGCAGATGCCAATACGACAGCAGACAGCTCTGTTGGTATAGGCTCTTCAGGCGATAACCTGAGTCTTTATGCGGGCGCGGCGGCAAGAGCAACCTTATCCTCCGCTGGCAATTTAAGTGTCACGGGCAATTTAACTTGTCTAGGCATAGACGATAACGCCACCTCGGTAGCAGTCACGATAGATGCTAGTGAGAATGTCGGCATTAAAAACGTCAGCCCAACAGTCGCACTGGATGTCACAGGAGCAATCCTAGCAAGCGCAGACATAACCGCATACTCAGACATACGCCTCAAGGCCGACATACAGCCCATTGGGGATGCTTTAGACAAGGTAGGGCAGTTGCGCGGAGTTACCTTCCTACGCTCTGATGAGGGCGATGGAGTGCGGCATACAGGGTTGATAGCCCAAGACCTACAGGCTGTACTACCAGAGGCTGTTCGTGTGGGTACAGATGAGAACGAAACTTTATCAGTAGCCTACGGCAACACGGTCGGGTTACTGGTCGAAGCCATCAAAGAACTCAGAGCAGAAGTGGAGGCGCTGAAGAATGGCTCTTCCATCTAGCGGCCCACTTAGTATAGGCGACATTGCTGGCGAGTTTGGTGGTGTAGTTCCTCATGCTCTGAGTGAGTACTACGGAGCTGCTGCTGGAGTTCCTGCAAGTGGGGCTATAGCTATCAGTGACTTCTATGGTACTTCCAGCGTTATCGACCCTGCATATACACAGGTCAACAACAGTGCTACGGGCTGGTCTGAGAGTCCAGCCGGTGCCTTGACTACTGCTAGTTCTCAAACAGCTTGCAAGGGTGTAGGGGGCGCGAAAATTGCTGCGGATGGTATTATATGGCAAACATTCAGCATAACAGCCGGAGTAGTATATAAGGCAACGGGGCAGACACTTAAACCAAGCGGTAGCTCGGACGCTAGGTATGTTCGCGTTTACGATGGGAGCGGCACCTCTGGTACCCAACTTGGGGCGGTTACATTGTCAACAACAATCATTTCTTACTGGCCGTTCAGCTTCACATTCACCCCGACCACCAGCACTGTTACTTTTGCATTTTTTGTTAACGCGTCTTCAGGCAACACTCGCATTTCTCCCATAAAGGACACTATCGTGGAAGTAAATTAATATGAATTTTACAAGGGATAAAGTATGAAATTCACGATAGCGAAGCGACTACCTAAGCAACGGTGGATGCGCGTTGTATATCATTACGAAGGAAGATTTGATATAAGCCAGAGCTTTTCTAACCTTGGCGACCAGAGTGACGCTGCTATTATTGAGCTAATCAAAGGACGATACCCTGCGGTGCTAAGAGAGTGGGATGCAATCGAAGCGGCTCCTGACACGATAGGAGAATTAGTGGAAGGCATTGTGCATACAGTTGACTATGCACCACCTGTCCCTGTTGCAGACCCTGAACCCACACCTGCTGAGCTTTCTGCGCAGCGTATCAATGACCTCAAGGACGAAAGAGCAGCCAAAGAAGGCGAAGGGATATTTTGGGCAGATGTTCAAGGTGATGCCTTCATGTTCGACTCGACCATTGAGAGCCAGAACCGAATCGTTGCAGCCATAGCCGCTATCGATACAGGCGACCGAGTTGATGGTGGTGTATGGAAGTGCGCTCAAGTGGATAGCGTGGGTGAGCCTACACTAGTCTTCCGACCCATGACAAACATTGAACTGGGCGCTGTAGGCACCTTGTTTAACGCTCATATCCAACAATGCTTTGAGACTGAGGCCGTTTGTGTTGCACAGGTCATGGCTGGAAACTTGGATGTAGACTTCCAAGCGGAGTTTGAAGACCTGTGATCGCAGACCTTAATGATCTGACCGCCGACTTCATTGATACCTCGATTGAGGCGCGGGAGTGGGCTTGGTCAGAGCTAAGGGTTAGGTACAACTCACCTCAATGTATTGTCCTGCGGTACAAAGGAGAGATAACAGGGGTGGTGTTCTACACGGTTGATGGTGATGAAATTATTAATTCCTTATTGTTGACCAAGCCCCCTTGGGGAATTGCGGGAACCGACATAGAGAACGGGGCAGAGCTGGCGGCTAAGAATGCAGACACTATACTAACGCATTTGTTTGACACCGTGGGAGCTAAACGGGTGTCGGTGGAGACAAGCTCTGGCAACAAGCGGATGCAAAAGATGTGGAAGCGGCACACAGGGCAGTCTTTTACTCCCACTGGTGCTGGCTATGAGGGTTATTTGACCCGTGAGCAGTACCTAAACCGATGATACCGCAGGCTTTCATCGCTGGCCTTCCTCGATCAAGAACGTATTGGCTGTCTCAGTATTTTGACAGTCACAATGGCGTTAAGGCATACCATGAGCTGTCGATGACAGCGGGTAGCCCAGAGAAGTTTGCCGAGGCAATGGAGGCTGACGCTTGTGTAGTTGATGCCGATGTTCTACTGGTAGTAACCGACTACAAGGAAAGGTGGCCTGATGCTCCGCTGGTGTATGTGGAAAGAGATTTAGAAGATTCCCTGAACGCTACTGTCGCGTACATAGAGTCTCGCGGGAGCAAGTGCAGGAGGAGTGAGGTTGAGGCTTCACTATACGCGGGACGGGATTACTACACAGAACATGCAGACATCACCATACCCTATCCTGAGTTGGATGAAAGACTGCCGGAGATACACGAAGCATTTGGTATACCGTACTCAGAAGAAACACACGCTGAGTGGTCTTGTCGTAATTTAAGCAGACCTGAGATTGTAGTTAAGCGAAAGACCATTACTATGTGGGATACTTCACAAGGAGTTACACGTTGAATAATATGAGAAATCAAACGCTAGGTGGTGCAGGAATGCCAAAGAACTGGGGTGCTCCAAGCCCTGTGTTCAACTACACAACAGGCAAGTATGAGTCTGGTGGTTTTATTTGGGTTGGCAAGAAGCGAGTTACGCCTGCCGACAAGGCTGCGCTCAGGGAGGTGTTTGGCAGTAAAGCTAAAATTGACGGCCCGACAACTCGAGGTAAGCTCGACCCCAAGTACAGCACCTTCGATGTTAGGGCTAAGAAAAAGAAAGCGTATAATCAAAAGGTTGTAGTGAAATGAATAATATATTTAAACCATTCAAGGCTGAGCTGAAAGCATGGCGCGGTGAAATGTCCGAGTCTGTATCTAACCTCAAGGAC
>TARA_R110002126_G_scaffold43833_6_pt1 | contig 11172 bp, 6 predicted proteins | sample TARA_R110002126 | Tara Oceans TARA_R110002126 (sample SAMEA4397536) | marine metagenome | biome: Polar Biome; feature: [DCM] deep chlorophyll maximum layer (ENVO:01000326); material: water (ENVO:00002006), including particulate matter (ENVO:01000060) such as... | depth 30 m
GCCGCGCTCATTGGCCGCTGCAAGAATGGCCTCAAGCTTGACCAGGAGCCGTTCGCTCAGCACCAGATACTGGTTGCCGTCGGCGGGCTGTTTGCAGAGAAACTGGCCGAGCCGGAAATGCGGCGATACGGCCAGATCCTCAAGCCCGTCGGTGACTTCGAGAAAGTTTTCCGGCGCCCGGTAATTCTCGTGGCCGCGATAGGGTTCCGACGGATAGCTCCCAAGCCGGTAGCCATTGATCGTCTCGCCATCATCGGGCGCGTGCGACCGCATCACGACCAGATTGAGGGTCATGATATGGCCTTCGCCATCATCAAGCTGGACGGGCGTCAGGCCCGGTGTGACCGGCGCCGTCCAGTCGAGTTCCGTCGTTGCGGCCCGGCTGGTGTCGCCCTCCAGCCAGCTGAGTGGCCTGTCGGCGCGGATGCGGACCCGTTCGCCCGGCTGGGCAAATACGGCAAAGGTGTCCAGATCGACGACGAGGCCCTCACGCAGGGTGATCGCGAAAGGCAGACGCCCGGGCTCAAAGCCGGCCACGGGCGGGGCGGTCCGGTCGACGACCGGGTTGAGAAGCCTGGCGTGCGCGATCTGGGGCAGGACAGACACCAGGGCAGCACTCAACAGGGCTTTTCCGAGAAATTTTTTCATCAGACTACTCCATGGGCGATGGAGTAACCTCCAGCGCCGCAATCAACTCATCATCCTTTTGATATAGGTCTGCGATGAAGCGGATACCAGTCGACGGGTCGTGCACGGCTGTCCAGTAAAGGAGATAGACCGGGATCGGCTCGGCCAGAGGCAGGCGGGTCTCGGTATTTCCGGCGGCAATTTCGCGCAGCCCCTCCGGTGTCAGATCCGGCGTTTCGGCGATCACCCAATCGGCCAGCTCGAACGGATCGCGAAGCCGGACGCAGCCCGATGAATAGCAACGCCGATTATGCGCGAACAGTTCCCGATTGGAGGTGTCGTGCAGATAGACATTGTGCGGGTTGGGGAAGATCAGCTTGACCTCGCCTAGCGCGTTGAGCGGGCCGGGGGCCTGACGTAGCCGGTAGGGGAAATCGCGCGCCGGCACGGTATTCCAGTCAATCAGTGCGGGATCAACCAGATTGCCGTCACGGTCCAGCACCTGGAAGCCCAGCCGGGTAACCGCACCCGGGTCCCGGCGAAACAGCGGCAATTCATTGCGCACGGCGATGCTTCTGGGCGTCTCCCACCAGGGATTGACGACGATATAGGTCATCTCCGCCGAAAAGACCGGCGTCGGCCGGTAGCTGAGGCCGACGATGGCGTCGTGGCGGCGCTCGACCACGCCTTCATTGCGGGCCTCAAGCGAGAAGTCCGGGATATTCACCCGGATATGCCGCCGGCCCATATCCGCGGGCAGCCAGCGATAACGTTCGAGATTGGCGCGGATCTGGGCGACGCGATGGTCCGCGCCCAGATTCAGCTCGTGCAGGGTCTGGCTGCCGACGCGGCCATCGACATCGAGCCGGCTGGCTTGCTGGAAAGCTTCGACGGCGGTTTGCAGGATTGCGTCGAAGACTTCCGGATCGGCGGGCTCGGCGCTGCTGGATTCTGGCGTGACCGGGTCGGCGGCGATGGACAGCGGCACCAGATCGCCACTGGCCTCCAGCCGGGCCCTTAGCTGCGCGACCCGCGGACCGCGATCACCGGGCCGCAATTCCGGCCCCGCGTCGATCAGGGGCCAGCCGCCAGCCTGGACGATCGCTTCAAAGCGCGGCAGCGCGTTGCGCAAGGCTGTATACCCGGGCTCATCCGGCGCGAGGGCCTCGAGCCGGGCGGCGATGTCGCCATTGGCCCTGGCCAGGTCCAGCCAGGCGTGTAGATCGCGGGTGCGGCGCGGTGCTGTCCAGTCAGGTTCGAAGCGAACCGGATCAAACCGGCCCGCCAGAAGGTGTCCGGCCAGGCTCAGAACGGCACGCGTTGCGAGGGCATCGGTGGCGGGGTCGGACCGGATCGAATCGACGGCCTCCAGCTGGGCCAGAAAATAGTCTTGCGGGTCGAGCCCGTGACTGGATGATCCGCGGATCGCGGTGACCAGATCCTTCAGCAGGGCCGGTTCGGCGGCAGGGCCGGTCCAGACCGGAGTGGCGTCCGGTTGTTGCGCCCCGCTGGCCTCGTTCTGCACGGCCCCGACAGCGGGATCGGGGGCGGGATCGGCGGCAGATTGCGCGATCACGGGCGAGCCGCCGATCATGAGGGCCAGGCCGGCCAACAACGCCCCCCATCTCATGCCTAGATCCATTTCATGTATTTGAAGGCCGCAATCTGCACGCCGCCAATGCCGAACAGGAGAGCGACGAAGAACCAGAAGGCGCTGAGATTGTCGGAGCCGGGAATGCCGCCGACATTAATGCCCAACAGGCCGGTCAGAAAGCCCAGCGGCAGGAAGATCGCGGCGATCACAGACAGCACGTAGAGATTCTTGTTCATGCGGTCGGCCAGGCCATTGGCCAGCTCATCCTTGACGATCTGGGCGCGCTCTCGAATCGTGTCGAGATCCTCGAGATAGCGGATCACGATATCGAGATTTTCCTGCAGGCGGCGCTTGTTCATCGCGTCGAGCCAGGGAAGTTCGGAGATGCGCAAATGCGCGATCACATCGCGCTGGGGTGCGATATAGCGGCGAAACATGATCGCCTGTTTGCGCAGGGCATTGATCGCCTGGCGGGCAGCCGGCGTGGGTGATTCCATCACCTCTTCCTCGACATCGTCGAGCCGTTCGTCCAATTCGGTCAGCACCGGTTCCATACGCTCAAACAGGCGCGCGGTGAGCATGGCGATGAAATCGGCAGCGTTCTTCGGCCCCGTGCCTTCGGCCAGGCGCTCGCGCAGGTCGGAGACGGCCTTGAGCCGGCGCCGGCGCACGCTGATGATGCGGGAGCCGTCAATCCAGAGCCGGATCGAGACCATATCCTCTGGCTGGGCGTCCTCATTGAGATTGACGCCGCGCAGGATCATCAGCGCACCTTGCTCGAACATCACCATGCGCGGCCGGGTTTCCTCGGCCAGCAGGGCGTCGATGATGATCGGGTCGAGATAGGTGATCTCGCGTTCGAGCCAGGCGCGTGCGCCGGGATGGCCGGCGTCGAGATGGACCCAGGCGAGCGCCTCATCGCGGATAAGGCGCGAGACATCATCGCCGGACAGCACATCCCCGCGTCCGTCACCATTGATCGAGCAGGCGTGCAGAATGCCGAATTCATTGGGCATTGATGGCCTCCTTCAGGGCGGCCGCATTCTTGATATGCAGATCGCGTTGCGGGAAGGGAATCTCGATGCCGTTATCGCGGAATTTGTGCCAGATCGCGAACATCACATCGCTCTGCGGCCGCCACCGCCCGGCGACAATATCCTCGACCCAGAAGGTGAGGATGAAGTCGATCGAGCTGTCACCGAAATTGCGCAGGAAGCATTGCGGCGCCGGGTCGCTCATGCACATGGCGTGCTCGGTGGCGGCTTCCAGGATCAGGTTATGCGCCAGCTCCAGATCACAGCCATAGGCCACGCCGACACTGATTTCGACCCGGGCCTTGCTGGTCGAGAGGGTCCAGTTGGTCACCCGATTGGTGATGAAATCCTCGTTCGGAACCAGGACTTCCTTGCCGTCGAGGGTCTCGAGCAGGGTGTAGCGCGCGCTCGATTTGCGCACAAAACCGGTCACCCCGTCGGGCAATTCGATCAGGTCATCGATATCGACCGAACGTTCCAGCAGCAGGATCAGGCCGGAGATGAAGTTGGAGGCGATCGTCTGCAGGCCAAAGCCGATGCCAATGCCGACCGCGCCGCTGAACACGGTCAGCGTCGTCAGATTGAGGCCGAGCACGTCCATCGAGATCAGTATGGCGATGATATAAATCGCGATCTGAAAGATTTTCGAGACGAGTGTCCGCGTCGTCGGGTGTAGTTTCGAAAGTCCGCGAACCCGGTGTTGAACCAGATCGGCAATCGCCGCCGTGACCCAGAAAATCAGCACCAGCAGGACCAGGGCGCGCAGGGCGTCATAGGGGCTGACATGGAATTCGCCGGCCCGGAAGGTCAGCGCCTCGGTATCGAGATACTGGCTGACAATGGCCAGATGTCCGGTGACGCCGGCGATCACAATGCCGAGCAGGCTGATGAAGATCAGCCAGCGGGCCCAGGGCCCCTCTGGCTTGATGATATGCTTCCAGAAATCACCCATTCCAGCCCACCCGTTCTGCTACCCGTTGAGGGACCGGCAAGACCGCCGGGTCGTCATCTCGCTGCCTACTCTGCCACGGCTGGTGGTGCAAGGCGACCGCCCGGCCGCGCAGCGTCAAACGTTCAATAATCGCGGCGCCAGCGGATCGCGACCGACGCTTCGGTATCAGCGCTCAGGCGGGAAAGAATGCTGAGCTGCGGCGTCAGTGTCCACTCGACGCTGGCCGTGCTCAGTGCCGCCGCGCCGGCGCTCTCGACCTCGACATAGAAATCATTGCCAAATCGCCGCCCGCTGGTGACGGTCAGGCCACCATTGGCGTCCGATCCGATATCGAGCCGGTCGACGCCGACCAGTTCGCGGAAACGGCCGACGAAGCCGAATATGTCCTGCCCGGCCAGTTGCGCGGCGAGCTGAGCGGCTTCGAACGGGCCGAGTTGACTGGCGGAGCGGTCGAACAGGAGGCGGGCAATAATCTCGTCATCGGGCAAGGTCGGCGTGCTGGTCAGGGTCACGCTTGGCGACATCAGCGGGCCGGCGATCGCGACATCGGCCTCGAAGTCGTCGCGCTGATAATGAGCCAGCAGGGAGACGCGCGCATCGGCCGGCGAGCCGTTGAACACGACCTCACCGGCTTCCAGCGTGAAGCGCCGGCTGAAGACAGTCGCCGAGCCGCGTACCAGGTTGGCTGTTCCGGTCAGGGTCGGCTTCCTGGCCTGCCCGGTAATGCGGATATCGGCACGCCATTCCGTGTTGAAACCGGAGGAGTTGAAATAGATCTGGTCGGTGGCGTAGACCCGGTAGTCCAGCTGAACCGGCAATCGGGCCCGTGAAGCGCGGATCTGGTTCTTGGGCAGGTTCAGCTCGACGACCTCGATTTGCGGTATGGCGGCGACACCATTGGCCGGGGGCTGGACGTAGACCCGGTCGAGACGGGTTTCGCCAGCGACGAGCAAGCCGTCCTCACCCAGGGTCAGGCGGGTCTGGCCCGTCATGCGGGCCGTCAGGTCGGGGCGCCGGGTTGCGGTGAAATTCTCGAAATTGAACTCGGCCTCGCCGCGTGGCCCCTGGGCCGTGACGACACCGGAGGCGGTGGCGTGCATCTGGCCGGTCGAGCCGTCACCGGCGGTAAAGCTCTCCAGCTCGATCCGGCTATTGTGCAGGTTTGCCAGAAGCTGGATGTCGAGGATATCCGTGCCGCTCTCGGCGGCGTTGAAACGCCCGTCATGCAGCGCAATCGAGCCGTCGATCTGCGGTGCGCTGCGGGTCCCCGAAATCGCCAGATTGATGTCGGCATCGCCGGCGAGTGTGGTGCCGATCGGCAGCAGCAGGGACGTCAGGGACTGGATTTCACCGCTGGCCTCGATGCTACCGGTGATGACCGCGTCTGCCCCGTCGAGAATTGCCAGCAAGCCCGTTGTCGTGCCCTGGCGGGTGAGGACGCTGCGCGCGCGCAATCCGCCCCCGGTCGCCAGACTCTCGATCCGGGCATCCTCGCCGAGGGTGAGGCGGTTTTCGATCCGCAATTCCGGAGCGTCGGCCAGCGAGGCCGCCGTCAGACCGCTTGCCACCAGCTCGGCATTGCCGCGCCAGATGCCGCCGGTCTGGTGCAGGGCTGCGCTGGCATCGATCATGCCGTCCACCGCCGGTAGTCCCGCCAGATCGACCATCAAGGCGATCGGCAAGCGGCTGACCTGAACATCCAGCTGTGCCTGTCCGGCGCTCTCTTGCCATTGCGCGCCGAGCTCACCGCCGCCGAATTCAATCCGCCCGCCCAGCGAGCGATCCTCGCCCGCAATCACAGCGAGGATAGGCTCCACCGTTGCCCAGGCATTGGTACCGAGATGGCCGGCCGGGCGTAATTCAGCACGCATCCCGGTTTCGTCGAGGCTGATCATGCCGGTGGCATTCAGGTCGAAGGGTACGCCGGCAAGCCCCGACAGCTCGGCTTCAAGGGCGAGGCCGGCCATCGGCCCGCTCAACGAAACCTGGGCATCGGTCAGTACAACAGTGCCGGCGACCAGGTCCCGGACGCCCAGCCGGGCATCGAAATCTCCGTCCAGCAAAGCCTCGAGAGCGGCATTGTATTCCACCGAGAGTGACCAGCGTGCCTGGGTGCCGGCCAGCAGGCTGAGTTGCAGCCGGTCTTGCTCGATCCTCGCATCGGCTTCGATCACCGACGGGCCGAACTGGCTGTCGCGCACTGCCAGTGTCCAGTCCGCACCGTCCTGCTCGGCCGCGCCGGCCAGCAAGAGCTCACGGGCGTCATAACGGCCGGCGAGTGTCCAGTCGGCGGACAGATTGCCGTCATCATACTCGGCATTGAGTGCCAGACGCGGGGCGTTGAAGCGGGTCTCGCCCAACACGATGGCTTCGGTAGCCGTGACCGTGCGCGCGGTGACCAGGCCGGCCACAGAATTGAGTTCGAAGCCTGTCGCCAGACCGCCGGAGAAGCTTAGCGCCACGCCTTCCAGTGCGCCGGAAAATGCCAGATCGCCGCTGGCCTGCCAGTCGTCGCCGGAGCTACCCTGCGCCTGGGCCTCGAGCGACAGCCGCGTTGAGCTGAGCGACAGGGCCGGAACGCGCCAGCCGGCCTCCTCCAGGCGCAGCGTGGCTGTCAGGCTCAGGGCTTCGACCAAGCTGGCAAGGCGGGCATCGGTCTCGATCTCGCTGCCATCCACCACCAGCTGGATTTCATTGGCGCCGGTCGTGGTCATGACGGCGGAAACCGGGCCGCTGGCGCGGTCGGTCAGAAGGCCAAGATCGTCGAGCCTCGCGTGGGCGTTGAGCGCAATCCGGTCGCTGCCCGGGCCATAGACCCCGTCAGCATCGACCAGGATATGCGCGCCCAGGAGTCGCGAACCGGTCAGCTGATAGCGGCCTGCGTCGAGATCGGCCGCCAGGTCGAAGGTCAGTGTGGCCTGTTCGCCGACCAGATCATTGAGGGTGTGCTCGCCCAATGCCGGACCGGACAGGGCGAGCTGGGCCGCGACGTCCAGCTGCCCCGAATTATAACGCAGCTGCAAGGGGCCGCCGATCGCACCGATTTGCGCTTCGCCTGCGGTCAGCTGTTCGATAGCCAGTGCGCCGGTCAAGCCGTAGCCTTCGATCAAATCGACATTGCCCTCGAAACGGAGGGAGCCGGCACTGACCTCGCCGCCGGATAATTGCGCCAGGGCTCCGCCACTCGTCTGCAGGACGAGATCCCAGCTCTGCGCAGCATTGAGCGCCAGATCGATCTCGAGCGTATCGGCACGCAGCTGTGCGTTGCGCACGCCGAATTTCGAGACGGAACCGCTGGCGCTCATCCGCCCGCGCGACAGGATGGGGGCCAGGGGCTCGGGCAGGCCGGTCCAGTTTCCGGGCTCAACGGCGCTGTCGAGCTGCCAGGCATTATCGGCCCAGGCCAGCTGGCCATTGGCCAGTTCACGGCCGGTAATCCGGACGCTGAAATCGCCGCTGCCGGACTGTCCGTCGCCGGACAGGTCCGCGGCTATCTCGATCTGCTCTTCGGGCATTTGGGCCAGCACGGCCAGCGGCCCGCCGGGCGCACCGGAGGCGGTGAAATGGCCGTCTATCCGGCCATCCGCAAAGATTTCAAGCCGGCCGTCAATGGCATCACCCGGCGCATCCAGACGGCGGATGGAGATTGAAGCCTGTCCCGGTGCGCCGCCCTGCAATTGCATATCACCACGCGCTTGCAGGCGCGCGGCCGGGCCGGCCAGGCCCTCGGCCAGATCGAGCTGGTCGATCCGCGCCTCGGTCAGGATGAATTCCGGCACGCCGCTGCCGGACCCCTGATCAGCCCGGTCCGGCAGATCAGGGCGCCGTGCGACCTTGACCCGTTCGGTTGCAAGCAGATCAACCCGGACCGGTCCATTGACCAGGGAGAGTGGCTGCCAGCGCACCACGATGGATTCGGCCTCCAGCCAGACGCCGGCCGTATCGGTCAGGACGATACGGTCGATGGAGAACTCTGACAGGAGATCGCCGCGCAGACCTTCGATCTGCACCTGCCCGATCGAGCCGATTTCCTGTCCGTCAACGAAGGAGCGGACCAGCCAGCGGCCGGGCCCGTGGCTCAAGGCGAGGATCGCTCCGGTCGCCAGAATCACCAGCAGGCCGAGGCCCAGTGCCAAGGCCTGCAGAAGCCCGCGCCAGGGAATGTTCCGCACCGCCATCAAAATGCCTGTCCGAGGCTGAAATATATCTGCAAGGCGGCATCATCGGAGCGGCGGTCAAGCGGGGTGGCGATGTCGAAACGGACCGGCGCGAAATCAAAATAATAGCGGACACCCACTCCGACGGCCGAGCGGAATTCGGCAAAGTCCGGCGTTGATGCGGTCGAGGCCGTACCGGAATCGAGAAATGCGACAGCGCCCCAACGCTCCCGCGCGCGCCAGCGCAACTCGAGGCTGGTTTCCGTTACCGACAGGCCGCCGAATGGCGAACCATCACTGCCGAGCGGGCTGAGCGACTGATAGCTATAACCCCGCACCGAGCCGCCGCCGCCGGCATAGAGGCGCAAATCCGCTGGCAGGCTCTCAGCCGAAGTGCCCAGCACGGTCCCGATCCGCACGCGCGCCGCGGCGACAAGGTCATCGGAGAGCCGGTAATAGCTGCTGGCCCGCGCTTCAACGCCAACATAACGCGTCTCGACATCGCCGAAGGTCGCGGCCGGCGAGATCTGCAACCGGGCGCGCAGGCCCTCGTCCGGATCAAGCGGATTATTGCGCGTGTCGTAGGCGGCACTCAGGTCGAGGGCCAGCGTATTGGCATCCCGCGGACCGGTCGTATCGGTCACTTGCGAAATATCGAGCCGGGTGCCCGCACCATATTCGAGATGACCGGCCCGGCGTGTCACCCCGGCGGTCACCAGGAGCCCGGTCTGATCGAACGCATCGGTCTCCTGGGATTGCACGCCGGCACTGAACAGCAAAGTCTGCTGGTAGCGGCGCCAATGTGGCAGGGACAGCGTCGCGCCGAGCCCTTGCTGCAGGGTGGCGATGCTCGCCTCCACGGTGAGGGTTTCGTCACCGAGGAACATGTTGCGCCGCGTCCAGTCGAAATTGGCACCGGCACCTTCGCTCGTCGCAAAGCTCAATGAGGCTTCGATACTGTGGCGTGAGGCGGGCGTCAGTTCCACACGGACCGGCCGTTCGCTCGTCGCGGGATCGGCTTCACCGAGCATGACCTGGGAGGTGCGCACGCTGGTCAGCGCATCCAGCCGGCGCTGGTATTCCAGGATTTGCGTGCGGCTGGCTGTCGCGCCACGGGTCAGTGGTGACAGGGCGGCAATGAAACCGGGCCTCCAATTGTCACCGTCCAGCTCAAACGGGCCATAAACCGAATAGGGCCCGGTATCATAGACAAACTGCACAATCGCTGTGTCGGTGGCATGATCGACCCTGACCTGGCGATCTCCGCTCTCGGCGCTGGGCCAGCCGGCATCCTGCAGGGCTGCGAGCCCGAGCGCATCGCTGGCAATGACGTCGGCGGCGCGCAACGGAGCGTCGCGGCTCAAGGTGATGGCGGCGCGAGCGAGGGGCGCCGCTTCGGTGTCGGGTGTGGTGACGGCGTCGATTGTCGCAATCCGCACGCGGGGGCCCAGTGTGATGTGGATGACAGCCTGCGAGTTGTCGTCGAGGCGCGGATCGACTTGCGCCCGGTAATAGCCTTCGGATCTGAGCAGGCGCCGCGCCCGGTCCGCGGCCGTGCGCGCCTGGCGCATCGGCCCGTCTGCAGGGTTCTCGCTCTCCGCCCGCGCTCCGACCGCCGCCTGCAATGCGTCCCGCAGCACCGGGTCCGCAATGCCTTCAATCATTGCGAGCGGCGCTGCGAAAGCGGGACCGCAGGCCATCAAAACGGCAAGTGAGACGATGAGGGACTTCAAGCGGGGCCACCTTCCTGCGGACGCTGTGTCATATAGGCATGCGGGCGAGTTCCGTCATAGTTTCTCTGCATCTTGGCACCGGCATGGCACGGTGGATCCATCTGGCCCGCCGCGCCAGTGTACCGGATCTGCTGCGACGCCAAATTGCCACCGCAATTGTCGCGCAAGCTTCCATGTTAGAACCAAATGGGTGGGGATCATGCCGGCATTGTTTCAAGTCATTGCGGCCGCCACAAGCCTGGTTTTGGCCGGGTCCGCTGCTGGCGAACTCGCGAGCGGGTCTGACGCCGCTGCCGAATTCCATCCCGGTGCGCGGGTCATTTCGGCGCGTTATTCAAGTTCGGTGCTGATTTTCCGGGTCGGGGCGATCAGCCTGACGGCCCGGCTCGAGCCGGAGCGCTACGCCGCCGACACATTCGTCGAGGCGGCCGGGCTCGCCGCCTTGTTCACGGATTTCGATATTCGCGCCGAGGTGGAGGGCAGGCGCACCTCTGCTGCCGTGATGCCCCTGCGTTACGCCCATGTCGAGCGCACCGGCTCGAAGGTTCGCGCTGTCGAAATCGCGTTCGAGAACCGCATCGCGTCGGCTCAGGCCATGCCAGCTTTCGGTTCGCTCGGCGTTCCGCCTGCGACAGCGGAGCAACGCGAGGATGTGATTGATCCGATCTCTGCGATCTTTCTGCTGGCACAGGCACGAACGGGCGGTGAAGCGGACGTGTGTTCTGGGAGCCTGCCGGTTTTCGATGGCAAGGCGCGCTATAATTTGCGCCTCGAGGCCGGGGAAAGTGAGACGATCCGGACGCCGGCCTGGCGCGGTGAGGCCTTGCTTTGCCACGCCTGGTACGAGCCAATCGCCGGCTATGATCCAGAGGACTACCCGACACAGGCGGAATTGCGTTATCCGCTCGATATCTGGCTGGCACACTTTCCCGAGCACGGTTTCTACCTGCCGGTCCGGCTGCACACGCGGGCCGGCTTCGGCGGTGTGACGATCCAGGTCGCCGAGCTCGACATCCAGCTTGCGTCCGTCGAACCCTGACGGCCTTGGAGATTCGTGGGCGAGGTGTGACCGCGG
>TARA_R110002126_G_scaffold7571_13_pt1 | contig 11172 bp, 5 predicted proteins | sample TARA_R110002126 | Tara Oceans TARA_R110002126 (sample SAMEA4397536) | marine metagenome | biome: Polar Biome; feature: [DCM] deep chlorophyll maximum layer (ENVO:01000326); material: water (ENVO:00002006), including particulate matter (ENVO:01000060) such as... | depth 30 m
CGCTTGATAGTAGTCGAATAATCAAGCCAGTTACCAACTTATCTTGGTTATTCATTCAGCCTATAGCCAACCTTAACGAGCAAGTATAAAGTTATTTTACGTTATGTTGATGTCTATAAAGATAGAGTCCAATCGATGTAGGACAAGATGTCTTAGAGGGAGGAGATCGATGTAGGGCGCCGATGTAGGGGATTGATGCAGAAGGCTGGGAAAGATAACTGAAAACGATAACTGAAAAAAATCATAACAGTGGGATGGCACCACAGTAATAATGCTTTCAATATAATGATAATTGAGTCTTGTAGAAGAGATAAATCGCGCTGTGCTGTACTTAAATAGTAGTGATATTTGAGTCGCGTGGTAATGGGGTATCATGGGCGTGAAGAGTATTTTATCGGATCAGAACCCAATCGCTGAGCTCTGATCCCTGTTATTAATTTCAGTCAACTACACGACTTTAAATACTCCAATTTGTTGCTTGATGCTGACAGCAAGTGCGGTTAATTGTTCTGCATCACTAACTGCTTTTGTTGCCCGTTCATCACTATTTTGTGCCAACGTCGCTATAGTATGCAAGCTATGAGATACCTCATCTGCCACTGTGCTTTGTTGATTAGTTGCACTGGCTATACTGGATGAGAATATTGCCATTTCACCGATACTCTGATTAATCTGACTGAGTTGGAGATTGACGATATTAGCTTGTTCAGCTGAAGATGCTCCTAACTGCTGGCACTCGACCATTTGTGTCGCGGTAAATTTTACTTGATGCTGTAATTTAGCTATCGTCGAGCTAATCTCACTAATTGAACGCTGCGTTCTTTGCGCAAGAGAGCGTACCTCATCAGCCACAACGGCAAAACCACGACCTTGTTCTCCTGCTCTAGCAGCTTCAATAGCGGCGTTTAATGCTAGCAAGTTAGTTTGTTCTGCAATGCCATTAATCACTTCAGTTACTTTACTAATAGCTTGGCTCTCACTGCTGACACTTTCAATATTTTTTTGACTTTGGATGAGTTGCTCACTTAAAGATTGCAGCGCGGTGACCTCTTGGCTTAACTGAGCATGCCCTTGAGCTGATGCACTATCAATTTCCTGCGCTTGCTGTGCTCCTTGACTAGAATTTTGGGCGACGTCTTTAATCGAAGAAGACATCTCTTCGATAGCCGTCGCAATTTGCTCTGTTTGGTTTAACAGTGCTTTTGCTTCATGGCCATTTAACTTTGATGTTTGTTGGCTTTGATTGGCTTGGTTTTCTAAGCTAATAACCGACTGTTTTAATGATTCAATTAAACTCGCCAAACTCGCAGCCATTTGGGTCACACTGATGGTGATGTGGTCAACTTCATTACCACTACTTTCAGAGCAGTGCATGAATGTTTGTGAAAGATCGCCTTGACCTAATTTAGCGATTTGTTGCTGTAGATTCTTTAATGGCTTCATCGCGCGATTGATCACCATAAACAGTAAAACAGCAATCAGAACTATGCCTATCAATGCTAAAATCACATTAATTTTTAGCATAGCTAAACTTTCATTATTTAATTCTTTGGTTGGCACATAGCCAACCATGGTCCAATTCCAACCGGCAATTTTTATTGAATAAGCATACATCTCTTCATCCGATAATGAAGTGTAAACCCAGCTGCCTTTATCTGTGAGTGCCTGTTCAAGCGATAAACCATTAAACAATGATTCAGTAAAAGGCGCTTCAGTGTTCAAATCGCGATGAGAAATAACTTGTTTATCAGAATTACGGATAATGGCATAAGATCCTGACTCTTCGAGTGTGAGTGTTTTAAGTGCATTTTGGATTTGCAGAATTGATTGGCTAATGTCATAACCGATAAAAAGGATAGCATTAACTTTGCCGCTGCTGTCTTTTACTGGGCTATAAATTGTCATGTAATCTTTACCAAAAAGCTTGGCATAGCCTTCGTATTTTTCACCACTAATTAATTGCTTATAGCCTGGGTGATTAACCCCCAGATAAGTCCCTAGCGCACGGTTACCATCCGTTTTTTTCAGTGATGTTGACACTCGAACAAAATCATCATTATCACGAGCAAATATAGTCGCTACGCCGCCAGTTAGTTGCGAAAAGCGGTCTACATTATTATTTTCATTATTAACTTGTTCATTATCATGTAAAAGAACCGGAGTCTTAACGCCTAACACGTCAACGGATTTATTTTCTATCGAGAATTGTCCTGGATATAAAGTACGAAGAATATCGGAGCTACGTTTCGCCGAAGACAACATACTGTCGTATTCCAGTTCAAGTAAATGAGTATTACTGTCCATTTGTGATTGTATAGCTTTGATCGCTTTATCATGTAATACAGTGGAAGCGGTTAGATATGAAAAACAAGACATAGCGGTGAAAATAATAACGGATGACAACACGACAAGAGAGCCTATTTGTTTTGAAATAGGCCAGTTTTTATAGTTCATATGCTCTTTCTCATAATTATTGTGATGATTAATCTAAATAGATATGGTTCACTCAATTTAATATACCGCGTAAATGTAAAGATTGTCTGCTACGAAGCCAAAAATGTGAAACAAACGTAGATTCATGTTCTATGGGGGACAGGATCTTTAGCGCAGACATAAAAAAAAGATAGAAAAAAGGCTCTTGATGTGATCAGATTAAGTCGCCAAACACAAACTAATCACGAACCCAAAAGCCATGACTATTATCGACGCAAGCCAACACCTAAGACAACTGTTTAATGAAAATTGGTTGAACAAAACTGCCAAGCAACAAGGTTTTTGTAAGCGACTGCGTGATATTCGCCCTTTAGAGCTCGTTTCTAGTCTGGTTTCTGCTCTGGGTGATGGAAAAGTCGACGCCATCGCTGATCTGCATCGAAGCTTTAACGGTATCCATATGGATACCAGTGCAGGCGTGGCCTACAAGCCATTTCACAACCAGCTGCGAAAAGCCGAGTTTGCCGATTTTATGCAGGTTGTAACTTGCCGGGCAATGGCATTGTTTAAGCAAGAACTTTGCCTAGCGTTACCAGAAAAGCTTAAGCGTTTTGAGCAAGTCTTATTACAAGACGGCTCTTCTTTTGCCCTCCACCCGGATTTGGCTGAGATATTCCCTAACCGATTTAAAGGCCACTCACCCGCAGGTGTCGAGTGTCACATGACAATGTCTCTGGCAGATGCGCAGCCAATAAAATTGGGGATTTCAGCCGACACAGCTTCAGAGCGCGACTACTTACCCGAAGCAGAACAAATGACCCACAAACTGTTGTTGGCTGATGCGGGCTATGTCGGGTTGAAGTATATGGCCGATATCGAACGCAACAATGGCTTCTACCTGATGCGTGCAACCAAGCAAATTAATCCAACGATCACCCGAGCCCTCCAATCTAAGGGGAAAGAAGTAAAAGCCTTAGTTGGACTGAAGCTAAAAGACCTAAAACAGCGGCGCGGTGCGCGAACACAAGTACTCGATCTTGATGTTCAGTGGCAACGACATGAGTGCCGCATGATTTTGTTTTGGCACAAGAAAGAAAAGCGTTACCTATGGTGGCTGACAAATTTGCCGCGTGAAGAGTCTAGCTGTGAAGACGTGATGAAACTGTACCGCATCCGCTGGCAGATTGAGCTGCTATTTAAAGAGTGGAAGAGTCACAACAACCTGAAGAAATTTGTAACGCGTCAGCCACATCTGGTCAAGGGGTTGATCTGGGCTAGTCTGCTGAGCTTACTCCTCAAGCGTTATATCGGCCGTATAGCCCAAAGGCGGCAGAAAGTACGTTTATCTATGTTTAAAATAGCCAAATCGTAACCGTTCACCAGAGGGGGATTGACTAGGTCGACATTAACCCAAAAACATCTGGGTACTCATTCTTGCCAATTACGGCAGTAATGATTTGGCTGATCACTGTGATTGGCGATAGTTTGCGTTTCTTGCACGTTTCAACCACCGATAAAACCCGAGAGCGGAATTTCTCACCTCTATCCGAGCTGGTGCCGTAACAGATTTTCCGCATAATCACACTGCCACGCAGACAGCGCTCAGCCTCGTTATTGGTTAACGGCGTATCTGGATGATTGAGAAATACCCATAAACCCACTTCATATTTGAGGATGTAGCGGCAACGACCTGCATAGCGTGAGGCAGGCACTTTCGTGCCGCGTTCAAGCCAGTCAATGATACTGCGCCGCAAGCGATGCATTCGCAGACGCCAATTGACTTCGTCAAGTGTGCCCGCTTCATATTTATGCTTAGTACGAAAAACGGATTTGAAAAGTAAAACAAGTCGATTACCGATATGCTCGGTGAGGCCTTTGCCTGAGTAATCTGCCATTTGTTGTAAGTTTCGCTCTATATGAGCAAGGCAAAACTGGTGACGCTCTGGCTCTATCCAGTGATAGCTTGGACATTGGTCACTGACAACAACGGCTTTAGTTTGCTCGCCGAGCACAGATTTAGCGGCATCCTTATTACGAAAGTATTTCACCTGTTGAAACACCGCATCTTTAGACGACATCAGCCAGATCCAACGGGTATGTTCTTCACCATTACGGTTATGGGTTGTCTCATCAACGTGAACTAATGGTGCTTGCTTTATATGTTGATGCAGTGCCTGATGCGTTGGAGTCAGCATGCTACTCACTCGCCCTTGCGCCTCTGAAATCAGCCCTGTAGAGAAGTGAGTGCCGTATTGGTCTTGTAGCAAACGTTGTATTTTACGTACACTCAGATGATACAGCCCACTTAGCACCGATACGTAGCTGAGCAACCTTGGCCCCATCTGACCATCAGGTGCCCCTTTGGGTAAAACGCCTTTGCTCACGTTGTTGCATTGCTGGCAACGGCCATGAAATAACTGATATTCAGTGATATCGAGTTTAGGTTTAGGCAGTTCAAACACTTGATGGCGATAGCTTGGAGACGGATTGGGTGTCACTTCTCCACCGCAATCTGGGCAACATGCATCCGGTAAGCAAGCGATTTGCTTATCGGTTTCACCGAGTGACGCTAGCGGTCTTTTGTGCCCCGTATGTCCAGGTTGAGCGCCAACCTGATTTCCGCTACGAGGCGTTTGAGCTTTTTTCGCTCGGCCTTATCCGCAGGGGAGTCAGATGAAGGCGACTTGGATGAATTACGAGAGCTCATCGTTAAACGGTCTTCATATTCACGTAATTTCCCCCACAACTCTTGAATGAGCAGATCGGCTTTGTTTACACCTAGCTCAGCAACTGTTGGCGGTTCTGCTGCAAATTGTTTTTTCTTTTTCATGTTGCCATTTTGGCACCGTAAATCGATCGTTCAATAGCAATATGACAAAACCTTATCGATCATCAATTGATCGTGTCAATAAGGGGCTGGTGAACAGTTACGGTTCGAGCCCGTAATGAAATCGTTGGCAAGTAAATCGATAACTCAATTAAAGGCTGATCTGGGTTGGGCAATAACATTTATCACAAAAAACTGTTGTCGCGCCCAACAATCAAAATCGAGACAAGACAACAGCTTGGAGTCGATATTTGAGCATTTAAATGCTTAAGGTCCAGTCTATGTATATATTTTAGCTTTTATGCTAAAAATGGCATTATCGATTCATTTTCTCTAAGTTGCATATTGCCGTTTGATTCATTGGATCGATATTCAACACCTGTAAAAATACAGATTGAGCACTTTCTATTTCGTTTATTGCTGCCAAGAAGGTTCCTAATTTGATCAGTGCAGGAATATCTTCAGGGTACTTATCTAAATAATCTAAATATATATTAAGTGCTTGTTGGTTTTTTCCTTGTAAATTCATTATATGCGCATATTGAGGTTGATATTCATCATTTAGTTGAACTATTTTAGAAAGGTATAATTCCGCAATTGAAATTTTATTTAGATTTAAGGTTAGTACAATGATGTGCTTAAGCACATTTTCTCTCATTAAGTATTCAGGTATTTGCATTGCGGCAGCCAAAGATGAGTTGAACTCATTGTTTAAATAATCTCTATAGCTGACCGCCAAGTAATAAATTTCAATATTTTCTTTATTTTTAGATGATTCAGTGTACTGTATCATTTTTTCTATACCAGTTATAAATTTCCTTTGAAAAAAATAATTCAATTTTAAGTAAGCTTTGTCATTTGAGCTATCTTCTTGGATTTCGTTTTCGTTTTCGTTTTTGAGAAGTAGAAGTTTATATTTTTCAATATGGGATTGGATTTTTTTTATATCATCTGTACTTAAGTTTTCCACAGCCTCTGTTTTTTTCTCAAGTAATAATTCTGCTCGTCCAAATTGTTGATCATCTGTCCACTGCTGTAATAGAGCCGTTATATTTAATGGAGACTCATGTTCTAAAATTCTACTCTCTAATCTTTTTTGAGCATTTAAAAAATGTCGATTCAAAATTTTAGCTATATCATAATAAGTTTGATAGTAAAGTAAAGTTTGATTATTCAGGTATTTTTGGTCCCAGTCATCATTTTTTTTAGTTGATAAGAACTTTGTAAACTCATAATACCCATAAAATTTAACTAGATACGAAGCAGTTTTAAATTCTTTATTTACGGAGTTCTCAATAGAATCTATTTTTTTGAAAAGTGAACTTCTATCACCTCTATGTTGTTTAATTTTATGACATATCGTAATGGCATTATTTATTTTTTTTATAATTTTTTTGAATGATAATAGTATTGATTCTATTTCCTCACGTTTGTGTAACAACTTTTCAATAGTAAATATTGATTTGATGTTGATTGGTGATATAGAATTTAGTTTATTTATGTCAATAGGGCCAAGAATTATATTAGAACTATCTATGTGTTGGATACCTTCAACTCGTGCAGCATTAACCGATAAGTTAATATATTTTATATTAGGACTGTTTGCTACTTGAGCAGTTAATGTTTCTAGTGCTTGGACTAGTTGATAAGGTGATTCAGCCATATCACCTGAATATGTTTCAACCCATTCGTAAACAGAACTAATACTATGTCCTTTTGGGATATATGTTCCAATAGTATGTGACATACCTGACTTCGAATGACACAAATCAACACCACATAAGATTATCTTAGAAAATCCCATTTCTTTTGCAATATTAATAGCTGAATTTGTAACTGTTGGGCCGACTGTTGAAATATTATTTAAACTTAAGTTGCCATTTAAAAACATATCGCCAGTGAACAGTAGCGCACCTTTCCATTGAGATATAATCTTTGAGCATGCATAGTTTGAATGTATTAGTAAATTATTTTCATTTAAATGCATTAAACCTTTATTTGCATCAAAGCTTATGTCGTGTGGATCTACCGTTACTATTATGTCAGATTTAATGCCGTTTGACATTAGTTTGTTTATAATTCTGGATACTGAAATTACAAATAGATTTTTCCGGTTTGTTTTTATCCAGTGTATATTATCATCTAATGAAGGCCCTCCACCCAATACAATACAGCTTTCTCCATTAAAAGTATTTTTAAGTATTGATGCTGGCGTTATATTTTCTGTAATGTTTTTTATTTCGTTAGTTAAGAATATTTTGTTAGTAAATAATACGTGGCTATCAAATCTTATATGTTCAATTGATGTTTCAACTCGATAATTCAATGAGGTGTAGTTTTCATGGTCATTACCAGAAGCCGCTAAGGAGTAATGTGTTTTATATTTGTTTTTTACTATGTACAAATTTATTTCGGTACTTATTAAAATAGCTTCCAGTTCGAGTTCAGTGCAGATTAAAATATTTTTTTTTAATTTATCAGGAATTGTTATAGATAATAACTTTATAACTTCAGGCAGTTCAATGAATAGGTATTTGCTTCCCGATGTTATTTTTGATTTTATTATGAAGTTGACTAGTAGACCTGAATCCATTCCTATAAAAATATGTAAGGTATCGGTGTCCTCTAGTTCTTTTGATTTAAATTTATTTGTATAAATTGTTGTTGAATCCATTTTTTCAAATACAAATTTATTTACGCTAGGTAAATAGTATTCATCATATGGGCTGATAGCGAAAATGTTTTTAATAGTTGATTTAGGTGAATTCATTTCTCTCTCCATTCTAATGTCTAAAAGTCCTAGATGGAATAATTACGTGCCAATATTTTGTCATACATAATTATAATCACACCAATGTTCAATCTAGCATATTTGGTGCCAATTATCTTAATGGCTATGTTGTTTTCACAGGTTTCATCAACAAGGTATACATTACAGGCACCCAAATCAGTGACAACATGGTCGCCAAAAGCGTACCGCCAGCAATGGCTATGGCAAATGGCGGCCAAAAGCCACCACCTGCAATAATTAGCGGTAAAAAGCCGCCTATAGTCGTGATGGTGGTGGAGCCGATATGACGACCACAACTGCTCACAGTACTGATGATTAACTCAACATTACCATGGCGCGCCTCGGGTATATCTTCTAACTCAGCCAAAATAACAATCGCAGCATTAATGGCTAAGCCCATTAATCCCAATAAGCCGATAATAACGGTAAACCCAAACGGATAGCCAAATACATACACGGATAATAAACCTAAACCCGCCGATTGAAATGCACTCAGTAAAATGATTGCCGTTAATCTAAAGGAGTTAAATGACAGCACCACAGTGGCCAGTAATAAGGTGACAACTAACACTACATTTGACAATAAATTACCCACTGCCTCATTACGTTTTGCACTTTCGCCGCCAATTTCAAGATGATATCCCGCCGGAATAGACAAATTTGCAATGGTATTCTTAACCTCGTTTAATACTTGTGCAGGCAGTACTCCACTGGTGATATAAGCTTCAATAGTATTGACGCGTTCGCCATTTCTGCGGGGGATTGCACCGCGACTCACATTAATTTCGTTATAAGATAATGCCGCTAGCGGTATACCTGAACCCGAAGGCGATACCAGATTTATCTCGGCTAAACGTGTGGCTTGTTCGCGACTGTTGTCGCCTAAACGAACGCGAATGGGCAGTGATTCTGTTTGCTCTAAAATGCTGCCACCAATTATACCGGTAGTCGCCATTTGAATTTGATTGGCAATATCGCTAAGGCTCAGGCCGCTCATTAAGCTGGCATCTTCATTGACTTGTAACCACACTTTTGGCGCGCCAGAACTTAGTGTTGCGCGAGTATGGATCACATCGGGTGTTGCAACTAAAATCCCGCGCACTTGTTCACCCAGTGCTTTCAATGTATCCAGATTGGGGCCGTATATACGCAACTCTACCGGAGCGTTAAAAGGAGGACCTTGTTCCAGTTTTCGAACCAAGATTTGGGCTTGTGGAAACTCCGCATCAAACTCTTTCTGCAATTGTAAAATCAATCGATTAGCCGCAGCAAAATCAGTTACTTTAATCATTGCTTGGGCATAGTTAGTTGCCCCTTGTTGCCGTTGAGTTAAATTGTAATAGAAAGAGGGCGTGTTACCACCGACAACCCAAGTCGCAGCCACAATATCTTCAATTTTTTGCAGTTTATTATCAATCAGTTTTACCTGTTCTAAGGTGTTTTCAATACTCACATGCGGCGCTAAGTAGACTTCAATTTGGAACATATCGCGGTCAGACGGAGGGAAAAATTGTTCTGTCATTTTGCCAGCGGCAAAAAAACCGACAATAGGTAATATACCGATAACAATCGCCGTCAGTATTGGCCGTGTTAACGCAAAGTAAAGGCTGGCTGTATATGCTTGGCTGATTTTGGGAAATGCCATACCTTGTTGATACCAAGCCGTTGGTTTTTCACTGCGGCTAAAGCGCCCAGCAAGGCCTGCGATAATGGTATGCGAAATAATATATGACCCCAGCAATGCGAACATCACCGAAATTGCGATACCACCAACAAACTCACCCGCAGCGCCTGGCATTAACACAATTGGTGCAAAAGCTAACATGGTGGTAATGGTTGAACCCGCTAATGGCAGCCATAAGTGGTGCAGAGTTTTAGATACCGCTTCAAGTTTGCTCATACCTTGCTGACGGCGTTGCGCAATGGCATCAACAATCACAATTGCGTTATCAACCATAATACCCAACGCAACCACTAATCCTGTTACCGACATTTGGTGGATCGGTAGTCCAGTATATTTCATGCAGGTGAGGGTAAACAGTGCGGTTAGTGGTAATGATATTGCTACAATCACTGCATTACGTAGGCCTAATGTCAGCATTAATACTAGTAAAATAATCACAAACCCCTGCAGCAGATTAATGACCAAGTCGCCTAAGCGATCGCTGGTATAGCTTTGTTGGTCAAATAACCATTGCACCTTAATATTGGCCGGCAAGTTTACTGAAAACTTGTCAATGGCATTACTCACGTGCTGTTGCCATACATCGACGCGGTTATTATTGAGCATGCGCGCAGAAACTAATACGCCTTGTTGACTGTCGATTAAAGCAATACTCGATGCAGGCGTTTTAGCTTGGCGGCTAATATTGGCGACATCGCCTAAGCGAATAATTTGGCCGTAATCGTCTACTTTTAACGGCACTTGGCGGATACGGTTTTGTGAGTCTAATTCACCAGAAACCTCAACCAAGGCTCTAAACTGGTTGTTATTAATTTCACCGGCGGAAATTTTGCTGTCGGCATTATTTAAAATTGCCGCGATACCTGCGGGAGTTAAATGCAGTTGACTGATTTTATTACCATCTAATTCTACTAAAATCTCTTCTTCAGGTGCGCCATACAACTTTGCAAAGTCAGTACCGCTGAGTAATCTTAAGCGACTTTGTAATTCTTTGGCGTACCGATTAAGAATATCGACTCTTACTGGGCTGTCATCGGCCCAAACCAGTCCTAAAATAGCGGTATTGGCATACCCTAGCTGATCATCTAATACACTGTTTTGTGCTGCAACGGGTAACAGTGATTTACTGTCGGCAATAAGATCTCGTGCCCGTGACCATACTGGAGCTGTATCGGTAACGGTATCTTTTAATTCTAACTGGATCACCGAAATACCCGGGCGGGAAGTTGACTGGACTAGCTTCAACTCTTCTAAACGGCGAAGTTGATTTTCGAGTACTTCGGTCACGAGTGCTTCAACGCGTTCTGCTGATGCCCCTGGGTATTGAGTAATAACCGATGAAAATCGGTTCGTAATATGTGGGTCTTCCGTACGCGGTAAGCTTGAAATTGCTCCTAAGCCAGCAACAATTAATAATGCAATAAATAAACTGGTTAG
>TARA_R110002126_G_scaffold10384_7_pt1 | contig 11154 bp, 18 predicted proteins | sample TARA_R110002126 | Tara Oceans TARA_R110002126 (sample SAMEA4397536) | marine metagenome | biome: Polar Biome; feature: [DCM] deep chlorophyll maximum layer (ENVO:01000326); material: water (ENVO:00002006), including particulate matter (ENVO:01000060) such as... | depth 30 m
AAAAAGCCCGCACACCCCGCACGGAGCACTACCGTACCATTACAATGCTACCTATAATAATTTAATTGCATAGGTTAGTTAGTTAGATACTTACAACCAACCCGCACCACTTAATTATTATAATCTGATTTTATATGTTCAGAGGTAAGAGTGTAAGGGGTAATTTAGTAGAGGGCTACAGCCCAGCAACCACGGGGGTTCCCGTATACCCCGCACTTTTCTGGCTAACTATCTTTTTACATAAAATTATAATAAAAGTTAGATATAAATATATCCCCTTTGAGGTTGCGACTAACCAACTCGGGGAGGTATAATCTCCGCTACGACAAAACCGAAACGGGGAAAGGGTATGGGTATCTACTATAGAACAGACGGGACGGCGACACCGCACCCGACGAGCGTAAAAGAGGCGAGGGAAAAACGGGACCGCCGGTATGATAGCTGCGAGACGTGCTCCGTCTGCAACGACTGCACGTTCCGCTTTGTCCACGGTGGCGCGTGTGTACATTGTTCACGGTTGGAGGCGATCGATTTTTTTGTGAACAACTACGAGGACCAAAAAAACCCAGTAGACGCCATCGCCGCCGGGGTAGCTTTTTACGTCACCGACGCGATGTGCGAGAAGGCAGGCCACGTAGGTATAAAAACGCTAACCCACCAATGCGCACTGTGTGCCAAGGCATTCGAGGAGAGCCGCAACGACGCCAGGGTCACCGCACGGGCAGCGGGGGATAAATGGTACACGCCTGCGGCGTCTTGCACCCAGTGCGGCGGCATTGAGCCCCGGCGTGTAAATAACAACGCGTGCCGGGGGTGTGAGAAGTCGCGGTCCACTCGGAACAATGAGCGTATCTCCGCCCGCAAAAGGGGGGAGCCTTGGTACCTCCCCTCGCACGACTGCCACGACTGCGGCACCCTGTCAAAAAGGAACGTATCCACCGACGTGTGTCACCAGTGCCGCACGTCCAGAGTGTATGGCGAGACAGCCTCCAGCCGCCTCATGCGAGAGAACCCCACCATGGTTATCGATAAGGGCCCAGCGAGCGCCCTAGGCTTTAAAGTGTACCGCACAGGGCAGGATTGCCTACGTGGTCATAAAGCGTGGCGCTACGTGTCCACGGGGGGTTGTCTTGACTGTAAAGCATAACAATTGCGGGGGTGTGATAGTGCAGCCACCCGGCCGGATAACGGAGCAGTGCGAGAAGTGCAAAGCGGTAGGGGTGTCTGGGGGTTTGCCACGGTGCGAGCATCTAGTCTCGTGTCGGTTGGTCTCTTTGGGTATTCGAATATGTGCGGATTGTGCTGCAGAAATAAAGCTATAAAAAAGCCCTCACGAGGAGGGCAAGGCCGCGCTAGCGGCTAGGGGTTGGGCATATTGTCGCGGAGTCTCTTGGCATTCTTTCTCGCTCGTTTATCGGTAGCGGCTTGTATTCGTACAGGGTCCACCCCACGGCACTTTTTAACAGTACGTTTGATGGCCTGGTTGGAAGCTGAATAAGCGTCCGTAGCAGCAAGCGCAAGAAATGTTAATATCGAGTTTTTCATCGTTGTTTCTCCAATTGTTTGCGAAAGGTTTCCCGTGTTTCGGGGTGTTAGTGTTCAAATCTAAAAAATTTAGCCGCCTGTTCTTTTGTTATGTATATTGCCGCTTCGTCACTACATACACACATCATCGTTCCATGTTTAGGTGACGTAATCGGTATAACATTGACGGAATAGTCAAATTTACCTTGTGCCATTGCTTTGAATTCAGCACTAACAACACTGTCATCCGGACAGTTGCCGCCCTGCGCTTTTTTATTTATGTGAGTGTTGTTATCTCTTAACCATGTCACAACAATAAGCTCCTTATAAACTCGGGTGAGGGTAGCTCCGGCACACTCCCCGCACCATGTACCCGCCTTGTCGCCTCTGTCACATTGGGGTGCTTCTCCAACAGCTCCGCAAACCCAGCGATAAACGAACGCAGCCCCGACCTGTAAAAGCGGAAGCGAATGTGAGTCGGCCGCATACGGTTTTTCGTCACCACCGCCAAACACAGCCACCCCTCCGGGGTTTGTCTAAACCGGAATTTACTCACAGAGGAACCCTCCCCGCAGCCGCACCCACCGGTGCGGTATGCCACCACTCAGGGTCGACGGTCAGGGGGTGATTGTAGAACACGGACATCCATTCACGTCGGCCGGTCAGGGGGTTGACATACTCGGCGCGTTCGATAAAACCCCAACCTTTAGCCCAAGAGGCCCAGGCAGGAGTCTTTGAGTCGAATACCCGCTGGCGGCGGCCATGGAAAAACAAGGTCCAGGTGCCGGGCTTCGCATCGTGGATACGGTGGAAGGTTCGCCCGTCTACTCGGTTAAACCACCGACGGTGGCGCAGCTTGGATAAATACCCACTTTCTAGTTCGGGGCACATATCGACGAAACGCTCCTCGGTATACCCACCCGATAATATAACCGCCCCGCCGTATTTCCACGGGTGGTTGTGCGTGTGTCGCTCACTGTCCGACGAGACAAACCGGTGGAGGTAGAACGTCACCCCCAGCAATTGGCCGAGGTAGTACCGTTCGAGGTAGGGTTTACCGCCCACCTCTATTAGGCGGCACGGAAGTTTGGAGGTGTTACGGAATAGAAATCGGTTTAGCATTACAAAAGCCCTCGGCAAAGTGTGTATATTCAGGAGATCCGGGCGCGTATGGGCAGTCCGGTTCGGGGTTGTTCGATATTCGTGCGGCGGCGCTCTCTTGGTAGGAGATCGCGTCCGGGTAGATAACGGGTGGAGCCATTTTGTTGAATTTTTCCCGGTTCAAGTGCTGGATTAGGCCTTTCATCGACAAGACACCCCGCCAACGCCCACGGATTGCCGCTGGCGTTCCGTCGAGAAATCGCAGACGGCGTCTTTGATCCGCGCCTCTACTTGTGCAACCTCGCCCAAAGTGGAACAACCTGCCAGCGTTATCAGTAGTATTAGTAGGGTGGTTCGCATAGCTCTTCTACCTGTCTTGTTATTCAATACCGGTAAGATTAATCGCTTTTGACGGTCGTGTCAATAGCTTGGAGAAAATCTTCCGCCCACCGATCGGAAACATACTCGGTGTCGTGCACCGGGCCGCCAGAGGAGCTGAGTATCCGTAGCCCGGCGTATTGGTCGTTGACTTTACAGCGCCACACGGTAAAGCCTAGCGTGCGGAGTCGTTTCGATACATCGCGCATCGTAGCCACTCCCCAATAAGTCGGAGACCTACGAAGCGGACACACGGCACGGCTTTCGAGTTGCCGAGCGCTTTATAGCGTGGGCCGTCGGGACATTCCTCGGCGGGTTTGTTGCGGTACGGTATGCGCGTGTGATTGTCGGGAAAGCCTTGTAGGCGCTCGCATTCTATGGGGGTGAGCCGCCGGACTCGTAGTCCCGGCACATGGGTCGCGTGCTGGTCACCACGATACACGACGCCCCCGTTCAAAATGTCTGATAGCCCATTACGCGACCCGTTGTGTGCGGTTAGCGCGTTGGTGTAGTCTGGTACAAATAAACCACCACCACCACCGATATGCTGGTCTTCGAGACCCTGCTTATCACCGAATGAAGCGTTCAAGGTCGGCGCGACCATAGCGGGCCAGCGACGGTCTCCAGGGCCGTCCTTAATGCGCTTGGTAGTCTCCGACCCCGTTTCTCGGCTCGGCGGAGTATCCCGGCGCACGCCGTCGGACTCAAATAATACTTTTCGGGGATCGAACCCGTCTCTAGCACTTGCGACAACAAACACACGGCGGCGTCGTTGGGCCACTCCGAAGTATTGGGCGTCGAGGATCCGCCACGCGATTGCTCTTTGTGGTCCAAGCACGTAACCAGCGTTCGTCCATTTTTTCCCTGGAGGTTGTAGCTCGCACTCTTCCCCAGCGAGCGCGCCCAGAAAACAGCCGAAGGCATTGTCTTTACTGGAGAGCACTCCGGGCACGTTTTCCCACACGCACACGGATTCGTCTCCATCGTCTCGTTTTTCGTCGATTGCATTTAGTATATCCACATAGGTTAATGTTAATTGTCCGCGGGCGTCGTCCATACCTTTGCGGAGGCCCGCAACGCTAAACGCTTGGCAAGGTGTGCCGCCGACCAGTACCTCCGGCGCAGGTATTAGCCCCGCGCGGACCATGTCGGCCACCTTTGTCATGTCGCCCATATTAGCCACGTTCGGCCAGTGGTGGGCAAGCACGGCGGAGGGGAAGGGTTCTATCTCAGAGAACCAAGCGGGGCGCAAACCTAGTGGCTCCCACGCAATAGAGGCTGATTCGATACCACTACAAACAGAACCGTATCTCATTTGAAAGCCTCCGCGACGTCACCGAGGGCACCGGTTGCAGACCCCTGCGCTTTTATGTAAGCGTCCGAGATAACCGCGCTGCCGGTCAGGCTGGATTGTATGGACCCTTTGCGCACGTATAGACGCGGCTTTCCGTTGTCTATGGTGACGAAGTTATTTACACGCCCACCGATTAGGCCCGGGTGTGACACGAAGCCCAGCTCGTCCATTAAGGAGGCGCGTTTGTTTCGGGGTATTTTACGGGCCGCGTTGAGCGCCTGCAGTAAATTATCCAGCGCCATACTTGAGACCCACCCCCCCGCAAAGCCGGGGCGGTTCTGGTATATAGCTTCCTGTATTTCCTGCTCTACGCCGCCGCGGGACTGCTCGATAGCTTCCTCCGTGGATGTAGTGGAAGGCGCTCGGACGCAAAGCTCGGCCGGGTTAAGTTCGGCGGCTATCTCGAAGTTTTCTAGGTAGTGGGTCACGTTGGCAAACCCGCCGTGCTTCTTTAGCCAGTCGTACAGGTCCGGAAAGTACCGCGTGGGGGTGACCCCATCCGAGAGAACCATACCCGCTTGGTGCAGATCCTCAGGGCTTTGCTGTGCGGTAAAGAATACTGCGTACCGACGGTCGCCTCGGTTCTTTAGAATGGCGTCCTTATGGTTGGAGCACAGCACGAAGTTGGCCCGGTTGTCACCCATTACCTGGTCGGCTCCCTTGCCTTGTATTTCCACACGGTCGTCCGTTATAAGGGGCTTGAGCGCGTCGGACACCTCGCGGCGGTCGGAGACGTAGATCTCTTCGATACCGATAAAAAGTTTATTTTGTAGCCATGCGGTAAATTTAGAACCGCCCCCGCCTAATTCCTGCGCGTTGGGTTTGTGCGTGTATCGGTTTCCGACTGCAGCGGATAGTACCGATATTATCAGCGACTTGCCGTTCCCCTCGATACCTTGGATAAGTGGGGCCCAGGGGAATTTTTCGCCTTTGTGCTGAACCACCGCGGCCATATAGGAGAGTAGGATCTCGCGGTCTGACTCGTCGGGGAGTATGAGCGCCATGTGGTTTAGGAAGCGGCTAACGTCGCCCGCCTCGCTTGGTACGTCGATAGGCACGTAGGTATTAACCAAGACCAGCCCCTCCTCGTCAACTAAGGATCCCTGCGCCAACTCCGGACGGAAGCAAGGGCGGTGCGCTGTAGGGAAGTGTACCGCCTGGGACTCGGTGAATACTGTCCACGCGTTTTTCTCGGTCTTGTCATTGATCGCATCGAGGGCGAACAGGTAGCCTCCGTAGGTGGCCTTGAACTGCTCAGGCTTTAACATGGCACCGTCGGGGGTATAAACCCTGTGGACGTCTCGCACGTAGACGCAACCCTCGAATAGCTCGACCTGTGACGAGGGGGCCAAAAACTGCAACCCCTCGCGGAAAGTGGCCGTCGCGGATGTCGACACTTGTTCGGCTGCGGGCTTCACGGTGTCCGCGTCTGTTAGCTGGGGTTTCTCTTTTGGTTTCGAGTTGTAGAAGTTAGCACAGCCCCCCGTGGCCAGGAGTATTGTCCCTTCGCGGTAGTCCTCCCGCTCCCACTTGTCTCGGTATAACTGCGACTGCCGGTATAGCCTGTCCATGCGCTCACAATCCGACCCCGTCCAAAAGGCCAGGTGGTTGCATAGCGCTTGGTCTGTCTTCGAGCCGTCGTACTCGCGACCCTCTCCAAAGTGGTCCGGGTACGCGGCGGAAAGCTTCTCAATGTCACATGTCCACAGGTCCTCAAAAGTGGCCTTGTCCGAAGCGAAAGCGCTCCCGGCTGATTTGGTGGCGAGCATCTTCTCGATCAGTTTGTCGTCGTCTTTCGGGCCGTGCCAGTCGGGGTGTGGCGCGTCTGTCCATTCGTCGGAGGACTGTCCCACGCGCTCGGGGAAGTAATAGGGGATAGCTGCGGCCAGTTGCGCCGTGTGATCGGTTAGTGCGTTGCCTACCGCGCTCGTGCCTGTCAGGGCGACGAAGCGTTCCTGTGTGTAGAATTCCAGATCCAGCCCGAGAACGTCTCGGCACCGGTGGGGGAGCACGGTTCCTGTACCGAAGATGTGAAGCCCTCGACCCGAGTAGGATATCTCGATCGCGGCGCCAGGGAATAGACTCATAAGGTGTTGCGCGGTATCCGACCAGTTCCCCTCGGGGGTGACGCACTTGTCGATATCCAGAAACCAGAAAGGGTCGCTCTCCGTGAACACGAAACCCACTTCGTACTCGGGGTTGTTGGCTGCGGTAGCTAGCGCAGTGTTGGCACCCATCCAGATCGCGGGATCAGTTGGACTGTGGTCATACCCTGTCGCAGGGTTCCGTGGTTTCTTATGGTATTTTTGTTTTGATTCATCCCAAACAGGCGCCCAGACAATAAACTGAGGATAGGCTGCCAGCGGGAGCAATGCTTCCGGTAATACTTGCACGGTCTAGCCCCTATTCTTCGTTATTTAATATAGCTAGCGCTTTCTGTTTTAGTCCTTCGGGTGCGGCCATCGCGATGTGGCTCCGGGTCACGATCCCTTGGAGAACGACTTCCGCGTCTTCCATGTTTACCGCGTGCTGCATGATCGCGCGGCGGAGGTTTCGCATATCTTTGAAATGGTTGAATATGGTCCCGTGGGTGCAGCCGGCACGCTCGGCCAACTGCGGAGAGGTTAGCAACATATACCCCACTTGACGGGAACCCGCGAGGGCCGCGTCCAGTATCTCGCGTCGGCGCGTTCGGGATTTTTCGTCCATCTTTTCTATGTGTTTGGTTTTCATTAGTTCCACCGTTTTAAATGTATGGGGCGAGATTATACGCTTTTGACAACCGTGTCAACAGGTCAACGTCTCACGATCTCCAAAAACTCGCCCACACTATTGGCGAAACCGGCCAACCCTCCGGCGGCTAGAACGAGATCTATCCAGCGTTTCTGCGCAACCTCTCGCCCCGTGCCAGTGTAGCCCCACCCGTCTTCTTTGACTTCCACGGAAGTGAAGACCGCAAACGTGCGGCCCACCATATCCGGTGTGATCGTTACTTGAGTCCAGCCGATCAGATCCGAGGATTTTAATTTCTCATTTTGGGCTTTAGATTCATTCGCCAACCCATACCTAACGGGCACACCCCTCTTATCGAGGAGGGCTCCGACATTGTTCCGCAGCAAGTTAGACCCCGTGACTATCGACGCGAGGCGGATCTCCTGCTGGACGCGGGCTTCGCTTTGGCTCACTGGAGGGGCTTCCCTTGTGGATCCAGTAGACCTGCGGTAGGGGCGGCCTCTCGTAAGGAGGACACCGCGCCGGCCATCCCTGCCAGTTTATCCGCGGTCTTGGGTAGGTGTGTGGTAAGCGACATCATCGCGCAGCACAGGAGCGCGGCTTCCAGATTCTCCGAGGGTGCGGCGTCCGCCTCTCTCAGGCAGTCGGCCATGGCACGGGACAGTTTGCCCGCGAGTGCATTAACTTCGGTGCTAGGTTTGTATTGATTGGTCATACTTGTGTTCCTTCTGGGTATTTAGTGATTAATGGGACGTACTCTTTCGGGGAGCTTTTCTCGCATATCCGGCACACCATGCCAGGTATTACATTTTGGTGGAAGTTTCGGTTGTCGTACCCGCTCCCCTTTTCTTCCCCACCGCAATGCTCGCACACGTAGATCGCTTGAAAGTCCCTACGGTGTTGGCTAATTATCTTTTTTATTTTCATGGTTTATGCTTCCGGGTAATTATAGGCTTTAATTAAATTGAAAAGGTCCTCGCGTAGTTTGTCGAGTCCCCCGTTTTCGTCGGCGAAGCCTTGCAGCTCCCACCCTAGCAGGTAGTCGTCCGCGGCTTCGATTATCTTAGACCGCAATTTATGCGTAGAGCCTATCTTTTTGAGAACGTTCGTGCTGTGCGTTGACACACTATGCTCCTGTTAATTTGTGTTTTATTGCGACGCGCTCGACATCGTCCGACACCTTACGCGCTAGTTTGTCCGCGTCGGCTCGGTTGAGCCCCTGCGCGGTCAGTACATCTAGCCCAAACCTTTGGTAAAAGATCCGGTAGTTTTCCGACTCACTGTGGCCAATATGTGAGTGTGTACCCGCCCACCAGGCGACCCAGTCGCGGAGCTGCGCTTGGGATTCTTGCTTCTCCGCGTGCCGTGCGTGGGCGCCCATCACCGCCAGTTGTCCCGCCCCTTTGGGGTTAGGTGCCGGGCCGTCGATCTTGTCTTTGTCGCCTCGTAGCTTCGCCAGTGTGGCGGCGTCCAACTCGAGGAGATCCCCGTCCACAAACTCGGGGGCGGTTCTAGCGGCGGGTTCTTGATAATGTCCACAGTGGGGGCACACACGCTTGTAGCTCTCATAAGGTCGTGTACACTCCGCGCAACCTTTCAGGGGTAATGTGTCACTCGGGCCAGTGCTTCTTTTATCGCGAGCGTCTAGCGTCCAGTCGCGCGGGATATCGGGCGGCCCACCGTGCCGCAGCACATTGCCTACGTGGTCGATAATAACCGCGTGTGGCTTCTTGCTCCGAGATATGTGCCACCGCCGCTGCTCACTGGTTAAATCGTCCCACGTTGGGTATAGATCCCTGTCGATCATTAAGCGGAGCACGCGCCCAAACTGTTGTGCGTAAAGTGAGTAGGACTCCGTTTTTCTAGCGAACGAGACTACCTCCAACGCGGGGACGTCTGTACCCTCGCCAAATAAATCGACGTTAACCAGCTGCAGTAATTCTCGCCGCTCGAACTGTTCCATGGCTTGCGCGCGTTCTTTGTCGGGCGTATTGCCGCACACCATTTTGGCAGGCACCCCAGCGGCGTTGAACTGGTTGGCGATGTCCGTCGCGGTTTCCACGTCGGGGGCGAAGGTTATCCCCAGTTTACCGGGCGCCAGTTTTAGATAGTGCGCGACGACATCCCCCACGATGTGGGAGTCTTTAGCGACTGCGCGTAGTTGTTTGGGGTTGTAGTCTCCGGTAGACCCCACCTTTTGCCCTGCGAAGTCCATGTCCGACGGGGGGCAAAATACGTGCGTGCGGCCGTTTGCGTCGGTGTAGTCGGTGAGATACCCCCAGTCGATCAACTGGCGCATAGACGGGCCGACGTGCATCGCACTGAACAGACCGTCCGAGTGTTTCCCTAGTCCTTTTCCGTCGGCACGAGTGGGCGTCGCTGTCACCCCCAACCCTTTGGCGTTGGGGAATAGATCCGCCGCGTTGCCCCACTTGTTGCCAACGAGCACATGGTGCGCTTCGTCTTGAACCCATAGCGTGACCTGTGGAAACCAGCTCGCCAGGTTACGTTTATTGGCTGCGCTTGTCAGTGAATCGACACCCGCTACCGCGCACCACGCGTTAGGGTCAACAAAGCTTTTCCCGAACTTTCGCTCGTGTAGATAGTTAATCCAGCGTATGAGCGCTTTCGTCCCTATCACTCGGTGTCTGACACCGTCGGCGGCTAACGCTAGCGACATTTGCGAGACCAGCTCCTGCCGGTGCGCTATGGCCACGGAGGCGCCTTTGTGCGCCCGTATCACCTCGGAGAAAATAACCGTCTTACCGCCGCCGGTAGGCTCGACCAGTAGCACGTTTCTAAACCCGAGCGACCATAAGTCGTGCACCGCGTCAAAATCAGGCTTTTGGTATAGGGGGCGTAGTTTCACCTTTTAACACCCATGATCACAAACTGACCGAACGTAGAGTGGCCGTGTGCGGTCGTACCGTCGAGGTATAAAAGTGTGGATTCTTCGCCGTTACACGCTTGCCGCAGGAGCCTCTTGTCAAACGGAACGCCACTCAGTGGGGGGAAGCACACCTGCTCGCAGTTTTTAACATTAGGCCCGTGTACTTCTTCGCCACTATCGAAACGCACCCCCGTGGAGGGCATGGCGCTAGGGAAGAAAGCAGACTCGCGCCCCACTATCGGAAACGGACGCAAGTCCCCTGTAGCGGGTAGCATCGTTATCGGCTCGTAATGCCCATCGACGAGGGAAGTGTGCGCCCGGTGCATCCGGTGCCCGTCCGTACCGTACAACCAGCCCCCCAACGCGTGCAGGTAGTTGGGCCACTCCCGTATGTCATCTTTAGCGCACGCCGACGAGACCCATTGTTCTGCGGTTTTTGCTATCTTCGGTATCGCGGGCGCAAAGTACCGGACCAGCTCTTTTAACTCCGGGCCCATGACCACGCCTTGATTGGTCTCCGCTCGTAGAACTATGTTGTACGCTTCCTGTTTAGTAATCTTTTTCAACTTGGTTGCCCCTGTGGGTTTTAGCTATTGACAGGGGAGACAATAGCGTTTAATCTTCGGGCTGTCAATAACGAAATTAACGGAGAACCCGAAAAATGACAATTCTAACCTTAGACAATGTAACCCCGGCGCAACTGCGAGCGATCGCGGACGTACTGGACCAGGAGCCTACGCTCGGCACAGCCACACCCACGGTGGAACGCGAACCGGTGCTCGTGGATACTCCCGCGGCTTCTATAGAGGATATAACCTCCGCGGAGGAACCCCACGCGATTGACCCCGCTGTCGCTTTTGGTGAACCGGTAAAGCCTGTCGGGATTGCGGAGGAGCCGGCGAATACTACGCAAACACCGGAGTCCACTGCCACTGCCACCCCAACGCGGGAGAGCGGTGTCGATCTGGACTCCGCGGGCTTTCCGTGGGACGGGCGCATCCACGCTAGAACGCAGACGTTCATCCGTGACGGCACATGGAAGCCTAAACGCGGCGTCGATCAAAACGTGGTGGCCAATGTGCGTGAGGAGTTCCTGACTGGCGAAGCGCCCGAACCTGATCTCGTTATCCAGCCGCAGCCAGTCGCACAGCCGCAGCCAGTCGCACAGCCGCAG